>Ga0180433_10000708_pt1 | contig 56727 bp, 57 predicted proteins | sample SS_ome_8_FD_132980 | JGI IMG/M metagenome (GOLD analysis project Ga0180433, IMG submission 132980) | Hypersaline lake sediment archaeal communities from the Salton Sea, California, USA - SS_1_D_1 metaG | ecosystem: Environmental > Aquatic > Non-marine Saline and Alkaline > Hypersaline >... | reverse complement strand
TATTTTTTTATTTTCGTTTTTGTCTTCTTTATCTCTATTTATAAAAAATTTAACCAAGTTAATGAAATGAAAAATTGAAAATGCTAATAATACGAGAACTAAGATTAAAATCATATTAGAATATCTAAAAGCTGGATTTACAATATACGCTAGAGATATGCTTTTCGTCTCTATTACTCCAATTATAACTTGGTAAAAAATTAAAGAAATTGCACTGTTTATAAATAAAATTGGAATTCCAAAAAATATCAAAATTTTTGATAAAGAAAATATATATTTATTAGACTCATAGAAATTTATTACAACTCCTATTAAGCAAGAAAGCGATAATAAGATAGATGTCCAAAAAAGTTTGTTTATATTTTCCATTTTTTCTAATATATTTCTCATCTCAGTATCTTGAACGCCTTTCATTGAAATCATGTTTAAGTCTACTGAACTATCTACTGTAACTAAAGGTATAATAGAAATCAACATAATAGAAGTGATGCCAATAAAAAGTAAAATTAGTGTATAATTTTTAATTCTTTTTGATATCCTTATTTTTTTATCGTTCATCATCTATCGTTTAAACTCCTTTTGTTACAAATTTGATTTTTTAACATGAGATAGTTTAATCATTTCATTATAATTTGACTTAATTACAGTAAAACATATTTTTGTTAATAAAGCAACGATGAATATAAGAGCTAATGGTGCTGGGAAAATTATCGTGAACTCTGGAAAAATATTTTTTAAAACATCTGTGTTTGTAAATAACAAAATATTTATACCAAGGAATTCCACTAAAATATATATAAAATACAATAGAACAACAATTACAATTGATGTTCCAATCGTTTGAAAAGTAAATATTTTTTCATGAGAAAAATTGATTTTTTTATCAAATATTGTTACTGCTATAAAAAACATCGATAACACGATTAAGACATAGCAAAGAGAAATGAGACTATTTGGAATTGTGCCCAAATCATTAACATCAAGTCCTAAATATAAAATACTATCTTTTGAATCTAAAAAATTTGCAATTTCGCCACCATCATCAATAATATTTTGTTTAAAATCTTTATAATAAAATTTCTCTATACCATCAGACTCAGAAGAATTTCTATAGCTTATATACATCCAAGGTAAATAACTTATTATAGCAAAGCATATTATTGCTATAATTAATATTACCAAACCAATTTTTAAAAAGGATTTTTTCTTTGTAGTAAAAGTAAAACTTTTATTTTTTTTCTTTTTTCTACTTTCTTCAAATTTTTTAAGACTTTCGTCTAGTATCTCTTCCCGTCTTTTTTCCTTAGATGGAATATCTCTAAAAGAATCATGGTTTGTAGTTTCCACATCGATCAGTACTATCATCTCTCCTACCAAGAATTATTAATAAAATGATTTGTTATTAAATTTTTTGAAAGAAAAATATTTTTATCATATGCATATGCAAATGCGTTACATGTGCATAACTAGATGCAAACTATATTTTTATATCCTTAAAGCATTACATTATCTTACTCAAATTGGGATCGCTCTATATCAAATTTAATTTTGAATAATTAGGAGGAAAAATATGCATAGGAAGAAAACCAGACAGAATAATATTTCAAAGCTTTTTGACAAGAAAATATCTTTTGAGGAACTACCAAGTAAAACAGTAAGACTAACAGTTCATGCATTGCGATGGGTCTTCCTATTAGTTTTTTTATTCATAACTGTAGGTATTTTTGCTTTGTTTATAACTGGTGGACAAAGCTATATTCAAACCATCCTTGGATATAGTATAACAGGTTTTTTTACATTTTTCATGGGGTACTTTGGGTGGTTACTTGCACAAAGTATAATTGAGATGATCACAGGAAAAGACGATGATTTATCTAAAAAAAGCTATGCTTACTACTTAAAGAAATATAAGAAAATATGAATCATTAAATTTTCCTTGATTTTTCTTATATCTTTTTAATCAAACAACATATACCTCTTTATGAGGTGAGAAACTTCTGATTATATTTGACAATCATCTCCATCTTAGAAGAGACGGACAATTTTTAGATGCAGTGAAAGATTTTATAAAATCCGGTGGAACACATTTTGTTTTATGTCAGTATCCAATGCCTAATTTAGTTATAAAATCAAAAAGTTATTTAGATTGTTATCATGAAACATTAAAAATGGTTAACGATATCAAAAAAAGATTTGATGTTGGTGTTTTTATAACTGTAGGTCCTTATCCAGTTGATTATCTAAGTCTTTTAAATAATTTTGATAGGAAAAAAGCTATGGAAATTATGAAAAAAGGTATGGATCAAGCTGCTAATTTTTGTCAAGAATATGAGGAATGTATAGGAATAGGTGAAATTGGAAGGCCTCACTTTCAAGTTAATAAACAAATATTAGATGATTCAAACGAGATTTTATTGTATGGTATGAAACTTGCAAAGGAAATAGGTGCACCTGTTGTTTTGCATACTGAAAGCGCAACTCCAACAAACTGTAAAGAGTTTGCTGAGATGGGTAAAAAAGTTGGTTTAAAAGCAAATAAAATTGTTAAGCATTTTTCACCGCCTTTAATATACAAAGACGAAAACTATGGTCTTATGCCATCTGTTTTGGCATCAAATAAAAATATTGTCAAATCTATTGGGAAGGGTACTAGATTTATGATGGAAACTGACTATATAGATGATCCAAAAAGACCTGGGGCAGTTCTTGGCCCTAAAACAATACCTAAACGAACTAAATCTTTAATCGAAAGTGGGCTTTTAACTACTGAACAGGCAAATATTATACATAAAAAAAATCCTGAAGAAACATATAACATTTGTTTAGATGGATAGTGTTATTAAGAAGTTTTTTATTTTAGTTTTGTTGGTGTTTAAAAAAATGATTTTTAAAAAACCAAAGATGGATATGAGAGCAATTCTCTATTTGTTGTTATTCATCTTAATAGCGATATCAATTGCCTATATTTTACTCAACAGTTCAGATGATTCTGATAAAATTTTGTCTGTTAAAAATGTTTTATTGAACAAAAAGACATATATTGGAGAAAATATAAAAGTTAGAGGTATTTTTGATTCAGTAACTGCAGATGAATATTATTTAAAACCTTCTTTTACTACAAATTTAGATCCTTCCACAGAGATGCTAACATTGAATTTAGATCAGATAGATATTAGTACTCGTGAGAATCTATCTGAAGATAGTCAATATATTGTTACAGGACTATTAAGTGAAATTGGAGAAAATGAAGGCACTGAAATTTTAAATGTTGAATTAATAGCTTCAAATATTGAAGAAGTATAATATCTATCTTTTAACCAATATATTTCAACTCTTCTGTTTTTTCTTTTGATAATCCTTCCATTTCTTTTAGTTGATGGGCAATATGTTCAATTTCTTTAGCTTTATCTTCTAAAGCAGATAGATCTATTTTTATATTTGTTATTTTCATAAGAATTTTTAAAACTGCTTTTGCGCTCTTCGGGTCTACAAGGTAACCTGGTGTTTCACCCATAAAGCATGTTCCTTTTAGACCTCTGAGTTTACCAATTCCTAGTAATAAACCACTAGCTCCAACTATTCCTCCACCTGGCTCGTTCTTCTTAAATACTGCTCCATGTTTTTTCATTATTTTTACAAGTTTTTTATCAGTTGTTGCGCAAAGAACCTTTGGTTTTTCTATTTCATGACCAAGTCCATATCCTCCAAGAGTAAAAATTTCATTTACACCAAATTCTTCTGCAATATCTAGTATTTTTTCAACAAGTTCATATTGGCCTTGGGAAGATAAACCCTGATAATCACCAGTAATCAAAATCATATCACTTTGTTCTTTATTTTTTGCCTTCCAATAATAAAATTCATTATTTACAAGTTCAATTGTTCCATCTGGATTTATAAAAACTTGAGGTGGAAAATCTTTACAATGTAATTCTGCAAATTTTTTTGCTTTAATTGTATCTATTAGATGCTCTACAGCAAGCTTTCCTACATTTCCAATACCTGGAAGTCCTTCTATTAAAATAGGTTTTTTTAATTTAGGTTTTTTTTCTGTATATCTAATTGAGACATAGTCCATTTTATCAACTCTTATTTGTAATTTTTTTTAATTTTCTTCTATATTTCCCATAATGATCTTGTGGTGAGAAGCGAGGTGGAATTCTTGATATGGTTCTTTTTTTACATTTATTGCAGATTTCATTTAATGTATATTGATTGCAATTTTTGCAATAGAATATTCCTGTCATTTACTCCTCAAGCTTTCTATGAAACTCAAATATCCCATTTTGTTTTTTAATGTTTGTTTCAATTCTTTCTGCAGCTTTTTTAAGTTCTTCTTCTGCAATTTTGTAATCCGGTGCTTTTACATTTATCACGTATTTTGGTGCACCAATGTATTTAATTTTGATCTCTACATCATCATATTCACTTTTTTCTCCTGTTAAAAGTGATTCTTGTATATGTTTTATACCATCTGGGAGAAAAGATTGAACAGTGATATATCCTTTAATATCAACAAAGGGTATTGCTATATTTTGTTTTGCTGTTTCTTCAAAAGCAACTAGCCAATCACCTTTAAAACCGTCTTTTTTAATAGTATCTATATCAAAAGCTGCTTCTTCAAAAGCAGCATAAAGTGTTCCGTATTTTTTTATTAAATCGTTTGCAAAATCTTTATATGCTTGACTAACTGTTTTACCTATTTTTTCAGCAGTCATTTCTAAGAATTTTTCTGCCTTATGCGAATTTTTCCATTCTTGAATTTTATCTCTTTTTTGATGCTCATTCACCCTTTTTAGTGATAGGTCAATATGATTTTTTTGCGCATCAACACTTAAGACCTTGCACACTACTTTCTGTCTTTCTTTTATATGATTCTTTATTCTTTTTACCCAACCCGTAGCTATTTCAGCAATATGGATAAAACCCTCTTTTCCCTTATACTCTTCTAAAATTACAAAGGCACCAAAATTTTGTACACTTTTGACAGTACCAACAACTAATTCTCCTTCGTTAGGATATTCCTGTTTAATCTTATCTGCCATCTTATTTAAATCCCTTATTCTATTGTTTCTAAAATTTCCCCTTTTATTTTGGCTTTTCCACCATGGGGAATTGCTAGTTTACTACCACATATATGACATGATACAGGTGTGGTAGCTTTGTTGAATAAAATTTGTTCGTTTTCACAGTCTTTACAACGAACTTTAATAAATTTACTCTCTGTTTTTTTCATTTTTCACTTACCTCAACTTTTTTTGCTCTAATGCTTGCAGGCTGGTTACTTTTTTTACATATAGTACATGTATATTTTAAAGGTGCTCGTCTACTTGTTTTTTCTCTTCCTTCAGGTTTTGGTCTTGGAAAACCGCGATAACCGCTTGTAACTCTTCTGAATCTTCTTTGTCCTTGTTTCAATTCACTTGCTTTTTTCTTTTTTACTTTATGTACTTCATGAATGGTATGTTTTTTACAATTCGGACAATATCTTTTGATTCTTCGCGGTCGTTTCATATGAAATTCCTTTTCCTAATTTACCTTTTGAGTTTAGACGTAATATGGAGGTAATATATAAAATATAATGTTCTTACATTTTAATTTTTTCACAAGCTTTTCTTCTAGAAATCATTTCACACATATCTGGTGAAATAGTTAAAATATCATTTTTCTTTAAGTTATATTTTCTTTTATCGGTACCTATAAAGTTAGGGATATCTTCGTTTATTCTCACAATTGGATTCTTTTTTATTTTTTTTTTATTTTCATCTTTATTCTCTTTACGTTCTATTTCTTCGGTTTGATTTTCATTATTTTTCAAAAAAAATTTCTCTCTATATTTACTAATATTTTCTAGTATTGAATTAAAAAATTTTTTTTCATTTTCTTCCATATTATCAATAAGAGGCTTTCCTCCCCTTGCTTTTGATATTGCTGCTAAAACAATCTTTTTTTCTCTTTGCTCATGAATATTTAAAAAAATTTTTTTTGAGTTTAATATTTCTTCTTGTAAAATTTTTCCTTTTTGGGATTTTTCTTCCCCTTCAAGTCTTTCTTCTAAGTTCTTTATGTATTTAGATACATTTTCATAAAAATTATTTTGTAGATCCGATAATTTCGGGGAGTTTTTTTCCATTTGTTGAATTTTTCTTAAGGTTATATAATTTATTTCTTCTTCGTCCATGATATTTACAAGTATAACATATAAAATATTTTTTTATATAAATTTGCAATTAACTCATATAATTTTTGCTTTTCTACTTCCAACTAGATAAACAGCTAAAAACTCAGGTACTTCCTCTATACCTTCTTTTAGATTAAATCTCTCATCTTTTATTTTAATTTCAAAAGGCGAACTCATCTTTATTTTTACAGTATCTCTTGAAAATACAATCGTATCATCTAAAGGACTGAATTCTTTTAATTCGTCATAACCAATTTCTTTTACTCTAAAGCCTGTTTTTCCATGAAGTGAGTCTGGAAGTCTAATAAGTCGTTTTATGTCACATGTTACAGGTTCATCTGTTTCACCGGCGCTCATTAATACCGCTGTTTTTCTCAGAGCATTGTTTAAAAAAAACTTTCGAATAGTTTTAGTTTGGTCAAGATTCCCTTCTTTTATTCTTTCTACTCTTTCTTCAGATAGTTCCTCTAATAGTTTTTCCGCATCAGACTTTTTTACTCCATATTCTTTTAACTTTTCAAAAGGATCTTTACTTTCTCTTATTTCGTTTACAATATCAATGATGCCTCTACTTATCCTTCCTTTCCAACCCGGTGAGTCAGGGGGTGGCATTTTTAAAGACTTTGCACTAGGGTAACGTGTTGTACCATATCTTTTAATTTCTGTTGTATGGTCCTGAAACACAAGTGAATCTTGAAGGTCTCTACCTATTATATAATCAACTATCTCCCTTCTTTCACTACTATCAAGCTCTAGAATTTTTGGATCTTTAACATGACAATGATACCCTCTTCCTCCACTAAAATAAAGTTCTATATATCTATTGTCAAAACCAAAATCATTTAGTAAAAAATCATCAACAAGTTTTATAAACTCTTTTTTAACGGCATCTAGCTGTTGTTCATAGCTTAATTTATCTGCGTTAGGTAGATGATCAGAATCTAAATCAAATATAAGTTCTGCACCCATCCACTCTTTATCCTGCATTTTAGACGCATCTGGTGTTTTGTAATAAGCCGAAGAATAATATGCATGAGCTGGACTGCTTTCTTTAATGAAATTTAAAAAATCAATTTTTCTGTTATAGCCAATATGTCTCATCATTCCTTTTCCACCAAAGAAAACAAAGGCGTATTCTCTTCTACTGAACCTATCTGGTAAATCTATATCATTAGATTTGTAGTATTCACTAAACTTTTGTTTTAGAAAATTTAAGGAGTTTTTAATTTCGTTATAATCATTCATTAGAAACATAATATCGTCTTTTACTTTTTTAATATTTGTTGAAATAAATTCTCGTTTTTCTATAATTATTTTAGATAAAGTTTTATGAATGGCAATTTAATACACAATAATAATGACAAACGTAATCGAAGAGGAACTACTTTCATCATCTGTAATTAAAAATCCAGATGCGCTTGATTTTGATTATGTACCTGAAGAGCTTATTCATAGAGATGATCAACTACGCTTTCTTGCACAAATGTTCAAGCCATTGCTTTCAAACGTTTCACAAAATGCAGTTATAAATGGTCCTGTTGGTAGTGGAAAAACTGTTATTGCAAAAAAATTTTGCTTATCTATAAAAAAAACTGCTCTTAAGAAAGGAAAAAATATTGAATATGTACACATAAACTGTAGAAAAAGATCTACAAATGCTATGGTTGTACTTGGTATTCTTAATCATTTTGACTCTAGGTTTCCAGATAGAGGTTTTTCTGTTGAAGAGATGTTGCAGGTACTAAAAAAACAACTTAATAGAAAACAGGCACAATTAGTTGTGGTTCTTGATGAAGTTGATGCTCTTTTAGATAAAAACTCAAATCTTATATACAATCTAACTCGTTTTTCAGATGAATCTTCTATTGATAAAACACCTATCTCACTTATCCTCATATCACAAAAAGATGTCATCTCTAAACTTGATTCATCTTCTATTAGTACTTTTAAAAGAAACAATGTTTTAAAACTTGATAAATACACAAGAGACGAACTTTATGATATCATATCTCAAAGAGTAAACCTTGCATTCCACCAAGGCGTTGTCCAAGATGATTGCGTTGATTTAATTGCGGATATATCTTCAGAATGGGGTGATGCACGTTTTGCAATAGAGCTTCTTTGGAAAGCAGGTATTGCTGCAGATCACCAACACATAGATATTGTCACACCCGAGCATATTCGCGCTGCAAAAGCAGAAACATATTCTTTTGTTACAGAAACTAAACTAAAGAATTTGAAAAAACATGAATTATTCACTCTTTATTCTATTGCAAAGAGACTTCAAAAGGATGGTACAGCATATACAAGTACAGGTGATGCTGAAAAAACATATAAGCTAACTTGTGAAGAATATAGAGAAAAACCAAGATCTCATACGATGTTTTGGTCATATCTAAAAAGTGTAGAAAATGCAGGTTTTATATATCTAAAACAATCTGGAAAAGGGCAACTTGGTACAACTCAGCTTATATCTCTTCCAGATATACCTGCAGAGATAGTAGGCGACAAAGTACAAGAATTGTTAGATTAAATTATTTTTACTGTAACAACAATTTTTTTCTAAAGGGCAGTCGTTACAAATAGGGTTTTTTTTACAGTAGTTTTTAGCAAGTATAACAATCATTGCATGTAGATTGTTAAATATTTTTGTAAGATCTTTTTTTTCAAAATTTTTTTGGAAATAATTTTGTATTTCATCATAAAAGAGTTCTGTATCTAAAGGTATTCTCTTGCATAATCTTTTTGTGTATGCATCTACAACAAATATTGGCTTATTTCCAGCATATAAAATAATTGAATCTGCTGTTTCAGGTCCGATGCCATTTAGTTCCAATAACTCTTCTCTGATTTCTTTAATATTTCTTTCAAAAAAGTAATCTAAATTTGAATTGTATTTTTCTTTCAAAACTTTGCTGATAATTTTTAATCTATTTGTTTTTTGATTGAAAAAACCAGATGGTCTAATCAAGTTTTTTAGTTTGTCGGGTTCTACTGAGTCAATTGATTCAATATTTAACATTTCTGCTTTTTTAAGATTATTTATTGCTTTTTCGACATTTGACCAAGCGGTATTTTGTGTAAGAATTGCACCAATTATTACTTCAAATCTCGGATCACTTTTGTTTATCTTATGATATTCTATGTCCATTGGCCACCAATCTAGCTCACCAAATCTATTTAGCAATACTTCGTATAAATTTTTCGGATTCATGGTATTAAAAGTATGATAAACAATTTGCTTTTTAACAATTTTCTAATTTGTTAAATAAAATTATTTAGAAATTAATTTTATACTTTTGGTGATAGCAAAATACTAAAATGAAGATTATATTCACTCCATACTCATGGGCTAGTGGTCTAGTGGTTATGACGTCGCGCTTACAACGCGGAGGTCACCGGTTCAATTCCGGTCTAGCCCACTAATAAAAATAATTAGTAGAGGTTTGATATGTCTAAAAAAATCTTATTTTCACTTGAAAAATGTACTAAATGCATGCAGACAAAGGAACTTCTTACAGATAGGGACGACATAGAAATTATAACTTATCCTCATGATTTAAATGAATGGAATGTCAATCAGGTAAGTGAAGCAAAGTCACATAATGTATTTGAAGATCTTAAAGTAACTGCACCAATAATGTGGATTGATGGTGAAAAAATAGTAGGATATCTTCGTATAAGAAAGTGGTTACAGGATAATAAATAATTTTTACAGATCTTCTAGAGTTTTTTCCATTCTTTTATACCAATTATCTATACATTTTTCTAGATTTTTTTTAACTTCTTTTTTATCAATTGCTGTATATGTATGATAATACCCTCCTTTTTCGAGTGTTTTAGTGTTTTTATTACATAACCCACTACAAAGGAGTCTTTGTAATGATCTATAAACAGTACTTCTTTCTTTTTTAAGTTTCTTTGCTAATTCACTTGCTCTTATCTGTTCTGTTTCACATAGTTTTTTGTATGTTCTTAAATCTAGCTTGTTTAGGTTGTATACGCATTGTATTACATCATCACAACATATTTTTTTATTTGGATTTAGATATTTCATATATTGTTCTCATTTTAGTATTATTTATTTACTATTTAACGGTTGTGTAAAATTATTACACAAACGTTAAATAATAGAATAAACATTATAATCAAAAAATGGATAACGAAATTGAAGAAATTAAAAAAAGAAAAATGGAACAATACATCAATAATTATATGAAAGGAGGAAAAAATATGGAAAACATGCCAGATAGTCCTATACAAGTTACAGATGCTGATTTTGACGAAATAGTAAGAAAATATGATACTGTTGTTATCGATTGTTGGGCCCCATGGTGCGGACCATGTAGGATGGTAGGTCCAGTAATTGATGAACTTGCAAAAGAAATGCATGGAAATGTTGTTTTTGGTAAGTTAAATGTTGATGAAAATCAAACAATACCTTCAAGACATCAGATTATGAGTATTCCAACGCTTCTCGTCTTTAAAAACGGGGATCTTGTAGATAGGCTAATAGGTGCTATGCCAAAAGAACAACTTAAACAAAAACTATCTTCCTATTCTTAATTTTAGAATGGTGTTGCGTCAGGGTGAGTTAGATTATTAAAACTAAAAAAATGTTTATAATTTTAATCGTTATTTTATTAGAATTATTTATTACTGGATGCACTGAAAACTCGTCTTATAAAAATAATTTTTCATTTACAACTTCTGAAGGAAAAGAAGCAGAACTTAGCGATTACCAAGGAAAAATTGTTATTGTAGATTTTTGGGCCACTTGGTGCTCACCTTGTCAGTTTCAAATGTTAGAGCTAAAAAAAATATATGAAAACTATACTAGATCTCAATTAGAAATTATTTCTATAAATATTGATAATGGTGAATCAATTGAAACAATAAATGAGTTTAAAGATGCATTTTATCAACAGTTAGGAATTGAATTAGATTGGGTATTTGGAAATGATGATGGATCTATTTGGCAGGAATATAGCCTAGCTGCTGGCGGTATACCAACACTTTATATATTCGATAAAAATGGCAACGCTCATTTTTCACATGAAGGTGTTTTATTTTATAATGAAATTCCTGAAGAATGGCCTTCAGATCAAGAGCCACCAGAAACACTTAAACCAAAAATTGATGAGCTGTTGTAGATTCATTGGACAAAAATAAAAATATTTATACTTAAAAAATATGTTACAAGCCAAAATAATATATTATAAATCTTTATTTAAAAAGGAGGCACAGAAGAGAGATGAATGTAAAATATATCTTTATATTATTTCTAATCTTTAGTTTTTTAACTATGAATGTTTGTATTGCTGCAGAACCAACAATTAACAATATAACTACTGTTCCAGAGAGCCCTGCACCTCTTTCTACGATAACAATTATTGCAGATATTTCAGGAGAAGATATATCAAAAGTGAATTTAACAGTTTCAGAATGCAATGATACTGCATGTTTTCTAAATCAGAAGGTTAATATGGCTCTAAATCAAGATGGTAAGTATGAAGCTCAGATAACACTTAAAGATTCGGAAGGAAGAGCAAATCATCTTCAATATTTGTTCAAAGTAGCTCTTGAGGATGGAACAGAATATCATCTATCTGAAGATTTATGGAAAGTTTATTTGGATCTTGGTGAGAATGGTGGCGAGAATAATAATGAAGATGATAACGGCGAAGATGGAACACCTGGCTTTGAACTTTTGTTCTTATTTATCGCTATATTTATCAGCTTTCTTTATTATAATAAAAAGAGATAAGATATGAAGCTTCAGATAAAAAGATTAATTTCTCAATTCTTTTTCTTTTTTATCACAAATCTTGGAGCTTTTAGATTCAAAACAGGTTTTTGTTATCCTTTTTTTTATTGTAATGCATGTCCTGCAGCAACATCAGCATGTCCATTGAGATCTTTGGAACTAAGTGTTTTTGACATGTTTAAAAAACCAGGAAATTTCAGTCTTAAACTTTTGTTATATCCTCTTTTAATCCTTGGAACAATTGGTATTCTTACTGGTAGAGCTGTTTGTGGTTGGGCATGCCCAATTGGTCTTTTACAAAGAGCTACAGGTAGAGTAGCACGTTATTTAAAAGCTAAAATTCCATTTTTTAAAAAAATCGGTCAGCATAGAATAGAAAAATATCTTCGATACACCAAGTATGTAATATTGATACTGCTTGTTTTTATTACTTCGATATTCATCGGTTTTGTTTTTACAGATATTTGTCCTGTAGGAATTCTTACAGGTACGTTTGCGATATTGGCTCTTCAACCTGGTGTGTATGTTCCATCTTTTTATTTTTACATAGCATTTGTCATTTTCATCTTATTTTTGATTCTTATATTTCTTGTTGAGCGCGGTTGGTGTCGTTATTTCTGTCCAGTTGGAGCAATTCTTGCACCGTTTAATAAGATAAGTATTCTTCATATGGTTGTTGATAAAAGTAAATGCAAACATTGTAACATTTGTTCAGATGTTTGTCCAATGGGTATAGATGTTCCAAATATGAATCGTGATCCAGAATGTATACTATGTGGAAAATGTGTTACTACGTGTCCATATAATGTTGTTACTTATAAGAGGGTAAAATGAAAAAAATTCTCGTACTTCAAATATCTTTACTTATCATCTTTTCAGCAGCAGGTGTAGGTTTACTTTTTTCAACTGATATCTATAACGATGTTCAAAGAAAGATAGTCGAAGAACTATGCTTAAGCTGTGTTAAACTTAAACCAGATACAAAGGTTGAATATCTATTTGATACTGCAAATGATGAATCTCATCCAACTTTTGTATTGGAAAACTTGTCTTATGGCCCTGTACTTATTACATACAGAATTGATTTTTGTCCTGGTTGTGATGATTTGGAAGAAAATTTAATTGATGTATTAAACATTTCATTTGGTCCTTATGATGTTTTTTATAAACGCATTTCTTTTGAAGATGAAAATATCACATTCATACATATTAATACTAACCAGATATCTGAAGAAAGTGAGTTATATAAATCAAGAATGATTTATGATACTGTTGGAACCAGAGGTAACCCGATGATGGTTTTTGTTACATATGGCTATAATCATGGGTTTATAGAACCAGCTTATGCAACGCTATATGGTCTAGAAGAAAAAGATATAGATGATCGTAATGAAGAACTTAAAGAATATATCTCTGAATCAATATCTCTTTATAATTATCATAAACATGTGATAGATTAAGCTAAATTTATTATAATAAAATCAGGGCTATAACATCGATTTTTTCTTCTGATATTTTGCCAGTATCATCATATGCGATTGCTTTTATTTCATATTTAAACTTCAATAATGGTGTAGATTTCCACAAATATTCATATGGCTCATTTTTTATTTCTGCTACTAAATCATCGTCAATATAAATTTCAACCTTTTCGACTTTGGAATCATCAGATGCTTTAATAACTATAGGTGTCCTACCTATTAGAATCGTTTTAAGATTCAAGGTTGCGGTAATATCTTTCCCAAATATATGCAGTCTTCCGTTTTTGGGGCTAGTTATGCCTATTTCTGGCTTTAAATTGGCATCCTCAACAACAACTGATCCATCACATGCATCTGCGTAATATGCATCAAAAGATTTTTCATCAGGTGGATTAGAATATTTTTCAATTGGCTCTGAATTAAACACAACTCCTACAATCATTAAATTATCTGGGTCAAGACTATCTACTTTAAGGCTTGTTTCGATTGTTTTTTCTTCTTTTGTATCTATATCTATTTCTTCATCTAAAAGATATTTTATGAATCCATAGTGATAAATTCCTTCCCCCCCGTAGTATTGCCATGAGTTTCTTTCAGTTAGATATAATTTTAATCTACCGTTGTACTCCTCTTCATCATAGTTTTTAATAAAAACATCGGTTGTTATTTCTGTTTTTTCTTCGTTAAGTTTAGATGTTACGTTCAGATATAACTTAGGTACTTCTCTTTTTGATGCTTTAGCAATCTTTTCTTTATAAAAATCAAGATCTTTTTCACCTATTGCTATATCATATCCGCCGTCGATGTAAACAGTTGGGTAAGCATAGATATTATAATCATTTTTTAGTCTATCTTCTGATTTTGAATTTTTATCTTGAACCATACTTACATAATAAAAATTATAATCATCTGATTCAAATAATGTATGTAACTTTTCTGCAACCTCTGGACAATTATGGCACCATGTAGCTGTTCCTTCTTCAATAAAGACATTATGAACAAGTTGATCTATATCTTTTTCAACGTTTATTGTGTAATATTTATTACCGTCTGTCGAGGGACTTCCAATAGGTCCATTTCCTACTTCATCATCAATTGTTACATAGTAATACCAATCTTTTAATGAATTAGAAGGAATTTCAAAATCAAAACTACCACCTATAATTGATGAATTTTTCCATTCTTCTTCATCTTCTGTTTTATAATATATAGTGGCTTTTGTTACATTTACATTATCTGAAAATTTAACATATACCGTTTTTATTTTTCCAGTGGTTGCTGTTGTATCTCCTGTTATATTTTCAATAATTGGCGGTTCATTATCTGTATCTTTACCGTTGTTATTACTTTCAGATAATACAAAGACTGCAAGATAAATTGATGATAAAATAATAGCTATAATGAAAACGATGGTTATTAATTTAAAAATAACTTTCATCTTATTATATAATATTACTTATAAATATATAAATTTAACGATTGTTAACATATGTTAATAATAATAATTTAAAAAATATTTTAATAAGATTTATTTTAATATTATTTTTTTGCCTTTTTTAAAATCTTCAACAGATCTATCCGCATGTTCTTCGAGTTTCTTTTTATCCATGACTGCTTGTCTTGCTTGAGTATTTTGATCTTTAATTGCTTTTTTTGCTTCCTGACGTTGCTTCCATCTTTCTTCTTTAATTGCTAGTATTTTTGATTTTAGCTCATATGCTTTTTTGTGTGATTCATCTGCTTCTTTTTTAATTTTTATGTAATTATCATGTTTTTTGTTAGCTTCATTTATTGAAACAGACATCTCTTTTACAAGTTTTATGTATCTCTCATGTTTCTTTTGATTTTCATTGTAATATTTTTCTACCAATTTATGTTCTTCATCTGCCTTTTTAAAAAGTTCGTCAATAGCATTATCTTTATCAGATATGTCAATTTGTATCTCTTCTTGTTTTTCTAGTAGCTTTTTTGTTTTTCTGTATTCTTCTTTTTTCTCTCTAATCTTTTCAATAAGCTTGTTTTCTTCTCTTGGATTTAAAGGGACTGTTTCTTGTTTATACTCTAGCATCTGGACATCTGCCTTTAGTTCTTCTACTCTCATTGGTAGATTATTAAAAACCTCGCCTTTTTTCTTTCTTTTAGCTTCAATAAGTTTTTTCGCTTCTTTTTGAAGCTTGTTTCTTATTTTTTGGTGCTCACGCATTTTTGCAACGAGTTCGTCTCTTTCTTTTTTAAGCTTCTCTATTTCTTCTTTTTGCTCCTTTTTGCTCTTGTGTATCATGTCTCTTTCTTCACGAAGTAGTCTGGCTTCATCGTTTAACTCATTTCTTTTTTGTATATATGATTGAAATTTTTTTTCCGCATCTTTGATTTGGTTTATTCCTTTTTTCTTTGTTGATTTGTCTATCATAAGAAACACTTACAGCTTCGTATCCTGCAATATACTGATATTATTTAACTATTATTTCAATTTCGTTTTTACCTTTTTCTGCTATCCAAGGTATTACAATATCAGCATGTCCGCCGACAGGAATAGTAACATCTTCTACTTTATTTTTTTGTTTGCCGTTTACATATAAAAAGATAGCAAGCCTTTCGGCAGAGACGTTACCTTTATTAAAAAGTTTAAAAGAAGTTTCTACTCTATCTCCTTTTTTAAATGGTTTTGGCCAGTGTATTACGCCTGAGATAGAGACATCCATATCTGAGTCTTTAACTATTGTAATTGTATCAATTTTTATCTTTTTTCTTTTATCGATAGGTTTTGCAATAATTGATACTTTTATCCAATCTTGTGGTTTAACGTTGTCTGTAGGTTCAACATGTAATCTTATACTGTCTGATTGTTTAGGACCGATACTCATTTGATCTCTTTCTAGTTCGACATTCCATCTGTTTTTCAAATCTTCATTGATTTCTGTTTTTACTTCATAGCTTAGAACTTTTTTGTAAGGGTTTTTAATTGTTATTTCAAAAACTGCTTTTTCATCTGGTTTTATCTCTTTTATTCTTTTAAGACAGATTAGTGAAGCAAATTTTCTTGTTATAATTGATATTATTATTAGAAGTATTATTAACAATATTATAAGGAATATTGCGATTAGAATCCATGGTCCCATATCTTTAAATGATTCATCTTCACCAAGTGCATCATCTAAACCTATTCTTTCGGATAATTTTTCAAATAAACGATAAGCACTCTCAAATATGTTAGGTGTAATAATATTAACTTTTAAAGTATATATTTCGTCATAGTTTGCATTATTATCATAACTTGAATCTGAGCTAATATTAATTATTAGTTTATCTGATCCTATATCTGTGTAACGTGGGATCTTAACTTTTATTTCTATCTCAACTTCATTTTTAGTATCGCCTTCATAAACACTGACTTCTTCTGTGGAGAAAATATTTGCATAAAAACCATTTTCAGAAGTGTAATCTATTGAATATGCATCAGATAAAAATCCAGTATTTTTGTTTCTAATTATAAATTTAAATGTTTTCTCTTCTCCATGTTTAACTTCGAGTTTTTCATTTGGATTTACCAATTCAACGTCATATTCAACTTTGCTTTCATCTACCTTTATTGTTTCTGTTTTACTATCAATACCTGTTTTACCTGTTGCATTGAAATATAATGTTATATACTCTTTACCATATGCTGATTCGTCTGTTGCAGTTGATTTTATAGATACTGTAATTGCTGTGTCACTTTCTTCTTCTACATTAATCTTCTTTGGACTCCATGATATATCCCATGATCCTTCGCTAATCTTTTCTGCTATTTCTATATCTATATTATCTGAATAATTACTTGATATTATTATATCAAAATTGGTGCTTCCACCAGCATAGACATTTTCAACATTGGTTTCACTTATTGCTATGTTATCTGTTTCTTCATAAACGTATCTTATATGTGATGGATATTCTTCAGAATTGTATAATAGATATATTGGCCTTAAATCAAATAATGAGGATTTACTTACATATACCTCTAATTTAAGACTATGATCATATGATATTTCATAATCATCAAATTCAAAATTAAATGTTGTTGGTTCTTCGGGGCCTCTACTAAAAAGTGCAGATAAAGTAGCTCTGTCTATAATTTTTTTCTCAGAAGCGATTTTTTTATCTGCTTCTTCATCAAATAAAGAAGCTGTTATTTCAATATCTCCAATTGGTATAATCTTTGGATAGTGGATGTATAGTTCTGCAGAGGCGTTTGTTATAATTTGATTTCTTTCAAAAGATGGGCCTGACCATTTTAAAGTAGAATTAGATAATTTTTTTCTTGTAGCCTCGTTATCTGGTTGACTTGTTTCCATCTTTTTCCCATCTTTTAGATATAAAAATTTGGTATTTTCAAGTTCTTTGTATACTTCACCAATTGTATAAACAAACCATGAAACGCCCCAATTTAATGCATCGTCTCCTACATCAAGATCTGAAGCATCAGTTGGAAAACCTTCCTCAAAGTCAAGTAGATATACAGGTGGCCATGAGTATTTCTCTTCAGATGTAATGTTACCTTCCATTAGATTTTTAAAGTATCCAATGACATACTCGTTTAGCAGACTTTTTCCATAAAATCGACTTTCAAATTCTAAATCTCCTTCTTTCCCAAAATACAAGGTGAAGTTTTTCCCAGAATCTGAAGAAAACTTAACATTTGAGTCATAAGATTTTGACCCATAATAAAATGCAGATGATGTAATTGCATTTACAATTGATCCAAATTCTTCTCCGCCAAATATTTGAGTAAAATTTTTAATTCCGGTTTCTTCTAACGCAACCCCAAATTCTTGTATTTCTGGGTCATCACTTTCTTTTGAGATATCAACTAATTTTTCAAGTATTGCTTCGATTCTTTCTTCATCAAGTATTCTTTCGGTAAGAGTACTTAACGGCTTTTTTGTTTGATTTATCTCTATTCCAAATAATAAATAATCATCTGGATTTAATGAAATGTTTAGATTATCCATTTTTACATTTAATGGATGTATCATATTTTCTGTGTCTAATGAACCGATACTTAACTTAGCGTCTTTTATTTCTTCTATTTTAGTAGGTGTATCATTACCTTTTAAATGATAGAGACTTACGTCTAATTTATCTTGATAACCTAAAAAGTCTACATAATCCATCAATGTGGAAGAAATATAAAGTTTAAAATCCATCTCTCCTTCAATATTGTAAGAGTCGTTTGATTTCCACACTCCGGTATATCTGTACGGATGGGGTATCAGTATATTTTCAAAATCAATTCCTGCTCCCAATAGCTCTAAAAAACCTACAAGATTAATGTCTCCTGATACATCACCTGAAATATCTCCAAATGGATCATCTGCTTTTATGCTAGGTGAGTATAATATTGAAAAACTACTAAATATAAGAATTAATGTAACAATGAAAGTTCTTGTTTTGTTTACTAGCATCATAGTGTTTTCTCACCTATATAGGTTATTTTGAGGTTATTTATATATAAATCTTCGTTGACAATAGTTACCATTTTTGTTGATTTATAATAAATTTCTCATTATAATAATATATTTTATATTTAATAAATATTTTGTTATATTTTGTTGAAAAATTGTTTTTTATAGATTAATAAGAAATATTCATCCCAAAATTTAAAAATTAAAGATATTTATTAAAAAAACATAAATATATCAAAAGACATCATAAGACATCATAAAAACAAAATAATCGATATGCACTGGGTGGCCAATGAGGAGAAAAAACGCTTCTAGAGTTATTATCATATCTAATGCAACTTTATTCTTAATACTATTTTTATTCATTTTCAGTAATATCTTTTTTTCAATTAATTGCAAATCTCAAGGTGAGCAAATTTTAATATACATAACAGATGTAGATGATGATCCTATCAGTCAAATAACTGAAGAAAGTTATTTTAAAATTAGTGTATATGATCCAGATTTAGATATTGATATGTTTTTAGTAGATGTTAGTATAGAGTTTAATGATGATATTTATCAAATCACCGAAGAAGCACCTAATAAAGAAATAACATTGTCTGCACCTGAAATCAAACATGATACAGATTTCACTATAAGAGCATTTAAAGATGAACTGGTAGCAGAAACCGAGATAACTGTATTAAATAAAGAGCAATTGATAGTGACGCCCCAGGAATTGATAATCGACTCAGATACTGATTTCTATGTTATAGTAACAGATGGTACATCAGAAAACAATCCTGTTTTCGATGCGGCAGTTTATATCTCAAATATTCATGACCAACAAGATACAACCAATGAAAATGGTATTGTTTATCTTCATTCACCTGAGGATAGGGATCAGATAAGAGTTTATGCAGAGAAAGATGGATATGAAAAAGGTTATGCCGACATCAAGATTAACATACCTACACCATTTTTGGAAGAAATACTTAAAAATCAATATTTTTTGTTTTTTTTAGCTTTTTTTGTACTGATATTTGTAGTTATATTCGTTCATTTTAGACAAAAAAAGTCTATTTATGAAAGAACAAAGGAGATTACTGAAGAAAAACAAATGGGAAAAAATGAATTAAAACATAATTCGGATGCATTTCCAAACAAGTCAGATCCTTTTTCAAATCAATCCAGTTATCTAGATAATATTAGAATAAAATCTGATTCAGATTCAAAAGTAGAAGAAATAAGAATATCTAGAGAAAGAAAGGAAAAAGAAGTAGTCCCCTTAGAAACAAGAGAGGAAAAAATAGAGAGGTCTTTATCAAAGAGGAATATAAAACACACTGAGGATTGGTTCAAAGGAAAAGATGATATCAGATATGAAATTGATAAAATTACAGGAGAAATTGATGAAAAAGGTAAAGATAAATGGTTCGAAGGTATTGACTCAATAAGAGAAAAGATTGATGAGAAAGTTAAAAAAGATAAGAAAAAACAAAGAGAAGAGTAATTTTTTGATTTTAGGTAGCGTTTAAATATCATTTAATATTTACAAAAATAGATGCCAAAAAAGAATAAACTAATAACAGATTTTTATGAACTCAAGGTAAACCAAATCATGGATAAACGCATTTGGGATCTTCCTTTAATAGAAGAAAAGGAAGATGTCTATCATGTTCTTGCGATACTTGGTGGTAGAAATCACATATGGGTGGTAAAAGATAAAAAAGAAAAAAAATTAGTTGGAGTTATAACCGAACACGACGTTTTATCTATCCTTGCGCCTAAACATTTTCCTTCATATGTTTTTGGAATGCCTGATATAAGCTCCATTCAACATGGAACTGCAAAGACCGCTGAAGATATAATGTGTCACAGAATTATTTCTTGTGAACCTAATGATAAAATAATGGATGCTCTTATGAAAATGGTTAAATATAGATTAAGAAGACTACCTGTTTTAGAAGACAAAAAGATTGTTGGAGAACTAACTTTACATCAACTTATTAGAAAATATTATGATGCTACTCAATACAAACCTATAATTGAAGATGAAGAAGGTTGATAACAACGGAATTTGAAATAATATTTAATGTACTGTTACTTGTTGCAATTGCATTAATTCTTGCAAGAATTCTTGGTTATTTATTTTTTAAAATAAAACAGCCTGCGGTAATAGGTGAAATACTTGCAGGTATCATTCTTGGAGGAATCATAATATTTTTTTTCTCTGGACAAAATTTTTATTTTTTTGGTTATAAAATTCCTTTGCCTATTCTAAATTTCAGTTCATATGAGCCTGATCCCTTTTATTTTTTAGCTCAGATCGGTATTTTATTCATTCTGTTTATATCGGGATTAGAAACAAGACTCTCTAAGATAAAAAAAATGGGTAAAACGTCTTCATTGGTTGCAATTGGGGGGGTAATTGTTCCATTGCTACTTGGTTTTTTATCCGGATTATTACTTGGATTTGATTATCAAATTTCTTTGGTACTTGGTTTAATATTAACAGCGACATCAGTTGGTGTTACAGTTAGAACACTTATGGATTTAAATGAATTAGATTCTGATGTTGGAACAACTATTATCGGAAGTGCAATAATTGACGATGTTATAGCCATAATTCTTCTTGCAATAGTAATTAGTGCCGAGTCTATTTTTGGATTGGCTGAACTAGGAATTAGAATAGTTATTTTCTTCTTTATTTTCCTGTATCTTGGATTAAAGGTCATCGATAAGGTTTTAGGATTAGGGGAAAGAATTAATCTTCCTAGAGCTTTTTTGAGTGTTTCACTTGCGGTTCTACTTATTTACTCATTTTTTGCAGATAGAGCAGGTATATCTGGTATAACTGGTGCATTTATTGCTGGAATATTGATCGGTCAAAATGTTAGATCAAGAAAAATAATTGAGGATATTCATTCTATAGGTTATGGGCTTTTCATCCCTCTCTTTTTTGTATGGGTTGGGATAAGCCTATGGGAAGGGCATGCCACTGGTTTTGTCTCTATATTTGATATTTTTGTTTTGTCAATAATAATAATTTCTGTAGCTGTAATTGGTAAAATAATAGGGTGTGGTATAGGTGCAAAGATTTCAGGTATGACAAATCTAGAATCACTTCAGGTTGGAGTTGGTATGATTCCAAGGATGGAACTTGCTTTGATTATTGTAGCTGCTGCGTCAACTCATGGTCTTTTAACAGGTGAATTTGGGGAAGAAATAAAAGTGATAACAATACTTATGACTGTAATTACTACAATTTTAGCTCCTTTCTTAATAAAAGCTACATTTAAAAATAATAATTAAAATATCATCTTTGTTGACTTTATATGATTTATTTATTCGAACTTTCAAAAGAACATGAAACCCTTCCATATTCTGAGATAGTTAGTTGCTTGAAAGGTGAGAATATTAAATATAATATATTAGAGTCAAATGAAAATATATTGTTATTAGAAACTAGTGAAGATAAAAAATTAAAAAATATTTTTTCTAGATTATCCCTTTCTTTTTATATAGACTCATTTCTTTTTTCATGTTCGACAGATATAAAAGATATTAAAAGCTCTGCTCAAAAAACAAAAATTTCTAAAAAAGGAACCATTTCAATAAAATGCAAAAACAGATCTGAAAAAATCAGATCACAAAAAATCATTAAAACTTTAGCAGAAGTTTTAACAGAAAATCGAGAGGTAGATCTAAGTAATCCAGATATCGAAATTAGAGCTTTTATTACTGATTCAAAAGTTTATGTTGGAATAAAATTATTTGAAATAGATAGAACTCAATTTGAAAAAAGAAAGGTTCAATTCAGACCGTTTTTTTCACCCATATCTCTCCATCCAAAAATTGCAAGAGTGCTAGTAAATCTTTCATGTATTAAAAAAAATGAAGTACTTTTAGATCCATTTTGTGGAACGGGTGGCATTCTTATTGAAGCAGGATTGATGGGGATACATATTGTAGGAAGTGATATTGAAGATAAAATGATAAACGGATGTAAAAAAACTCTAGATTTTTACAATATTAAAAATTATAAGCTTTTCAATACAGATATCGGAAAAATAAATCAGTTGATTGGCGGTGTTGATGCTGTTGTAACTGATTTTCCTTATGGAAAATCCACCACAACAAAAGGCGAAAAGATGCATGATTTGTACGACCGAGCTTTTAAAAATATTTCAAAGGTTTTAAAGAAAAATTGTAGAGCTGTAATAGGTATTCCTAATGAAGATTTAATTCCAATTGGTAATGAATATATGAAATTTAAAGAAGCACATAAATTACGGGCACATAGAAGTCTTACTCGTTTTTTTGTAATCTATGAAAAACAACCATAAATCTTATACAATAAATCGTTATCCTTTGTTTATATGACACAATTGAGTATTATCTTCCTTGGAACTGGTGGCAGTTGGCCTACTGTTAAACGTAATGTATCAAGCACTGCAATAAAAAGAGGAAAAGAAATCATTCTTTTTGATTGTGGTGAAGGAACCCAGCGTCAGTTTCAGAAATCGAAATTAAGTTACATGCAAATCTCAAAGATTTTTATTACGCATTTCCATGGTGATCATTTTTTAGGTTTTCCTGGGTTAGTTCAAACCATGCAATTAAATGATAGGGAAAACCCACTTCATGTATATGGTCCAAAGGGGATGGTTGATCTTACAAAACAGCTACTCTCACTAGGATATTTCAAACCATCTTATGAAATAATTTCACATGAAATAGATGAAGGTGAAGAGCTTGATTTTGATGAATATAAAATCAAACCTTTTAGAGTAAATCATGGAATTCCATCTCTTGGGTATTCTTTTATTGAAAATAAAAGACCTGGGAAATTTGATAAAAAAAAGGCATTAAGTCTTGGTGTACCTGAAGGTCCTTTGTTTAGTAAGATTCAAAAAGGGGAATCTGTAACTCTAAAAAATGGTAAAAAAATAACTCCAAACATGATATTAGGTCCTTCACGAAACGGTAGAAAAATTGTTTTATCTGGTGATACAAGACCAATAAAAAAACTAGTTGATTTTTCAAAAAATGCTGATGTTTTAATTCATGAGGCAACATTTTCATCTGAATTTAAAGATATTGCAGGTGATTATGGGCATTCCACATCAATCGAAGCTGCAAATATTGCAAAAAAAGCAAATGTAAAAAAACTTTTTTTGACCCATATATCACCAAGGCATCTTGATGCATCTGAATTAGAAAAAGAAGCAAAAAAAACCTTTAAAGAATCTTTTGTACCAAAAGATTTCCAAGAAATAGAAATTAAACTCGATAAGTCTTAAGTATTCTATAGTTTTTTCTTTTTTAAAGTTGAACTTAAACATTGGCTCAAACTTTTTTGCGCTTCAAGTTCAAATATTATTGGTGCATCTGTTGCCCAGCCACCAAAAGCTTCTATTACATCTTTTACATCAATTATGTCTTTTTTAGACCAATTTTCTATTTTCATATCTTCGTTATCAATGAATGCTGAAATCGATTCTTTTTCATCTTTATCAGGAGTAATAAATATATTAAAAGTCGATTGTTTTCCATCTTCATCTTGTTTATAAAAAACACAGCTTTTTGTACTAGATTGATAAATTCCATATTTATTTGCCATATGATTCTAACTCCCTAATAAGATTCTTTATTCTATTTATAGTATATATTAACTGTTTTTAATTCTAACGATATATACAATTTTTACAAATCATAACCTTATTAAGTTTTTTTTGTATTAGTAATTTGATTTTAATGAACGATAGACCAACCTATGATGAATACTTTATGGAGATGGCTCATGTTGTATCAAAAAGAAGTACTTGTATTAGAAGAAACGTTGGAGCCATTCTTGTAAAAGATAAGCACATATTAAGTACCGGTTACAATGGTGCCCCCAAAGGACTTAAACACTGTTCAGAAGTGGGCTGCATTAGAAAAGAATTAAAGGTTCCATCGGGTCAAAGACATGAACTTTGTAGAGGTCTTCATGCTGAACAAAATGCTATAATTCAAGCTGCTGTTTTTGGTGTCTCAATAAAAAATTCGGTTTTGTATTGCACCGATACGCCATGTGTTGTTTGTGTTAAGATGTTAATTAATGCGGGTGTAAAAGAAATTATTTATTCTGGGGATTATCCAGATGACTTGGCAAAAAAAATGCTAGGTGAGAGTAATATTAAAATAAGAAGGCTAAATAAATAATTTTATCTCCTGTTTTTGAAAAAATGAGAAAAATATAAATACTCTTGAATGATTATACTCCCTGAGGAGAATATGAAGCATAAAAGATCATTTGTTTTGGATGAAAAAGACGACAAAGCGGTAAAGCTATTTGCAGATCTTGGGATGCCAAAAAATCTTGCTAAGACGTTAATGTATATATCACAAGTTCCTGAATGTAAATCTGCCGATGTTGAGCAAGGTGCAGATCTAAGACAACCTGAAGTAAGTGTCGCAATGCAAGAGATGAGACGTAGAGGTTGGGCAAAGAAAAGAGATCTTAAAAAGAAAGGTAAAGGTCGTCCAGTTCACTTATATCAACTTACAAAACCACTACCAACTATATTAAAAAACTTTGAATCAGAGAAAATGAAACAAGTAGATACAATCAAAAAAGATCTCGATGAATTGCATACTCTAATTAAAGGCTATAAATAATAACTTTTAAATCCAAATTTAAAGTAAATATAATCTATTCCTTTTTTATTTCTTTATTATATGGTTTCTTGGATGTTTTATAATGAACTCGGAAAAAAGGGTCAAAAAAATTTTTTCAAGCCTAGATAAATCAGTTGATGCAATATTTATTAAAAACCAATCTGAATCTTTCATTGATCCAAATTTTTTCTATGCAACAGAAATGATTAAAGGTCTTTTTGAAGGATGTGCTGCTGTTTTACATCCAAGCGGTAAAATAGATTTATTAGTTTCTAAACTTGAAGAGGGACTAGCTAAAAAAACGAAACACAATGTCTTTGTTTATAATAATATAAAAGAGTTTAATAATATTCTAAAAAACTCTTTGGATAATCCCAAAAAAATAGGCATAAACTTTGACGGAGTGACGTACAGATATTTTAAGCAAATTAAAGAAATATTTTCAAAAAAGGAAATATTAGATGTTTCAAATGGCCTGATAAAATCTAGAATGATTAAAGATGATGATGAAATACATATTATTAAAAAAGCATGCAAAATCGCTGACATAGTTGCTTCGAAAATACCTGATATTTGTCATGAAGGCATGTTCGAATATGAACTTGCTGCAGAAATTGATTATCTCTTACAAAAGAATGGTGCAGATGCATCTGCTTTTCTAACAATTTCTTCATTTGGGAAAAACACATCCAATCCGCACTATAGCCATGGTAACTATAAGCTTAAGAATGGAGATTTTATCTTATGTGATTTTGGAGCTCGTTGTAATAGATATAATTCAGATATCACCAGAACCTTTATTTTTGGAAAACCAAGTGAAAAACAAAAGAAGATATATGAAGCTGTTCTAAAAGCTCAAAAAAAAGGTTTAGAAAAAATAAAACCAGGTATACCTGCAAAAATTGTTCACAACACGGTATATGACTTTATAAATAAAACAGAATTTAAAGATCTTTTTATTCATTCTACAGGGCATTCACTTGGAATTGAAGTACATGATGGAGGGGTAGGGTTTAACTCAGAATGTGATGTAAAACTTGAAAAAAATATGGTCTTAACTGTAGAACCTGGTATTTATTTATCAAGTTTAGGTGGAGTAAGAATAGAAGATGATATATTAATTAATGAAGATGGATTTGAATTACTCACAAAATCAAGTAGAAATTTCATTGAAATATAAAATATCTATTTTTTCCATTACCTTTTTATTAAGAATCTAGATATCGCTTTCTGTGTGATTCTAATGAGTTGGATTGAAGAAGCTGAATATGTTAGAAAACAGGCAAAACTAAATAATGATCTGTTTAAAAATTCTATACCTATGATTGCAAGTGAAAATGTTTTATCTCCTTTATGCAGAGAAATGCTTATAACCGATTTTCACGGAAGATATGCAGAAGGGACGCCTGGAAATAGATACTATCAAGGGTGTAAATTTTTTGACAATGTTGAATTAAAGGCAATTGAACTTGCAAAAAAACTTTTTAATTGTAACTATGCTGATGTGCGCCCTACTTCAGGAACTACGGCAAATATAGGTGTTTTAAAAGCATTGATAAATCCAGGAGAAACAGCAGTAGTTTTAGATCTAGCAAACGGTGCCCATATCAGTTTTGGAAAATGGGGTGGAGCAGGTGTTCGTGGTATAAACCTTGTCTCTTATCCTTTCAATGATGAAGAAATGAATATAGATGTTGATGGGGCAATTAAACTCATTAAAAAAATCAAACCTAAGCTTTGCTTAAATGGCAGATCTGTTTTTCTTTTCCCAAGTCCAATAAAAGAATTAGCAGAAGCTGCACATGATGTTGGCGCTTATCTTATTTATGATGCAGCCCATGTGCTTGGTCTTATTGCAGGTGGCCAATTTCAAGATCCTTTACATGAAGGAGCTGATATTATGAATGGTAGTACACACAAAACTCTTCCAGGGCCTCAAGGAGGAATGGTTTTATCTGATCATAAGGGCAAAACAGAAAATGATAAAAAGTTCTTAGCAAGGGTTGGTTTTGGAGTTTTTCCTGGTGTAACATCTTCTTATCATTTGCATCATGTGGCAGCAAAGGCTATAGCCTTTGCAGAACACTTGGAGTTTGGAAAAGATTATGCTAAACAAACGATAAAGAATGCCAAAGCTCTTGCTCAATCGCTTCATGAAAGAGGATTTAAAGTTTTTGGAGAAAAACTTGGATTTACAGAATCTCATCAGATTTTATTATCTATTGGTCCTGGAAAGGGTAAAGGTGCTTCTCAAAAACTTGAGGATGCAGGTATCATTACAAATATGAATACCATACCTGGGGATAAAGATCCTTTAAACCCATCTGGTCTTAGACTTGGAACGCCTGAACTTACAAGAATTGGTATGAAAGAAAAAGAAATGGATGAAATAGCAGAGTTTTATGAAAGAACCCTAATCAAAAATGAAAGTGTAAAGAAGATAAAAGATGATGTAAAGGAATTTAGAAAGGATTTCCAAGCACTTCATTATTGTTTTAAGCAAGGGTATCGAGGCTATGATTATTTTGAATTAAAATAGGGATTATGTTAATTGCTATCACAGGTACCCCAGGTACTGGAAAAACATCTTTAGCAAGAATCTTAGAAAAAAAAGGCTTTAGAATAATTGATCTAAAAAACTTTGCAACTGATAAGGATTGTATTATTTCAAAAGATAAAAAAAGAGATTCTCTTATAATTGACGTTGATAAGTTAGATGGTTATATTAAAGAACTTGAAACAGGTGATCTTATTTTCATTGATGGCCATCTATCACATCTTTTTTCTAATGTAGATAAAGTTATTTTGCTTAGGTGCAGTCCAAATAAACTTAAAAGGAATTTAAAGAAAAAAAATTGGAAAAAAGAAAAAATCAATGAAAATTTAGAAGCTGAGATTTTAGACATCATTTTATCAGAATCATTAGAATTCCATAAAGAAAAAGATATTTTTGAAATAGATACAACTGATAAAACAATAGATGACGTTGGATTCGAAGTTCTTGATATTATCAAAAATGATTTTAAAAATATAAAAAAATATAAAATAGGTAAAATTGATTGGTCAGAAGAAATATTAAACAAATTTAGAATTTGAGAGATGAAAGATGGTTCTAGATAATCAACGTGAAAATATTAATCCACTTTTATCTAGATTGGCTAAGATTTTTTTAAAAGTTAATCCAAATGTTCTTACATGGATATCATTGCTTTTTGCATTTATCGCAGGTTTGTTCTTTTATCTTTCAAGACCTGGAGAAGAACTTACTAATTTTTATCTTTGTGGAGCTTCGTTATTTGTTTTTTTAAACGGATTTTTTGATGCAATCGATGGAAAAGTTGCAAAATTAACTAATAAAACTTCTTTGAAAGGTGATTTTTTAGATCATGCACTTGATAGATACGCAGATGTTTTGATTCTAGGGGGGCTTGCATTAGGCGCTTGGATAAGATATCCAACAATAGGTCTTCTTGCAATAGTTGGAATGCTTCTTACAAGTTATATGGGTACCCAGGCACAGGCAATAGGTTATAAGCGTAACTATACTGGTTTACTTGGTAGGGCAGATAGACTGGTATTATTGATGATATTTCCTTTGATGCAACATATCTTACTTATTTATGGTATAGAAACAATTTATATTTCTGAGTTAATTGATTTTAACTTGCTAGAATGGATGCTTGTATATTTTGCTATAGTAGGTATTCTTACATCTATACAAAGATTTTTTACTACTCTCAGGTGGTTTAATAAAAAATAATTTTTTATCTCTTTTAGTTTAAAATATTTCATAATATTTTTATAAAAGTTTTAAATACATATTTGCCTGGAGTCTAGATCTATGAAGATGTAAGGTTAATTTTTGACTTTTCATTTTTCATCTCCACCAAAAAAATCTAGGCTCCTTACATTTCTATTTCTAATTATGTAGCTACATATTTACCTACAAAAAAACCTTTTATATTTAGTTATGTCTATGTTTTGATTGTAAAAACTATATAGAAGGGATGCTATGGAAATTTCAAAAGAGGTTGAAAGTAAGTTAAATACCATATTTGTAATTGCTATTGCGATCTTTATTATTGCGTTTTGGTTTTTTATTATGCCTGTTTCATAATCTTTCAACTAAAAATCTAATTTTAATTATTCAAATTAATTGTTATTTTGTCATTTTGTAGGTTTTTCAGACAATATTTAAATACCTTTTTTTAGAAAAACAATCACGTTACTAAATATCATGATATAATTTAACGTGGTTGGTGAAATGAAACGAAGGAATAAAAAGTATTCAATTACTGTACTTATTTTCGTTTGTTTTTTACTTAGTTCTTATTATAATGTATTGGCATTGCAAATCAATAAAGAAGGTGCACCTGAAGTCTACATTATAGTAGATAAAAACGGTAATGGTGATTTTACTTCAATACAAAAAGCAATAGATTATGTTCCTTCTGGATCAACTATCTATGTTAAAAATGGAGAATATCATGAAATTGTTGACATTAATAAACCATTAAGCCTCGTGGGAGAGGATAAGGATGCAACTCTAATAAGTCCCATCTCAGAAAAAAATAAATACGCCGTAGGTCTAGGGGCTCAAAATATAAAAATAAGTAATTTTGGAATAAAAAATAGAGCTCCTGGACTATATACTACCGGAATAAAGATAACATCATCTAACATAGAGATATCTAACTGTAATCTATTTGATACACCTGTTGGTATTGCCTTATGGGGTGTATCAAACATAGTGATTGATCAATGTGAAGGTTGGAATTGTAGAGATGAAGTTATAGCTTGTCTCGGATGGAAAGATAAGATATGTGAAAAAAATAAAATTACAAATTGTATATTTTACGATAATTGTGATGGAATAGAATTACAATATTCTTCTAATAATATAATAAGAAATTGTGAATTTTATAATAATCGCGCAGCAATAGATGCTATTGGATCAAATAATGACGGCAATTTATTTACCGGCTGTATAATAAAAAATAATAATTACGGGATATATCTTTCTTCATCTTCTAATAACATAATAAAAAATTGTGAAATATCTGGTAATAAGGATGGAGATATAGAAATGAACAAATATTCAAATAACAACCAAGTAATCAGTACAAATGAACAAGAAAGTACTTTAGAAAATACACAAAGCACGATCAAAAATTTTCTTGGTCTATTTTTAAAGGCAAAAAATAGTAAAATACTTCAACTTCTTTCATTAATTGACTGATTTTTAAAAGAAAAAGTATAAGTTACAAAAAAACATATCTTATTTTGTAATTGGAGAGATTGGGATATATGAAAGATGAAAATATCCATATAAAAATTGAGTTGTGTAAAGATAAAAGCTCTGGAAAGATAACTTTAGGTGTTCATTTTGATGAAAAGGCCCCTAATTTTAAAATTGAAAATAATGAATGTTTTTGGACTCCAACAAACGAGGAAAAGAACATATTAAACGAAGCCTTTGATTTAGTTATTGCAGGAATGAAGTATAAAACACAATCTGAAAACAATACTAAAATTGATACAAGCTACACTCCACCTTCTGTGAAAGTGGAGCCCGAAATAAAAACTAAACCAATGGGAGAAGTTATTCAAAACCCAAAGGAGACTCAAGAAATAGAAAAACAAGTTTTTTCAAAAAGTGAAGGAATAGATAAAAATACCACCTCTGCTAAATCTATATTTGAAGAAAATGCAAAAAAAGAATTAGATGAAATTATCAAAGAGAAGCCAAAGGAAACTGAAAAAATAGAAAAACAAGTTTTTGGAACGAAAAAAGAAGTTGCTCCTTCTTTTGAAAAAGATAATATTCAAATCGAGCCTAAATCAGAAGTAAAATCAAGGGAAATGCTAAAAGAAGAAATTATAGGGGGAAAAGACGATTCAACGTTTTTTGAACCTAAAGTTGATTCTGTTGATACAGCTTTAGAAAAACTTCAAGATACTTACGAAGATGAAGATGATAATAATATTGTAGAAGCAGATGAAAAAACTATTATTGACCGGGTATTTAAACAAAAAAAGAAAGGAAAATGGGATAAAAAATAGTTTTATTTTAACTATTTTAAATTATAACCAATTTTTTTCCTAGTTTTTCAAATTTTTCAAGAGCAAAGTTTAGGTCATCTTTTGTAAGACCTGCATTCATCATTGTTCTAATTCTTGCTTTATCTCTTGCAACCATAGGAAATACAATAGGTAATGCAAACACTCCCTCATCGTATAGTCTATTACTTAGTTCCTTTGCGACCTTTGATTCACCAACTATTACTGGTGTGATTGGTGTTTCACTTTCGCCTGTGTCAAATCCCATGTTTTTAAGTTCTTTTTTGAAATATTTAGTATTCTCCCATAGGTTATTTACATGCTCCGGCTCTGTTTCAAGGACCTCTATTGCTGCAAGTTGAGCTCCTGCAACAGCAGGTGGATGTGAACCACTTAGTAACCATGTACGAGATTTATTATATGCAAAATTAACTAAGTCTTGACTGCCTGCTATTAGTCCTCCTACTACACCATATGCTTTACTAAAAGTTCCCATCTCTACATCGATTTTTCCTTCAATTCCAAAATGTGCTCCAATACCACGTCCATCTGGTCCTATCACACCTTCTCCATGAGCATCATCAACGTATGTCATCGCTCCATATTCATTCCCAAGTTTTACGATTTTATCCATTGGAGCAATATCGCCATCCATACTAAAAACACCATCTGTTATAATCAATATTCTATTGTATTTTTTATCTACTTCTTTTAATACTTTTTCAAGATCACTCATGTCACAGTGTTTGTATACTGCTCTATCTGCTTTTGTTAAGCGTACACCATCAATAATGCTTCCATGATTTAACTCATCACTTATAATAATGTCTCCTTTTCCTGCAAGTTGCGGTATTAAACCAGAGTTTGCTGCAAAACCGGTTTGATATATAAGAGAAGATTCTGTACCTTTGAATTTTGCAAGTTTTTTTTCTACTTCCATATGTATGTCTAAAGTTCCGGCTATTGCTCTAACTGAACCTGATCCCGCACCATATTTTTTAGTTGCTTCAATTGCACCTTTTATAAGACGTGGGTGATTACTTAGGTTTAAATAATTGTTAGAACAAAGCATTATTACTTCTTTTCCGTCTACTTTTGAGTGGGGCTCAGATCCTGATTCAAGTATGCGTAGCTTCCAATCAAAGTCGTTTTTAACAAGATTTTCGTATTCTTCTTTTAAAAAGGCTGTTGCATTTCTTTTCATAAAATGGTTCCTCCCAAAGAATCTTAGTGTTTCCACTGAAACATAATTTGATATTAAAAGTTGTTGGTTTGCATCTTATAAACTCGACTTAATCTATAGCCAATTATAACCATTATAAACTCTTTTTTCATAAAATCTTTATCTAGTTTTTTGTCACCTGTATCAATCCTTAATACAGGTGTAGATTTAAGTTTTGATGGAGTTGAAACTACTATTATGTTTTCTAAACCGATTTTTCTTATTACATTTGGGCTTAATTGAAGATTACCTCGTCCTAATATGAATCCTTGAGCGCCGATAGGACTTAAGATGATTTTTGCTTTTTGATGCTTATCTAGTAATTTTAATATTTTTTTCTCATTAAGATCTGTTCCAACAATTTCATTGTTATAAGCTGCATCGATACCTAAAAGAGTGTTTTTATAACCTAGTTTATTTGTTATATAATCAATTGTTCCACCTGAACCAAAAAGAAACAAATAATCTTTATTTTCTTTAATTTCATCTTCGATATGTTCTGCTAATTCATCTTTTATATGATTGTCAGATACTGATTCAAAACTAATTTTACCAACTTGAACATAGGTAGGCTCTATTATTCCTTTAGCGATTCCAAATAATTTAACATTCCATTTTCCTTTTCTATAACTTTTTTCATCTAGATCCATTATTTCTGTCTCACCAACTGTTAAACTACCGTTTATAAATTCGTATAGCATTTTTGCAGAAGCACTTGTATTTATTCCAAATACTCCCGAGTGCATCTTAACGCCAGATGGTATGCCAAGAATAGGTATTTTATCTTTAACTATCTTGTATATATCTCTTGTAGTTCCATCGCCTCCACAGAATAAAATCAAATCAACCTTTTTTTCTAAAAATTTTTTACATGCGTTCTTTGTATCTTCTGATTTAGTATTTTTTAGATTAGATTTGTATATAATCTCTATATCTTTAACATGATTTTTTTTAAGAACATCGTGTCCCATTGAGCCTTCACAGGTATACCACTTGATTTCTTTTTTTATCTTATAGTTATTGCAAAGTTCTTTTATTGTTTCATTTGCTTTTTTTTCAGAAATTGGCTTTGCACCTAGTTTTTTTGCTTTTTCATAAACCCCATCAGTTCCTTTTAACCCTACTTTTCCACCCATTCCTGCTATAGGGTTTATTAGAAATCCTATTTTTGATACCATAAAGCAATCTTCTATCTGTTAAACAAAGGACTTGTATTTAAAAACTATACTAAAAAATAAAAACACTGACCCTATGAGTTCATGGGTCAGATATAAAATAAATTATTTTCTTTTTAGATATGGTAAACCTGTTCTTTTGTTTACACCTACTGTGTAACCATCTGGCTTATCACAAGGTTTTCCACTTTTAGGTGTTCTCTTGCTAAAGAAATAAATTGTCTGTGTTCTACCACCTTTTAACTTTACATCTCGAGTATATAAAGTCCATCCTTCATATGTATATGCCATAAATCTTCTACCTCCCTACAGGAGTGAATGTTTGTTAACACTTTTAAGTTTTTCTAAAAAAAATTGACTTTTTAGTCTCTAACGCCCTTTTCTGTAATTGTAAATACTGCTTCTCCTTCAGGTAGATGGGGTGAATCAATGAGTCTTGCAATTCTTTTAGGTCCCTTACTTTTACGTAGGTATACCCTAAATGTAGCGGTATGCCCTACAATGTGTCCTCCTATTGGTCGTGTAGGATCACCAAAGAAAGCATCTGGTTTTGCGGCAACTTGGTTTGTTACACATACTGTGCCATTGTTTAAATCACTCCAACGAAGCAGATCATGCATATGCTTGTTTAATTTTTGCTGTCTGTTTGCAAGAGCACCTCTTCCTACGTACTCTGCTCTAAAATGAGCGGTTAGGGAATCTACCACAAGTAATCGAGATTTAATTTGTTTGGATAGTTCTTTTAATTTATCTACTAAAAGCATCTGATGGCTGGAATTATATGCACGGGCTACATGAATATTTGAAAGCACCTTATCTGGATCTAATTCATATGCTTCTGCCATTTGGACAATACGTTCAGGACGAAAGGTGTTTTCTGTATCGATATAAAATGCATGTGAATTCATACCTCCCTTATCTTTAGGTAGTTGTACATCAACACAGAGTTGATGTGCCACCTGAGTTTTTCCTGACCCAAATTCACCAAATAATTCAATTATTGCTTGGGATTCAAACCCTCCACCTAAAAGTTCATCAAAAGTTTTGGATCCCGAGGTCAAATGACCTACTTTTAATCTTTTTTTAAGAATGTCTGTACCTGTCTCAAATTTTCCGATATCTGCTTGTTTTCTTGCAGATAGTATTATCTTTGAGGCTGTAGCATCGCCTAGTTCTGTTGCATCAGCAAGTTCAGATGGTGAAGCAACTGCAATGCTCATAACATCTAGATAGCCTGATTCGATTAGTTTATCTGCTGTTGCAGGACCAACACCTGGTAGCTTATTAATTTGCTCAATATCGTTATTATCTTTTCCCATGAAAAATCCCTTGTTTAAGGTGTAATTAATATCTACTTATAAAACTGTGGTAGGGTATATTAAAACTATTATAACTAAGAGTATTATACGGTATAAGAAAATGTCTGAGAAATACTATCCATGGGGTGGAGAATTTACTGAATGTAATCCCACAAGTTCTGTTGCGGTTGTAATTTTGAACATAGATTATTCACCAACAAAAGAAGTTGCAATTTTTGGCCCATTAAGAACAGAGAACATTGGAATAGAAAAAATTGTTGCAAATGTTATATCAAATCCTCATATTCGTTTCATTATAATTTGTGGAGATGAGATTAGAGGTCATCGCTCAGGTAAATCTTTAGTTGCACTTAATAAAAATGGTGTAGATGGTCAAAATAAAATTATTGATGCACCAGGTGCAATACCATACATAGAAAATCTTGATGAAAAGGCAATTGAAAGATTTCAAAATCAGATAGAGATAATAGATTTAATAGATATAAAAGATAAAAAAGTAATAAATCAACAAATAAAAAATTATTTAAATAAAAAAATAGAGCCATTTGATAAACCCTATATAGCGATAAAAATCGAATCTAAAACAAAATCTATACAAGATAAAAGAGCATTACATTCAAAAATTGTTGTAAATTATCTTGGAAAAGTGAAAAAAAGAGGAGAATAGATGTTTTCATTTACGACAAAACAGGAAACATACACGTTAGGAAATATAACAATAGGTGGGCAACCGGGTGAAAACCCTACAGCTTTATTTGGAGGTTTTTTCTTTAAAGGAGAACTTGATTTTAAAAAGGCAAAAAAAGACCTAGAAAATATGCTAGATTTTAGTAAAAGAACCTGCAATCCAGCTATACCCGATTTTTTTATAAAAAAAGAAGAACACATAAGTAAAATCACAGATTTTATCAAAAATTCTCTTCCAGAAGGTTATCCTTTTTCAATAGATATTATAGAACCAGATTTAAAAATTAAAACCTTGACTTATTTAAATCAAAATAAGCTTTTAGACAGAACAATTTATAATTCGATACATGTAGGTATTACTCCTGAAGAACGAGATTGTTTAAAAGACAATACTCCTGCTATGGCTATTTTAGTTGCTTTTAATCCAAAGGATAAGTCACCAGATGGTAAAATCGAAATTCTTGAGAATGGGGCTCATCTAATTGAAGAAGGTCTACTTGATCTTACTAAGAAAATTGGTATTAAAAGAATACTTGTTGATACTGCAGCAATGGCACCTGGTGATAATAGTGGAGCTGCAATTTCTGCAATTCCTGTAATTAAAGAGGAATATGGATTTCCAACTGGATGTGCTATACATAATGTAGTTGAAAAATCAGGATGGTTAAAAGATTTCAAGTCATCAAAAAAGGCTGTTGATGCTGCGTCTAATTGTAATATACCTCTTTTTGGTGGGGACTTTGCAATATTTGGCCCTGTTGAAAATTCTGATTTTGTTTTTCCAATTATTGCTTGGCAGGATATTTTGATATCTGAATATGTAGAAAATTATTTTGGAGTTAAGCCTGATGTAAATCATCCTCGGAGGAAGTTTTTCTAGATGAAAAATAACGTTGAAACAACAGTAATAGGCTCATATCCAGTTGATATAGATTCTCTTGATTTGATGAAAAGTTTTTACAATAAAAAATATCCATCATGGAATAAATACATAAAAAGCGCTGTAGATGATATGATTAAAGCTGGAATAAATATTGTTTCAGATGGTCAAACAAGAGATCCTTTTGTAAATATTTATTTTAGAAAAATAAAAGGATGCAGGATTAGAGATAGGCCTGAAGTTATTGATAAAATAGAATTCGTTGAACCTATAACTGTAGAAGATCAAAAATTTGTAAAAAAAATAATTCCTAAAAAAACAAAAACAATAGGTCTTTTGACAGGTCCTTATACTCTTGCAAAATCTTGTGTAAATATGCATTATAAATCTGAAGAAGATCTCTCTTTTGATTTAGCACATGTATTACAAAAGGAAGCAGAAATATTAGAAAAGCATGTTGATCTGATTAGTATCGATGAACCTTTTTTTTCTGTTTCATTCCCTGAATATGCAAAAGATTTAATTGAAATAATTACAAAAAAGATAAGTTGTAAGAAAAGACTTCATGTATGTGGGGATGTATCAAATATAATACCTAGTCTTTTGGATATGCCTATTGATATTTTATCTCATGAATTTAAAGCACAGCCTGGATTGATTGATAGTTTTAAAAATTATTCTGTTTCAAAAGACATTTGCCTTGGATCCGTCCGTTCAGATAAAAAAATAGTTGAAGATGTATCTGAAATAAAAAAACATATTTCAAATTCAATAGATGTATTTGACGATAAAATCAGTCAAATAGCACCTGACTGTGGATTAAGACAAGTTCCAAGAGAAAATGCTTTTAGAAAACTTAAAAACCTTGTAAAAGCATGTGAGGATGTATATGGTAAAGAATGTTCCTCTAATTAAAGCATCTAAGATATCAGAAAAAGATGTTAAACTTGATTCAAACGGATTTTTTGTAATAGAACTTGATAAAAAAGAGAATCAAATTAGAGTTGAATATTATTCTAACGTTTATAAAAAAGAAAGAATTGTTTCAGGTAAATTAAAAAAGGTTTTCATCGGTAAAAAAGCGGATGCTATATGTGATACCATTGTAAAAAATGTACCTGTTCTTTTACCTGAGCATTATGCTTATCTAGGTAGAGAAATCCAAAAAGCACAATTAGCACTTGAGAAAAATAAAAAATATATTCAGGGTGGATGTTAGTTTTTTTCTATCGTGCATCTCCCGTTTATGTGTATCTCATCTTTTCCGTTTCTATTTTTAATATCAACATCTTTTAATGTTATGTTGTCTCCAATTTTGAATTTTTGAATTTCTTTTACTTTTTCATCCCATATTGTTATTTTTTTTATACCTTCTTTTAATTGTAATTTTATATCTGTTACAAAGCCATATTCTCCATTATCTCTAAAAAATGGTCTTGTTTCATTTATTTCTATTATCTTTCCATCTAAATTATATTCTTTTTTTGTATCGATATCACTATTGTTCTCTATCACTTCGATTAGGCCATATTTTCCAATATTTATCTCTATTCCATTAAACCCATTTTTGATGTAACCGTTTATTATCTTTACATATGATCCTTCTTTTATCTCATTATTTTTTAATAGATTACAATCATTATTCCATAAAACAAGAGTACATTTTCCACTGTCATCTTCTATTTCAAGATTTGCAACTTCTCCTTTTGATCCATTTTTTTTGGTGTATTCTCTTTGATTTTGTATTCTTGTAATTTTTCCTATAGCTGTGCATTCTTTCTTATTTTCTAATTCTCCAATCTTTGTAATGCTTTTTTTGTTTCTATTATATTTATCAATTATAAGCAGAGCTGCTGTTTTTTCATCAAAAAGTTCATCACTTTCTTTTCGAATTTGTTTTGTTTCTTTTATAAATTCTTCTTTTGTTTTTAAATCTTTGATTTGTTCATATAACTCTTTTATATCTTTATGCATCCTAACAATTTATAGCGTATCTCTTTCCAATGTTTAAAATTATTGATAAAATATTTAGTTAAATAATAAAAATTAAAATAAAAAAGAAGAGAGAGATGTTTTATTATTGTTTTTTTATAGTTCTAGCACTCTTTGTACTACTGGTAGTCTAAGCATTCTTTGTAATATTGGCAGATCTAATAGATATTCAAGTATTGACATCCTTTGGATGTCTTTACTTTTTGATTTTTCATCTGTTTTATAACCACCTATTTTCAAACTTGGATCTCCAAGTATCGGCCATTGTTCTACTGTTTTGCAATCGGTTTGATCTTCCATTCCTGGCCATGTGTCAAGATATTTGTTTTGGGTTCCTAACCAAACATCCCCTAGTATATCTGCTCCCTCATCAAATGTCTTGTAAAACATTCTTATCTGATATCCACCTACTGCTTCAAGAGTATCTGGTTGATTTATTCCATCACCATCTATATCTCCATTGTCGCCAACTGCGCCGTATCCAAGTCCTGTATTTCCAAAGCTTGCAATTGTTCCACCACTAGTCAATCTTACTAGATGCCATGCAAAAGATTCTGCTACAGGTGTACCATGTGTCCACATAAATGGTTTATTTAGAGTTGTTGCCATTAGAGTTACATTGAATTGAGCGTTATGGCATCCTCCTATCACACATACCGGTAGCTTGATTTCATTTTTTAATCCATTAAACTGTGCTACATCAATTCCACCTGGAGTATCTTCCCAATTAAATTCTCCCGGCCAATGCGTATTCCAGCTTCCAGGATGTCCATGTCCTTCGAATAATAGATGTCCACATCCAGTTGTAACTTCTGTTTGTATTGCATCTGGACTTGGTATATATTTATCATTTGCTGAATTTTGATCTTTTCCATGCGATGAATATAATTTTATTGGGTTGAATTCTTCCATATAGTTTTCTGCTACATAATCACATGCTACTTCTCCTTCAAGGATATCCTCTGAATCATCATGTGAATCTCCACCTATAAGTACAAGGTTGTCATACCAATCTGATTCATGTTTCAATCTTTCGTAATCAATAATTTTTGTTACGACTCCTTTTACCTCACTTAGAGTTCTGCATGCTAGCCTTCCTACTATTACATCTGGATACAAATCTAGTATATCTTTTCTAAGTGTGAATGATTTTCCCCATTGTGCAAATATTCCATCACTGTTTCCATTATTATCTTCATCCCAGCTGCAGAAACCTCCTTCTGAATCATATATATCTGCATAATATAAATCACTTATAAAACCTGGATCATATACACTTCCCATCTCCTTACAATTTGTGTATCTTACAGGTACATGCCAATCTGCAGATCCTTGGTTTTCATCATCTCTTGATTCTCCACTAATAAGGGATGTCATACCACCAACTAATAAAACATATTTTATTCCTTCTGTCTCTAAGGCGTCTTTAATAAAGTATTTTATCTTTTCAGGTTTGTCCACTCCAGAGTATTGGCTATATATTTCTTCTGTTGTTTTTAGATATGTTTCAATTTCATATTTGTTTTTATGTGTAATCAGCCTTTGTAATTCACTTGAAAACGCTGATGGTGCTATTATTACCATATCGTAGTTAGCATTTGTTGGGAAAGGATTTGTCTTCGGTTCTTCATATGTAATTTTTATTTTTATGTCATTTGTATATTTTATTTCGTTTAAAGTTGGGTTATATCTAACTGGATTTATTCTAATATTAACAAATGTCTTGTGTTCAAGATTTTCATCTAATCCGGCCCCTGTAGTTATTGTGTACCAGTTATCAGGATAATATTTGTTTGAGTCATATATTTCAGTATCCATCTCATATTCTGCCTTTGCATTTTCCATATTTGATATAACTGGTTTTGGAGCTGGAATAATTTTATTTTCAACAGTTTTTGTTTTAATGTTTTCTACTGTGCACTCCACATCTATTATTTTTGATCCAAATCCTAAATCAAAATTAGTTTTTGAAATCGGCAAGATAGGTTTGCCTGCGGTATACAAATATCCTTCTGTTCCTTCCATACTCAGCTCAGTATAAGAAATATCTTGTATCTGCTTTTCATTTGTAGAGGGTATTAAAAAAGTTTTTTCTATTGTTGTACTTTGTTTGATACTAAATGTTTCAACATCAGCCTTTTTACTTAATCCAATAGCAGCCATACTACTTAAAAGTAATAAAACTACTACAACTATTGATAGACTTTTCATTTTTCTATCTCCCCTATATTAACATATGTTAATAAATTATTAATTATTTAAATTTTTTGTAGTAAGTTGCTTTGTGTCATTATTTTTATGAAGAACTAGTCAATTGCATCCACATGGTGATGGGATGCAAAAGACTAATTCAAAAAAAGGAGAATGGGAAAGACATAAAGAAGTTAACGTTCCATGGGCAAAATATGATGCCCATAGAGACAATGAATACAAATATGTAATAGATCTAAGAAATTTATTTCTTGAACTGGACATACCCATTCAAAGAAGAGAATTTCTCCTCTCAAATCTCACAGTTCTTATCTTGTTAAAGATCATGTTTGGTATTTCCTATAGAGGAATTGCTAGTGCAACAAAAAACCTAGGTTTTTATAAAATGCTACGGATGAAACGTGCACCGAGTTACAAAACAATCCAAAGGACTATACAATATCTTCCTCTTGATTTTCTCCTGCAGGTTAACCGGGTTTTAACTCCTTCTAAAATCCAGCTTGCAGGAATAGATTCAAGTGGTATGAAAACAAATTGTAAAGGAGTATGGGTTCAGATACGTTTTAAAAAACCTGTTCAGAAAAAAGATTTCAAGAAGATCCATATCTTTGTAGACCTGGAATCAAAGAAGATACTTTCCTGCATTCTCACTAAAGGATCCTCTTATGATTCTCCTCAGTTGAAACATATTTTACAACAATGCAGATGGCTAAAAGTCGATATTATTCTAGGTGATGGTGGATACGACTCTAAAGAATGCTTCAATGATATTACCAAACAAGGAGCAGTACCTGGTATCCCAGTACGTAAAAATGCTACTACTCGATCCAAAGGTTCACCAAGTAGACGTAAAGCCGTTATTGAACAAAAAAAAGATATAGATAAGTGGAAAGAAAAAGTAAGATACACTATGAGATGCATAGTTGAAGCGATATTCTCCGGAACCAAGAGACGGTTCGGAGAATATATTTTCAGTATAAAGGAGAAACATCGTTGTGTTGAGATGTGGTTACGAACGATTTTGTGGAATGTTCTTATTTACCCAAGGTGAAAAATAATGACACAAAGCAGTAGTAAGTTATTATAAAAAAGTTCTGGGAGGATAAAGTATTGAATGGGGACTAAGAGGTGGTAAAGGAGAGGAGGTGAAAGGATGAGAAAAAACAAGTTTCTCGACCTCGAGCCCCATTCAACTAATATAACGTTTTGTAAGAAGGTACTTAAAAAGATTATTTGACAATTCTATCCTACTTTCTTTACAGGTCTTATCATAGGACTCGAGCTTTAAAATTCTTAAAAAAAGATAAATTTTATTTTTTTACTTTTTCTGCTGCTTTTTTCATTAAAAATTCTCTTATTTCTTCTGGTTTTGTACTGTCAATGCCAAAGTATTCTGGAAATCTTGTTGTTGTAGTAAGCATCTCGGTGCTTCTATATTTTTTTGCATTTATCAATTTCATATCTGAAAGGACATCTACATGATCATATGCTTTTTGACCAATCATTCTTCTAAGATTTGATTGTTTTAATGGTTGGTGAAATGCTATAAGTGTGAGTGTTTTTAGTAGATTAGTATCTATATCCGTTTCAGTGACCATCAATGTTTTATCTGTATATCTCTCTTTTAGCTGCATAGTGTATTTATCTCCTGCTTTTACAACTTCCATTGATGTTTCGTCTTTTCTGTCTACATTGTAATCTTGTATTAGTTCATCTATCGTATTTTTTATTTTTTTGCTGCTGATCCCAGTTGAATGCTTTATTTCATTTATACTTACAGGTTTTGTTGCAGAAAACAAAATTGACTCAACCAGGCGTTTTTCTTTAGCACCCATTCTTTATACCTCAAATAGATATTCTTTAACTATATCCATTGTTTTTAATATATATTTTCCCATAGGGAAATTTCTTTTGATAAACAGTTATTTTATTATCATAAGCTAAGAAAAGAACCGACATCAATAATTTTATTATTTCTTCTCTACCATTGTTTTCATGCAATTCTGATAGCAATATTGTTTTCTTTTGTAATTTTTTGATTTTATCCCAGGTTTCTTTAATGTCCTGTTCTAATGGGTCTTCATGTGCTGTTCCTTTCATACTTTTTCTTGCTTTTTCTGAAATCCGCTTTCTCTCAATCTCCCTTTGTTTTTCTAAAATTTGAAACTCTTCTGACTCTTTTTTTGCTTGATCAAATGCATCTAGTAGTTCAATCAGTGTTACCTTTCGTTTTTTATTCCTTCTTGTGGGTACCTCAATTGGGGACTCTGGCATCTTCATTACTAGGTTTGTATACGAATATGCATCATCTTCTGAAAACCACATTTCTTGAGGTATATCACCCCATTCTATCGGTTCATATGTGTTTTGCTCTTCTTGTTCCATTGTTAAAACTAGATCGTCACTTTGTAATTTCAATACTTTCCATGCAAGAAGTATTATTCTTCCTGCTGTAACTAGATCAATTTTTTCTTCTTTTGCTCTTTTTAGATACATTGTACTAAAACTAACTAAATCTATATCCCATGGGTCTAGATGTTGTTTTGTCACTAGTTCAAATGCAATAGCAATTGATCTATCAAAGGGATTTTCAATTGAGATATGTTCTCCTTCGTCTGTTTTTTGAAGCATTGATACATAATGATTGATTCTTTTCGGGTCCTCTTTATCATCAATAAGTGATTTATGAAAAAGCAAGTGATTTATGACTTCGTTGTCGATTTTAAGTTGTTGCAATCATCTGTCCTCCTTCTGTTTTTATCTCTCCTCTTGGTCCAACTGTGCTTGGGTCAATATTTCCTATCATATCAGAAATTCCTGTTTCTCTCATTGTCACACCATAAACATGATTTGCTTCTTTTAGAGCAGTTTTTCGTAGTGATACCATTATAAATTGTGAGTCTTCTGCACGTGTTTTTACCATGCGACTTACCGTTTCTGCATTTACTCCATCTAAAAACATATCTACTTCATCAAGTACATAAAATGGACTTGGATCATATCTTTGTATTGCAAATATAAATCCAAGAGATGCAATACTTTTTTCTCCGCCTGATAATGCAGATAGAAGAAGTACTTTTTTACCACGTGGTCTTGCTTTAATAGTGAGCCCACTATCAAATAAGTTATCAGGGTCTTCTATTTTTAACTCTGCTTCTCCTCCTTCTGATAGTTGGGAATACATATACTTAAAGTTTTCATTTATTGCATCATATACTTCATAAAACCTTTCTGTTTTCTTTTTTGTTACACTTGTCACTAGTTTTAATAAATTCTTCTTTTGTTCTTTTAAGTGGGTTACATCTTCATCTAGCTTTTTCCTTCGTTCACTTTGATGCTCGTATTCTTCAAGTGCTCTCATATTTACCGGCTCTAATTCGTTCATTGATTCTTCTATTGTTCTCATCGAGTCTTTTAATGATTCAACATTTGGAAGTTTTGTGTCATCTTTTATTTCTACGTTGTATAATTTTATTTCTTGCTCTATTTCTTTTACTGTTGCATCAAGTGTTGGAAGTCTGTATTTAGCACGTGATATAAGATCGTAATATGACTCAACCCTTGTATTTATCTTATCTATGTCGTTTTCGATTTTTACAGACTCTTTGTATATCTTGTCTCGTTCTTCTGATAAGTCCTTTATTTTTCCAGTCATCTTTTCTTCTACTTTTAATAAGGCGTTTAGCTCATCGTGTAATTTACTTCTTTTTTCTTTCAGTTCGTTTATATTTTCTTTGTGTTTGTTTATTTCATCTAAATTGCTTTTGATTTTTTCTTCGATTTCTTGTTTTCTTTCTTCGATTAGGCTTATTTTTTTGTCTATTCCTTCTTTTTCGCTTTTTAGATTCATTAATTCTTCTTGTAATTTTGTTACGTCATCTTCAAACGTTCTTGCTTTTTGTGCAAGTTCTTTTTTTGTTCCTTTTAATAAAAGCTTTCCTTTTTCTTCTTTTATTTTGTCTAGTTCTTCTATTCTATCCTTGAATTCTTTTATATTTAAAAGAACCTCTTCTTTCTTTTTTTCTAGTTCCTCTTTTTCCTTTGTTTTTTCATTGATTTCATTTTCTAAAACTTCGATTTTACCATCAAATTCTTTTCTTCTTACTTCTAAATCTTTTATTTTTATCTCTTTTACTCCTTCTGTTCTTATTTCACCAAGGCTGTTTTCTATTTCTATTATTTCTTTTCTAAGATTTGATAATTCTTCAGATAACTTATCCTGATGTGATATCGCTCTTTCTAGTTCATTTGTTATTTCATCAAGACGCGTTCTATCTATTTTAGTAAATGAAAGTTTTGATTTTGATATGTTTCCACCAGTCATCGCACCACTTGATTCTACAAGACTTCCTTTTAGGTCAACAAGTCTTACTCCTCCCATTAGCCTTCTCGCGTCTTCAAGTGTTTCTACAACTATTGTATCTCCAAATACATACCAAAAGGCTCCATGATACTTTTCATCAAAATTTACTAAGTCTATTGCAAAACCATGTGCTTTTTCGTCTTTTACAGTCAATAATGATTTTCCTCTAGGTTTTCCTGATGCCATCTTGTTTAACGGTAGAAAAGTAGCTCTTCCGATTTTTTGTTTTTGAAGATATTTTATCGCGTCACTTGCGCTTTTGTCATCTTTTACAACAATAGATTGCATTCTCCCGCCGGCTGCAACTTCTACTGCTGTTTGGTATTTTTCTTCTACTTGTGCAAGTTCTGCAATTGTTCCTATGATTCCATCTAATTGATTGTTGTTTCTTGCTTTTAAGATTTCATTTACCGGCTGATTGTATCTTCCTTTAATAGATTCTGCTGCGTCAATTTCAGCTTGAAGTTTAGATTGTTCCTGTTGTAGTTTTCTTATTCTTGTATCTAAATCTGTTAGATTTTCTGTTATTTCTGCTTCTTTTTTCTTTTTTTCAAAGAGATTTTTTTCAAGTTTTTTTGTTTCTTTGCTTTTATCCTTATGTTGTGCTTGGTCTTGCTCGATCTGCCAGTTTATATCTTTTATTTCAAATTCATATGTTTGCTTTGTCTCCTGTAGCTCTGCAATTTGTGTTTCAAGGCTTTCTATCTTATCTGTAAACCTATTTCTTTTCAATTTTAATTCATGAATTTCACTATTTTTCTGGTTATATTCCTCACGCATTTTTGCAAGTTCATGTGCAAGATCCATTGATTTATCATCTGTTTGTGCAATATCTCCTTTTAATTCCTTTAGTACTTTTTCTTTTTCGTTCAAAGTTTCTTGTTTTTCTTCTATTTTTTCTGATAATTCTTTTTGTCTTTCGTTATTTTGATTCAGCTCATTTTCAAAAGATTCGAGATTTATCTTTAGATTGTTTTCTTCCTTTTGTATCTCTTTTATTTCACTATTTGAGTAATTGATTCTTTCTTCTACTTTTATTTCTTCAGCACGTATATTTTCGACTTTTTCTTTTAGTTCTTTTACTTCTTCTCCGCCTACATCTCCTATTTTTTTCTCTATTTCTTCAAGACTCTTTTGTGTTTCAGAATAACTAACTTTTAATTTTTTTGCGTTTTCATCTAATTTTTCTTTTTCTGTTTCATATGATTTAATTTGTTTGTTTATCTCTGATATTTGTATCTCTACATCTTGTTTCTTTTTTAGAGCTATTTTTGCTTTTATTTCATATAATTTTTCTTTAAGTTCTTGGTATCTATATGCTTCATCTCTATCATTTTTAAGTTGTCTTATTTGCGAGTTTATTTCATTTAAAATTATTTTTATCCTATCTAGGTTTTCTTCAACATCTGTTCTTTCTTTTTCTGCTTTTTTTATGTCACTGTCAAAGTTACTTATCCCTGCTATATCATCTATTATCCTTCTTCTGTCAACTCCCCCCATCTCTATTAGACTTGTTACATCTCCTTGTTTTACTATGTTATACCCATCACCTGACATGCGACCATGGACAAGTATATTTTCAAAATCCGAATATGTTGCTCCTTTTCCATTTACATAAAACTTGCTGTAATAATTGTCAGGGTCATCTTTTAGGGGTGCTCTTTTTATCATTCGGGTAAGTATTACTTCATCGCTATCTACTGGCATTTTTCTTTTTCTATTGTCAAAAACAAGTGATACTCTACAAAATTTTGCAGGATTTTTTCTTTTTTTACCGCCATTAAATATAAGATCGGTTAGTCTTCCTGCTCTCATTACTTTTGAGCTTTTTGGGCCAAGTACAAAAAGAATTGCATCTGCAATATTACTTTTTCCTGAGCCATTTGGTCCTGTGATTGCGGTAAATCCTCTAAAAAAAGGAACAGTAAGTTTTTTTCCAAACGATTTGAAATTTTCCATTCTTACTTCTTTTAGATACAGAAATACATCCCTTCCTAACCTACTTTAAATATTTTTTACCATTCGTCCTATTACTCTACTATACATCCCTCTCTTTTTTTTGTAATAAATAAGAGTATTTAAAATTTTTTAGATTTATTTTTATTTATTTTTTTATATTTGTACCAAACTCAAGGTTTTTCACAAATTTTTTAACTTTGGAATACTGTTTTTTTGTCTTCTTGGGTGTCTTGTTCCATCTCTTTGATTAGATTATCTACTCTATCTGCTACTTTCATATGTAGATCAACAAAACTGTCGTTTCTTAATTCAACGTTTGTAGAGGTGACTGGTTTTTCTGTTTTTTTCCATAATTTTTTATTAAACCTTGGTCTTTTGTTTTTAAAGTTACCAAACGCTTCTTTTACTCTTTCCATCCCATTTTCCCAGTATAAAAATATTTATGATAATATTTATATTTTATATGCACCTGGTTTATGTAGGTGACTATCTACCTGCATATGCATATAAGAACGACTTAATCTTTCATGTTTTTCATTTTTTGTTGAAAAAACATGAAATCCTATTAAAAATGATAGAAATATATATAAAAGATTAATTGTTTTTAAAAATATAATTTTATGGGGAATAAAATGAATAGAATTGTGTTAAAAACCATAATTATACTAGCAATACTTACAAGTTTGATAACAATAAATGGACTCAGTGCAGTCGAAACATATAATGATTATCCTGTTATGAGTGATATTCCTGAAAGACCCGATTTTGCATATGATAAAGAAGTTAAACAGCTTACAATGGCTGCAAATTTACCTGATTATTTCAGTTGGAAAGATAACGATGGAGATTGGACTACACCAGTGAGAAATCAATACGCCTGTGGTAGTTGTTGGGCTTTTGCTGCACTCGCTGCAATTGAATCACAAATAAACATAGTAAACAACAATCCAGATCTAGATGTAGATCTTTCCGAACAATACGTTTTATCTTGCTTACCAAGCGCGGGAAATTGTTTAGGTGGTCTTGCTGATTTAGCTTTTTATTACATACGTAACACTGGCCCTAATGGGAATTATGTTAATGGTATAATTCCTGAAACATGTATGCCATATGAGGCTTCATCATCCATTTCATGTTTTTCCAAATGCCCCGATTGGTTAAATCAAATATATCCAATTGAGGACTATGGATTTATGTATGGTGAGTTGAGTAGAAATACCATTAAATCATATCTTATAGAAAAGGGACCAATGGTCGCTCATTTGCAACAAACTTATGCATTTAATAACTATTTTTATACACATCACAGTCCAGATCATTATTATGTAGGTGATGATTATTATACTGTAGATCATGCTGTTTTATTAGTTGGATACAAAGATGATCCAAATATTCCAAATGGCGGTTATTGGATATGTAAAAACAGCCATGGTCCTTATTATGGGTATAGTGGTTTTTTCAATCTAGCTTATGGTTCTTTAGGCATTGGTAGATACATATCTTGGGTTGAGCTTCCATCAAATGGAGAGCCACCAGTTGCTGATTTTTCATATTCACCAGAATATCCTAGTGAAACAGATATCGTATCCTTTAATGATCAATCAACGGATACAGATGGCACCGTAGAAAATTATTGGTGGGACTTTGGGGATGGATATTTTTCGGATCTTAAAAATCCAGTTCATTGTTATTATTATGAAGGAATTTTTGATGTAGAACTAAAAGTTACTGATAATTCAGGTTTAGCAGATACAATAACAAAAACAATAAACCTTGGTGAACTAGATCCAGTGGCGTTTGCTACAGCTTCTGATGATGAAAAAGTCGATGATGATGATAATGGCTTTGAGTTATTTACTTTTGATGGAATAGACTCATATGATCCTGATGGAACAATTATATCTTATGAATGGACAGAAGGTTCAACAGTTCTTAGTAATTCTATATCTTTCACAGATGATTTTTCAATTGGAGAACACACGGTCATATTAACTGTTACAGATAACGATGGTAATTATGATTCAGACTCGGTTACAATCAACGTACTTGAAAAGCCACCAAATATTCCGCCTGTTGCTAATGCAAATGCTGATCAAACAGTAACAGACCTTGATGGTAACGGATTTGAGACGATCCTTCTTGATGGATCAAATTCTTATGATATAGATGGTGAAATCATATCTTATGAATGGGGTTATAACTCAAATGTTATCGGAAACTCAGAAATTATAGCTTATGCTTTTCCAATAGGGGTTCATGATGTAACATTAACTGTTGCAGATGATGAGGATACTGATTCTGATATTGTTACAATAACTGTGAATGAAAAACCAACGATAGTAGAAATCTGGTCAGATGATTTCAGCACAGGGGATTTTTCCAAGTGGACATATTATCCATATGGTAGCAGTGGTTGGAAGGTTATTTCACAGGAAGCTGTATCTGAAAGGGCTTGTTCAAAGATTTATAAAAGCTTGGATTTAAGTGGTTATGGCTCTGTTAATATAAGTTTTGATAAATCTATCACAGGTAATCTAGAATCAGATGATTATCTTGAATGTAGAATATACAAAAATTATTGGAACAAAAAAACACTTGGTAAATGGTCTGGAGGGGATTCTCCGGGTTGGACAAATGAAAAATATGAGGTACCTTTAGATTATTTGACATCTGGATTTAAAATAGAGTTTTATTCTGATACGGACTGGGTCTTTGAAAAAACATATATTGATAATGTTTTTATTGAAGGTACGCCCAAATAAATTGATCTACAAAATCTTACAAAATAGTTTAACATTCAAAAATTAGATAATATGCTATAATTTAACTATTATTAAGGAATTTTTTATAAAATAATAGATGTTTAAGATTATAGATTTTGGGAGGAAAAATATGAAACAAAAATCATTTAGTTTGTTTGTATGTATAATGCTGATTGCGACTATACTACCAATCTCAACAACGGTTTTTGCTGGTAATGTAATTAACCCTGAGATTGTAGATGATGTAGGTGACACTGATCTAGTATTTTTAGATATCGAGTCAGCTTGGTTTTATGAAAACCCAAGTGAACCTGATTATTTGTATACCTCTTTAAAAATCAATGATTTAAAGGAAAATTTCAACGCTGTTTTTTCAATAAGATGGACATTTAATGGAGTTGTTTATGTCGCTGGTTTAGACACATTTTCTTATAAATCTAGTGAGTTTAGAGGTGGCCTTAGACAAAGAGCTACCTTTTGGCAATGGAAAAGTATGTCAAGGTGTGATGGAACATTTGATCATAGTACTAATATCATTACTTGGAAGATTCCAAAGAATAGTATTGGTAACCCTCAACAAGGCGATGTTTTAACTAATACTGAATGTTCTGCAGTTGCAGGTTTTCCACTAAGTTTGATATATCTATTTATGGGTGTCAAGGATAGAGATTTTGCACCAGATGAACATGGTACATATGGACAGAATTATGTAATTCAATATTAGAGTTGAGAAGTGCCTCTATCGCATAATAAAAATCAATCTTCCACTCTTTTTTCTATTTTTTAAGGGGAATAGGATTATTGTTCTACAAACTTTATATATTAATATTTTCTAAATAATATATAAGTATGAATATATTGAAGAGGCGCTATCCTATGAGATGTCGTATAAAAACCCTGTTTTTAGCACAAAACCCCCATACTTTGTGAATAAATGCCCTTTTCTGAATGGCATTTCATCGGATGGTGCGCTATCTTCTTTTTTAAAAAAACAAAACAATTAATATTTAGAATAACACAATAACTTGCTACCATGTGTTGGATCTAAACCTACATCTTCATTTGTTTTTATAGTAGCTTCATTTAAAGTATTTTTTTCTATGAATATATTTTTTATTAAAGTTATTGTTGCGCTATCAGTATGCTTTATGTCGACACGTTCATTCCATCCAATATAAGCTGATGCACCTTTATCAAAAAAAGCTTCGTACATTTCCGGATAAAACGTTCCGCCACAACCCATCATAATTATAATAGTATCATCGAATTCTCCTTTCATATTATATTTAACAAAATCAGGATAAATACCAAAATAACTACTACTTCCTTCATCCATCTTAACATGACCAACTTTATCTGTGATTTGTTCATATTTGTATCTATCTTTGTTATATTTTTCAGATGTAAAAAGTAGAAATACTGGTTCACCAGAAATTGTACCTATGGTAGAATGCGTTCGTAGAATAATAATATCATAATGCTTTGCAGTCAGTGTTTTATAAAAATCTACTGTTACCTCCTTGGATGGAATGTAGTCTACTGAATAGTTAGCAATATTGAGTAGCGAGACAGCCTTGTCAACAAAAGTGGCATTAGGTAAAGATAGACTCAATTGATCTACTATAACTGCTTTTGGTTTAGAATTTGTAACAATATTGGTAGCCTGTAAAAATTGAATACTAAATAAAATAGCAGCTATAATAATAACAATCATTATGCTGCCAACAATTTTTATATTTGAAATATTTTTTTTGTTTTTTTTATGTCTTTTATGTTGCATACATCACTTATATCTGTTAAACTTTTTTATTTACGTTTGTAATAGAATGCCAATGCAATTAACCCAATAATTGCTAAAAACATGGTTGCTATATAAGGTGTCAAGATTGCAGTTTTATCAACAGGTACAAATATGCCACCAACTGTTTCGACAGGTTGGCATGGAGGAGTACTAGTTTGCCAAGGGTTAAAATCTACATTAATACCAACGGGATCTCCTGTACCAGATCCCCCTCCGCTTGGTCCAGATGGATGACCCCACCAATTGTTGGTAGCATCAAATATGCCATCAAGTACGCCATTTTCAACACCAATTGTATTTCCAACTATGTTATTGCAACAAGCAATTGCGACTAAGGCACCACCAGCACCTTCAATAAAAATACCTTTAGAGTTATCTAATATGTCATTACCTGTCGCAAGTACACCACTTCCAGCAATATTGTAGAATTTAATCCCAACATTATTGTTAGTCAAAACATTATTTTCCACAAGAGTATTGGAAACATCTAGAAGATTATCAGGCCAAGCTCCGCATACGCTTATCGCATCAACACAATTATCAACATTATTTCCTTGGATTATATTATTTGTTCCACCTTCATAACACTGAATTCCTACTCCTCCAAGTGGATCTGTGTTTGTAATCGTATTATATTCTATTGTATTACCGCTACTTGCCCAATTATATATTCCATCAGATGCACCATCTATTTCATTGTTTTTTATTACAACTCCTGTTGGTTTTGGTTCATCAGGATTTGGGATTATACCACTCCACTGATCAAGATTCCATGGAATAAAACCTGCATAAGTTGTATGTATACTACCAATTAATATTCCAACACCTCTGTTATAACTACTTGGATAATTTGCATTTATTATATTGAAACCATCAATTGTTACATGATTTGACCATATCATAAAACCATTTTTGAGAAGACCTGGATCATTTGTTTCGGCCCAAGCATAATTTATAGAGTTCCCCCATTCATTTTGATAATCAGAATAATCGACAATACTAGCGTCAATAATTGCGTTAGTTGCTCCATTTTCGGATTGAATTGTCAATTCTTTATATACAATTATATTTCCTGGATATGAACCATCGTCAACATGGATTGTATCTCCATTTGTACTATCATCAACAGCATCTTGGATGAACATTCCATCAATCACATAATAATTATCCTTAAGAACATCATAAATTGTCATATTTTTGTATGTAAAACCAGATGTCATAAGGCCATTTGCAAATGTTTCGGCATCATTTAGTGTCTCTTGATAAAACCATTGTTTGTAGTTATCACCTTCTCTAAATCCATAAACCACAAAATCAAACTTATCTGGAATGTCTACATTTATAAAATCACCATAAGGCGGATCACTTTCCAATAAAAGCTGATTGTCCTCACCTGCATCAAATGTTCCTGTAAAAGTAATTGTATCTGCATCGGCATTCACTGCATGAACACTTACACCGCCCCATGGATTATTATCTGTTTGTATATCTGTAACATCAACATTCTTTGAATCAAGAATCATAATACCAAAACCACCTACAGTATCAACAACCTGAATATTTGTTAATGTTGCACCGTCAATAGTGTTTAAATCGACACCCGTTTTTCCAGAATCTTCAACGCGAATATTTTCAAGCGTGATATCACTAACATGAGAAATTTTGAAACCATAATGATTAGTGCCAATCAATGTAACATCCTTAAAAGTGGTATGATCACCAAAATTACTAATTGCATATCCTGTAAAACCACTGGCGTCTATTATTGTGTTACCAATGCCTTCCCCATCAACAGTCAATTGTTTTCCTTTTAGATTCAAAGTTTCAGTATAAGTTCCAGTTGCAATAGTAATAGTGTCTCCGTTAGATGCTGCATCTATTGCAGCTTGAATTGTTGTATGGTCACCAGTAGGACCAACAGTAATTGTTGCTGCGCTTGCATTCATTGGCAAAATTGCCAAAGTCATTATCACTAGCGTCATAAAAACTAATATGGGTTTTATTTTTGTCTCCATTTTTATATACCTCCATACTAAATCTATTATATTACATAAAATATAATAAAACTAATATTTTATATGATATAGATTTTTTCTTCAGAAAAAAAGTAACAAAAGTTACTTTATTTCCAGCGATATGAAACAAATTATCTTTATATAATATCTGTGAAATAATAATCTATATAAGTAATCTAGAATAAATAAATAGAACAATACTAGGTGCTGCAGATCGGATTACAAAAAAAAGTTTGGTTTCCTCCATCAAAAACCATTTAAAAAAATGGATTTTATAGGAGAACAAAGCATTCAGAGTGCCGAGAGTGGGACTTGAACCCACGACATCACGGTCTTCAGCCGTGCACTCTCCCAGCTGAGTTACCTCGGCATATTATGTTTATTTTACTAATAAAGATGAAAATAAACGTATTATTCAAGTGTTTTGATTAATTCTTTTGTTGTATTATCTATTCTGTTTAGTGTTTCTTTTAATAATTCCATTGTTTTTTCTACATTATCGGTTGTTACTGCACCTTGAGGTGAAGGCTCTATTAGGTTGTCTTGCTCAAGTATTCTTAGTGAATATCTTACCATATGTTGTGGATAATTTGTTAGTTCAGATAGTTTTATTATCCCTATTGGTTGTTTTTCTTGTAGTGTTTTTAAAATTTTTATATGTCTTTTTAGTATATCCATTTCAGTTTCAATTACACTTGTTAGAACACATCTATCTTTTTTATTTTCTTTCATAAGTTGTTTATGCTCCTAAGTTAATTGTTAACATTCGTAATCGGCTTTCATTATTTAAAAATCTCTATTAAAAAAATAAATTAGGAATTTTTTAAAAGCTTTTAAGTACTGGAATACCAAAGTTAGCTTCCTTATTCCTTTTTCTTTTCTTTTTTCCTTGTTATAAAGAAGAGAATCAACAATAGTATTATTATTAGAATAATTGCTACAGCGTAATATAATAAGTTTTCATCCAGTTTTATACCTTCATCTTCGTCTCTTTTTTCTTCATCGTCTATTATTTTGAATCCTTCACCAGTATCTGGATTATATTTGTAGTCCGCTTCTCTGTCTCCATCTGTATCTATAAGATAGTAATCTCCTTCTTTTGTTACACTTGTTTTTGATTCATCTTTGTTGTTATAAAAATTATCATACGTGTCGTTTCCTTCGTCGTCTGTTATGTATCCATCTACATCGTTTTCAGAATCATCTATGATATGCGCATCGATAATTACTTCAAGATGTTCTTTAGCAGACCATGTACCGTTTCCATTATCATAGTCATCCAACACTCTTACAGTTATATCATATACACCCGCACCAGTCCAATTGTGCGTTATATTATATGTGATGTTTTCTTGCATAAATCCAGTAGAATCTATATTTCCATCATCCCAGTCAAATTCATATTTTATATCATGCCCATCAAGATCAATTGCTATTGCTGAATAATTCAAAATTTCAAATCTTTCTCCGACTAAGCCCCCTTCAAAATTTGTTACTTCTGGCGGATTATTTAAGACTTGTTCATCGTCGTCATCATCGTCGCCTGTATCGTCGTCATCGTCATCATCATCGTCATCATCACCTGGTCCAACTGGAGGTGTTGTATCGTCGTCATCGTCGTCATCACCGCTTGGTTGAGTGCTTTCTTTTGTTTTAAAACTCCATGTATCTGATGTAGAAGTTTTACCTTCACTATCTTCAGCAATCACATACCATTCGTAAGTATGGTTATTACTCAAGTCGTTCCATGTTACTTCTGCAGTTCCAGATCCACTCAGTAAAACATCTGTACCAATAATGCTGCTATCACTAGCATTGTAAAAGGTTACCGTTACTCTATCTCCATCTGGATCATTAATATCTACACTAAGTGTAGGACTTGTACCTACATTTGTATTACCGTTTCCAGGGCTTGGATTACTTGGTTCATCTGGAGCTGAGTTTCCATCTGATATTTCAATAGTTAATGGATTCGACCAATCACTTTCATCATTGTATGTATCTCTTGCTTTCACCTTAATATCATAATTTCCTTCTGTATCCCAACTATGTGACTTTGTAATTTTTTCACCAGATGCATAAGATCCAAGCCAACCTGTAACTTCTCCATCTCCCCAATCAATTTTGTAATAAATGTTGTCCCCTTCTGAATCTGTTGAAGTAAAATTAAACTCATAGGTTATTTGTTCAATCCCATTTGTTGGTCCTTCAGGTGTATTTGGTTTGTTTGGAGGCGAATTGCTTTCTGAAATTTCAACTTCATCTTCATCTATAACGGTTTCACCAGTTGTAGAGCTGTTTGCTTTTGCTTTAACAGAGTTATTTGTATCCTTATAAGCTGTTACATTGAATTCGATATATATGACTTCACTTGCGTCAAGTCCATCAAAAAACCATGTTAAATTTCTACCTGTCTTTTGATCATATTCTATTGTAAAATCATGAGGATCCTCTAATCCGCATTGATAATTATCTTCAACAATTAATTCTACAAGATCACAGGTTCCTGTGTTTGTTATTGTTATATTAAATCGAATGGTAGCAGGATAGTTTATAAGCCCAATTCTTAATCGATCAACCCATTTGTCTCCATCCCATGCTTTTTTATCAACTGTTATATCTGGTTTGCATAGTACATTTACTGTTGCTGTGTCTGTGTCTGTGTATTTTTTTCCTAGTTCGTCGTATCCTTCTGTTTGTGCGGTGTTTGTTGTTGTTCCTAGTGTGTTTAGTGTTTTTATTATGTTGTATGTTTTGGTT
>Ga0180433_10000707_pt1 | contig 56737 bp, 52 predicted proteins | sample SS_ome_8_FD_132980 | JGI IMG/M metagenome (GOLD analysis project Ga0180433, IMG submission 132980) | Hypersaline lake sediment archaeal communities from the Salton Sea, California, USA - SS_1_D_1 metaG | ecosystem: Environmental > Aquatic > Non-marine Saline and Alkaline > Hypersaline >... | reverse complement strand
GAGACAACTATGCATTATATGTCATATAAATGACTAGTAATAGACATAGAATATGAATGACTAGTCCAGAATAAGAGGATATTTTATCAGAGACCAATTATATTAGTTAATGGGTATACCCCTTTTAATTCTTTTAGTAACTTATACAGTTATTTTGTTTCTTTATATACTTAATATTGTATTACTGTATAACCTATCTGTTATGACTCAGAACTCTAACTTTGGCTCATAAGTGTGGTATTATAACACTTGTGTGTTGTGAAGGTAAAGCAACTGTATTACACTTATTATATTACAATATTAATAAGCGAATATGGGAGATTTATATACACTATATTCGTAAATAACACAGTCTCAGTTTGAGACAGAAGGGAAAAGAATGGAAACACAACTGGAAACACCATCTTTCAAGATGGGGAATTCGGAACCGTTTCAGAAGACTGTTACGGTTCTCAGCGAACTACTCGAAGAAGGAACCTTCAGGATATCTACTGAAGGGTTATTGATTCGTGAGTTCGATAATGCACGAATATGTATGATCGAAGCTAAGATAGAACCTTATCAGTTTGAAGAAATAAACGTGCCAGAGACAGTGACGAAAATCTCTCTGAGCTTCGACAATCTCAAGAAATATCTCGGACTGATTGATAAGAAAGAAGCCATAAATCTGAGAGACCAGAGGGACACGCTGGAGATAAGCACCGATAAGAAGACTGTCCAAATACCTAAGATAATGGATTGGTCTTCAGAGACAGCACCTATTCCAGAGATATCTTATGAAGGATCAGCACAGGTTCAAGTTGGGGAATTCGTCTCTGCACTGAAGGATTTTCTCAAGATCGGAGAAAACGTAAGAATAAAGACCGGAGAAGGTCACATAGAACTATTTTCTGGAGACGGTCTTTCGGGAACCCTTCAGGAAAAGGTCGAATCCCTACAAACTTCGGGATTCGCTGATTCTATCTATAATGTGCAGTACCTTCTATCGGCACTCAAGGGTATAGACAAGAATGAGACATTATATCTCGATTGGGGAAAAGATCTTCCCATAATGATGGGATATACGATATACGATAATCCGGCAGTGAAGATAAGATTCTGGTTGGCTCCAAGGATCGAAGACTGATTTTCTTGGGGATAATAGAATGAACCAGAGAGAGCTAGGATCTAGGTTCGCCAGTGGTTATAAGTCTGGCAAAGCAGGGAACCTCTCTATAATAAACCTTGGACGTGGAAGAACCGCCCTAGTCTCTTATGGCTGGGCGGTATTAGCTATTAGAAGCCCAGAGGGACAAATAACCGAATTTTCAGGATGGTATGGTTACAGCGTTTCTACAAGTTGCCAGATATCAAGATCGGGAATTCACTACTATGCACACAGGACTCTAAACACGGTTCCCAGACTTGAGACATCTATTAGAGGAAAAGGATTAAGGGTTTAATAAAGCGAAATTGTATGATATTGGACCGTAACGCTTATCATATCTCTTTATAAGCGGTATGATTCTGTGGCACAGAACGTGAATACAAAACCTGATATCATAATATAAAACGAATTAGAAGAGTGCGTTTTTGTTTGAAAGTGTGTGCTATTGTTAGTTGGACTGATGGAGCGTCTTTGCTTGAACCCCACCTTATGGTAGAGTTTTAACGGCAAGGTGGAATAGATGGGCGACCCGAAAAGGCTCTTCAAACACTATTTTGAAAGCGTTGAAGCGAAACAAAAATTTGAAGCGTGGTTAGAGGAAAAATTTCCTTATAGAAGCAGGTTTGAGTGTCGATTAACACAGCTGATGGCTGATTATAGGAGGTTAAAACACACCACGGGTAACGGGGATATAGATGTTCTAAGAGATAAGAACCAATTCTTCTTAAGAAAATTGCACGAATTTGAAGCCCTTATCGAAGAGTTACGCTCAGAGAATCTGAGTAAAGATGAACTGATAAAGGGAATGGCAGCCACAGACCCATTCACACTCTCCAATGAAATTCTTAGATCCAGAATCGAAAAAACTCTGAAAAATCGTAAAGACCGAAGATACAACACCGTAAAGGAAATTTGGTCATTTATAGGTATCAGCAAGCTCGATGGGGAGGACATAGAGAAATCCACCCAAGCAAATGAGATACTTCTGCAAATGGTTGACGAAGGATTGGTCGAGTTCAAGATCAAGAAATCCATCCCTTCCTTCAGATGGGTGAAGTAGATGGACAGCGATGTGCTGCTCGAACAAATCGAACAATTAACTACACAGAACGCAGCACTTACACAACAACTCGCCCAACTCCTCAGTCAACAGAATGGATATGAATATACCGATGAAGAACTTGTCCAGATGTGGAGGAATAATTATACCAATTTTCCAAAAGGATACGAAGTCGTAGTAAAACGAATAATGGAATGGAAGACCAAGCCGTTTAAAGAATTAACAGTTGCCGACATTTTCGATTGGGTTAATTCAATAACATCGGAAAATGATTACAGCAAGGGACAACCAATCAGCGTTCGCACGAAATTCAATTATTGTCGCTATCTTTCCACATTTTGGAGTTTTCATAGTGCCGAAGGAAGGTTACCAAGAAATAATCCCTTCAAGAAATGTGGCTCTGATCTGTATAAGGACGTAGAAGATCCTGATAGGGTTCCATATGATAAAGACGAAATTAGAGCAATAATTGACAGTGCCATAAAAAGGGGAAATCCGAGAGATCTCGCTATTGTGACTATACCCTTCAAATGGGGCATAAGGCGTGCGGAAGAGGCAGAGATTCGAGTTAAGGACATTGACCTTAGACATAATGAGGTACTAGTTCCAAAGGGGAAAGCTGGAAACAGTCCTGCAAGGTTTCTGCCAATGGATAATGAGATGAAGATAATAATCGAAAGATGGCTGAATATTAGAAATAGGGTTTATCCCGAAAATCCCTATCTTTTCCCCAGTAGGAAAGCAAAAAGCAGACATATTTCGGGCAGTCATATAGGTAAAATATTCCTAAAAATTTGTAGAGATGCCGGGGTGACCCACGGAAAAATTCACGAAGCTCGGAACACGATTGAATATCACTTGAGTAAAGGTATGAATACAAACGAGATCGACTATGTACTTGGTCATTCAGGAAGCATCGGAAAACTATATTTCGAGAAAATAAAGCATAATCCACGGCTCAGGGAAGAATTCAGGCAAAAATTCTGCGAACACTCCATCAAGCTCGGAATCAACGGGTTTACCTAACGGAGTGAAAGACTTATCTTCGGGACTTATGACCCCCATCCATGGCGGAATTCAACCCAGACACGGGCGAGTTCGAAGCGGTGATCAACGACACCAAGGAGGGAGGACCCCGCGTTGCCGGGAGGTTACTGGCGTCAATCTACGTGAGGGATCTCGACATGGACCCGTTCAAGGAGCTCGCCGCATCCGGGCAGATGCCGGATGAGGTTTCCGGCTGGTTGCAGGGCGTGGAGCTGCAGAAGGGCACGATGAAGCAGATAAGGAACGGGTTCAAGTCCAGGGTGACGGAGCTTTTAGATAGTCTGGAGAGATCGGGCAGCTGGGAGGGCTTTTCCGGCAAGTCCGAATCTGAGCGGTGGGCGGAGCTCAGGAAGGGCTAGTCCAGCGATTTCTGCTTTCCAGGGCTGGAAACCCCGCCAGGCAACTTCGGCGTGATTCCCAGCAACTCCATCATCGTCTTTGCGTTGGCGGGGGCCTGCCCGTTGGGGTGGTTGTTGAAGTAGACGTAGACCGTCCTCTTGGCGTTCTCCTTCATCGTCTCGATGTCCGGCTTCCACTTCTCCAGCTCCTCCTTGGAGTAGAGGTAGTCGTACCTCTCGCTCCCCTTGCCGGCGTACCACTTCTTGTAGTTGAGACCGTGGAACCTGACGTAGCCGTGATCGGCGGTCACGATGGGCTCGGGGGGGATCAGGCCCTTGAACTGGGGCTGGCTGACGACGCAGAACGCGACGTTGTAGGACTCCAGCAAGTCGAAGGTCCTCTCCCCGAACCAGGACCGGTCCCTGAACTCCGCGGTGAAGTCCACGTTCTCGTGAAGAAGTGAGAGGAAGTCCTCGAGGAGGGCGTAGTTGGCCTCGCTGGCCTTGAACCTCTGGGGCATCTGGATGAGTATCGAGCCGATCCTGGGCTTCAAAGGTAGCATCCCCGTCATGAACTGGTCGTATATGGGTTTAACGGAGCGCATCTCCTTCTCGTGCGTGATGCCCTGGTAGAGCTTCGTCGAGAACAGGAAGTCCGGGGAAGATCTCCTTACCCAGCTTTTCACCATGTTATCGGGGGGTATCCTGTAAAAGGTGCTGTTTATCTCTACCGTGTCGAAGTGCCCAGTGTATTCGGTGAGCATTGCACCTGGCTTGGTTCCACCCGGGTAGAAGGGTCCGACCCAGTCCTTGTAGGACCACCCGCTGCATCCTACCCTTACATCTCCCATGCCCAATGAGGAATATCAGGACCATATAAATCGGATTAATGTTGGATCATTTTCCACCGGATACATAATCCAGATCAAGCTGGGATGAAGTTGAGAGGTGTGTACCCAGCTACCAATGCGAGGGCGGAGAGAGCTGCGAGCTTAACCCTGTCCCTGAATGGTTCCACCTGCCCTCTCCACCTGTGGCCGTCGAGTGTCCCCCGATACCAAGTTTTCCGATAGCCTCGCGGGACGGGGCTAGATTACTACTGCCATAGAGGTTTGACTTCCTCATGTACTGCCAATTAGGACCTCACCTTTGATCCTGATCCCTTTTTTTTTCTACCCTGTATACCAAGGTACTGCAAATACCTTCCTTTTCAGCCGAAACCCAGGATTCTGGGTTACAGGTTTGATAACAACGACCTGGGGGGTTCACCTTCCCGGGTGATTATGAATCGGTGTGGATTCCTTGGCCTGAAAAGAACTTCTACTGGGTGACTTAGCTGGCAGGTCTGGGTGGCAACAGGTAGGCCTTCAGATGGGTTCCATCCCATATTACATCCGCCTTTCTAAGCCATGGTTTTTCCTTTGGCACTCTCCATGGCCGTGTTGGCCTCTTGGATTCGATCACTACCACCGGATTTGTCCTCAGTCCCTCCTCGTCGATATAGTGGCTTCTGATGATCTTCTGCTCCAGGACAACCTCGTACCAGTAAGGGTTTCCCCCCAGGCCGGCAATCGAGTATTCCACATCGGGCATTACATCCCTCATTTCCACGATCTCCAGGTACTCCGCCTCCGTCACCGTAGTTCTTGCGTGTCTGGCGACAGCGGATGCTTCGATGAACGATAGTCCCAGGACAAGCGCGATTACCGGAATTGCCAGTAACAGCGGGCATCTCCTCTTGATTGCGGATAGACCATACCCGGCGGCGAGCGAGACTGGGACAAATGATGCTAGTGAGAACCTCCAAATGAGCTCCCTCGATACCGAGGGCTGAACGAAGACCAGCCAGGAGAAGTAGGTCGAGAGTATGAATAACTCCCCTGGCAGGTTCTCTCCCCTGAAGACCCGGTACAACAGGGGGATGATCCCGATCAATGCGGGAAATCCGAACCATTTTACGGGATCGAGGTTTTTAACAAGGAAAACCGCGAATGGATTCTCCTGATCATCATCCTCGGGGGAAAACCTTGGAGCATCAGATTCGTCTTCGAATAAGTCGCTAAGGAACTGAAGCTTGTACACCTTGTAGAATGCCGCGGGAAAAACGGCGGCCAGTATTATCAGGAAGCATCCGCCAATGGCCCCCAGGACTAGCAGCAACCTCAGGGCCCTTCGGGCTGTGTTTTTATCCCTGAAAAAAGCAAGGAACAGGTAAGATCCCGCGAAGAGCACTGTCATACCAGTTGCCATGATGTGGGTTCCCCATATCGTTACGAGTACCAGCATGAGGAGAAGGAGTTCTCGCCATTTGTTCCTGATGCCATCCGTCGAGAGGAATCGGAAGAAGAGAACGAAGAAGGTGAGCATGAGCAGGATCCCGAGCTCGTTTTTGTAGAGGTTATACGTCATGCTGAAGAGATAGGGGTTGAATATGCCCAGGAACGCCGAGAATATGGCAGCATCCCGGTCCTGGGTTATCCGCCTCACAAGGAAGTAGATCGGGAAACAGATGAGTCCGGTGATAACCGACATGCCGACCTTAATGGCCCTTACGGTGTCCCCGGTTATGTACCTCCACACAAGCAGATAATAGAACGTCAGCGGGCTATCCTTGTGAAGCGACTCGCCGGTCTCGTATAGGAAGTTGATCTGGCTCACGTAGTAAGGACCGTCGATACCGTTGACGAGGTAGGGCGATCCGGCCGTGTGGGCCATCCGGAGCATGAATCCAAGGGAGAATATGAGGATCAGAAGTAGGAGGTACTTTCTCTCTTCCCTGATGAAGATTAAGAGCCTCGAACGAAGGTCCTCGACCTCGCTGAATCGCATTTTATGTAATGTGATGGGACGTTTTTTATCTGTTCATTGGAACGATCGGGGCGATGCTTGGGAGTTCGTAACGGCGGGTCGTACCATTTTTCAAACCCCTGACCAATTCTTGTTCGGTGCGGCCGTAGTCTAGTCTGGTTAGGACCTTGGCCTTCCATGGAAAAACCGGAGCAAGCCAATAACCCGGGTTCAAATCCCGGCGGCCGCATTCCCACCGAAACCCTATGGTTCATGGGGTAACCATGGATGTGTGTTTTTTTGAAGGAGTTGGGATCCAGGGACGCGCTGATCATCGTGGATTACCAGGTGGATTTCTGCCCCGGTGGGGCCCTGCCTGTGTCCGGGGGCGACGAGCTAGCGCCGTTCCTGAACCGCTACATTTCCATCTTCGCGGACTCCGGTTCGATGATAGTGGCCACGAGGGATTACCATCCCCCTGACCACATGTCCTTCAGGGATCATGGTGGCACCTGGCCCTCCCACTGCGTCGGGGGAACCACGGGGGCCGGGTTTCACCCCGGTCTCTCCCTCCCCAAGGGGACCCTCGTAATCTCAAAGGCCATCGAAAGGTACAGGGAGGCATACTCGGGCTTCGATGGCACAAAGCTCGCTGATAACCTCAGGGAGAGGGGGATTGAACGGGTGTTCGTGGGGGGCCTGGCAACGGATTACTGCGTTAAGAACACGGTTCTCGACGCGATCGGGTACGGTTTCCATACCGTGTTGTTGACGGATGCCATCAGGAGCGTGGATGTCGAGCCCGGAGATGGTGAAAAAGCCCTCCGGGAAATGGTGGAAGCCGGTGCAAAAACCTCGACATTTGATGAGCTTGCTAATCCCGTTTCTTCATGAGGAGGACCCGGTTGGACCCAGACATCCAGGAGATCATCCGAAGGTTGGAGGAGGAACACTCCGGCGCGAGGCTGCAGCTTGCACACGGGAATCCCCTCGAGCTGCTAATCGGGGCCATACTTTCAGCACAGTCAACGGATTCAATGGCGAACAGGATAACCGTCAGGCTGTTGGAGAGGTACACGAGGGTCGAGGACCTCGCCGCCGCGAGCCTGCCCGAGCTGGAGGAGGAGATAAGATCGTCAGGCTACTTCAGGGTCAAGGCCCGGTATATAAAGTCGAGCTGCGAGAAGATCGTGGAGGAATTCGGCGCCAAGGTGCCATCCACGATGGAGGAACTGCTGAGCCTGCCGGGGGTCGGGAGGAAGACGGCCAACATCGTGCTTACGTATTCCTTCGGCATCGTCGAGGGAATAGCCGTGGACACCCACGTCTTCAGGGTGTCCAGGAGATTGGGCCTTTCAACGAGCGGAAATCCGGAGGGCGTTGAGCGGGACCTGATGGGCATTACCCCGCGGGACCAGTGGATGCTCCTCGGAGACCTTTTGATATTCCACGGGCGCAGGATCTGCGATGCAAGGAAACCGGAATGCGGAAGCTGCGTGGTCAGCGACCTTTGCCCCTCGGCCTTCTCCATCTAGCCCAGTAGGTCCCTGACGCGGTAATACTCCTGCCTCGAGAGCCTGATGTCCTGGATCCCCGCGGCGTCCTCTATTTGGGCCGGTCGCTTGATCCCAACGATCGCCGATGTCACGGCGGGGTGGGTAACCGTCGTCCTCAGGACCAGCTGCGTGACGGAAACGTCGAGCTCCCCGGCAATGGCCTTCAGCTTCCCAACCCTCCCCGCGTTCCTCTTGAAGTCCTCACCCTGGAAGAGGGGGTTCTCGGACCTCACGTCATCGAACGACTCGCTCCCCGTGAACTTGCCGGTCAGGAGCCCCATTGCCAGGGAGGAGTATGTCAACACGCCGACCTCCTCTGCAAGGCAGAGGGGAAAGAGATCCAACTCGGGATCCCTCTGCAGGAGATTGTATCTGGGCTGGGTGGAGTCCATCCTCCCGAAACGCAGGGCGGTTCTCAGCTGCTCGGCATTGAAGTTGCTGCACCCGAAGTAACGAATGAGACCCTCGTCCTTTAGCTCCTGGAAGGCCTCCATCGTTTCCCTGGGGTGGGTCAGTACGTCGAAGGCGTGTGCCTGGTAGAGGTCCAGGTAATCCAGCCCGAGCCTATCAAGGGATCTCATGCATTCCTCCTTTATGTAGTCGTGGGAAAGGTCCGGGTGCCTGGGCGCATCATCGTGCCAGTGGTGATAGACCTTGGTAGCTATTATCAGGGACTCCCTGTCCTGCCCCTCGAGGGCCCGGCCCAGTATCTCCTCCGCGGTGCCGTTACCGTAGGCATCGGCGGTATCAAAGAAATTGACGCCGAGCTCTATCGCTCTGGTCACAGAACTGCGAAGATCACCCTCCGGTACCCTTCCCCAGTAGGTCTGTCCCATCTGCCAGCACCCGAAACAGATGGGGCTAACCATCAGGTCGGTGCGGCCTAGCCTGACCCTTTCCTCTAACAATTTCATCAGCCGGCTGTACTACCCCGGCCTACATATGAAGGCTTCGTAAACTACTCGTGGATGACCTTGAACGCAAGGACTACCGTTGCCTCGTAGCTTGCGATTGTCTCTCCCTCGACGTGGGCCCTGAGATTCTTGACCTCCACCCACTTAATCCCCGATATCGTCCTGGCGGCCTCCCTGACGGCCTCGTTTATGGCCTGGAAGAAGCCCTCCTCGGAGGTTCCCACGAGCTCTATCTTCTTGTAAACCAAGAAATGACCTCCCGATAAGTGGGCCATATAGACCTATAAAGATTGGGTGTAGTCTGTTCCAGATGTAAGGATGAAAGGGCATTCACCGGAATATTGATAAGACCAAATCTGCGTTTGGTGACCCGGGGAGCATGAATGGTAGGTCTTAAGAGAAACACGATATACTTCGAGAGGGGAGGGTCAGAGTGCACGGATTCGACGCTGGTCGCCTCGGTCGAAAGGGCGAGGGAGCTCGGAATCACCCACATCGTAGTAGCAACTTCCTCGGGGGCAACGGCATTATCCCTGCTTGACGAGGTCGAGAGGCAGGGAACGGGCGCCAAGGTGGTTGCCGTGACCTACCACGCCGGGTACAAGCACACGGACAGTCTCACAGCATCAGAGGACGTGATATCCCAGCTGGCCTCCCGGGGAGCAAGGGTGATTGCCACCACCCATGCCCTCAGCGGGCTCTCCCGCTCGTTCTCCGAAAAATATGGGGGTGCAAGCATACCAGAGGTTATCGCGGATGCCTACCGCAGGATATCACAGGGCTTCAAGGTGGCAATCGAGTGCTCGATAATGGCGGCGGACGGAGGGGCCGTCAGCACCCAGGACGATATCGTCGCCATCGGCGGAAGCGGCACGGGAGCCGATACGGCGATCGTCCTCAGGCCATGCAACATGAACGGCTTCTTCGACATGAAGGTCAGGGAGATCATCTCCATGCCCCGCTGAGATCGAACCCCCTGTGACATATAATAGTGGAGGCGGGGTCGGCCTCTAACTGTACGCGACCCGGTGATATCGGATGAAGGAATTTGAACTTTTTCGGAACCCTCCCTCGGCCTACAGGGGAAAACCCTTCTGGGCCTGGAACGGCAGGCTTGCCGAGGGTGAGCTGAGAAGACAGATCAGGATCTTCCGGAAGATGGGACTGGGAGGGGCCTTCATGCACTCCCGGGTAGGCCTCGCCACGGAGTACCTCTCCGGCGAGTGGTTCGACCTGGTCAGGGCCTGCATAGACGAGTCCCGGGCAAACGGTACCGAGGCCTGGCTCTACGACGAGGATCGGTGGCCATCGGGTGCCGCCGGGGGATTCGTCACCAGGAACCCGGAGTACAGGCAGGGGATTCTCCGCCTGAAAATCATGGATCCTGGCAATTGCAGGCTGGAAGGTGACGAGATAGGCGTCTTCCTTGGCAGGGTAGAGGGATCAGATGCATCCGGCGTCAGGAAGGCCGGGCCAGGCGACCTGGAGGCCGCGGCCGATGGAGAGAAGGCGCTGGTCTTCAGGGCAACCAGGGCCGATCCCTCACCGTGGTACAACGACCAGGCCTACCTGGACACGATGTCACCCGAGGCCGTCAGGAAGTTCATAGAGGTTACCCACGAGGCATACGCTAGGGAGGTCGGCGACGACTTCGGCTCGGTGGTACCCGGTATCTTCACCGATGAACCGAACTATGGAGGATACGACGTGGAGCAGGACGGGGCCCACTCTCCCTGGACGGATGCACTCCCCGGCGTGTTCCGTGAGAGATACGGCTACGACATCCTTGAACGCCTCCCCGAGGTCTTCTTCAGGCTCGACGGGGAGGATTTCTCACGGACCCGGTACCACTACCGCGACTGCCTGACACATCTCTTCGTCAGCTCCTTTGCGGAGCAGATAGGAAATTGGTGCGAGGAGCATGACCTGCTCTTCACCGGACACGTGCTGGCCGAGGAGAACCTGCTCAGCCAGACATCTGTTGTCGGTGACGCCATGAGGTTCTACGAGTTCATGCAGGCACCCGGAATCGACGTACTTAGGGGAGAGGTCCTGACGAGGGAGGGGGGATCCAAGCCCGAGCTTGCGACAGCAAAGCAGTGCAGCTCCGTCAAGCACCAGTTCGGTCGGAAGTGGATGCTCTCGGAGCTCTACGGATGCACGGGCTGGTACTTCGACTTCGAGGAGCACAAGGCGGTTGGCGACTGGCAGGCAGCCCTCGGCGTGAACCTCCGCTGCCAGCACCTATCCTTTTACACAATGCTCGGGCAGGCCAAGAGGGATTATCCTGCCTCCATATCCTTCCAGTCACCCTGGTGGCGGGAGTACCCCGTTGTAGAGAACTACTTCGCCCGGGTTGGGGTGGCCCTCACCCAGGGGGAAGCCGTCAGGGACCTTGCGGTAATTCACCCAATCGAGAGCGCCTGGGGACTGTTCTGCGGCCGGTTCAAGGAGTGCGAGAAGCTATGGGAGCTGAACAGGGGCTTCGAGGAGGTCCAGGACATTCTGCTGGAGGAGCACTTCGACTTCGACTACGTGGACGAGGAGATACTGTCCCGCCACGGAGGCGTTGATGATGGTGGTTTCCGGGTGGCGGGGGCCCACTACAGGGCCGTCCTGGTTCCACCGATGCTCACGGTGAGGGCCTCTACCCTCAGCATTCTCGGGCAGCTGGTCGAAAGGGGGATAGATTTGATCTTCGTGGAGCCCCTGCCAACCATGGTGGATGCGGAACCGAGCGGTGATGTTGAAAGGCTGGGCAGGGATAAGGTACCCCTCGACAGGGGGGCGATACGCGCAAGGCTGCAGGAAATTGCCGGTATCCGGCGGGTGTCCATAACCGGCGGGGACGGGAACGAGTTTTCCGATTCCCTCTACATGCTGAGGCACGACCCGGAATCCCATAGGTACATCGCCTTCATCTGCCACACGAAGCAGGATTCACCCACGGGGCCTCTGACCGTGAGAATGCCCGGTAGCGGACAGGTGCAGGAGTGGGACCCAGAATCTGGGGAGGTTTACCTGGCGGATGACGCCGGGGAAAAGGGGGTCTGCATCAGGACCGAGATGCATGGCACCGGAAGCCGGATATTCGTTGTCGACCCAGAACCGGCGGTTGGACTGGAACCCCGACCGAGCCTGGACGAGGTCAGGAGGGAGGCAATAGAGGAGGAGAACTGGGGCATCTTCAGGGACGAGCCCAACGCCATACCCCTTGACTATGCACGCTTCTCGATTGATGGAGGTGAGTGGCAGGGTCCACTGGAGGTTTTGAAAGTGGATTTTGCCGTGAGGGACGCCATGGGGCTTCCCCACCGGGGGGGCAGGATGGTTCAGCCCTGGGCACAGAGGGATCGACCTGATATGAGCAGGACCGAACTGGACCTGAGCTTCTCATTCCACGTGGAATCCATCCCCCTGGGTCCATGCCATCTGGTGATCGAGGAACCCGGTAAACGGGAGATATCAATCAACGGTCGAAGGCTTGAGCCGGACCAGGACGAGGGGTGGTGGATCGACACCTCCTTCAGGAGGATGAGGTTGCCCCCTGGTTACCTGAGGCTCGGGGAGAACGAGGTTCGGGTGAGGACGAAATACGGGAACGAGGATGGCGTGGAGAGCCTGTACCTCACGGGGGAATTCGGCGTGAGGTGGGACCTCGGCCACGCGGTGGTGACCTCCCCACCGGAGACCCTGAGGAAGGGGGACTGGACGGAACAGGGTTTGCCCTGTTACACGGGATCAGTTACCTATGTCACCGATTTCGAACCCCGAGCTGTTGAGGGCGAGCGCGTATTCATCGAGGTACCGGCCTGGAAGGGCGTCTTGGTAGGGATCAGGATCAACGGGGAGCCCGTGGGTAGAACCGCCTGGCCTCCCCACGAGGTGGAGGTGACTGGTGCCCTGAGGGAAGGGGTGAACCGCCTGGAGATCGAGGTGATGGGTAGCAGGAGGAACCTCCTGGGCCCGCTTCACCTCAGGGAGAAATACCCCCTCTGGACGGGATCGGGTCAATTCATAACAGAGGGTGACCAGTGGACGGACAACTACGTGTTACTGCCCTACGGGCTGTTCGAAAACCCGGTACTGTCATACCGCAGGGAACCCTGAGACCGGTGCATGGGATATGTCAGACGGAAAGCCAAACGTGCTGTACGTTTTCGGTGACCAGTGGAGGGCACAGGCGACCGGTTATGCCGGCGACCCGAACGTCAGGACGCCCAACCTCGATGCGCTGTCACGGGAGAGCATCAACTTCAAGAATTCCGTGGCGGGTTGCCCGGTGTGCAGCCCGGCTCGTGCCTGCATGGTCACGGGGAGGTATCCCCTCACCCACGGGATATTCATGAACGACCTCTATTTGAAGCATGATGCGGTTTCGATAGCGGAGGCATACTCGGGCGCGGGGTACGACACGGCCTACATCGGGAAGTGGCACCTGGACGGGCACGGGCGGTCGAGCTTCATTCCCCGGGAGAGGCGGCAGGGATTCGACTTCTGGAAGGTACTGGAGTGCACCCACCGGTACAACGACTCCGATTACTACGCCGATGGGCCGGAAAAGCTAAAGTGGGAGGGATACGACGCGATAGCGCAGACGAGGGAGGCCCAGAGATACATCCGTGGTCACGACCCGGACAGGCCCTTCCTCCTGTTCCTCTCCTGGGGCCCTCCTCACAACCCCTACGAAACGGCCCCGGAGGAGTACAGGGAGATGTACGAGCCCGGCGAAATCGAGCTTAGGCCAAACGTGCCAGATTCGGCGAGTGAGGGTGCAAGGACCTCCCTCGCCGGTTACTACTCCCACATAACGGCGATGGATGACTGCATTGGCTGGCTGGGCGAGACCCTTGAGGACACCGGCCAGGTGGAGAACACCCTGCTGCTGTTCACCTCCGACCACGGGGACATGCATGGCTCGCAGGGGGAGAGGAGGAAACAGAGGCCATGGGACGAGTCGATTCTGACGCCGTTTCTGCTGAGGTACCCCGGGGCCCTGGGAAGCGGGGCGAGGAGCATAGACGTGCCGATAAACACCCCGGACATAATGCCAACCCTCCTCGGCCTCTGCGACATCGAGATCCCCGGCACGGTGGAGGGCCTGGATTACTCGGGACTTATCAGGGGAGGGGAAGGTCCCGGTGATGGAGCCGCGCTGATATCCTGCTACGCTCCCTTCGGTGAGTGGGTCAAGAGCAACGGGGGGAGGGAGTACCGCGGGCTGAGGACCGCCAGGTACACATACGTCAGGTCCCTGGATGGTCCCTGGCTGCTCTACGACAACAGCGAGGATCCCTTCCAGATGGAAAACCTGGTGGGAAGCGAGGATCACGAGGAGATACAGGCAGGCATGGAGGAGATACTGGTCAGGAAGCTCCGTGAGACCGGGGACGACTTCCAGACTGCGGAGAACCTCGTGAGACGCTGGGGCATTATAACAGACAAGCTGGGGACGGTTCCCTACACTGACTAGGGACCACTGGCAAGGTAGGGCCAGACCAGGTAACGGAATGTCACTATCCAGTAGACTAGCAGAACGCACATAAGCGTGGTGAACTCCTGGGAGATCCTGCCCCTGCCAATGATGGACCTGTTCCTGACCCCAGCCGCGATCCGAAAGAGTCCGTGCATGTAGCCACAGACAACCCAAATGAGAAAAACGAGATAGAGACCGATGGATAGCACCCAGATCGGCTGCTGGGCTGGTAACAGGGCATAGAAGACCACGAAGAGGACTGAGCCCCAGAGTGTTGATGTGGCTACGGTGGAAAGCGGAAGGCGCACCCTCCACAGGGGATGGAATGGCCCGGAGAGCAGGAAAAACAGGAGTAAAGGGAGGGCGAAGCTGGACATGCGCGGGTACAGGGTACTTGTCAATGAGAAAATGCATACGATTAGATTTTTACCCATCGGGCTGAGGATTGGTTGCATGTCTGAGATCCTTTCCCGGGAGCACATCAACGAGCCCACAGAAAGGTTCCCAAGGTGCCACTGCTCAACCATCGTTGAGCTGACAGGCGGCGACCTGCTGGCTGCCTGGTACGCGGGGACAGGAGAGGCCAAGATGGACTCAGCCGTGGTCTCCTCCAGGAGGAAGTCGGGGGAGAATTCATGGGAGCCTTTGAGGGTTCTATCGGATACGCCCCGAAAGCCGGAGGGAAACTGCGTCCTGTTCACGGCCCCCGATGGCAGGCTATGGCTGGTTTTCGCCCTGATGCACGGTAAGCTTGACGGTCACTGGGGCCCTGGGGTCAGGTGGGCGACATGCGATATAAGGTCCATGACGAGCGACGACGGGGGTTTGAACTGGTCGGAAACCAGGGTCATCCGGGAGGAACTGGGCATGGTACCCCGTTGCAAGCCGGTAATACTGGATAACAACGAGATAGTCATGGGATTCGAGAATAACCTTGGGTTCTCCCATTTCATGATATCATCGGATAACGGCCAGAGCTGGTTCTGGACGGGTCCCCTCCGCGGGGTGCCAAACGAACATCCCGCACTGATCCAGCGTGATAACGGAGACATACTTGCGATGCTTAGACCTAGCCTGTTCAGAAGAATAGGGAAGGCCATCTCCCGTGACAGGGGGAGGATCTGGGAGGACGCCGTCAACACGGAGCTGCTCAACCCCGGTGCCGCCATCGACATGGTGAAGCTTGAAGACGGGAGGGTGGTGATCGTATTCAACGATAGCTGGCGGTCGAGGAACCCCCTGACCCTGGCCCTGTCTGAGGATGAAGGGGATAGCTGGCCGTACAAGCGAGACCTGGTAACCGGCGATGGAAGCTTCGCCTACCCCGCCATAATCAATGACAGCGAGGGCCTGATACACGTGACCTTCACGAACAACAGAAACCACATCGACCACGTCGTGCTGGAACCCGACTGGATACTCGGTGGGTGAATATTTTCTAGAGTGGTTTGGAGGGATGAGCCTCGGAAGGGAGGATCTCTTGAGGATCTGGTGAATATCGGGGTCAGAACCGGAGATTGCCTTGCCCTGGGCGTGTCTCTGAGAAGCGTCGGGTGGATCGAGGGAGGTCCCGATGCCCTGATAGGCGCCCTCCTTGACGCAGTGGGGGAGGAGGGAACGATTTTCATCCCCTCCTTCACACGGGCCTTTAACCTCCCCCTCTCGCGGAGGAGGAAGCGATTGCGGGTCTTCAGGTCAGGCGGGGAGGAGGTCGTGCCCTGGGACTACATTTTCGACCCCGGGAAAACCCCCCCTGAGACGGGGGCCGTTCCCGCGGCGATGTGGAGGAGGGATGATTCCATAAGGTCAATCCATCCCACAAACTCTGTGGTCGCGATGGGCAGGCTTGCAGAATTCATCACGAGGGATCACGATGCCAGTGCACCCAATTTCCTTCCCTACAAAAGGCTCCTGGAGGTCCGGGCCGGGGACTTTTCATGGGCCTGCAGGGACGCCTGGTGGGCCTCAGGCATCTCGGTCAGCTGGAGGCTGGGCTTGTGGACATCCTTCCACCCAACTTGGGGGTGAGGTACCTGGGGGAGGATGGATCACTGGGCATATACAGGAGAAGCCAGTCGGGTTGCACAATTAGGCTTCCGGAGCTGAACAAGGAGATGATCGAGGAGGGTCTTATTATGGAGGGAAAGGTTGGTAATGCAGATTCCATGCTAGTCGATGCCGCTGGCGTGGTCAAGAGCATGGCGAGGAGGCTGATAGATGACCCCAGGCTCAACCTCTGCCGGAGGTACCACTGCCTCTGGTGCAGGGAGCTAGAGAGAAAGTATGACCTCTTCGACGGAATGGATAACCCCGCGTTCTACCAGAAGAGCGGAATCATTAGGCATGCTACCTTCATGCTAAGCGACATGAGGATGCGAAATTCTTATTGGGCGGAGCGTCTGGTCAAAATCCTATCGGTAATGATCAGCATATCGGAGGGAGGTATACACGGACTCGATGCAACTACCTATTCCAGCAGGAGCAAACCGTAAAAATTGGGCCTGTCGTCCTTGGTCATCGCAACCTTTATCGGCATCCCGGCTGACCTCGCAGTGCCGAACACGTCTATGCCACAGGCCTCCATAGATGGCCTTGCCTCCCTGGGATGCTTGCAGGGTTCCTTGGTGTTGCACTCATCGCAGAGTCTGCACGGGCCGGAGGGCAGGGCGAAGGCCTTGTAGTACCCGGCGAGAAATGCGTGTCTCTCCAGTTCCGACATGTTTTCCCTGATGCTGGGCCAGGACCCTGCCCTCTGCACGAGTAAAGCCGAGCTGTACTCGCCAAGTATTTCGGCCATCTTCTCCGGGGTGGGAGAGTAGGGAGGGCATGTCAGAGATCTACCCCACCCCCCGCACCCGTATTGGCACTTGAGCCTGACCCAGTTGGCGACAACCACAGTTTCTGCCTTAATCTTCACGGCGCTGGTTGCACCCAGCTCCATCGCCTTTTGGATTATCGAATCCATGGGGCCGGGGGAATCTACTCTGCTAATGGATCTTTTCATTTCTTTTAACACCATCTGGGGTGCCTTCAACTTTTCCCCGGATCTCCTTAGAGAGAATGGAGCAGTAACTGCCCTCTCCCATTCCCTTCATGTAATTGCAGGTCCGGCACCTCTCTAGGGTCGGGTCACCAGGGCACCCTGAGGGAAGGTTCCCATCCCCGCTCAACTTCCCCTGGAGCCATGCCGCCAGAAGTGATATGCCGGCCAGTCCGAGGATAACGGCGGCGGCCCCAACTATGAAGAAGAATGTTCCAGCCATGTGGGTACCTCATTCCACCGGGTATCCGGCCTTTTTCCAGGCCATCATTCCTCCGAGCACGACCGAGATGTCCCCGTAGCCCTTTGCGGCAAGGAGGCTTGCTGCGTGGGTCGCCATGTTGCCCACGTTGCAGATCGTGATGACTGGCTTTTCCCGGGGAATATCTTCAACGTCAAGCATCTCCCCGGAATAGACGTTCATGGAACCAGGTATGTGTCCGTGATTCCACCCGTCCTCCGGCCTTACGTCGATTATGGTCAGGTCGGACCCTTCATCAATTCTCACCTTGAGCTCCTGTACCGAAATAATTCCCAGCCTTCCAAGGGGCTCCGCCTCTGCATACCAAGCCTCAAGACCACATGCCTCAGGGCCGCTGCAGAGGTACCCCCTTATATCGTCGTAACCCAGCCGCGTCAGGTAGCGGGCTGCAGTCTCAGCGTAATCCCTGTTCGCCAGAACGAGAACGATGGGCCTGTCGTGGGGAATTACCCACCCCGGTACCGTGGGGAGGCCGCCGAACCATATGCTGATGGAGCCAGGTATGTGTGCTCCGCTGTAGGAGGGGGGAAACCTCGTGTCAACTACATTAGCGCCCTCGTCTAGAAGTCTCCTTAGCTCCGCGGGCCTCACCGCCCCTGGTACCGGGAGTGATCCTAGTACGGGTGGGCCCTCGAGGTTGTACCTCTCCATCAAGCTGAAGTATGGGGGGGTGGGTAGGACCTCCCCGCTCTTGAACTCGATGAACTCGTCCCTTTCCATCTGGAGCCTCGGGTTCAGCTTTCTTTCAAGGCCCAGCGTGCTCTCCTCCCTGACGCTAATCAGCCCTCCGCAGACGGATCCGGCGCCGTGTGCCGGACAGAGCATTACGCCATCGCCGAGTGGAAGTATCCTGTTGTGTATGCTGTCGTAAAGTTCCGCCGCGAGGCGTCTGCCCTCCATTGGACCTAGGAAATCCGTTCTACCGACATCGCCGATGAATAAGGCATCCCCCGAGAAGACTTTAAGGGGGACGCGGCCCCCGCCGGACTCGGAGATAACCAGGGATATGCTCTCATCGGTGTGGCCGGGCGTGTCAATCGACCTGACCACAATGTCACCGAGCTCGAATTCCTGCCCGTCCTCCGCCGGATTGCCAAAACCGAAATCCATCTTGGAGCCGTGGAATATCTTGGCACCCGTCATGCCTGCGAGCTCGAGGGACCCCGTCACGAAGTCCTCGTGTCTGTGGGTTTCGAATATGAAATCGATGCTGATGTCCTCATCCCGGGCTATCTCTAGGTACTCATCGCAGTCACGCCGGGGGTCTATTACAGCACCGCTACCACCGGAGCCGATCACGTAAGAGAGGTGGGCGAGACCCTCGGATCTTACCTTCTCGAATATCATGATATCGTATTTAAGCTGGGGCGATCCAGCTCAAAAAGCTTGCCGAAAGGCCCCCGGGGGGACGAAGATCGCACGCACCCCCTGGTGGTACTGTCGCGTTGGGCCAAATCTGAGTTAATGCGCCCTAATAACCTTGCTGGCGGAGTTCAGCCCACTGCCAGAAGCCATGACCACTATCTCTCCCCGCTGGGTTTTTGACCGAACCAGTATGTTTGCTAGGCCCTCCACAGGATCAACCTCGGTTGATCCACCTATTCCCACCAGTTCAGCCGGGCCCGATAGCTCGAAGGTAATGGGGTGGTCGTATGAAACGGCGGTGTTTCCATTTTCATCTACCGCTCTCGCACAGAGGATTACCGCATCTCTGCCGTCAGCGGTAATTTCTTCAGGGGAGGATAGAATTATCCCGGTAGCACTGCCGGGGCTGGTCCGGGACATGGAGACCTCGACGTGACCACCATTCATGCCATCGGCCCTAAGCTCACCGTTGGCAAAATCAACGGGAAAGACCATGGGGCTTTCACCCGACCTCTTTCCGAGGGATTCCCCGTTGAGGAACAGCTCCACCTCCTCGCAGTTCGAGTAAACCCTCACCCCTACCCTGTCCCCGGGCGGGTGCTCGTGGCACCAGTCAGATGCGATGTGAACGGATGGCGAGGCGCTCCAACGGGATCTCATCATGTGGTAAGCCTCCTTGGGGTTCCTGTAGATGTCCAGTATGCCGGATTTCTGGACGGGCCAGACGGGCTCGTAATCCGTCCCGTAGTCGTGCATCGACCAGAGGGCGCTCCCCGCGATATAGGGCATGGCCTCGATGATATCCAGGTCTCTTGCGATACGTTCTGACTGTAGTCTCTCAAGCTCGGTCTCGCCCCGACGGGCGTTATCGGCGTTCGTGTGCTCGCTCACAAGTATCTTTATGTTCGGATAGGCTGAGTGGAAAGCATCAATCGACTCTAGCTTGTAGTTGACCCCGAGGACGTGGGGAACAAAGATCGTCTCCTGGAACACCCCGTCCACGAGCTTGTTATCCGCATATATCGTTGGCCGCGTCGGGTCATGGCCCAGGGACGTCTGCTTCAGCCTCTCGAACATCTTCCGGGAGCGGCCTTCGTTCATCATTCCCCATAGCACCACGGATGGGTGGTTACGATCCCTCCTTACCATAGATGCCATCTGTGAATCTGCGCTCGAGATGAAGTCCTCCCCGCCGATGAACTGCCAGGTTGTGATCTCCTCGTAGACGAGAATCCCGAGCTCGTCGCATGCATCCAGAAAGTGGGGTGACTGCGGGTAGTGGGAGGTCCTTACGAAGTTACCTCCCATGTCACTTATTAGACCGGCATCTAGCCTGTTGAGACGTCTTGGAAGGGCGTTTCCCAGTCCCGGGAAGTCCTGGTGCCTGTTAACCCCCCTCAGATGTATCCTCTCCCCGTTAAGGATGAAACCCAGGTTTTCGTCGAACTCGAACTGCCTTATGCCGAACCTCTCGCTAAGGGCATCGACCTTCTCGCCCCCGACGATCAGATCCATCTCCATCTCGTATATGCTTGGCGTCTCGGGGGACCATAGCTTGGGGGACGGGACCTCAATGTGAAAGGAGAATACTTCCGACAGCCCGGGCTGGACCTCGCCGGTCAAGGCTACCCGATCTCCCATGGGATCAACTATCCTGGCGATGGCCCTGGCATTGCCCCCCGTTACAGTTCCTGAGACCCTCGAGGTGATATCAACTATGGCTCGGTCACCGCTGATCTCCGGCGTGGTTATGGTTGTTGACCTCCACGGGAAGTGGACCCTGGATTTCTCGGCGAGCCAGACCTCCCCGCAGATTCCACCGTATATGTTGTAGTCTGGAACCGGTTTTCCGGGCAGGACCGCGGGATCGTGAGTGTTATCCACCCTAAGCGCGACTATATTTTCCCCGCTGGTAATCTGTTCGGTGAGCTCGACCTCGAAACCGGCGAGTCCATCGAGGTGGGTTCCCAGGTCCTGGCCATTCAACCAGATCTGGACCTTCCCCCAGGCAGCGCCCACGCGGAGAAATATCCTTCTGCCCCTCCGGGGAACCGAGAAATATTTCCGGTACCATGCGGGCCCCCTGTAGTATCCGCGCCTGGGAACGAAGGTGTCTGTAGCATTGTAGGAATGGGGTAGGTGGACCATCTCCCAGGAGGTATCATCGAAACCAGGGTCACTGGCACCATCCGATTCCCCCAGGTGAAAACCCCAATTCAGGCATAAATCGTGGGTCTTTGACCTGATCAACTTGAAAACCAACACAGCTCAATTGTGGCCTTAGATAACCTTTTCCCCGATTGGTCCTGGGAAAGGGATTTCAGGTGTGGAGGGAGTCAATGACCATGATCAGAGGAACCGTTTCCAGGGATGATGGGATCTACGAGTGCTTCCCGGACATCACCAGACTTGATTCTGGTGAGTTAATCTGTGTCTACAGGGAAAGCGAGGGCCATGTACCGGGCGAGTACACCAGGATAGTGACGAGGACAAGCCAAGAGGAGGGGGCAAACTGGGGAGAGAAATCAGTCGTTTCCATCACGAAGGGATCGGCCAGGAAGGTTCCCGGGTGGAACTGCCCGAGGATATCCGGTTTCGGGGATGGTCGCTGCGCTATAGTATGCGACTCGCTTCGTTGGCCCGAGAGGGGGGACCTCTCGAGGCGTTCAAGAATTCACCTATGGGTGAGCGACGATGGAATGGCCTGGGAGGGTGGATGGGAAACCGGGGCCACGGGGATAGTCCCGGATAGAATATCGCCCTTCGGGGATGAATGGTTTCTCGGAACACACGAACGCTCACCCGAAACGGGGAAGCTAAGGCAGATCCTGTGGCGGTCGATAGATAAAAGGAGTTGGGATCGGGCGGCTGTGGTGGCCGATGACCCGGGTCTGGACCTTTGCGAGGGAAGCCTTGTATCAAAGGGCCCGGAGATGGCTTGCCTTATGAGGGAGAACTCGGGAAGGGGGCTTCCCGGATACATCTCCAGGTCAGGTGACTCGGGTCAAACCTGGACCCCAGCGGAGAGGACCAGCATACCTGGCTGTCACAGGCCCGTTGCGGGTTGGTGGGGAGATGAGATCCTGGTGACCTTCCGGTGTTATGCGGGCGCGGGGATGAAAAACACTCTCATGATGGGGGCGCTGATGGATTCTGAAACCATATTCCATCCGGGCGAGTCATCCAGTGGCAGGATATTTCCCATCGACTACGACAGGAGCCCTTATCCAGATACCGGGTACTCGGGTTGGTGCGAGCTCCCCGGGGGAGATGTGATCGTCGCCTATTACATAAATGACGACGCACCCAGGGCACAGATAAGGTCGTGCAGATTTTCGAGGGATGACCTGGAGTTCGGTCACCGGTAAAAATATTCTGGGACAGGCAAGGCGTACCGTTCGAGATGGATCTCCGCCATAAGTCATAATGGAGACGGGCTCGAACCGGTGGAGTTCCGGCCAATTAGCCGAGAACTAGGCAGAACAATACGAGGAGGGGGGGCGTTCCTGACCAGCCTCGGGGATAAGAAAATACCCTTGGACTTTGCCGATGCTATCATTCCGAGGTTGGTCTGCATGGCCGAAACTCCTTTTACGCCTTGCGTTGTCCCTGTTACACTAATATTATCGCTAGCTTATAAATATTACGGAAAAACTGTAAAAAAAACTACTATTTCGCTAAAATTTGCACCATTTTTACTAGAATATGTGGAAATATGCTATACAGGAGGGTTCATCCACCAAAAAACCTCTGCGCCCAGATCCCGGGTATTGGCTCCAGGGCATCCATTTATGACGTCGTGGTCGATGTAGAATGGTGGTGCAGAGGATGGTAGTCCGGGATGAAAGAGTTGATTTCCTGAGAAGGTCCTACTTCGCGGTCGATGGTCTGTGGTTCGTCAACTGCGAGAATTCCCTCGGTTTCGAAAAGGCACTCTCGCTTGACGAAGCAGTGTGGAAGAGCATGGCCAAGGTACAGGCAAGGAAGGCCCGGGAAATCACCGGTAGCAAGCCGGGCCTGAAGGGTCTGGTCACCTCCCTGAGGCTCAAGTTCGAGAGCGAGGGCTGGGACGTCGAGTTCGAGGAGGGGAAGGGGGAGGTTCGTGTCCGGATTATTGGCTGCCCATGGTTCTCGATACTGGAGAAGTCGGGCCGGGAGCACCTGGAACCGGTTATCACGGAGAAGATCTGCAAGACCGAATACCCCCTCTGGACAGGGGAATTCGGGGATGACATCTCCTTCTCCCTGGAAAAGGCATCTCCCGGCGCGGGGTCATGCTGCATGGTTTTCAGACACACCCGGGAAAACGGGGGCTAGAAAGATGGTCTTCCTTGGATCCGTGGTGGAGGAAAACGTGGATGTGCAGGTGCGCGACGGAACCGTGCTGAGTACAAACATCTACCGACCAGATTCCAGGGAGAGGTTCCCCGGGATCCTGATGAGAACACCCTATGGCAAACCATCCGGATCGGGATCCGTTCCTGCCGGGTTCGAGAGATATGTGAGGTCCGGCTACGTTGTCGCTGTGCAGGATACCAGGGGCAGGCACAAATCGGGTGGAGAGTACGTTCCCTTCTACGCAGGGGAAACGGGTGACGCCGAGGACGGCTACGACTCCGTGGAGTGGCTTGCATCCCAGCCCTACTGCAACGGCAGGATTGGCACAATGGGTGCATCCTACTGTGCCTGGATGCAGTGGATGCTCGCAAGGTTAAGGCCCCCGCACCTTGTCGCCATGTGTGCATACTCGATTCCCGTCGAGCTAACAGATCTCGACTACCCGGGTGCATTCCGTGCAGGCCGTCGAGTGAAGTGGCTGGTCTCGACCATGTCGCCGGATATCAGGAGACGCAGAGAACTGCCGGGGCCCAGGGACATGCGGGAGGCCAGAAGGATATGGGAGGAGGTTGAGGCAGGGAAATGGCTGTACTTCATGCCTTGGTCCAAGCTACCGGAGCACCTTCCCGCGGGCCTCGCCGAGTACGTTGGGAAATGGCTTAAAGAACCAGCATCCCGTCCATGGAGGTTTTCGGAGGCACACCGTGAAATAGAGGTCCCGAATCTCGACTTCAGCGGGTGGTTCGACCACTGCTGCGGCACAATGGACCACCTGTCGGGGATGCAGGAGAACGCGAGGACGGAGGTGGCAAGGGAGCAGACCAAGCTGGTAATAGGCCCCTGGAACCACGTCATGCCCGGGCAGAGAAAAATCGGGAACTTCGACTTCGGCCCCGAGGCGTCCCTCGACGTTACCGGGGCGATTATCCGGTGGTTCGACTACTGGCTGAAGGGCCTCGAGAACGGCACGCCGGAGGAGCCCCCGGTAAGGTACTTCGTCATGGGCTCAGGAAGGTGGAGGAGCTCGGGTAGCTGGCCCCCCGCAGTGGACGAGGAGATCGAATTTTTCATCGACAGCGAGGGGAATGCGGCGAGTGCTGTTGGCTCGGGTACCCTGAATCAGGCCATTCCCGGAGGGGGACCATGTGATTGCTATAGGTATGACCCGAAGGACCCGGTTCCTACCCTGTGGACCCAGGCCCTCTTCACGATGCCTCAGGATCGGAGGGAACTTGAGTACAGGAGCGACATCCTATACTACCGTACCCCACCACTGGACGAGGCTCTGGAGGTAGTAGGTCATCCAAGGACAGTCCTCTACGCCTCGTCCTCGGCAAAGGACACCGATTTCTTCGCTAGGCTGGTTGACGAGGACCCCGATGGACCGGCCATGGAGGTGTGCTACGGTATGGTCCGGGCCAGACACAGGATCTCCCTTGAAAGAACGGATCTCCTCGAGCCCGGGGAGATCACCGAGTTCAGGATTAGGCTGGGCCCGATCGCCTGCAATTTCCAGCAGGGACACAGTATTCGCCTGGAGGTAACCAGCAGCGACTTCCCCAACTTCGACAGGAACCACAACACCGGGGGAAACGACCTGTTCGAGTCCCGTTTGGTGGTGGCAGAGCAGAGGGTGTTCCACACCGAGAACGAGAGATCACGTCTGATCGTCGGGGTAAAGAGGCAGGGGTAATAGGGTGAACGAGGTCGAGCCTACCACTCTCTGCACTGTGAAAAGGGAACCTGGCTGTGAAGACTGTGATATTTCAGGCAAGCTGATGTGCAGGTTCGAATACAGGGACCTGCTGACCTTCGCCGGGGGTTTCGTTCCATTTGCTGTGGTGTCGGTATCTGGATTGGTTCTGGGTGGATACGGTGTTTTCCTCCTGGGCTGGTTTGCATATGCCGGGTTTTTCTTCTTCATATGGGAGGCCCGTGTGCTATGCCGGCACTGCCCGTACTGGGGCGGGGATGGTAGGGTTCTCAGGTGCCATGCAAACTTCGGGGTCATCAAGCTCATGGTCTACGATCCGAAGCCCATCAGTCGACTGGAGGGCTTTCAGTTCGTATTCGGGGCCATTGTGCTTGTCGGTTACCCCCTCCCGTTCCTGATCATGGGTGGGCAGCTCACGCTCTTCTCAACAGCGGTATTAATGGGTGTGGTCTTCGGTTTCCTGCTGTGGACCAGGTCATGCTCCAGGTGCGTCAACTTCTCGTGTCCCCTGAACCACGTGCCCGATAGGCTTGTGGATCGCTATATCGAGAAAAACGATCCGGGTGGGTAGCCGGGAGGTCAGGGGGCATCTTTCCTCCACATACCCTCCCTCAGTGAGCACCCGTGACCCGTGTAGAATTCCCTGTGGTCCAGCCTGTGCCGGACCTCCCTTATGGCCAGGTCCGCCGTGGCTACCATGGTCTCACGCCCGAATTCGGCGTTCGCGTCCCGCGGGTCCATCTTCCCACCCGCACCGACGAGCCCCTCACCCCGTTCCGGCAGCAGCGAGAGGTCCACCGTCTGCGGGTGGATACCGAGCATGTGGGAGGTCTCCCATCCGCCGGCGTGGTCGCCCGCGCAGTCGTAAAGGTGCCTCACCATTAGGTAGTCAACGAAGGCCCAGGCGAGCATGCCGCTTCGCCTGCTGTACTCCCTCTTGTTGAAGAGGAGCACCGCTGACCTGGCGTGATCAATCAGCGGGTAGTGGCCGGCCACCAGTACTCCCACCTCGAACCCCAGGGTCTCGACCTCGACCAGGATGTGGAGTAAAAGCCTCTGGTAATTCAGCGCCTGCTCCGTGGCCGTGAAGGCCTGCCTCCCTTGTGTGAAATTCCCAGGGTCCAGCCCCATGTTCCTGGCGATATCATCCCTATCGGAGGCATTTGCCTCCATCAGGGCCTCCAGCCGGCTCTCACCGTAGTAGAGTGGGGGAAATGCGATCCCGCCCCCCCCTCCGGGCACACATTATGGCCATGGCCTCCGCCTGCAGGGTGTCAGTGCCATACGGGTTGTGGGAACCGTGCCACTCAAGATTGCCCAGTGGGATGTAGGCGGCGGGGCATGACCTCCGGCGCTCCAGGACCTGTGCCGGGCGCAGCATGTGATAGCGTACCTCTTCCTCCAAGTTATTACCCGACCAGGCCAGTAAGTGGCGGGCTTAAATCGGTTAGCCCTTGTTGCCCTTCGCCTGCTTTGGTGGGAGTGATAAAGCGTATTTCAGGGACCTCTCAAACCAGGACTCGAAATCCCCGCCCGACCTGATGAACTCCCCGGGTGCCTCCACGTACTCCCTCATGCGTCGCCCGGGAACGGGCTCGAAGGGGCTGAACCTCCCACTCCCCAGGGCCTCCTCCCTGTCCTCCTGTGAGAGCCTCATGAAGATATCGTCCTCGAAGCAGCCGAAGAACATGTTTCCGTTCATGAAGGCGCAGGGGCAGCCGAACATCTTGCGTCGCGTTACCCCTACAAGGCCGGAGATCACCTCGTCGAATGAGCGGATCAGGTCCTCGGGAACGGGCTTCCACTTTCTCCTGCCCTTTAACCCGCTTTTTGCCATGGAACCCGAAGACTTGGGCAACCTATAAAGCTTCCCGTGTCCGTTCCGGGGTCGAGGTTCTATCTTTGGACCGTGTTATCGAGGACAGGAAGGAGGTCCCCGTGGCCGGGGAGTTCGACGTCATCGTGGCGGGAGGGGGAATAGCGGGGACCATCGCCGCGATCGCATCTGCAAGGATGGGCGCAAGGACCGTTATTGTCGACAGGTTAGGAAGGCTCGGGGGTAACATGGGTCCCGGGATGTGGGCGGGGGGATCCCTTCACCTGGCCCTGACACCGGATTCCGGGGACAACGAAGATGCACTGATAAACAGGGTCGGTATGGGTGGAATACCCGAGGAGTTCGTGAAGAGGGCATTGGCGTACAGGATGGGTGAAGAAGAGCTATCCGAGGATGAAAAGCTCCACTTCAACCTTCCCGGGAGGAGATTCGGCAGTGACTACTTCGTTGATTCCCAGGTGGCGAGCTACCTGGCCGCAAGGATGATGGAGGAGGAGGGCGTGGAGGTAATGCTGTCGACCTACATAGGGGATCCGGTTTTGGAGGACGGCAGGGTGAAGGGGGTATTCATCGAGAACAAGTCGGGCCGCCATGCCTTGCTCTCGGGAGTAACCGTTGATGCGACGGGCGATGCGGACATAGCCCGGAGGGCAGGTCTGGAAACGAACTGGTCCGGTGGAAACCCGGGGATAGGGCTTTTCTACGCCGTTGGCAACGTGGACTGGGACCTCTTTACCAGCTCCGGGGGCACATCAGATTCAGACCGTGAGTGGGCGAAGGACGTCCTGGATGCAGAGCTCGGGTACCCGGCCGGGGATCTCAGCGGCATGATCCCCTACGCGAGAAGGGCATGGGAGGGAGGGGGCTTCCGCATCGTCCAGCGAATCGATGATTTCGGAAGGATCATCACGCGCTCCCTTTCGATGAATCGCCACGGCATAGTGAAATCCAGGGCCGAGACGAGCGGTACAATCGATCCTGGGGATTCACGGCAGGTTTCGAGGCTCGAGATCAGGGTACGGGAGTACATATTCGAGCTCGTAGAGTTCCTCAGGGCGGAGGTCCCGGGATTTTCGGAGTGCTACCTGCTAAGCACCTCCCCCTTCCTAGGTGCACGGGGTGGCAGGTGGATAGACGCGGAGTACCCGATATCGGGGGAGGATGTCAGGAAGGGTAGCAGATTCGATGATGTTCTATACTTATACTTCGACAGAAGGGTCCAGACCGCCACCGATATCCCCTACAGGGCCCTCGTGCCGAGGGGAGTTGATGGACTCCTGGCCGCCGGGAGGAGCGCCGTCCCCAGGGGGCCCAACTTCAGGGCCCGCTACAGCATGATGCTGATGGGCCAGGCGGCGGGAATTGCGGCGGGATTCTGTGCACTCCGGGGCGTCGAACCGAGGGACCTCGACCACCGGTTGGTCCAGGCCAAGATACTGGAGTGGGGCAGCACGTTCGGGGATGAGGGGAGGCTCAGGGAGCTTGGTTTTTCCTGAACTCGGAAAGAAATAAGTTCCAGGGCGTCTTGTATTTCCCATGGCCGGGTCGAAGATCGAGGGACGGGCACTGTACTTGGAGGATTGCTACAGGCGCGAGTGCGAGTCCAGGGTCCTCTCCGTTAAGGACGGGAAGTACGTGGTGCTTGATGGCACGATATTCTATCCCAAGGGGGGCGGCGTCCACAATGACACCGGGTCCATGGTCAGGGGCGGCGAGGAATACCGGGTCGTTTTCACCGGCAAATTCTCCGGGCAGATCTCCCACGAGGTGGATCGCAGGGGGCTAGAACCCGGTGATACCGTCCGGTGCAATCTTGACTGGGACCGGCGCTACCGGCTTATGCGGAGCCACACGGCCTCCCACACCCTGATATCAATTCTATGCAACGAGACAGGGGCCCTGGTCACGGGAAACGACGTTGGTCCCGACAGGACCCGCTTTGACTTCGATCTTGAGAAATTCGACAGGGAGGCATTCCTGAAATACATCCAGAGAGCCAACGAGCTCTTCAGGAAGGACATCCCGGTGAAGGCATACGAGCTTCCCCGGGACGAGGCGATGAGGATACCGGGCGTCGTCAAGCTGGCTTCGGCACTACCACCGGACGTCGAGATGCTTCGCATAGTGGAGATCGAGGGCGTGGACGTGCAGGCAGACGGCGGCTGCCACGTGGGGAACCTCAAGGAGGTCGGTGAAGTAGAGTTTATCAAGGCCCAGAACAAGGGGAAGAACAACCGTAGGGTCTATTTCAAGCTGGTGGATTGAGTCCTGGACCTGAAATTATGAACCGCCCTGAGATACTGGTGGGGGAAACGGTAGAGGGAGAGTACCTGGAGAGGCCAAACAGGTTTCTTGTCGTGGCCAGAGTATGGGGAGAAAGGACCCAGGCCCACCTGCCGAACCCGGGGAGAATGAAGGAGCTTCTCTTTCCAGGTGTCCGCGTAATATTGAGGAGGGCAAACCCAATATCGAGCGGGGCCAAACCAAGAAAGACCTCATATGATGCGGTTGGGGTAATCAGGGACGGGCAGGCCATATCCCTCGATACTCGCGTACCCAACAGGCTCATCGGTGTGGCCCTCTCCATGGGGGCCATTCCAGAGCTTGATGGGTATCCGGCAATCAGGCCCGAGTTCCCGTACTCCGGGTCGCGCATTGACTTCTGCATGGAGAGTCGTGATGAGATATGCCTCCTGGAGGTAAAGTCGTGCACACTGGTCCAGGGTTCCGTTGCCCTCTTTCCAGATGCATTCACGGAGAGGGGCAGGAGGCATGTAAATCACCTCATTCAGGCCAGGGGGGAGGGCATGCGGTCATGCCTGCTCTTCATGGTTCAGAGGACGGATGCGGAAAAGCTGTCAGTGAACGATGAAACCGACCCAAAATTCGCCGAAGCCGTACGGGAGGCCATGGGCAGGGGGGTGGAGGTGTATGCCTACAGGTCCAGTTTCGAACCTCCCCGGATAGTGCTCCGGGAGAGAATGGAAGTGGATATCTAAACAGATAACCAAGCAGTTTTAAGCTAGAATCGGGGCCTCCCGTCAGCCGATGTCAGAGAATCGTGCGCCCCGCGGGAAAATTGGATGGTTCGTCGCCTGGGAAAGGGGTGGTGGTATCTTCCTCGTTCACTCCCGCCCAAAGGGACAGGAAAGCATCAGGTGTCCGAAGTGCATTGCGCCCATGATCTACATCGGGGATCGCTGTGCTTGTTATGCATGTGGCATGACCTTCGATTTATGCGATGACCTGGTAAGGATACGATTTGGTGAACACAGCTGGGACGACGAGAGGTGCCCCCTTCTGCTCGTGTACGACCCATCGAAAAACCTGGAATGGTACGAGAAGCTCCGAACCGACCAGGTAAAAGAATGCGAGGTGGGTGAATAGGACGATCGTTGGTGGAAGGGTCCTCGATGGGGGAACCGGATCCGGGCTGGAGGGAATACCGGTTTCTAACGGGGAGGATATAGTCGATACCGACCCAGATGGCAGGTATTCCCTGGGTGTCGATCCGGAAATTCACGGTTACGTAATGCTTACCCTCCCTGACGGGTACAGGGCGATCGGTGGGTTCTACAGGCATCTGGCAAGCGGGCGTAAGCCACTGGATTTCGAGCTAATCCCCTATGAAAGGTCGACTGACCGGTGTTTCTCGCTGGCCCAGATTACCGATACCCACCTGACCCTGGCGGGCAATAGGAGCTGGACCGGGAAGGCCCTTCGGGAGGATCTGGAGGTAATTTACGGGATCGATAAACCTGATTTCGTTGTGGCAACCGGGGACTTGACGAGCAAGGGCGAGATTTCGCAGCTCGAAATCTTTCGGAAGATCATATCCGCCGCCACCCTTGACGTTGTAACCGTTTTCGGTGGACACGACGGTAATTCACAGAGGTTTGCGGGAAACCCGGGGGAGACTTTCGTAGGTAACTACGAGAAGGTGCTGGGCCCTGCATGGTTCAGCTTCGACTATGGAGGCAGGCATTTCATCTCCTACCTCGGGGAGGATTACTTCCTCTCCCCTGAAGACACCAGGATGAAGGAGCTTTGGTTCAGCAGGAATTTGGAGAGGCACGATGATGGTAGGGATATAGTGATCCTGATGCACACTTCCCCCACCCAACCGTTTCTAGAAGTGGTATCCAAGTACAACGTCAAGCTAATCCTCCACGGGCACTGGCACTCGAGCAAGGTCTTCCGATATGGTAAAGCGCTGGTGGCATCCACTCCTCCACTTCCATTCGGTGGAATTGACACCTCTCCCCGGGGATACAGGCTAGTAACCTTCGGCGAGACCGGTTTTACCGTGCGACTGAGGCATGTAGAGAAACGGGCCGAACCAACTGATGGTGCAGGTGAAGCCCCACAGGCAATCTGGTCCACCAAACTATCGCCCGGTCTCGACAGGTCCACGCCGGTCTTCACCGGGGAAGACCTCCTACTGGGTATGAGTGATGAGAACGACTGCGCCAGTGCGGGAGTGCTATGCATCGGGACCGGCTCGGGGAGGGCAAGGTGGAATTTCGTAACCGATTCATCGATTAAGAACTCCGTGGCCTACGACGGTGGAAGGGACGTCTGCGCAGCCATATCGGTATGCGGCACGATCTACGTGATTGAGGCCACATCGGGTCAGATGCTCTGGAGCGAGGCACTGCCCGGGCACCCTCACCGTTGGATATTCACGAGCCCGGCCGTGGATGATGGCGTGGTTTTCGCAGGTGCAAAGTCCGGCTACGCCGCCGTGGACATCGAGGATGGGTCGATGATCTGGTACTCGGAGCTCGAGGGAAACGATGCGTGGTGCTGTTATGCCAGTCCCGAGACCTACAGGAACTTGCTGGTGGTAATGGTATCCAGACGGGGGATACTCGCACTTGGTAAAAGCGACGGTGCAGTGGAGTGGGAGACCGAGCTTTCAGTCGAGTACCACTATGCACCCCACCTGGTTCAGGGTGATCGTGTCCTAACCGGGGGCGAGAGGGAGGAACTTGTTCTCCTCGATGCAGGTACGGGAGAGATAGAGTGGAGGGGCAAGCTCGCGGGGAGGTACCCTACCAGTCTTTCGATGAACGGGGGATATATCTACGCCACGACCTCCGAGGGCAGTCTCCAGTGTTTTGATCTGAAAACAGGAGCCGAAGTCTGGACATACCAGTCAGGTCCAGACTGGTTTGACATGTCGCCGTACATAAGAGGGGGAAGGTCCATCCTGGCAAGGCCCCTGGTCTCGGATAGTGAAATACTGCTCCCCGGCTGTGACGGGTTTATCCACGTCATCGATTCTGGAACTGGCGGATGCCGGGGGAGAATTAATCTGGGATCCCCGATCACTGCCGGACCCTGCAGGACAGATCGGGGCATCTGCATTGGAACCCGCGATGGAAACCTGTACCTCTTCGAGGAGGATCAACTGGGGTAATCTCTTGACCAGGGTTATGGAGGACGTCGAGAGCGAGGAAACCGAGGTTTTGGTGATAGGTTCCGGAATGGCCGGGATCTGTGCAGCCATCCAGGCAGCAAGGCTGGGCTGCCGAACGACCCTCGTGGAAAAGGACGAGGTGCTCGGCGGAAATTCGAGCGTGAACCTGGGTATCCACATCTCAGGCGCACACAGCTTTCACCCGTATGCCGGGGAGACCGGCGTCATAAACGAGATAGAGGAGGAGGCGGCACGTTATGGCGCCAAGATAAGGACTCACGGCTACCACTACAACATCGCCAGGCAGTGGGATTCCCTGCTGAAGAGGATGATGGACGAATCCGGCGTCAGGGTGTACAGGAGGACCTACGCCAGGCGGGCCATCATGGACGGGAACCGAATCGCGGGAGTGCTGGTCGATGACCTGGCAACCTACCGGACCCGGATCATCGAGCCATCCATAGCAGTCATCGAAGCTTCCGGTGATGGACACGTAGCCTACACCGCGGGCGCGGAATTCCGGATGGGACGCGAATCAAGGGAAGAGTACGGGGAGAGGGGAGCGCCCATGGTGGCAGATGGCATAACGATGGGCACCAGCGTCACGGCCCTGGTGAGAAAGGGAAGCCGACCATCGAAGTTCACCCCACCCCCGGGCACGCCACCGTTCGAGGTAGGTTACGGGTACGGCAGGGACACCGTGTCAAAGGACTGTCTGCGTTCCCACGCGTCGTGGAATCCCGACGACGAGCTCTGTTTCCTCTGGCACACGGAGACCGGGGGAAACCAGGACACGATAGAGGATGACCCGGAGATCTACGAGCGACTGCTACTGCAGCTCTACAGCGTCTGGAACCACATCAAAAACGAGGCCCACCCGGTCGAATCCGAGAACTGGGAACTAATCTGGGTGAGCCCGAAGGCGGGAAAGCGGGAGAGCAGGCGGTTCATGGGGGACTATGTGCTCACCCAGAACGACGTCGAGAATGGCATCCAGTTCACAGACTCCGTGGGATACGGCGGATACGGCGTGGACGTGCACGACCCCGTGGGGGTCCAGGCCAAGGTAGTTTTTCACTCCATCCCGCCCCTCTACGGAATTCCATATCGATGCCTCTACTCACGCAATATCGATAACCTCCTTCTGGCTGGCAGGCTGATGAGCGTAACCCACATGGCGCTCGGAACCATTCGCCTCCAGAAAACCCTGGCAACGGCAGGGCAGGCGGTGGGTGCTGCGGCCTTCCTGTGTAAAAAACACGGCGCTACCCCGAGGGATATCGGAAATAACCACATCGCAGAGCTCCAGCAGCTGCTGATCCGGAACGACGCCACAATAATTGGAGTGGAGAACCTGGATCCAGATGACCTCGCGCGCAATGCGGGTGCAAGTGCCACCAGCGAGTCTTTTTTCGAATGCACGCGGAGGGATAGCACCGTTCCACTGGACCGCGATAGGGGGATCATGCTTTGGGACTGGGGTCGTAGAATCGACGCAGTAGAACTGTACATGGTTAACCGCAATCCCGATCCAAGGAGCGTTGAGCTGAGCCTTCACCACTACCCGGTGGCTAGGAAGTGGAAGGAGTCGAAGGACGGAAGAAAACCGCCTCATATACAGGGGCCCTCGAACAGGATGGAATGGGGCAACGACAATCGCCGGTCGGGATTCCATGAGATATCCTGTGCAACGGAGATGATCGAGGGAAACTGGGAGGGATGGGTCAGATTCAACCTCGGGCAGGGGGTGGAACTACCGGAGAGGGACGAGACATCCGACGAGGAGAGACTTCTCATCTTACTGCCCAGCCTGGATGGGATTTCCATCGGGAGGAAGAAGGGGCACGAAGATTTCGCAGTGGGTTGCTGGGCCGATCCAGGCGACGATGAATTCACGACCGAGCAATTCCTCTACCTTTTCCGGATCTCGCCCAGGCCGAACTATGGCGAGGCTGCCAACATCGTAAACGGGAAAAACAGGAGGTACTCGACGAACCCTGTAAATATGTGGATATCTGGGAGGGGTGAATCGCTTCCACAGTCAGTTACCCTCGATTTAGGGAGGACTGTTAACCTATCCAGGGTCCACCTCACATTCGATAGCATCTACAGGACCTACAGGGAGACCCCCTTCAATAGAGAGGACCTGAGCGTGGCAGGAATGGTTCCGAGGGAGTACGAAGTTGAGTTGGGTTCAGGAGGTGTGGTGACCCGGGTGGTTTCGGAGAGGGACAACTATAGGCGCTTCAGGATCCACGAGTTCCCACCCACCTCGGCCCGGCATCTCCGTCTGAATATCAAGTCCACCAACGAGGAAGGATGGCAGGCAAGGGTCTATGAAATCAGGGCCTACGGACCCAAAGCGGCAACGAGAAAACAATAAATGTGAATGGCGAGGTTGTAGTCCACATGAGGGCCTTGGTTTGGGGGGCTGTCATATCCATCATCCTATCCCCGCCAGTGGTAGCAGGTTCGGAGGCCCCGATCAGTATTCTATACATATCGAGGGGCGGGGCATGGCACCAGACTATGGGACAGGATCCAGCTATTCAGACCTTCTGGTTGCCCGTGCCCGGCCATTCGCACATCGAGCTCCTTGGCCAGGATCCTGGAGTGTTGCACAGGATAATGAGGATCTATATGCCGAGAAGGGTCGAGGACCTGGTCGAGAAGTACAACATGGTCATCCTGCAGGAGTGTCCGTACGGCTCGACGGCCTACGAGTCGCTCTGGTTCAAGGACAGCTGGGTGAAGATGATAGCGGATACCGTCGAGCTACACGGGATGTCCCTGGAGATGTGGGGCGGAGATGCCTCATGGGGTGGAGGGGGCGAGGGGTTCTACACCTCCTGGGGGGACACCATGCTGGGTTCACTGCTTCCCGTGGAGTGTTTGGGAGGATACAACTACCAGTTTGCCACCCCCCAGAGAGTGGAGTTCGTTGACGAACTTCATCCCCTGTCAAGACTTCCATGGGATAACTGCCCCCCGGTTGAGCTGAACAACGCGGTGCAGATGAAGGAGGGCGGACACCTAATTGCCGAGGTAGTGTCAGGGGGGAGCGCATGGCCGTACATCTTCGACTGGGAGTACGGGGAGGGCTTTGTCGTGGGGGAGACCCAGGTCGTTCACTCCAGGGATACCCTCAACCTGATGATAAGTTACTGGGACTACTTCCCCGACTTCGTAACCTACCTCGCTTACCACGGTGCCGGCAGGCCGATCCCCGAGGACATCGTGCTGGTAAAGAGGATAAGGGATCAGATCGGTGGCCACTATGCCGAGAGGTCGATGGTGATGTCGGTCTTCGAATTCGCGGAGATATTCGGGGCCGATGTGTCAGGGGTATACGAAAGAATCGATGAGATCGACCTCCTGCACTCCAGGGTTGAGGAGCTTTACCTCGAGGGCAGCTACGTTGGTGCAAGCGAGCTACTTGATGAGATACAGCGAATGTGGGCCGATACCTCGACGGAGGCTATGGATCTAAAGGACAGGGCAATGCTCTGGGTGTATCTGGCCGAATACCTGACCATATCGGGTGTCGCCCTTGCCTGCGGAACGGTGCTTTGGTCTCTCATGGTGGGGAGGCGCCTTTACCGGGAGGTTGCGTCGACGGCTCTTCACGGAGAATGAGACCGGACGACTTTATTTCGCGGTAAATGTTCTTCTCCATCCTGCCCCTGGTCTTCTCGATCAGAAAAGATCCCAGGCCACTCCAGCCGAAGTAAATGCCCTCTATTTCTTCCTCGACATCCTCGATTGCATTCATCGAGATCAGCTGACTGGCAACGGATCGAAACAGGAGGTAGTAACCCAGGAGGTCGAGGGGAAGACCGTCCAGCGAGCCGATCCTAAGGAGGACCTCGATGGTGCCCACCTCCGAGGGTACCTCCCCCAGCCCCATGGAATGCAAGACCTCGTGAATGTAGACGTAGCACCAGGAAATGGGTTCTAGGGAGGGATTTATCGAGACCTTGCCCTGTATCGGGTGGTACATACCCCCGATAGGGAACCCGATTCTGGATAGCCCTGATAGCAATGCGGAGGTAAGGGGTGATCCGTCCATCCTCGTAACCACCCCCGGCACCCCCGGGACGACCCGCGTGATCTCCGAGTCGATTGCGGAGACGTCGAGGTCAGTGAGCTCTGCAGCACGATACAGGGAGATCGATACCATTGAAACGGGGCCGACCGATCCCAGCTCCGCTGCTCTTGACCTGAGGATCTTCGCAATGAAGAGGCAGTCTGAGATCGCCTCGTTTCTGGTGTTGGGCCCGGGCTGGATGGGTATCTCCGAGACCCTGATCCTTGTATTTGAATCATGGCTCATCCTTGCGCGGATTATCCCAGCTACATTTACCAGGAATATGCCGAGGAAGATGAATGCGGGGAAATCAAAGGGGGAGCTGGCGGTGAGCTGGAGCGATGTCAGCACTTCGAGCAGGTTCTCGAGGGTAGGATCCCTTATTATCTGGTGTATGTCCGATAGAATGAAGAATACGAAGGACATGATGAAGGAATCCATCACCGTGGGGATAAACCTGCCGAACGCCGCCATCCCTCTCACTGCGTTCCGAGGATGAACTCGACTCGCTTCCTGCCCCGTCCCTTGCTCGAGGTCCTGGTGACCCTAAGCACGCCAAGCTCCCCGGTTTCCCTGACATGGGTGCCGGCACAGGCCACGGTATCGATACCAGGGACCTCGACCACCCTGAGGACCTTCACGGACCTCGGCAACCGGTCGATACGCGTTCTCCTGGGGTCAAGCCTGCTGATAGCCTCGTTCCTCGGCACCATGCTTATCCGGACGGGAAGGTTACGATCTATCCACCCATTGACCATGCCCTGGGCCGAGTCCACCATGTCCTGGGTCAGGTCAGGGAGGTCGAAGTCTATCCTCGCCCTGTCAGGCCATATCTGGTTACCTGTCGTCTGGGCCCCGTGCCTCTCGAGGAAGTGCGCTGAGAGGAGGTGCTGGGCCGTGTGGTACCTCATGTGGGAATACCTCCTGTCCCAGTCAATCTCGCCACGGATCAGATCCCCGGGACTGGGTGGGGAACCGACGACCGTGTGTAACACCCTGCCCCCATCCTTCCGGACCTTTGACACGGGAACCTCTCCCTCTGACCAGGCCAACATCCCCCTGTCACAGGGCTGTCCACCTCCCTCCGGATAAAACGCGGTTCTGTCGAGCTCCACTGCCGAACCTTCAACCTTGACGACACTCGCTTCGAAACTTGATGCATAGCAATCGATGAAGTGGATCATTTCGGTCATTGTACCGGTCATACCGGCGGGAAACGGTGTGATAAATGGTTGGATTGCACGGCCGGGCGGTGAGAGCATTTTTTAATTTCTGCAGGTTGGTCCATCAAGAGGCAAGGGTGGATCGTTCACCGACTGTAAAAAGCAAGAGAGGTCCCTGATTGGAGTTTAAATCCCATCTCTGGATTCCCAGCAAGGCCGGATACGTGAGGGGAGACGAGAAACCCGGAGTAGAATGCATACTTTGCTCAATCCGGGATCGGGATAGAAGGGTAAAGAGCCTCGAGGTTTGGCGGGATCGCGGATGCATTATCGTCCTGAACCTCTACCCCTACAACCCCGGGCACCTCATGGTGTTCCCGGAGAGGCACGTCCTTGAACCATCCGAGCTGGACCGGGACGAGGCCCTGCACCTGTTCGACTCGATCAACCTCTCGATGAGGATCCTGAGGGACAGGTACAGCCCCAGGGGTTTCAACGTTGGCTACAACATCGGGGAATCTTCGGGAGCAAGCATCCCGCACCTGCACGCCCACGTTGTACCTAGGTATTCCAGCGAGCTTGGTTACATAGATATCATCGGTGGCTCCAAGATCCTGGTAGAGGATCCAAATACCTACCTGGAGGAGATGAGAAATGCTTTTCAGAGAGCTGGTGATTAGATGAAGGTAATCGGAGTAATGGGATACCACGATGCGGGAAAGACCTCGGTGCTCGAGGACCTGATAAGGTACCTGAAGGAGCATGGGCACAGGATTCACACCGCCAAGCACTCGGCCCACGAGATCAACCCCGATAAGGACACAGAGAGGCACTTCTCAATGGGAGCCGAGAAGGTGGTGGGGGTGGACCCGAAGGTATATCACATTCTGCAGTCCCAGGGGGACCTTTTCAAGGAGCTCCAGGGCTGTGACTACGCAATACTCGAGGGCTTCAAGAAGAGGAGGGGGTACCTCAAGGTGCTAGTTGCCCAGGAGGAGAAGGACCTGGAGCTCATTGATGACTACACATTCATCGTCACCGGCAACGAGGATCTGAAGGACTCCGCAGAGTCCAGGGGCACGGTTTTTATCAGGGACTCCGACGAGCTCTACTCTAGGCTGGAATCCTCGGCATTTCGTAGGCTCCCCGAATCCAACTGCAAGAGATGCGGTCGGAAGAAGTGCAGCGATCTTGCCCAGGAGATCTTCGACGGTGATGCCAGGGACGACGAGTGCGTTTACCTGACGGACAGGGTTGTCCTGGAGGTGGACGGGAAGAACGTGACCCTCTCACCGTTCGTACAGGAGGTCGTCGACAAGACGGTAAGGGCCATGGTCGGCACGCTCAGGGATGGCGAGGGGAAGGAAATCAAGCTGGAAATGAGGTAGGTTGTATGGCTGATCAAATGAGATGTCTTTTACTGATATGCGATGGTATGGGGGACAGGCCGGTAAACCAGCTCGGGGATAAAACTCCCCTGGAGGCTGCCAGCAGGCCGAACTTCAACGCCCTCTCAGGGGGAGGGGTAAACGGGATAATGGACCCGATCGCACCGGGAATTAGGCCGGGCAGCGATACCTCCCACCTCTCCTACCTCGGCTACGACCCATACAGTTGCTACACCGGCCGTGGCCCAATCGAGGCCGCGGGAATCGGCATGGATGTGAGGCCTGGTGACGTGGCGTTCAGGGCGAACTTCGGGACCGTGGACGATGGGATGGTCGTAAAGGACAGGAGGGCTGGCAGAATCACCGAGGGGACGGGGGAACTGGCAAAGGCCCTTGATGGCCTGGAGATAGACGGGGTGGAGGTTATTTTCAAGGAATCGGTCGCTCACAGGGGAGCCCTTGTGCTGAGGGGAGAGGGGCTTGGAGCAGATATCACCGACGTTGACCCCCACGAGCCTGGGGTCAAGATACACGAGTCGCAGGGAATGGACGAGGCTTCGAAGAAAACGGCATCAGTACTCAACCAGTTCGTCAGGATAAGCCACGACAGGCTGGGTGAGCTATCCCTGAACGCAGAAAGGGTCAAGAATGGCATGCTTCCCGCGAACATCATCCTCCCAAGGGGGGCAGGAATACTGGAACCAACCCCGTCCTTCCTCGACACCCACGGGCTCAGGGGAGCGGCTATTGCCGAGGTGGGGCTGATATACGGCGTTGCGAAGATACTCGGCCTTGATCTGATAAGGGTGGTCGGGTCGACGGGCGGGCTGGATACAGACCTCGAGGCCATCGGGAGGAGCGCTACAGACGCCCTCGAGGACCATGACTTCGTGATGTGCAATGTAAAGGGTTGTGACATCGCCGGCCACGACGGAGACGCCGGGGCCAAGAAGGACTTCATCGAGGGGATAGACTCGATGCTGGGAGGGGTGATGGAAAGGGCGGGGGAGCATAGCCTGCTCATAGTAACGGCAGACCACAGCACTCCCGTGTCGATAATGGATCACTCCGGGGACCCAGTTCCAATATGCATCCACGGACCGGGGGTTCGGGTCGACGACGTCAGCGAGTACGGCGAGAGGAGCTGTGCCAGGGGAGGACTCGGCAGGTTCAGGGGAATCGACCTGATCAACATCGCCAAGGATCTAATGGACATGGCCGAGAAGTTCGGCGCATAGGCTATTCCGGCATGCCGTTGAGGGAGACGTAGCTCAGGACGCCGTCGAGCAATTTCCTTTCGCGTTCCAGCCAGGACCTGGCATCCATGACGATGAGACCGTCTCTGTGGAGAAGTCCGGCTGCAATCCTTTTTGTCCCCGTGCTCTTCGATAGAAGCTCACAGTAGGCCAGGCACTGCACGAGGTTACTGAAGAGTGTTGATCGGGAGGTACCCGCCCAGAGGTCCGTCGGGTCTGAGGGGTAGGACTTGACCTCCAGAGCGTAGAGCATGTCGCGCTCATCATCGCATATCAGACAATCCAGGTGCCCCGTAAGTAGACTGGAGTGGAGGGGTACCTCCATGACCGTGAACCTCTCGAAGGAGAATGTCTCGAGCTGCATCCTGGTGTGGTTATCGGAAAAACGGGGCTGGCATATGGAGTTGATCAACTCGCGATCGATCATGTCGGTGAATATTCGCTTTCCGGTCCGACGGTTGATATGGCAGATTATCGGTGCCTGCCTGGCGAACCTCCGGGCTATGTAGGGGGTCGTCGGTACCCGGTAGGCCAGGTTGGAGCATCTCAACTTCGATGAATCGAACTGCGGGGCGAGGGAACCGGGGTCACTAAAGCAGCTCTGCAGATAGCCGTCCAGGGACCTTCCGGTTCGACACCTGGGGTCAACGCGTCTCCAGTGGCAGGTATATGTGGAAAACGTCCCGTCGGGGTTCTCCTGGTAAAAACCCGCCCTAGCTATCCGCTCGGGACTGCCTCTGCTGGGTACGAAATCGAGTAGGGTTGATTGCACATGTTGGTCCGATTATCTGGCAACTCAAATAAGGTCTTTTACCCCCTTTACCGATACTTGCCAGAATAGCAGTTTCACCACAAAAAACGGCAGGGTATAAAAACGGTTGATACAGCAGATAATAATGGAATGGAGGTACCTGCTGGTGGCCCTGGCCTTTACAGCAGGAATTGCACAGGTTCTGGCCCACGTACCGGATCTGGCCGGGGATAACCTGAATATCGAAGATGCCAAGGTGATTGAGAACCCGGAGAGGTCCTGGGCGATATACGGCAGTATGGAGGCGGGGGAGATAAGGTACTTCACCCTGGACTTCTCCCCCGACGATCGCGTGGAAATCGAGGTTCTGGTCAGCACCGATCCCTCCGATGAATCCTTCAACCCCGTACTAATACTGACGGGCCCGGGCCTACCGGAAGAAGGGGAGATCCCACAAGATCTGGAAATTCCCGCAGGTCACGGGTTTCTACGCCTCGACGGAGAGAGACCCAGTGGGGCGAAATACGAGGGTTTTTCGCCAAGCAGCTATTACAGGGTGGTTGACCTGAGCACGAGGGCACCCGGGAGTGGTACATACCATGCAGCGGTTTACGCCCCGGCTGCGGGGGGGAAGTACTCCCTGGTGGTCGGATACACTGAGGGGTTCTCGCTCTTTGAATGGGTTATGATCCCCATCAGTCTCATCGATATCTACATGTGGGGCGGCCAGGGGCTGATCCAGGTGCTTGCCCCACTGACCCTGACTACTCTGTTGGGGTTGTTCCTCTACATCCGCTCGAGAGGCAGGGATCCGCCCCCCAGTCCTCGTGACATCCTCGTCGTTACCCCGGGTTTTATGTTCGTCGGGAGTGGTCTCACGATATTTTACCAGATGGCGTTTAACCTCACGCGCGTCCCTCTCACGGGTGAGGTATCGATCACCGTGTTATTTGGTGCGCTGCCGATTCTGATCGGGCTGGGGGTCATAAGGTCTGCCTATGACATCTCCGTTACTGACGCTGCCGACAGGGCCAGGGCCATCATTCTCGCTGTTCTCGCCCTTTTCCTCTGGGCAGGACTGATAATTGGACCCACTCTGCTGGTCATCTCGGCAATGTTACCAGCCAGAATCAGGGATTTGGGATCAAGCAGATGAGGGCCAGATCGGAATCCGAAGTGTTCTTGAACTGGTGTTCCTCGCCCGGGGGGATGAAAACGAAGTCCCCCTTCCTGATTGGTACGTCCTCTCCCATGCGGAAAACTGCACCTTCCCCGTTCAGTATGAAAACCTCGTGTTCCCAGTCGTGCTGGTGTTTCGGGGTTGAGCCGCCAGGCGCTATCTCGAAATGACGCATTGAGAAGTTAGGTGCGCCATCATCCTGGGCTATCAGCCACCTGATGGTGGCCCCCACGGCCCCCTCCTCGGTGACCTCCTCAGCCTTGACATCCCTGTAGTTCATAATCTTCATTTTCAATTCCCTCTAGAGCTGCATCCTCGTCGTAGATACCGTCCTGTATAGCTTTCGCTTTACCATGAGAGACCAGAGCACGAAGGAGCAGAGCATGGAAACCCCGGTAACCGAGAGCCACTCGACCACGTATATCCAGATAAGGGCCCTGTCCTTGAGGCGAAGCGCCTCCTCCCTCAGAAGTTCGATCTCCTGGAGCGCCTGGTCTATCACGAGGGATGAGTCCTGGTAGGCCTGCTCCAGATAGAGCGTCTTCGCTTCGTCCTCGACACCGGATATTTCGTCGATCTGGTCAACTATACCCACGGTGTTGGCGCCGAACTTCTCTATGAAGTCGAGGAGCGAGAAGATGAATCCCTGTGACGAGGCATAGTCGGTGAACTTCACCCTGAGGCGGTGGACCTGTATGACGTCCGTCGGGAGGTCCCTCCCGGTGCTGTACATCAGCTCTGCTAGGATCATGTCGGGGGCGTAAGCGTTGATCTGGGTATTCCAGTACTGCCCGAACATGTCCTGGTGGGTCCACGTTATCCCCTCACCGTATTCCCAGAACATCGTCTGCGGGATCCAGCCAGGGCTCTTGAAATCAGGGTCAGGCAACGCTCCCGCGTAGCCAACGCTGTACGGCCCAACGGAATAGGATGTAACGACTGCGCCGATTTTAGGTATGGCCAGGTTGGTCCCGTAACCCGTGAAGGAGTACTCAACGCCAGGCAGGTCCTTGTACGGCTTAAGGACCGGGGGAACCTCGGTGTTGGTGTTTATCACCACCCTCATTGGGTCGCCATGGAATCTGTAGTCTATTGCCACAACCGCATCAGCATCGTTTGGAAATGCCTCGGACAGGATAGAGTCCGCCCACGGGATCGAGATTCCGGTGTGCATGCTCATTACGCTCCGGGTCTGCATTCCGCCGAGGCCCCCCTCCTGGATGCTGCGGTGAAGTAAAGACTGCTGCTCCGTGCTGAAGATCCAGACCTCTATCTGGGCCAGTATCATGTACTCGTATTCCAGGAGCAGCTCGTAGGTCCTGGGGAAGTATAGCCTGACGAACCTCCTCAGGTCCTCCGTGCTGAACTCGGTATCCTGTGATCTTGCCGGTATCACCCTGGGGTCGGTGAGGGGGTCGACCTCGAGCCAGGCCGATGCCAGCGCTATCGGGGTCTGGAGTCCTGCGATGAGCACCTTGGCGGGCTTCGCGCCCTGGCCACCTGTTGCTGGAAAGATCAGCACGAAGATGATAAAAAGTGGCATCCACCTGGGTAAATTCTTCACAGCTTTGACCCGAAATGGCAGGGTAGCTTTTACTCTAATACATTTCGGTGGACCTTACTAGAGTGTGTTATCTAAATCTTTTTCACCCCCCCTGTTTGTGTGGGGCCTTACTAGAGAAAGAAGCTTAAAAGGGTGGGGAGCGCAGTTATTCGTGCCCGACACGGACAGATGCGGGGTGTGCGGTAAGGAGCTATTCAGGCCTAAAATCTGCAGGAAGTGCAGGGGCACCTTCTGCGATTCCCACTCATCCCCCGGGAAGCATGACTGCCCTGCGATTAAACGCTCGCCATCCAGTGGCAGGTCGTACATGTGGGTGATGGTTCCCGTCGCGGTTTTGGGGGCTGCTATCATCCTCATCGCCCTGTTATCCTTAAGGGGAAACCCGTCAATCGAACCGGGACCACCCTGGGAGGGCAAGATAGGCTTCACAGATGTGTCTAATGGATCGGGGCTTATGGTCTCCGAATCCGGCCACGGGCTGGGCGTCGATGACCTGGACGGGGATCTGGACATGGACCTTTACGTGGTCAACAAGAACGGCAACCACTTCTTCATGAATAACGGAGATGGTACCTTCACGGACTTGACCGTTGCCACCGGGGTGGGCGAGGGACCGGGCGGTGGCCACGGGGTAGCGATAGGTGACTACGACAATGACGGGGACAGGGACATCTTCAGCGCCAACTGGGCAAGCGGATTGGGTAGCCCGAACCTCCTCTACCGAAATGAGGGCAACTTCAGCTTCACAGACGTCACCGCGGATTCGGGGCTGGAGGTTGGCGACCCGGGTCATTCACACAGCGCCTGCATGGGTGACTATAACAACGACGGCTGGCTCGACATAATTGCCACTAACGTCGGGGCGAAGAACTTCTACTTCCAGAACCGAAGGAACGGCATGTTCCTGTATTCCTCCGATCTGGGAACTGGTCAGGCCCCCCACGGCCTGGTGACGTCGGACTACGATGTCGACGGTGACCTCGATGTTTACCTCTCGGACCAGGCGTGGGATGGTGAACCGGCTGGAAACGTCTTCTATGAGAACAAGGATGGAAGGAGCTTTCTCCGGAGGGGCTCCCAGGCGGGCTTGAGGGGAGAGACACACAGCAGCTTCTTCGGCGACTTCGACGGGGACGGCGACTACGACTTCTTCGGAGTTGACAGGGGATCGAACGGCGGTAAGGCCTATTACCGGAACACGGGGAGTGGTTTCAGGGATATATCATCGCAGGTTGGTGCATTCGGCCCATCCGAGCTCGTGCACGGAATGGACTGCGCTGACTTCGACCTTGACGGTGACCTGGACGTGCTGCTCACCGCGGTCGGGGACACCATTCTCCTGGCAAACAGGGGAGGTGGGCACTTCGAGGACATCACGGCAAGGGTTGGCCTTGACATAGATTTCGGCGACCCGAAGTCGGTGTGCTTCTTCGACTACGACGGGGATGGTGACCAGGATGTCTACGTGGTCTGCGCGGGGGGTTACAACAGGCTCTTCGAATCCAGGGGCAACACCAATAACTGGTTGAAGGTCAACCTCCGTGGAATCGATAGTAACAGGGATGGGATCGGTGCACACCTCGAGATAAGGTCCGGTGACCTCGTCCAATTCAGGGAGGTGCCATCCGGGCGCGGACACATCCACGATCCCATCGAGCAGGTAATAGGGCTGGGTGAACATACTGGCGCTGACAGCATAAGGGTTCTCTGGCCGAGCGGGCTGGAACAGGAGCTCGTTGGCCTGCCGGCGAATTCCAGGATACTGGTAACCGAGGGCGAGGGTTGGGTAGAGCTCTCCTGAGGGTTCCTACCCTCTTCCCCAGACTCTCCGGGTATCCTCGATGTTGGCGACCCTGAGCCATGATCTGTACGTGGAGCCTCCAACTCCAGCGCTCCCGAAGTCGCAGAGCCCGATATCCCTCCCATCCCGCGAGGTGAAGTTCAAAAGCAGAAACGGTGGAAGCCTTCCCCTCCAACCCGAATGGGTCCCCTGCGTGGTCTCGGCATCCAGTTCGGGAAGGTCGTCGGGCCCCGTGTCGTTGTACCTGCTATCATATGTCAGGAGAAGTGGGCCCCTGAAGATCGAGGTCAGCCCCCGGCACTCCCTTTCCCCGACCCAGTAGTGAAGAGACATGTCGAGGGAGAGCCCTATCCGGTCTCCCCGACGCCAAATCCTATCAATGCCCAGGTAGGATCCCGGTTCGGGGTTCTGGACCTGTTCCCCGCATACGTCTACCATCGTCTCCTGTGACCAGCGAGGAATGCGGAGGTCGAGGGTAAAATCGATGGGCTTTTTGGGGGAGACCTGTATTTTGATATCACCGGTTCGAGGGTAGTCAGTCTCCTGGACCAGCTCGATCCCGGTCCCACCGGGCATTCCCACGACCATTTTGCAGGGGCCGTACCAGTTCATGGCGAGGCCATCGCAACCCTCTTTTCCCATGATTGCCCACTCCCCTATCAACCCGAGGCCCCTGTGCCCGTTTACGCTGCAACAGTTAAGCTCCGGGGTTCCCTCCCTGGCCTGGAACGCTATGCTGTGGGTACTCGCCTTGCGCACCCCGTCCATCGGTGTATCGTAGGTTACCCAGCGTCCAGTTCTGGAGTGCATTCCAATGACCGAGTTAAGGGTAGCCAGCTCCAGAAGGTCGGCAGCCAGGGGGTTTCCAGTTAACCGGAGCATCTCGACTGTCATGGCGGTCCAGGCGATGGTGCAGCAGGTCTCAATTGCCCCCTGGTGGTAGGGGTTGCCCTGAGCCCGCTCTCCCGATGAGAATCCCCCGTTGTTGTGAATATCGAGGGACATTATGCTGTTCCATATCTGCTCGAAGGCCTCCCGGTATTCCATCTTCCCTGTGGCGTAGTAAAGCTCTGCCAGTCCCATCACGGGGTGCAGGCTCTCCCACCTGGGCCTGGGGGTTTTGTAGAACTCGATGCCGTCGAGGGCGGCGTTGAGGTAATCCCCCGCGAGGGGCTTGCCGTCAGGTCCCCTGGCCGCGAACTCGCCTACGATCTGGTTAGCCATCCGAAGGTATTTTTCATCCCCCGTGCGGCGAAATAGAATGGTCAGCGAGTGTACCGGGGCGAGGTTCATCTCGGTGGATCCGGTTTCAACAAGGCGTGGACCTGGTGAATCAAGGTACCTGAGGCAGATCAGATCCCCGATCTTGCACGCGGATTCGAGGGCCGGTATCGAGCCGGTCTCCTCGTTCCAGAGCAAGAGCCCCAGCATGACGTGGTAGTGCCCCCAGGTATCCCAGGTTCCATCGCCCTCGGGCAGGTTGTTCGGAGCCCTGTTGGTGATCCTGTACTTCTCCGGCCACGGGCCGAGGTAACCATCATCCGCCTGCAGCTCTATCAGGTCCCCGACGAAATTCTCCAGGTACTCGTAGAGGGACCGATCACCCGTGACCCGGTATACCTGGACTGCGCCGGTGAGGTACTTGCCAGCGAACTCCCCCGCCCAGGGCACCATCTTCCTGAGGGGCAGGCGATCTCGATCCCGGAACATGTCCAGAATGCCCGGGTTGGAGTCAGGGGCGACCTTCACCCAACTTTCCATCACGCCCCTGAGGTAATCACCGACATAGCCAGACAGAGATAGTTCCGTGTCACCGATCCTCGAGAGCAATGGTCCTCTCATTCCCGGCACCTCCTAGTCGGCGAAGCGGAAACCGTAGATATCCGCGTTGAAGACCTCGAAGAGAATAACGACATCCATGCCCCGGAGATCACCAAGAATTCCAGATTCACCGAACGAGACCTCGTGCTCAACTTCGTTAGAGTATATTGGGGGGCAGTCATCGATGGAGAAACCCGGCAGCGTGTTATCCTCCAGCAGGTGTGGGGCGCTTGACGGGGTCGTGTCGCCGAAGGTCATCACGGGCTCTGATTTCGCAATCCCGACGCGAAGGCTGCCCCTGCTCGAATCCATGTTGAGCTGGAGTTTCGACCCCGTTACCGCCACGGTTTTAGTAATCAGGACCTCCGGGTTGTTCCCTGCAGTCATGCTAACGTACCTGTTGTGCTTCTGGGTGTATAGGGCGATACGGGAGGTCCTGGGCCTGTCCCTGACGTAGGGGGTGTTCTGTGGGTCGTTCCGGATGTTCAGGTGGTCACCGTCCCAGACGCCGACGTAGAACCAGTCCTCGTCACCCACCTTGACCGGGGGGAGCGGGGATATTACAAGCCTGTCTAGGCTGTCCTCCTCCGGCCCGTGGGGGATCCATGCCTCCCTGCTGGATGTCCTGTCCCATGTCCTGCCCCCGTCCCTGCTGATCGTTATGCGCATCTCGTTTGTCCCCTTTCGGCACCAGGCCCATATGTTTGGTACATCATCCGTTGCCTCGGGGTTTGGACCTCCCCACGGGTAAGTCCGGTCAGAGTGGAACCAGCTTAGGAGACCGAATACCAATCCCTCGGCGCAGAAGGGTGTCAGGCTCATGGGCTCATCGTAGCATCCAGGGTTTGATGGGTCGGACGAATCGGGGTACAGGACCGCCATCGACTCCCATCGATCGAGGTCCTTTGAGGAGAAACGGGCTATTTCCCTGGATGGAAGCCAGTGGGGCGTCACCCCCTGGTCAATTGAGACCCACTCCCCGTTCAAGCCATCCCAGAAATGGATGGTCTTCCTCCTCGGGTTGAACTGGCCTTCACACTTCCTCAGCCTCTCCCTCCATGCAGGGTCCTCGATGAAGTCGGGGATCTCGGGTGCGAAATATCCATCCGGCTCGTCCGACCATGGTGCACCGACGCCCGGCGATTCTCCAGGGTTTCCCGGGGCAAGGCGAAGTGCGTACCTCATCGATGGGTCATCGACGTTCCCGTGTCTGCCGAGGTCCGAAACTATCACGAATGGAACACCCAGGTTGTTATGGGTGGATGACCCGTCGGGGGATGGGTAAGGTGAGTGTCTGGACTTGTCGATACCTGAAGGTGCCTCGACCAGATCGAGTATAGGTTTTATCCAGTGAATCCCGTCGGGGCTCTCGGCGTAGGCGATGCGGTGGAAGACGTGGTGTGCCCGGTCCTCCCTGAAGCCGGGGGGCAGCTCACCTGCCCTGTCGATGTCCCACCACATGGCTGTGTAGTATGCAATGAATGTACCATCGTCCCGCCGCTCCACGTGAATGGGAGTCACGCCAGAGGTCTCCCATGGACGATCGGCATCAATCACGATGCCCCTGGGATGGGGGTGATGAATTACCCTGTCGAATCCCGTGCTGCGGGCGATCACGAAATCATCGATGAAGAGCTGCCAGTCATTCATGGGGCGAATCCGAGAGCCCTTTTCTAATATGGGTTATGGATTATTGAGAGAAAGCTTAATCCATCCGGCATATGGTTCTGGAGTACTCGAATCACGACGTTCCATTAACGGTAGCGACCCGCTTACTGGAGAAGAAGAGAGGTGAGAGAACTGAGTGTAAAAATTCGACCAGGTCATCCCGAGTGGCCAGTTGCCTGGGCCACATACCGGGAGGTCCGGTCCCTCGATAAAGACATCGAAGACCTCAAGGAGCACGGGGTAGGTCTCATCAGCTGCGATGCAAGTTCGGTGAACGAGGCAAAAAACCTGCTATCAGTCGCACGCAGAACGGGCATGAAGTACCACATATCGATCCCGGACATCACCGATAGGTCCGATATAGTCAGAGGCTACGACCTCGAGCCCTACCCGGCCGAACTGATTGGAGGAGCATTCAGGGGAATGGCGATCGACAGGCACGTTTTCTCATTCGAGCCCGAGTACCACGAGATAATCGTTGAACCGCCGGTATACAACCCGGGTTTCGCCTATACAGAGGGCAGCGGGGGAACGGGAAGGCCGCTGGACACCGAGAGGATAGCGCACTACCTCCCGGACATAGGGGAGCCGTCGAGCTGCGAGGTGGTCGTTCCACTGAGGCCCTTTGATGGTGAGCAGCACCTCGAAATCATCCGTGGCAGGGTTTCTTCCGCGCCGCCCGGGTCCACCCCGGAGGTCGATACCGTCAGCCCGGACATGATGGATAGCAGGGAGGCGGTCGACCGCGGGCTCTACAAGGTGTCATTTGACCTGGGAGGTCTGGATGGAGCGATGCTGGATTCGGTGGGCCTGGCCCTGCACTGGAACTACGATGGAACCGGAAAATACTGGGTCTTCGGCCACGGGAACGTTAGCGCATGGGCAGAGAGCACGCGGGAGGCCCTTCGCGAGATGGTCCGGAGGGAGCTGGCGGTGTGGATAGAGGCAAATGACGGATTTTTTCCACACGACGTCATCCTGGCTTTGAGGTTCGGAGACGAGTGCTTCTACATAACGGGACATCTTCGGTCCCCGTCCGTTAGCTACCCGCTGTGGGATTACAGCGAGCTGTCGATAGACGAATTCCGGAAGGGCGCTGGTCCCATAGAACACCCGAGGACCTGGGGCTTTCCCGAGATATACGGGGAGTATTCATACTCGTGGTGGCTCTACCTCCTCCACAGGAGCTGTGCAGGGCTGTGTGGAATCGTGCGTGAGGAGATAGAACACCTTGCCGCGGGCCTGCTTCTATTCCGGAACCAGACCAGGATGGGGGTGTTCGACCTCAGCAACGACCACGATGGCTCGGGGCAGGAGCTGTTGACGCAGAACCTTGATGTTGTACACCTGGACCCCTATCCGGTCCGAGCCGCTGGCTACGGGGATGACATCCCGAGGGACATGGGATACTGCGCGGGACTTGCCAGGCGCTACAACAGGATTCTCATTCCATGGATGCAGGCCCACACATACGGGGGGTACGGTGGGATTCAGCACGTTTCACCGGAGGACGTGGAGAGGATGGGAAAGGAACAGCGTACCCACGGTGTGGACGCGATAATCTGGCTCGGCTACGGTTTTTCCTTTCCCGAGTTACGCCCTGATAGCTGGGATAGGGCGGCAATATTCCACGGGGAACTGGATAACTCGCCCCCTCAGAGACCTTTGTCCAGGCTGGCGGTGGTCAGGACCTATGCCAAGTGGGCTGTTTCCAGCCTCTGCGGAGACAGGGTTAGGAACCCCGCAGACTGGATGCTCCAGCAGATGCTTCACGTCTGGTCGGTCGAGGAGGGTTTGCCATACGACGTGTTCGAGGTTCCCCCGGGTATGAATTCAAGGGAGAGAAAAGCTCTCGAGGATTCGATTTCGGTATATGAGTTCGCCGTCTCCAACGATGAATGGAGGGGTGCCTGGAACGTGGGGGGTGGAACCGGATTGGACTACATGGAGAACCGGAACTCCGACGAAATAAGGAGGGGTATCAGACGCGAACTCCATAAACGGGGCTGGATAAATTCTGGTAGTTTGCACGATTAACCCAATCCGGGCAACAGTAATATTCTCGGGCTGCTATTCTCATTCGCAGCACGGAATGAAGATGGAGCAGGGATCGACGGCCCGTGGATAACCACTGCCGAATGAGAACGTACCAACCACCCGACCGTGTTGTACCTGTTTTCGGAGAAGTGTAATCCTGAGCAGGGAAAGAGAATTAGACCCGAGGAAGACGTTGACGTCCTCGATAAATTCCAGCGCTCCACCCTCTATCTTCTCTGTTATAGCTTCCAGGTCGTCGAAGTCCGGTTCGTCGACCAGTGTACGCTCGATGATGGAATCGACGTTGTCAGTAGTGCGGTACTTATCCCAGCCGCTTTCCGTTATCAGCTCCAGGTATTTCGCCTGAATATCCCTGGTATACCCCGACAGCCACGCCTCGAACCGGAACTTTTCGTGGACGAAGACTATCGCTATCTTCAGTTTTCTCTTCTTCAGAGATTCTGGTGAGAAGGCGAAGTAGGTCATATCCATGTAACCGTAGTAAATCCCCGATACGAAGTAATCGGGATACTTCTTCTTGAAATACAATCTCAGATCCTGGAAATACGCCATCAACCCTCGATATGCATCTATAATTTCGCCCTTCTCCAGCTGTTTTCTATAAACCTTCATACGTTCTTGAAGTGATACCATATTAGATCCTCTTTCAGCTTGTGTCAAACCTTTGGGACAAGTGGCTGGGAGTATACCTTTTAGACATTTTAACCTAACCTTCGTTCATGTGATACGGGGGCCCGATGCACATTCCAAAGAATGCAGTGTGTCGGCATGTGATGTTTGAAAAGGGGGCCTTTCCGAAATATTACCATCCTATAAGATCCTGCTATTGACCGCCATAACCACCACGCTATTGTGTAATCAAGCATAGCATGAAGTTTCTTAATATCACTAAGTTGATGAAAGGACCTGGCAATTTCAGGGTCCCCCTACCGAGCACTCAGCAGGGGGTCTGGTGCTCCGACCGGGATTTGAACCCGGGTCCCGGGCTCGATTGACCTCAGAAAAGAGAAGGCCCGAATGACAGGCCTAGAAGCTCTATTTGACCACTACACCATCGGAGCTTGGACCAAGGTCTGGAAAATGCCAGATAAATCTTTTCGGGGATAGAGATTCCCTGGGATTAGTAATCAACGAAGTACATAGAAATGGGCTTGAATCAACGGGTATACTGCCCTCACTAGCTTGTTTCAACCCCGGCCCTATCGGAGACATATTCCCTGTAATATCGATAATTATCCCACGATACATCCGGGGGAATCGAGTGATCCGTGCAGGGTATGTAACCTCCACCCTCGACCACGGGCCACACCCTCTCAATTTCATCCTCGATTGCCAGATGATCCCTGGCGAGTACTCGCTTGTCTATCCCGCCTATCATTACGAGCTTTTTTCCATATATCCCCCGAAGCCCGACCACATCCATGCCGGCCTGGACCTCGAGTGGCCAAATCCCGTTTAGACCCGCCTTCAGCCAGAGGGGAATCAGGGTCCGAACATCACCGTCGCTATCCACGCATACCAGGTCAACACCTCTGGACCGCAGGAATTCACACACGATCTCGTACCTGGGAACCATGAACTCCTCGAACATCTCCGGGGCGAGGAGCGGTCCATTCCTGTACGCCATGTCCTCCCAGAAACCGAAGGCGTCCAGGTCAACATCCCGCGTGACCCTCTCAAGCATGGCCAGTATTACATCAACTCTCTGGTCCATCATTTTCTCTACGAAATCCGGCCTTTCGTGGAAGGCCCTGCAGAGGCCCCTCAGCCCGAGGAGGTTGCGAAGGGGTCCGAAGAACCCTCCCCACCGCCCCATGAAGTACATCAGTGGATGATCCCTCCTCGACCACTGCTTCACCCTCCGGTTCCAATTCCGGGGAAGCCTTTTCACGGGGTTGGGAGCCAGCCTTGTTCGGGCCAGTTTATCGAAATCACCCTCGGTTATCACCGGATACCTCAGGAACTGGGGCATGCTGGACCATCCCCTGTCTCCCCTGTATTCCCTTCGCACCAGGCCATCAGGGTCAAGGTAGACTATCTCTTCCGGTGTTTCCTCGTAGATCACCCTCTCGAAGGGAGGCCACGGTCCAACGGAGATCCCTACTTGAAGCACCCGGTCAATTTCGAAGGTCTGGTCGATGGGCCTACCATCCCAGCCCTCGCCTCGCCAACTCGAAAGCGTCTCGGGCCACATGCCCTCCCCCTGCAGGAATGGCCTGTCCGGCTCGAGGAAGGAAATTACTGCACGGTACCTCTCCCTCGGGTTCATTCGGTCATGCGTAAATCCCGGGTCTTAAAATGATTGGGCCATGACGGGATGGATCATGCTGGACCCGAACTGGAAAGTATTTCAAAAGGGTTCCGGGCTGTACACGCCATGCTATACCGCGAACTCGGTAAGACCGGAATAAAGGTCTCCGTCCTCGGATTCGGGGGATTGCGTTTTCCCATGAGGGATGGACACGTTATCGTGGACGATGCGGTGGATACAATTCACAGGGCCTTCGATCTCGGCGTCAACTTCATCGACACGGCCGTGGGGTACTGCGCCAGCGAAAGCGAGGTGGTGGTGGGCCGAGCCCTGAGGGACCGGCGGGACCAGATCACACTGTCGACAAAGAACAACAACCACGGTAACGACCCGGGGGTATGGAGGTCTGTACTTGAGAACTCGATGCGCAAGCTCGGCGTTGACGTGATCGACCTCTACAACTATCACTGTATCAGCCTGAATACCTTCAGGGAATGGGAGAAGCTGGATCGCTCACCGATTGATGAGATGTACAGGGCAAAGGACGAGGGCCTCATCGAGCACATCGGTTTTTCAAGCCATGACAAGCCGGAGAACATGATAGAGTTGCTCGAAACGGACATGTTCGAGACCCTGATCCTTCAGTATAACCTGCTCAACACGGCGAACGAGAAGGTCATCACCCATGCAAACCGTAAGGGCATCGGCATAATAGTGATGGGACCGGTTGGCGGGGGGAGGCTGGCAGCACCCAGCAGTGCACTCATGAAGATAATCGACAGGCCGGTCGCCAGCACTGCGGAGCTCGCCCTGCGATTCGTGATCTCCAACCCGGGAGTCTCTACCGCGCTGAGTGGCATGAGCGACGTGGAGATGGTGGAGGAGAACGTGGCGACCGCATCGGATGAAAGTCCCCTTTCCCGGGAGGAGAAAAGGCAGATTGAGGAGGCACTGGAGGAGAAGAAGAGGCTCTGCGACCTTTACTGTACAGGGTGTGGTTACTGCATGCCGTGCCCAAACGGCGTCGACATACCGGGCAACTTCGAGCTGGTTAACTACCACCGCCTCTATGGCCTGAAGGATTACGCCAGGGAGAAGTACGCATCGCTGGGCAGGAAGAAGGTCGAGGACGAGGTCAGGCCCGCGTGGGCCGAGGCATGCATCGAGTGCGGCGAATGCGAAGATAAGTGCCCACAGAATATTGAAATCAGGAGCCAGCTGAAGGAGGCAGACTCCCTGCTTTCGGGATAGCCAATAGTACGACTGCACTAGTAACCTGTTAGCTTCCCTCTCCATCACCAGTTGGCATCGGGAGAGGAGAATATCCAGATGTTCTGGCGATTATATACGAGGACCTCGTCAAGCCCATCCCCATTAAGGTCTGTAGAGAATGTCTGGTAGTTAAGTCCACAGTCGTAGGAGCGATGGGCGCGGATAAGCATCGGGGGATGAGAGTATGTGTTTTCCCACGGTAGGACGTCGTGAAGCCTGCCGTTGCCGTCTATTAAGGATGGCCAGATCTCCCTGCTCCACGGGGGTTTACTGCGTATTCCCGGTTTTTCGAAGGGTTTCAGCTGGGGCTGGAATAGGGCCCAGCAGTTCGGACTTCCACACCGGTGCCAGCGAACGTTGGACAGAACGTACCCGTTCAGATCGGCACGGTTCCACAGCACCTTCCCGCCGGGGTCCAGGCCCCAAAGCCCCCGGTTCTTCTCGCTCAATATGATGAGCATCTCACCGTCGTTACCCCAAGGACCCGCCAGGGATACCTGGCTGTGCCCCGCTTCTGTCTTCCAGAGGACGTTCCCCCCGAGGTCGGCCACGAAGAAGTCCCTCGACCCGGAATACATGATTTCCAGCTCTCCGTCGCCATTTATGTCGCTTACCGCAATGGCATCGGCGTGATTACCCACGTAGTCGAAGCCCTCACCCAGGTCTATGCTCCAGATCTCGTCCAGATCGTTATCCAGCATGCTGTACCCGACCAGGAGCTCGTCAAGCCCGTCACCGTCGAAGTCCATGGCTATCAGGTTATGACCGGCACCCCGAACCTCGAAGGGCTCGGCGTAAACTGTGAGATCCGGGTTCAGTACCATCATCGGGTTTGCGTAGGGCCAGGGAGGGTATGACCTGTTGTTAACCTTACAGATCAGCTGCAGCCCCCCGCCAGAGCCTTCAAGGCGAGCTGCTTGGATCATGATGTAATTGTCCGAAGGAAGCTGGGTTTGGGACTTCTCCTCCCCCGTCTCCCCGTCATATATGACCAGGTGCCCCGCGTGAATCGCCGATACCTCAATGCGACCATCTCCATCGACGTCCTCTGCAAGAAGGCTTTTGGATCCACCGTGGGAGATGAAGGGTACCCCGGCACGGTCATACGGGGAACCATGCTGCCAGAGGACCTCGCCCTCCAGCGTTGCAGCTGTGAGGCAGTACAGATTACGGTCCGAGGGATCGATCTGACCCTCTATCTTGCTCGAAATCTGACCGGCGCTCTGGAGGGTAATAAGCTCGGGACGCCCGTCGTCGTCGATATCCGCTAGCTTGAGTATCGAGCCGCCGAATGGCTCGACCGGGACCTGTTTCACCAGGTGAGCATAACCGGGTTGGTTCTCTGATTGCATCGGGGAGATGTTTTAATCTCGATTGTTAAATGAGTCTGGCGAACAATCCGCTTAAATGCCCGGTTCCCTGTTCGATAACTTGAACAACTATACTCTGAAGGTGTATTTCCCATCAATGAAAATGACCTTGATTAAATTTCCATCGACATGGATTCTCTTCGCCGATGATGTTTCAAAGCTGTGCAGGGGCATTGACGCCCGGACACCACCTGATTTACTGACCTCGAAATGTTTTTCCCCCTTCTTAATCCTGATCAAGTTACCGCTTTTCTCTAGCTCCATCTCCCCACCAATTCTGTTAAAGGCCCTGTACGATACTGGAAGACATATCTTGAACACGGCCTGAGAATAATAGATTACCACCTGGGCATGAACCCCTATGGCATATGCATGCTCGAGGGTACTGGAACACGCAATCCCCTTGGCTACGCATGTGATTACCAGCTGGGACATGCCACAGATAATCCCTACATAAATATCAACCCTGATAACCCAGGTGGTGCTGTTCCGGGCGCCATCCCGCAGGGTCTCATCTTTCTCGAGGGCAAGCCCTTCTACTCAACCGGTATACCCCCAGACCAGGATAGGTGAGACCTGGCTTATCAACACCCATTTTCTACAGCCAATCGTACTGGTTCCCATGGATACCGGTACCTATCACCTGGAGGTCGGGGAAAGTTACACGCTGATACTGATCTTCCTTGCCGCGTTTCTCACGTTATTCACATGGTACATGGGGAATCAGAGTGAGACTGAGCTATTTATCATGGGATGTTAATTCCTAGATCAGGCAAATCGCCGAATATCGATCCTTCTGAGAAG
>Ga0180433_10000704_pt1 | contig 56756 bp, 37 predicted proteins | sample SS_ome_8_FD_132980 | JGI IMG/M metagenome (GOLD analysis project Ga0180433, IMG submission 132980) | Hypersaline lake sediment archaeal communities from the Salton Sea, California, USA - SS_1_D_1 metaG | ecosystem: Environmental > Aquatic > Non-marine Saline and Alkaline > Hypersaline >... | reverse complement strand
TAAATACTTTTTTATAATGATTTCGTACCCTTCGACAAGCTCAGGGCGAACGGATTTAATGAAAACACTTTAAGTAGGGATATCTTAATCTTGTTTTTGTTTTTTCTTAGATCGAGTTTGCGTAATAATAAATATATTAAACAAAACAAAGCATTCTTACAAAACATAAAAAAAACAAAAGAGCAATTCTTGCAAAAACTAAAAGATATTTAATTAACATAATTAATTGGGGCTAGCTTTGAATAAAGCTAGCCCTTTTTGGTTGCATAAAACTTTCAACAGCAATAGCTGCTATTTTCATCTTATCCGAATAATTTTAGCATAGTGCGACTAACTACAATATTTTTTGCTTTTTTTACTTCTTGCGAAACCAAGTTTGTCCCGCTTAATTTAATAACAAACATATCTTTTTCATCTGACGACGAAGTCTGAACATACGCAATTCTGTCCTTGAGATTTTGAAATATCTGTTCTCCTGTCTTCTTTTTACGTTTTAACTTCATGTTTCGCTGCTGTATGCAGGGTGGATTTTCATATATAGTGATATCTCCGGCTTGCGATGCCGCAATAAACCGTTTGCAATTTGATGATAACATGACAGTAGCCAGATTATCATCTTCATCAAACATTTCTTTATATGCCTCTTCTATTTTAATGCTATCTTCTTTTTCGCAATATCTTGCAGTATGCACCGCAAACCCGGGATCCGCTACACACACTCCAGAACCTCCTCCCACAGCAAAGCATTTACCAGATGGTGTTAAGCAGACATGAAAAGGAACAAATAAATGTTTTTTTCTATCTATTTCTTTATTCTCATGTAAGTTATAAAAAATAATAGCGCCGTTTTCTTTACCAATAAGAAGATTTTTTGCATCATTTGTTATAGCTAAATTTCTAATAATACCTTCTAAGAATATATTCTTTATCTTTTGCTTGCAGCCCAAATCATATACACAAATTTCTCCGGCAAGACCCCCTGACGCAATATACCTACAGTTTTCACTCATACCTACACAAAAAACTGTTTTTTTGTTTTTATGCTCATAATTACAAATTTTTTCAAATCCATCGGATGTTTGACAATACCCTCTCACCGTTCCATCTTGTGAGCCAGATACAACAAATTTTCCATCTTTTGACACCAGCAGCTCTGACAAATAATGATCGTGGTCATATGTAAACAAGCTCCTTCCATCTTGATTATAAACCAGTACTTGCCCCAAGGCTAAACCTACTGCAACAACATTCGCGTGCTTATCACAACGAAGAGCAAAAACAGAATGTTTAAGTTCTTCTCTAAGCACACATTTATTTTCAATTGTATTAAATATAATCAACTCACCTGGATGCATAGCAACAGGTTCAATTATTGAAACAATAATTTTTTTATCCTGAGAAGCATAAAGAAATGTAACAGGGGCCTGATAGGTATGCTGATAATTAAAACCATCAGAACAAAACACACCCCCTTTTTGATCACCCACAACAAAACGTTTCCCATGTTTTGTTGTATAAACAGATTCAATCGGATTTTCATATTTAAATAAAGACGGTTTTATGCGGTTTGCATCTGTTATATCACAAACCATTACGGCTCCAAAATCTGCAGCGGAATTATCGACAGACTCAACCGCATGATCGCTCTTAACTTTCTCGTTAGCACAAACAGAATAACCGGCCACAATATAATTTCCATCTTTACTAATCTTAATATCGGTAATCTCATTATTGTTGTTACTACCCTCAAGACTAAACTGTGTCACAAGGGGTGACGGACTGATATTTTCTTTTGTTTCTGCAATCCTGCCTGTAGAAAACATCGCCTGAGGAATGTGTCTAAAACTAGAAGCCAAAAATCCCGCAGACCTAGCCCTCGCTGCGCGGGTGGCAACAGGCCGGGGTACTTGACATCCAAAAGATGGGGGAGCTGAAGGTGAGTGCGGCACATCTTGAGCTCTATCAAATTCAAGATTCGCGACTCCGAATATAGGCTTAGCATATATAAAAAACCCAATTGTTGCTAAACACAGAACTAATATCTTTTTCATGTTTTTCTCCACTTATTAACCTAGATCTTTACCCCTGATGCCTCATGCATAAATCCCCATTTTTGATATGTCTTTAAAAAAGATTTCTCGTATCAAAACCCTTTATTTAAAAATAACAAATGCACAAAAAAAGTCAACTAAAAAGCCTTTTGTTATTATTAGAAAGCTACTCTCTCAAGGCCGCATTTCTCTGTGCAAATCTTAGAACCAAATAACATTTCCGCATTGCCAAGAAGAAAAGTTTATTGCTTATTCCAAATAACTAATAATTAAAACAGGAATATGTTCATTAAGCTTAAAGTTTATCATTTTACCAAAAAATTCTGCGAACCATTTTTCATCAATTGTTTCTTTGGTTGCTTCAATCCACATAAAGTCATAATAAAATTGATCTATAAAGAATTCATCAAAATCGCTATATGAGCAAGAATCAACATAGCCACCTTGCAAAAGCTCGTAGTAAATATCAGCTATTGAGCTATCCAACGAATAATCTGATAGAGTCAATACAGCATTATCACTATAATAATTTAAGGAATGCAAAAAACTAGACACCAAAGATCGCCCTGCCGCAACATCCTTCACCGTAATATAATGAAATCCATTTGTGAGAAATTTATCCTCTAAATATAAAATATCTGCCTCCGATAAAGACTCAGATATTTTCTTTGAACCCTTGAGGTTTTTCTCAAAATTAAAAGTTTCAATTATTTCATATTTTTCAAATTTTTTTGAGGGTATTAAGTTTCTCATAATTAGAGCCTCCCCTACTTCCTAATCAATGTTTCGCCCAATTTTTAAAGCCTCAATTTATGATAACACCGTACAAAAAAAAAGAATAAAAAAACAAGAGTTTATATAAAGTTTTTTATTTTTATTTAAAAAACACCGTAACCTTTATTGGAAATACGCCCTTAACAAAACAAAAAAACTCCGGCTTTGCCTTTTTTGAAAAGAACAAAAAAAGTGACCATTTGTACACCTATTTTGATGTATTGCAAAACAATTTAAATACATCTTTTTTGATAGAAATTGTTTTATGTTGTAAATAAATATTAAAATTATTGTTCTCTTGAGAGCTATACTCATCAGAATTGATCACATATTCAATTCTGTCTTTTTGATCTTGCGCTCTTTGGCGCATGACACGCTTCTTGTTTTTCAGCCTCATGTTCCTTTGGCTTACATGTGAAGGATTTTCACACAAAATAAGAGTGCCATCTTGCGCACCACTTATAAAACGCCTACAGTCAGATGACCTTTGCAAAAGCATATTTTTAGATAAAAGTTCTTTTTTACAAGCATTTTTTATTTTAATACTCTTTTGCTCAGTAGAATAACACAACTGATCAACAGTAAAGAACGTTCTAGCAAAATGTCCTCCCGCAGCAAAACATCTTCCGATATTTGTTGGACATAAAAATCTCACTGAACGTGGGCATTGACGTTTTGCAATATCTTTTTTCTCAATCAAATCATAAAGAAAAATATTTTCTTCTGCTACTATAAAAAGATATTCTTGATCCTCAGTTATTTCTAAAGAATTTATAGCCCCATCATAACATCCTGGTACATACGATTTATTTGTAACAAAATTATATAAACATACCCGTCCGCTTATATCTCCAAAAACAACACAGATATTATCATCAGTTACATGCATACAAGAAATACCTTCATTCTGTGTGTGCTCAAATAATGGCTGTATTGTACTTTTTAAATCCCATACCATCAAAGCTCCATCTTCACCGACTGAAAAAACATATCTTCCATCAAATGATACGCGTAAAGCCGTAACAAATCTTTTATGCCCATATCCATGAATCTCTTTGCCGGTTTTATCGTATACCGCAACTACTCCACTTTCAAAGCCCACTGCAATAATCTGCATATTTTTATCGGTAGCAATTTTTGTTATGTTATCTGAGGAAAAATCTTCTGCCCTAATGCACACTTTTTTTGTAATAGCAAAGCTATCTTTTGTAGAACCTAAATGCAAACAAATAATGTTCTTGTCAAAATCTCTTACAAGCAAAATTGTATTGTCATGAGAAAACATAATTTCATGTATAGAGGCAGCATTCTTATATTTATAGTTTATAGTATTTATAATACCTTGTTTTTTTATTTTTACATTTCCTTGACAATCGCCTGAGGCCCATATTTGCCCATCTGCAGTTATACTTACTCGACGAACGGCGCTCAGGTGCTTGTAGCTGCTAATAACACGTATGCTTTCAGGTTTCGTTATATCAAATAATACAACCTCACCATCTGCATAACCCACCACAACATGGTTGCCATTTTTGCTGGCACACATACAATAAATAGTGCTCGTATTATTTATGAAATTTTTGAGTTGATATTCATGGACCTTGAAAATATTTGCAATACCACTGATCTCATGATCGCCCTTTTCTTCTTCGGATATGTTATTACAAGAATTGTGATCCCTACTTAACATACTGTATGCATTACTTGAAACACCAAAATATACTGAAAATAAAACGGTAATGATTGTTTTTTTCATGTTTTCTCCATTTATAAAAACAATGCCCCCTTGAAGGCCTCTCTTTAAATAATATTCTCCACTTATCTTTTAAAATATCAAAATAGACAAAAAAAACAACGTTTTTCTTGTAAGCAAGCTATGTTGTTGACAAATAGAAAAGCAATTTCGTACGATAAAAGTAAATAGTAACCGTATAATATCTTAGTAAAGGAATCATTATGAGCAGTATAACGAGTAGTATAAAAAACATTTTTTTTAGCAAAGCTCTTTTTTTAACCCTGTTTGCTAGTTTTATTTTTACCAGTAATTTTGCAGCCGACTCATTGCCCCCAAACATTCTAGAACAAATAATTAGAAATAGTAACGTTACAAAGCTAAAAAAGGCTCTCAATGGCACAATAGATAACCCCAAAGGAGAGGCATTTGCCTCTGTAGATCCGTATAAACGACTCAAGCTAAGCAAACCTTACAAATTTTCTTACGGAAAATTCAAGAGAAATATTCTTTTTTGGACCATAAAAGGTGCTCAAGCAGATATTCTTGAAACAATTATGCAATACTATAAGCCAGAAAATACGTTGTTTGCTGCACTTACCTCTATCTGTAGCCAAAAAGAACGTTTGCCAAGCAAAAATAGAATCATATGTTCACCTATACACCTGGCTGCACTACTCGTGGAGAATAAGAACCTAGAGCTATTAAAGCGTAAAGAATGGACCGCAACAGCACCAGCATTAATATACAAACGTCACTTTGCCGATAATCTTCTCAAAAAGCTTGTAGAAACGAAAAATCATTATGTACGAAAAACATTGCCTCAACTTATACGCTTCAAACTCAAAAAAGTAAAAAAGCAATTAAAGCGAATATCTAACACCATACACAGCTCCCAAGGGGTCCTGCAGGCAACCAATATTGCGCTGCACACCCTAGAACTCATCGCATCCTTAGCAAAACAAAAACAACAAGAATTAGATAAAATAAAGTTACAAAAAGCCGTCCAGATAAGCAACGCGTTACGAAAAATACAAATACACCTTAAGGCGCCCGCAAAAGAGCTAATGCCAAATATTGCAAAACAAATAAAGATCTTTGAAGATGCGCTTTTAAGCCTCAAGAAAAATCTAGAAACGCGAATAAGAGAAAGGATTGGGCAACCATAAATCCTCAAAGTGGCTTCGTTAAATAGGCAATCATTCTCTTCTCAACTTGCTTATTGAAAAATAGTACAGCAATAATTAGGCGTTTTACCCCGCGATTATCCAATCTTTTAATGCAACACCATTGACAAGCTGCATAAACACCTGGTAAAATACAAATAAAAGGTTTCTAATAGTTAAAAAAAGGGGAGTTCCAATGGATAGATTTAAAAAATCAATAATAAAAGCATCTATAGTTCTGACGCTTATTATTTGTTCTGTTTCAACTGTTTTGACAAGGCCGCTACCAGACGAACTCCTTCAGTCAATTATCGAAAAAGGGCTACACACAAGATTGAATGCGGCCCTCCGGGGCACACTCCAAGACCGCAGGGGAGAAGCTTTTAATCAACTAGCCCCGGATAAAACATTTGAATGGAAAAACTGGGTGTGGCAAAATGGAGTACCTAGAGCCGCTAAAATCAGAAGAAATATTGGCAATACAAACTATGGCCAATATCGTTATTATTCCCCCCGAAGAGCCCAAGATAGTTTAATAAATAATATACTTCTTTTTGGCCCCAAAAATTCACAAACAAAAAGAGAACTAATAACAACAATTCTTGATTTTTTTGCTCGACCAGCAAACCGTATAGATGACAACACAGGCCGAAACTTTACCCCCCAACAATTTAATGTCTTACTCAATACAAAAAAGAGAAATGCCTATAACGATAACACGAAGACAGCCATTATGCTTGCTATACATCAGGCTGAAAAGGAAAAAACCAATCAAGCAGATTTTAATAACTATAAAGAAATTATACAAAAACTGGTTGATCAAGGAGCAAATCTTTTGCTACAAAGCCGCAGAGGGAAAAACCCCGTTACTTTATATGGCGCTCTAGAAATAGATAAGTTAGGCCCTCATTTTAACTGGAGAGGAACCCAAAAAGATTTGATAGATTTTTTAACTCTTTCATTGCTATTCGGCCCACAAAATCGAAATGATGCTATAATCCCAACGTCGTATAATCGAACAAAAGCAATAGAAGCGATAAAAACAATTCTTCACTATGCTATAACACAAAACAAACCAAATCGCTTTGTCGGAATACTTGACTACATGCATCACCACCTGGCACAGTTTGGTGGTTTACAAAATATCAATACCCAAATTATAAATTGGCCAGATCCAGCAACAAAACGCGACCTTCTTCGTTCCATAATCAGATCTACTCAAGGTTCTCACGAGTATGGAGAAGGTGCGGCAAGAATAAACCCTAATGCCGCCGCAGGTATGGTCACGGCACTACTGAAAAACTTTACCGTTGATCTTACAAAACCAGATAAGTTTAATACAAATGCACTCTATTGGGCAATCAGAGGATTGCAACCAGAGATACTAAAAGCAATCATCAAAAATGCTAAGGATAATGATAAGCTTTTTGAGGCCCTAACAACAAAATATGGAGGAGTGCGCGGCCACAACTATGAAAAACCATTTAGACCAATACAACTTGCAGTTGATTTATTAAGACCCGCTACGTACCGCCGTGACGTAAAGCGCCATAACTGGAACAACCAATCTGAAACACAAAAGAAAACACTTGTAACAAATACATTAAAAGTTCTTATTGACTTTGGCAACAACGGACTCTTACATAAGCTACAAGAAAAAGTAGAAGCCTCGACAATGAAATTGAAAAGACTAACAACTCGTGGATATAGAGCAGCTGAGCAACAAATAGCAACGATGCATTTTCCAGACAAACAACTTCTGGAAGAAATAAAAGCTCCCCTAAAAATAATGCAAGAGCTACCTCAAAGATATACCCTCATTCTTCGCGCACTGGAAACGCTAATAAGCGCTCTAGTAGGCGAATACGAACAAGAAAGCACACGCATGGAGGGCGAAAGAGAAAAAATGGGCCTCATCCGCGAATCTATAAAAGAAATAATTGACCAAATGCCGATACTTAAAAGAAAAATAAGGAAATTAGGGATACTAACATTACATAAATTACATGCTGCCGTAACACAAACGGGCGCACAATTAGAAGGAGCAATCGAAAGTATAGATTCTAATATATCCTTTATCACACAGAGACGCAGAACAGAGGGCGGACTAGAAGCTCTAACTGCTCAGTTATCGGAAAATTTAGGCCAAGACAAAATCTTTCTTCAAGAACTCCAAGGCCGCCTCATTCTCAATTATAGATTTATGGTTAACTCATTAGAACAATTAATTAATACCTATACTGTTGAATATGAACAAGAAAGCATCCAAATGGACGCTATTAGAAGCACTATAGATCTTATTCGCAATACTCTAGACGAGATTGTTACTGATACACCTAAACTTAGAAGAAAAATAGATGAATTAGAAAGATTGTTACCAAGGAGCAGGCGTCGCAATAATCAACAACCTCAACCAACTGTTACATACTAATTCTTATAGAAACAATAAAAAAGCCCGCAATGTTGCGGGCTTTTTTATTGTTTTATTTATAAAAAGACATCAACCAATAAGTTTTAAAATAAAATCATTAACCTTGATCTTTCTATCTTGTAACACTATATCAAACATAGTATTGTTTTTGAGGTCCTGCAAATAATCACTTCTATCTTTTTCATCCTGGAAGATCTGACACGTGCTGTTTTCTTTATTTTTTAGCCTCGCATTTCTTTGTGCTACATGCGGTGGATTTTCACAAATTGTCAAAATGCCATCTTCCGTGAGAGCTATAAAACGGTTGCAATCTGATGAAGATTGGACAGATACAAGTTCATCCTCGGTATTTTCTTCTACTACACACTTTTCCTTATATATACTTTTCCGGATAAGTTTATTTTCCTCCCCAGAATACAAAAGCTGATTTATTTCAAAATAACCATCGCTATAAGCTTCTCCAACAGCAAAACATCTGCCAACATTGGTTGGGCATACGCATTCAACAGGATTATCACAGGTATAGGTAATCACATCCTTTTTTTCAACAAAATTGTAGATAACCACTTCTCCATCATCTTTTCCTATAAAAAGAAGTGTTTCATCCCCTGTGAGAAATAGACACCGAATAGCATACCTATATTCCAGTTTACAGCCATTTTTTTCTTGTTTGTCATATATCATAATAACACCATCTGCGTCTCCAGAAATAAGATATCTCTCATTCTTATTATACAAACAGGTTATTCGCCTGTTATGCTCATATCGACACAAAGGAGCACTTTTATCTGTTAAGTTCCAACACATGACAACGCCATCACCTCCGCCTGAAAAAACCATTTTTCCATTTTTTGCTACAGACAAACATTCAACTTCTTTTTTGTGTGTATACTCATGGACAATCTCTCCTGTATTATCATACACAATTACACGCCCACTCTTTAGACCGACCACAATTGTACGCATATATTTATCAGTAGCAATTTTAACAACTCTATCACTTGTATCTGAAAAATTTCCTTCTCGAATCACTTTATGCTTATTTGTAGCAAGATCTAGTAATATTATATTACCATATACATCTTTTGAAACTAAACCGCGATTATTTTCACATAATGCCATATAGTCTATTGCGATATCATGATACTGTTCGCTCTTTTTTTCATATAACAAGCCATTTTTTTTATAAAGCTGTATTTTTCCTTTTTCATCTCCCGATGCACATAAGGTTCCATCATGAGAAATACAAACTGCGAAAACAGGAAAGTCATGCTTGTAAGAACAATGTAGTTTTATATTTTTTGGATCAGATATATCAAATATACTAACGTCTCCATGTTCATGTCCCGCGATAATACAATTACCGTCTCCATTTGCCTTAACAACCTTAATTCCACTGTTGTTCTCAGTAAAATCCTTTAATTCACATTGATACATTTTAAAAATATTATGGCAATCACTTTTTTTGACAGAGAACATAGCTTGTTGAGATGCTTCGCGTGGCTTGCTACATGCGTTCCCTATGATCGTTAATGCTGGACGCTTTGCATCTATTTTTTGTTTTTTTCTTCTTCTCTCTAAGCTCTTCTTGCCGTCCCCGCTTAGCCCTATTCTTTTTCTTTTTTTGCCAGTTAAACGATCGCGTTGCTTTTTTTTGCAACTTTGGTTCTGTCTCTTTTTGTTCTTTTCTCTATTGAGACCCAAGGCAGGAGGGGCTGATGCGTTTTCTCTTGCGCCTATTTGACCTTGTTTTTTTCCTGCAAACTTCTTTGTAGTTTTGCTTTTGGATTTAAAAAAAAATACCGGAGCTGACGCAGAACGAACCAAATTTTTTTCAAAATCTTGAGAGGCTCTATCAGGCGTACAATAAAGACTAAAAACAACCACAAGCATAAATGACATTATTTTTTTCATTTTTTCTCCATTAAAAACAAGAAAACCACCACTAGTAGATTCAGTATATAAAAACCCATTTCTCAAGAGAAACCACATGGGTTATATTTTTTAACTAATTTAATAATAGCAAAATAGACAAAGAAGTCAAAAAAAGAAGCCCGAGCAATACCACTTGACAAATATAAAATAATTGGCTATGCTCTATATGTAATCAATTCCTAATTAGATTTAAAAAAATAGAGGTTCTAATGAATATATTTAAAAAATCAATAATACACACATCACTGCTTTTAGCGCTGATTGTTGGCTCTACAACGAGTATCTTAACACTTGAAGACATACCTGAAAAATACCTTGCGTGGATTGTGAGAAACAGCCGCACAAGCCACCTAGAGAATGCCCTAAAAGGGCGCCGGATCTCTGCTTGGAGTCATAGTAATAATAAACCACATAGGTATAATACTAAAAAATATAATAAATTGGCTCCAGATGCTACATTGCTTCAACATTGGGTTGATGCCAAATCGGACAGCATGATTAACGGTATACTTAAGTATGGTAGCGATTCAAGACGTAAAAAGGAATTAATAAACACTATACTTGATCACTTTGCAATTGAACCTAACAGACGAGATTTTCTTCGTGGAGTAAATGCTGATTTCCGTAAATTTAAGACTTTACTTGGCTTCCCATCTCCTAACAGTAAGATACAAGATGTATATCAACCATTGAGACAACAACAACCTCCAATGCTCGCAGCCAAATACAACCTTAAAAATACAACATTAATGCTGGCAATAAAAGAAGCGACAAAGGCTCGGTCAAACTATGAGTATAATGACTACATGACAATAATAACATGGTTGATCACAGCAGGTGCTGATATCACAGAACAAAGCAACCCAACTCTTGTTCCAGGCTCTCTTGACGGAAGATATTTTACCGTCACTGAAGAACGTGGTAAAATAAAAGTAAAAGTACCGTCAAGAAAAACACCTTTCACGTTTGCAGCGATTATGAGTGAAGCGGAACCAAATATAGTTATCCCTTTTATTAATGCCTTAATTGAAGGACGAAATAGTTTACCTGGTAATCGAAATCCGGTTATTATTCCTAACAATCAACTAAACTATGGACCAGAAAACATTGCAAATAAACTAACATTATTAAAAGATGCTATTCACTATGCAATAAGTAAAGGAAATGAAAATATCTTTAATGCAATAATTAACCAACTCATACAATACAAAGAAAATGGAACCCTTAATGTTGGTGATATAAATAGATATGTCATAAATGCCCCAGCTCAAGACACAGAAAGAGACCTTATGCTTTTAATCCTTAGATCAACACAAGGTGCAGCAGAAAAAGGTGGCACAAGAATGGATCCTGCAAAATCCGTACGTATGATAAAAAAATTGCTCGAAAATTTCAATGTTGATTTATTCAATTTTGATAAATTTGCAGCAAACGCGCTCTATTGGGCCATCAGAGGATTGCAACCCGAAATACTTGAGGCAATAATAAAATATGCACCAAATGAAGACTTGCTCATTGCACCCCTAACAGCAAGCTTTGGGGGACTTGAGGGTAGCATAAATCGTAGACCAATAGAATTAGCTTCACGCATCTTAACAACCCCAAACTATAATGGTTATTATGATGTAAGCCGTGAAGACTGGAAAAACGATCAATACTGGGACAACTTTTATTCCAGACCAAAACCACGAGCAGAAACACGAGTTGAAGATACTATGCGCAAACTTCTCACAACGAAAAAAAACGATCAAACACTTTTACAAAGAGTTAGAGCAAAGGTAAATACTATAATAAATGAAGCCGATACGCTCGAGCAAAGTATAGATGCAGATATAGAATTTTCTGGAAATCATCGGAAAATAGCATCCTTTATTATGGAGCTACCAAATAAAATAAATGAAGCAAAAAGATCTTTAAATAAATTAAAAGAAAAATATGGAGATCAAAGCACGCTCCAAAACAGAAAAGAACAAGATCTAAGCCTAGAAGAATTAGAAAGCTACGAGTTAATTAACAACTCATTGGCTAACATAAGAGAAAATCTTGGAATTAGAAACGAAGACATAGCAATAATAGACGAGACAAAAAATAATATACAAGAAATTCGGCAACAAATATCTATACTTGAAAGAAAAATAGAACAACTAGAAGAGCTAGGCCCAAAAAAACTTTTAGAAAGAAAAAATATTGATATGCAATATGCTCTTTCTGAATTCGCTAAAATAAACAAAAAAATTGAAAGCATACAAAGAAGTATAGCTAACCAAAATATAAGCCCAATGGTCTTAAATAAATACATGGTATGGTTATTACGTATATTAAAAAAAATAAAAAGCTGTGAACGAGTAATTGGTTTTTATAAACAACAGAACCTAAATATGAATAAAGAAACAGAAGAAATGCAAAAAGTTGTAAAAAGCATAAAAAAACTCATAGAAAGCATCGTAAGCATACTCCCTACACAAAATGAAAAAAGAAAAGCAAGCCAAATACAATGGGAAAAAAATATGAATGAAGAAATAGAAGAGTATGGAGCAGAATAAAATCTGATACTATTAAACAAAAGGCCTGCATTCTTGCAGGCCTTTTTCACATCAAAAAAGGTCAAACACGTATACTCTTTTTCCACACTCCGCATAAAGAAACGGCCAATGCATCCGTCACATCATCTCGTTGCGGCTCCTGTATGCCCGGAAATAAACGCATTACCACAGAAGACACCTGGTCTTTTGCTGCTCCGCCATAACCAGTGATCGACATTTTTACTTCTCGAGGTGAAAACTCATGAACACATAAGCTGTTTTTGCTTGCAAGTAAATACAATATTCCTCGCAAGTAGCCTAGCTTTAAAAAATTAGAGGGATTTTTACCCAAGAATGGCGTTTCTAAAGAAAGATCGGTGATGTTACAAGCTTCTATTTTTTCGGCAAAAAAGTCATGAAAGATTTCTATCCGTTCAACTAAACTCTGTTTACTAGACATCTTCAAACACCCATGATCAAGCAAATACACTTTCCTACCATCCTTTTTGAGGACGCCAAACCCGGCAAACCTGGTGCCCGGATCTATGCCTAAAATTGTCATTACGCTCCTATTCCTTTTTTTAGCCGGCGGCAGCTAGTCCTTCCGGCTGCATTGCTACATCTTCTGTTGCCATAAGCTGATCAAGCAAGGAGGATACTGGATAGCCATAAATTTGTGCAAGATATTGCTCCTGAGCAATGGCTCTATCCAACGGCAACACCACCAACACATTATCAGTTGAATTATCAACAGTATTTATCGCCTTGATAACAAAAAGATTATCCTTTTGTCCCTGCAAAACGGCTGCCCTGAAATCATCCAAAGTTTTGACTTCTATACCATTGATCTCTTTCAAGATAAATCCTGGTAATAAGGTTCGTGTCCGATTCAACTCAGAACTATTGAATATTCTGGTTATAACCAATGCAGGGTTACACAAATTGCTATCTTTAAACCTCTCATAGAGGCCAGGAGCACTTTTGAGCAAAATTGGCATATGATTGAGCGCCAACGGTTCTATAATCATACCGCCAAAGATTTCATATGCTATATCTTCATATCCAGGATATAATCGCACGACACCTTCTCCTTTTTGTTGGGCAATCGTAATATCAAACGAAATTTTATTCCCTTTACGATAAACCACCAAATTAAACGCATCACCAATCTTTAAACGAGAAACGTAGTCAACCACAGAAACCTTATCATTTCCCCATGGTGCGGTAATTTCACCGTAAATATCAAGCCTATGACCATCTATCTCGTAAATCATATCGCCAGCTTTAATGCCTGCATTAAACAATAAGCTTCCTTTAATGACATCAGCAACATACAATCCACCCGGATGCGGATTACCAAGATACTCGGTAAGATCGTCAGTACCAAAAATAGAGGTTGCACCAAAAAATGGTTTCTTTATAAGTTTTATTGTTTTCATAACCGGTAATAATGACTTTAAGCGATTAATAGGAATAATGAAATTCATATTTTGAATAATTCGCCCACTTGCATGATCTATCCCCGCAGTATTTATGCCAACAGCCTCCCCTTTGAGGTTCAGTAGTGGCCCCCCAGAGTTACCCGGATTAATTGGTGCGCTAATTTGAATCATGTCATGTTCTATACCGCTAATCACGCCGGTAGTACTCTTGAGTGAATATTGCCCTAATGGGTATCCTAATGCAATTACTTCATCCGCTCTACGTAAAGAATCAGAATCTCCCAGCTCTAGTGTTGGAATGGTTCCTAATTGACTATTTAAAAAAGCAAGATCTGGCTCATGCACTTTCAGTAACGCAAGATCACAATCAGGACTGATACTTACCAGTTGAACCGCAATAAGACGCTGTCCAATTGACGGAATTAAAACTCTGATATCTACTGCTTGATTAACGACATGGGCATTGGTAACGATATACCCATCTTTTGAAATAAAAAAACCACTTCCATTAAATGATTTTTGTACTGGTGGCAAATATGGCTCCAAGATATTAACTTCCGCAACATGTGCCACAACATGCACAACCGCATCTTTGGCCTTTTCCTGTACATGTCGCCATTTTTGTTGCACCGCTACATGGTAATCATCCGCCGCAAGGGCAGCAATCGGCACAATAGCAAACAATGCAAAAAGACAAAGTACACGAAGAATAAAAAGTGGGGTTTTTTGATTCACAAAAGATCCTTTTTATAGTAACAAAGTTAAAATGTTTTAGGGTATTATCCTACTATAAAAACAATCAAACGAAAAGAAGAAAATATTGCAAACCTAAGAGCTTATCCAAAAAGCAAAGCCTTTTCTTGAAAACTTAGAGAAAAATACCCTCGCCGTCGCCCCTTGTATGTTAAAAATATATTTGACGTTATTTTAGGAAATCAATAAAATCCGTTGTTTCACCTTCATACGTTACTTCAAGAAATCTATTATCTTTAATTCCCTGAATTTCAAATGCCTTATCTAGCAATCGAACGTTATAGGTTTTATTGTTATGCTTAAAGTCAATAACATCTACCGTATTATCATCATATGCTGCGATAAAAAGAGAATCGCTTCCTAGCTTATACTGCAAAACATCTTTATGCTGCAAATGCACGGTATATTTTGTGCCATTTTCAAAAATATCCATATCATCACAAACAGTATCTTCATCCATATATTCTACAATACTAAAAAGCTTGTTGTCATATGTTTCCCAACACAAATCTGAAACATTTTTATATTTATGCGGAAACGATATAGTATATTTTTCACATCCATCTTCCAAACCATACGCAGTTATTTCACAGTCTTCATACGCAACGACAAACTGCATATTTACGATTATCCATTTATCAAACGTTTTCTGTTTTATTTGTATGGTATATTTTTTTCTATCATGCTTCAGATCAAATATATCAATACCTGCAAGAGGAATAATTGAATCAAAATCTTCTTTATACTGAACAACAAGAAACCGATTATTTGATATGTTGCAATCAAAAATATCTTCGTCTTTCAGTTTACCCGTAAATTTTAGACCGTTACTTCCAAAATCAAACACCTCAAACGTTTTACTAATTGACATACCTCTTCTATAAAAAACCATCAAAAATCTTTTATTCATAATCATCCAATTGTGGACTGTTTTTGATTGCAATTGCACAGTACATTTTTTCTTATTCTCTGCATCAAAAACATCAACTTCATTGTCTTGATATGTTATCATCAAAAAATCATCCATGCATCTATGATTCTTCATCCTCTTATCTTGCAATGGCAATTTTTCAAACTTATTCATCAAATCAAAAAAGTCACACTTGTCGTCATCATACGTTATGATCAAAAATCCATCTGTAATTCTATGGCTTTTCACCGCCTTATCTTGTAATAATACTTTTACAAAATTATTCGTAGGATTAAAAGCATCAACAAACCCTCCATCATGTCGCACCCAAAAAAGACCGTATATTTCAGATACATTCACTATCTCTTTTTTTTGTAATTGTACAGTATATTTCCTGTTAATATCGCCAAAATTAAAAATATCTGCTTCACAATCAGCATATACCATAAAAAAGAATTGCTCCGAGGCATTACATGTTTTGATTGCTTTATTTTGCAATGACAACTTTACAAAGTTGTTTATTCCATCAAATGCATCCGAGGTATTATCTGCATAAACTACAACAATAATATCAGCCACAATATCAAGATTTGTTACGGCTTTATCTTCTGGAAGCTGTAATACTGTGGGTCTATTGCGTCTTATATCAAACACCTGCGCAATATCTCCGCTTATAGTAACTTTAAAGTTCTCTGATTGGACAAACAAACCTCCATAGTCATCTGTTTCTTCCTCTTGTTCTTGAGAGGGGCACAAAGGGCATCGTTCTTCAATCTGCTTACTAAAACAGGCATGATGGAACACATGCTTACACGACTCGCGTTCAATTTTATGATCATCCGTTACAAAGATTTTTTTACATGAAAAACAAAATTCAGGCTCTCTACAATTAGGGCAGGTGTTCTTTGCTTTAAACCATGAACCTACACAAGATGGATGAAAAAAATGTCTACAATTTTTCAACTTCTTAATCTTATCATCTTCACAGTAACAAATACTACAGGTTTTTGATTCTTTCTTCTCTGGCAAAATCTTCTGCTTTTTTTCTTTTCCTGAGATTTCTTCAGCTATCTGTGTTTTTCTTTTTTTCTTCTTTTTCCCTTGGTCAGCATTTTCAGGAGATCTTTTTCTTTTTTTACCCGTTCTTTTTTGATCCATACCAAAAGATGATATAGTTGACCCCAGAACCAATAAACTTATAAATATAATTAATGTTTTTTTTATTTGCATAACGTGTTTCTCCATTTTAACCATTTTCAATTATCGTTAGACTTCAAAAAATCAAAAGAGGTCGTTGGGTTATTATCATCATCGTCATATTTTATATCAAGATATCTATTATTTCTAATTCTTGCAATAGTAAGGCTTTTTTTTAGCAGCTGTAAGGTGTGTATTTTGTTGTTGTGTCTGAAGTCAATAACTTCAACAGTATAGTCACCATATACGACAACTAAAAAGGGACCCTCTTGCACGCTATACTGTAAAATTTCTTTGTTTTTTAGAGGTATGACATGCCTGTTTTTTCCTTCAAAAATAGTAATATCATCGCAACAAGCTTGCATCTCCTCGTCCCAATACTCAACAGCAATAAAAAGCTCGCCCTGTATTTCTCGACAATAAACATCTTCAACCTCTTTGTTTTGAAGCACTATAGCATAGTGACTTTTTGTATCCTCTAGATTGTAAACCATGCACTCCCGATCTTCGTATAACACAATGAGTTTCTTCTGTGTAATGTCCCACATGTCAAGCTGCTTAGGTTGCAGTAGTATGGTTGACGTTCTACCTTTTTCCAGATCGATAACATCAATGTGATGCTCTTTCACAAACGCATACTGAAGAACCAAAAAACTTTTATTTCTTACAAGCCTCTGTATAACCTTATCTTGCAAAAGAAGCTTTTTACTTTTATTCTGCAGATCAAACATATCACGCTTTTTGTCCATATAAACAACAGAAAGCAAATTCATGTCTACGTAAAAATCTTTAATTTCTTTTTGTTGCAAAGAAATTAAAGATTTTTGATTATTATTTAAATCAAAAATATCTATTTCTTGCCCTTCATACAAAATAATAAAGTATTGTTCCTTTAAGGAAAATCGTACAATCGGTTTTGCTTGTAAAGATAATTTTTCAAAATTAAGACAACAAAATGCATCATATTCAGAATTTTCATAAAAAACAATGATAATCCTCTCTTGCAAAATGAGCACACCTGTTTTTGTTTTATTTTGGGCAAGCGGCAATTGTCCCAACACTCTGTTTTCATTATACCCAAAAACCTCTGCATATTCATCGTACAAGGTTATGGAAAACTGTTCTGAAGTCACTGATAACGGCTCTGATGGCACTTGCACACTTTCCTCAGGCACAGGACACAAAGAACATTGTTGAGCAATATTGTTATCAACAAAACAACTGCTATGAAAAGTATGATTTACACAACCATTACGAGAAACAGTACAATCATCCGATTTAAAATTTTTTTTGCACTCAAAACAAAATTCTGGCGTTCTACAATTGGGACATGTATTATTTTTTTTGAACCAAGGAGCTATACAATCGACATGAAAGGTATGAGAACAATTTTCCAATGTCAGAATGGCGCCAGATGGTACACCATTCTGATCGTATAAATCAGATAAACAGACACCGCACGCTTTCAACTTCTTTTTTTCTTTCTTTTGCTCTTCTTGTTCAATAGTTGTTTGCTCTTGCCCTATCTGTGTTTTTCTTTTTTTCTTCTTTTTCCCTTCATCGGCATTTTCAGACAACCTTTTTCTCTTATGCCCAGTTCTTTTTTTCTCCGTACCAAAAGATGGTATGGTTAAACCAAGAGCCAATAAACTTATAAATATAATTAATGTTTTTTTTATTTGCATTTTCTTTGCCTCCATATTGATTTATTTTTTCTTTATCTGTGCTTCCAATAGCAACTGATATTTCTTTAGATTGAAGTTTGCAACCACTTCTTGAGCATATGGACCGGCAAGGTATGCTCTAAAATCAACGGTTGGCTGACCCGTCGCAATCATTTCAGCTAAATATTGATTTCTCAAATGATATACCTGATCATTAATATGATCATTGTATGGTGATGTATCTATAATATAATATCGGACCTCATGGACACGTTTTTGCATTACTACCGCATAATAGTGACGCTTTGAATCTTCTTCTGTCTGAATCTTAGCTTTATCTTCTTTCTCTAAAACAATATCACTATTATTTTCTTTTGCTTGCATAAAGCCATCAAACGTCTTATCAATAAGATTAAAGGCTCCAACATCACCTGTACTGACAACAAAGAAGTGAAATGGAGAATCAGAGCTTTCTTTCGCTTGTATTTTACTTTGTGCGTGTTCAATATTTGCTTGCAATACGGTTTGAACAAAGGTTGTTTCATTTTGCAAGTTGTTCTTTTCGATAACATTAACCCCTAGTAAACCGGTAAAACTTGTAGCATCGCCCCAACTAGTTGGCTCATTACGATCTATCAATCCTTGAAAATATTGTATACCATCTTCCACCCTTTTTAGCTGTTCAAGCGCAGAAACATCTCGTGGATCTCGACGTAACATAAACTGTTTCATTTTCAAAAGACTTCTTATAACCAAAGAAGAACAGGTTGCCGAAGGCTCAAAATTGTCCAGTTCCATTATCCTTGGGTTTGCTTCTACGGGCAACTCTTTCCCAATCTCCATATTAAACGAAGCATAAATATCTATTACCATCGCATTATAATGCTCCTTCACAGGCCGTTGAAGCGTTTTACAAAACTGATCAATACAATCAAGTTGGATATAGAGCATATTGCCAACTCTTTTTGCATCTTTCACAAATGGGATCAATTCACCTTCTATTCCTAGCTTCTGAAGATGATCTCTGCGCACTTGGCTTGCTTCTTGTTCTTCCTTTATCTTCTTTTGCTCGCCTGTATGATTTTTTGCCGGAGGCATATTTAAGTCAAATCCATTTTCATCTTCTGCAGGACACAATGGGCATTGTTCATTTGGGTTACAACAATCTTTATGAAAGGCATGTTTACATTTTCGTTGACAGATATCGTCGCCTGACTCAAAATATGTGTTACAAACATTGCAAAATACAGGCTTTATGCAAATAGGACAGCTATTATTTCCCCATTCAAACCATTGCATTATGCATGATACATGAAACACATCTTTACAAATTGGCAACGCTGTAAGGTTATTACCCTGAAGCAACAGTTCACCTGAGCAAATAGAACAAGTTTCAATTTGCTGTTGCTCTTTTCGCTCTTGCCCTATCTGCTTTTTTCTTTTTTTCTTCTTTTTCCCTTCATCGGCATTTTCATCGCCTCTTTTCCTTTTATGACCGATTTGACGATTTTCCATAGCCAAAGATGGCAAAGTTGCATCTAAGATAAATAAAGTTATAAAAATAACAATGATTTTTTTCATTTGCATTTCTTATTCCTCCATTTGACTAATATTTTTTGGGTTCATATTAATTTTCTTTAAAATTAATACGTTTTATATCATCAGTACCATATTCTAGTTCAATAAACTTATTTTCTGTAATTCCCAACACAGTACATGGCCCGTCTGGATATACCTCATATGTTTTATTATTATCTTTGAAATCGATGATTTCAATCTTAGTACAACCATCATATATTATAATAAAAAATCTATCATCTTTTATGAGTTCCTCTTCGACTCCTGCATCTTCATCTCCAAGTTCTACCGTATATTTCTTACAGTTATCTTGTGTGTCAAAAATATCAATCTCATAATCAGGGCAATCATTTTCAGTGTCTTCAGGATCACTTTTATAATATACAACAAGATATCTATCGTTTTTTACCACCCAATCTAAAACAGGTTCATTTTGCAATGACAGCGTATATTTCTTATTGTTATTTGCAAGATCAAAGACTTCAGCTTCGTCTGCACTGTTATAAACATAAAAAGCAACAAGAAACCTTTGCTGTACTATACACCTGCTATCTATAGCTATATTATTGATCGGCAAGATACGTCTTTGATAGTTTTTATCTAAATCAAATACTTCTGTTTCATTGTCAGAATATACAACAATATAAAAACTACCGCCTTTATATATACTATTTTTAATAGCCTTATCTTGCACCGGTAGTTTTGAAAAATTCTTTGTAGCATCGCATATATCTCGTCTTCCGTCTGCATATACAAAATGTAAAAATCTGTTATCGTTTAATAAAAAATAAGCTACTACATCTTTAGGCTGCAATTGCAAGGTATATTTCTTATTATTATTTAAAAGATCAAAAACCTCTGTTTCATTGTCAGAATATACAACAATAAAAAATGCCCCCCGCAATAAAGCTATTTTTACGACCTTATCTTGCACCGGTAGTTTTGAAAAATTCTTTGCAGCATCGAATATATCTCGTCTTCCATCTGCATATTCAACCTGGAAAAACCTATTATTCAAAGTTAGAAAGGGCTCTTTTATTTCTTTAAATTGTAATTGTAAGGTATATTTCTTATTATTATTTACTAGATCAAAAACATCTGATTTCCCATTATTATATACAACAATCAAAAATGGCCCCCGTAAATGAATATTTTTTACGTTACTTTGCAACGGCAACGATTTAAAATCATTTCTCGCGTCAAGCGCATCACAAATGCCCCCTTCATAGAAAAATGCAACAACAGGGCCATAAATATGCGTTTTCAATATTTTTTTATCTTTACGTAAAAGTATTATTTTTGTTGGATTTGAACTATTATTTTGAAAAACTTGAGCCGTATTTTCATGCAAACGCACAATTAGTTGTCTCGAGATGCGAAGGTGGACTCTTTCAAAACTAGTCTGCCTATCAAATGCATCATACGTATTATTCGCATATACAATAATAAGAAACCTTTTATTTCGAAAGACAATATTTCCTATTATTGTTTGTTGCAGTGGTATGGTCTTTTTTTGCTGAGTATGTAAATTAAAAACTTCAAGCTCATTGTCCATATACAAAAGAACGGCCATATCCCCAAACACTTTCAGACCCAACTTTCCCCTTTGTTGTAGTTGCAATTGTGTTTCTGTAGCATCTTGCCTTAAATCTGTCACATTCGCAATATTTCCCTGTATCGTCACGCGAAATTGATCTGAAGAAGAAGTCAACGCTCTATTTTGTTCCGGTAGCTGAGGTCGTATCGGCGTACATACGGGGCATCGCTCCTTAATGTGCCGGTTATAACAGGCATCATGAAAAACGTGACCACAAGGTTGACGCTCTTTTTTAAGATCTTTATCTGTAAATATTTTTTTACAAACAAAACAAAATTCAGGCTCTCTGCATAAAGGACAGGTGTTCTTTGTTTCAAACCACTGGTCTATACATTTTTTATGAAACGTATGAGGATCATGAGGACAATTAATCAAGGTTTTAATACCACCTGATTCTTGACTATCGTCATGTAAATTGAACAAACAAATCACACATGTTTCTTGCTCTTTTTTTTCTTTCGCCTGTTCTTCTTTCTGCTCATCATCACTTGGTTCTTCGCCTATCTGCTTTTTTCTTTTTTTCTTTTGGTTCCCTTGATCAGCGCTTTCAGGAGATCTTTTTCTTTTTTCCCCTATCCTCTTTTGATCCATACCAAAAGAAGATATGCTTGCACCTAGCACCAATAAACTTATAAATATAATTGCAACTTTATTTATTTGCATTTCTTATTCCTCCACTTAACTGAAATAGAAAGATTTCTCCATTTAAGAACAACATATTAATTTAATATACCAAAAAAACAATATTTTAAAAGTTTTTTACAACGCCGCAACAGCGTTAATTCTATTTGAAAACAAAATAATTACACGAAAAAGGTTTATCAAATGAAATATTTTACCAAGAGCCTATTGCTTGCGATAATAGCTATAAGTACTACTTTTATCATAAAAACAATGAATAAAACACTCATTTGTGCCTCATCAAGACAGACAATTACCATGTACCAAGCAAAAAAAGATACATTTACCTATGTCAAAACAATTCATAAGGCAAATTTTTACTTATGTTAACCCCTCATATGTTCAATCTTTATGGAGATGCAATGCATCTTTTCAAAATCCTTGAACGGGATTACAATCTGGGATAAATATCTTTTTATTCTTGCATACATTACCAAAATGAATGAAAAACAAAAAAAGGAAAAGGATATCCTATTAAATAATCAAACAATTACTTAAGAAAAAACATCATAAAACAGCAGCTTCTTAAAAAAACTACTTTATACCCAAAGAGAGGTAACTCCCTTTAAAAACAAACTTGATACAATAATAACAGTTACAAAACCTAGAATAACATCTAACTTATTCACAATTACCCTTTTATTAAAGGTTAATAAGGTTCATCCATATCTTCAAACTTCGTTAACTCTCTCGCAAAATGTAAAAATACTGTCCCTGTTGGTCCGTTTCTCTGTTTACCAACAATAAGTTCCGTCAAAGCCGGATTTTCTGCTTCGGAATTATATACAATATCCCTATACAGAAACATTATCAAGTCTGCATCCTGCTCAATCGCTCCTGATTCACGTAAATCAGAAAGCATCGGGCGTTTATCCATTCTACTATCAACAGCACGTGATAGCTGGGACAAGGCAATAATTGGAATATCCAACTCCTTAGCCAACGCTTTTAGTGATCGTGAAATCTCAGAAACCTCCTGGTGTCTATTTTCATGTCGCTTGCTTGAATGAAGCAACTGCAAATAATCTATAACCAGAAGCTGAACATTGTGCTCCAATTTTAATTTACGCGCACGTGCGCGAAGGTCCATGATACTTAACATGGCCGTATCATCGATAAAAATCTTTATCTCAGAAAGTCGCGCTGCAACATTTGTTATTTCAACCCATTCTTCTGATGTAATTGTTGCATTTCTGATACTTTGCAACGATATTCCTGATTCAGACGCCAAAAGACGAAGCGTTAGCTGCTCCGCTGACATCTCTAGAGAGAAAAAGCCAACCGTAGCACCATTTATTGAAGCATTAGAAACAAGGCTTAAGGCGAGCGCCGTTTTACCCATCGATGGTCTTGCAGCCAATACTACAAAATCCCCATTTTGAAATCCTGAGGACATGCGATCAAGCTGCTTATATCCCGAAGGAATACCAGTAATTCCCTTACTGTTACTCTTGATATCAGATAGGTGTTGAAATGTTTTTTTAAGCCATATGTTTAATTGCACAAAATTTTGTGATGTTCTTTTATTGGAAATTTGGAAAATAGTTTTTTCCGCTTCATCCAATACCGCTGCAATATTTCTCTCATTTTGTGAATAGCAATTTGTTATGATACCAGTTGCAGACTCTATCAGTTCCCGCAGCAAAGCTTTCTCTTTGATAAGCTGAGCATGTTGATCAACAAGCCCCAATGATGGAATATCCTCTTGTAGAGAAACAAGGTAGACAAGTCCCCCCACATCTTCCAGACGGTCTTTCTTTTTCAACTCATCCTGTAATGTCACCAGATCAATGCGTTTAAACTTCTTTGAACATTCCAAAATTGTTTCATAAATAATTTTATTTTGAAGATTATAAAAATCCTCAGGTAGCAATGTTTCGCATACCTGAGGTAATGATTCATCATTAAGCAATATAGCACCTAAAACCGATTTCTCGGCTTCCAAATTAGCTGGAAGCGTTTTCCCTAAGACACGTTCCGTATCTATAGGATTTAAGAAAGATTTTCTCCGGTCTTTACGCATTAAAGGTGCATCCTTTTATTTAAAACATTGCCAATTACAATCTCTTTTGAGCTTCCTACACGGTGCATTTACATTTCAACAAAATTACACAAGCCTAACAATCTTACTCTTGTACAACTTTCAATGATAATTCAGGCCTTAATTTTGAAGAAAGCTTAATAGTAACTTTGTATAATCCGGTTGATTTGATTGATTTACCAAATTCAATCTGATTTTTTGCAACACTTACCCCTTTTGTGGCAAGAAGATCAACGATGTCTGCGGGATTTACAGATCCGTATAATTTACCGTCATCGTGAGTCTTACATTTTAGTTTAAGTTGCAATAATTTAATTTTTTCTGCAAGCATTGATGTTTTTGTAGAAATTACATCTTTACGCTTATCAACTGTCTTCGCGCACTTTTTGTAGTGAGCCTCATTAGCTGGTGTTACAACAAGACCGAGCTTTCGAGGAATAAGGTAATTTGTTGCATATCCACCTTTTACCTTGACAATTTCTCCTGCAAGCCCTAATTTTTCTACATCTTTTAATAAATAAACTCTCATATTCTAAAACCTCTGTGAAAAATCAAACATTTCTATCTTCACAAATAATTATACCTTAAAAAAGCCACATTGAGAACTTCAAATCTAAATTAGATCTAACATTTCTCAGTCTATCTGGATTGTTTCACCAGCTCGATTAATCCAAACAGCCTTTGCATACCCAACATATAAAATATCTCTCTGCAGTTCTAATGCTTTATATTTTGCATACAAAAATAATAGTTCCTGCATATACCGGCAAGAAAAAACCGTCTCGTTAACTAATAAGGCAACAGGACAACCTTTTTGAGCAGAAACAGTACCCAAGAAAAAATCCGAACAAATACAAGGCTCTACTTGCAGCGTATCACCAAAATCAAACAAAGTCTCGTTGGGGTCCCCCTTCTCATAGCGCATATAGTGCGACTCAAAAAGAGTATTCAGATAAGGAATCCTTTTCCAAAGGTTAGGAATACACTCTGTAAAAGGGACCAGGTGCACCTTGTCGTAGATACTCTTTATTTTTCCGTCCTTCAACCAAAAGGCTGCATTATACATCTTGTCATCGCTCGACCTCAGGGAGCCAACCAGCAATGCAATATCATCGCCCAATACATTTATCGCCCACAAATCCAAAATGCGGGCTCTATCATTAAGAGAAAATCGATAACTTGATTCTGGCATTACAATCACCTGAATATCTGGCTTTTTGTCAATAAGGGCTACCATTTTGTAATATATTTGCTGGGCAACATCCAAAGGATGAGTAAAGACATCATAATCAGGAGGGCGAATATGCCCAATCTTATGTATGCATGCAGGGAATCCCATCTGCTTGCGCCCAATCATCACTCCCGTTAAAAAAGGGAAAAAAAATAGGCATGCAACGCCAAGATATCTCAATTTATGGAAAAGACAAAAAAGAGCTACGCACATTGCACCGGCAATAAGAATAGCTAACGTCATATATGAACCAAAAAAAGACAAAACAGCAAGCCATGATGCATTGTGCGCTAAAGGCAGTAATGGCCAATAAAAGGGGTTGCCCATAACTTTGCCAAACCAACTAAACGCATAGCCATTCATCCATACAAAATAAAGATAGGTAAAAACAAGCCATGATATAACCCGCCCTTCAAGCGCTGATGTAAACACAAACCGTGCAACCATTTGAGCAAAAAAAAACCATATACCCGCAACAAGTGAACCATATACCATTAACGCTATAGGTATCAGCAGCCCCAATTGCTGATTTGTACCCTCTATAAAAAGCGGAATAAAAGCATAAAGATGAATAACGTTCCCCAATATTCCCCAGAGAAAGCCATCTGTAAACGTTACACGATACTCAGGCACAATAGCAAGATAAAAAAGCGGTATTAAAAAAAGGAAAGAACCCAATGAAAAGAGAGGTGGCCAAAAAAGAGCTAAATGAAAAAGCAAAGAAGACGAAAAAAGGAGCATCCATTTATTAGGTAGAACAGATGTTCCAATTTTTGATACTAAATGTTTTATACGATTTAACATCAGTATGCCCCTTTTTTAATGGCACGATAGTACATCCCAGCTCAAACACTTTTTTATGTGCGTCCCATAATGCCGCTTTCACCTGTAATGCTTTTCCAAAACCTTCAACCAAAACCGTACCACGAAATCCCGTACATTCATCAATTTTCCAATATCCCGCATCAATACAAAAGGTATCTTCTCCTTTTTTACCGTGGGCTATTATTTCTTTATAATTGTTTTTACAACAGGCAATACCAAGATTTAAAACGGCTTCTGCTAATCGAGACTTTTGCTCATACTTCTGTCGCATGATGGATGCTTGACTAAAAAACGCAGCTCCCTGCCATAACGCAAAACAACAAGAAACAATAGCCGTAGTCACCAATAGTATCAACAACGTTGCTGCACCATGATGCAACTTATAGTGATTACCCACACATGCACCGATTTCTAAGATTTGTTGTTCTTTTAAAAGTATATATTCTTCCGTTGCATTCTCCCTCTATAATACAAGTTACCGACCTTACTATCTTCTTTTTTATATGAGGTATTAATTCAAAGCGCTTGATATTTCTTACCAGTAGATTTTTTCTTCGCTTTTTCCATGTTCCTTTTATATAGGTACCAACAACAAGAAAAAGATTACCGTTTTCAAAAAGACATCCCACATCTCGTTTTTTATTTGCATCATGCCACACCTGTTTTCCCTTTTGCAAACCCTTCCACTTTTTGGAGTCACAAGGCGCACTATAAATATATCTAACAACTGTATCAAATGCCGAACAAAGTTCTGAGCAAACAACACCATTCTGGCACCCGCTATAAAGGCGGCTTGCTGAAACCACAAAAAACTGCAATGCATATGAAATAAGCAAAACTAATATAGAGAGGGAAATAATCCACTCAATTAAGGAAAAACCCTTTTTTACAAGAGAGACTTTTTTATTCATGACAACACCAAACCGGTTATCAATTTATATGTTCTATCATTGCCAGTTATAGTTTTCCAACAAACGGTCACCTCAATGGTCCTATACCCTTTACAACTTTTAACCCTTTTATCATTCAAAAAAGGAGGCATTTTCAACCTTACATAGGGAAACTTCCTTATTTTCACCTTAATAATACAATTATTAGTCTCTTTACTGATATCTGATAGTTTCTCTCGCAGCAAAACATCTTCTATAGTTTCTCCTGCAAGGCTTATCGCCTTTATTTCGCGTCCAATATCCTCTTGCATTCGTACGATTGTCCATGAATACTGAAACAGAGCCAACATTGTCACTGAAAATATCAATGTTGCAATAATGAGCTCAATGAGTAAAAAACCACAAGAAGCTTTCAGTAGGAGCGATCTTTGACATTTTTTCATAATACATTTATCAATAGACATATTTCTATTATTTTGCTATAATATAGTAAGGTTTACACTATTACTATCATCAAACATAATGAGTACACAAATAAAAATATAAAAATATATAATAATAAAAGTAAAGAAATTAAACTATTTTTACGAGAGGAAACCTATGAAATTAAAAAATCTCCTTAAGATAAGCATGCTTTCTATTATCTCTCTCCTTGCAACATTAACAACGCCATACATAAAATCCTTTCCAAAACCTAACCAAAAAGCAAATTGGCAAATGCCAAAGCTTTCAAAAGCTCAAATGCAAAAAATGGAAAGAGCATTTAAACAGTTCAAACAACATTTTGACTCACTCCCTGCAGATCAACAAGCAAAACTAAAACAAGAAATGCAAAGCCAAATGAAGAAAGAATATCAAAGAATATCAAAAATGCGCCCGGGGCAACGAGACAAATATCTTTCAGAGGCAATTAATGCGTTTGATAAAGTAGATGAATTTGGTGGTTGGGGCTTTGGTTCAAAGCGAGGCAGAAGAGAATACGTACAAGCACCAGTACCTGGACTCAGAGGAAAAGGCAAGCAAGCAGCACAAAAAGCCGCTGAAGAAAAAACAAAAGAAGCTTTATTAAAACAAACAGCCAAGACCCTCAAACAAGTTATAGACACTATGGATAAACTATCCGTTAAGTTAGGAACCTTGGAAGAAGGAGCTCGAGATTTTGTCTCAAAATGGATAAAAAAAGGACGCATTCAAAAATGGGCCGGAGAAAAATCTGATGGGAACCTATTTATGGATAACTTTAATTCACTCAGAAGTTTGCTTGGTAAATTAAACTCTCAAGATCCTACAACAAAAGCATTCCTCTATATTAAAGACCTTAAAACAATAGGGCCCCTACAAGGACAACTAGAGCTATTGCTTACAAGCTTGCAAAAAAACCATCAAAATCTTGACGTAACAAAAGAAGGTAAAATTAAATTGATACAGGCTAAACAAGCTCTGAAAGGGACTGTTAACTTCTTTGGAACATCTTCTATGCCAATAGAGAAAAAAATAATTGACGTTATTAAAACATTTAATCCGGAAGCGATAGAAAAAGAAGAAAAAGAATTTGTAAGAAGAAGTGAAATTGCTGCAAACCTGGGAAAAACCGGAACTCAAGGTGGCGGCGGTAGAGGTTTTGATTGGGGGAATCGCGGAGCCAGAGGTTTTCCTCGAGATTCTGGATACTACAGAGGGGGACAGAGACCTCAAACAGCCTTTGAGCAGCGATATGGCAGACCATCATCCAAAGGATGGGGAACTAGTCAAGGGAAAAAAGGCCGGCCAACCAAAAAAGGTGGAAAAGGACCCGACAAAAAAAGTAAAGCGGATAAAAACAAAAAGAAAGCGGAGCAACCAGGGGCTCCAAAGAAAGAGGCTCAAAAGAAGAAAAAAGATGATCAATCTGAATTACTAAAAGATGCGGCTATAAACAGCCAGATTGAAGCATTACAGTCTCAATTTAAGATAATTGATCAGGAACTTTCTGCCTTTGAAGAAGTAAGAGATAAAGCAAAAGCAACAATCCTTGACCAATCTGATATACAAGATTACGTAGAAGGCATAACAAAAGCTCAAAAAGCAATACGAGGAGCAAAAAGACCATATAAAAATAGCTTGCGTCGTATCAACAAATTAAAAAACGCAACGATTAAAAAGGCATATAAAAAAAAATTAGCGCATATAGTCGCAAATAATAATCCAAATCTTAACGAGATTATGGCTATCATCAAAAAAACTGTGAGCACTATACCTAGCCCTAAAATAAAGCAACATTTCTTTTATAGCTATAGCCCACCGGTTCAACCAGCGCAAGTAGGTCCTCAACAACCAGGAGCACAACAACAAGTAGCTCCACAACAACCAGTTCAACCAGTGCAAGTAGGTCCTCAACAACCAGGAGCACAACCGCAACAACCTGCATATACATACATCAAAACACGAGTAAACCTTAACGACGTTTCTCATGCTATAATAGACTTGCAAAAGACATTCAAAACAGGCAAATAAAACCTTCTAAATAAAGAAATACAAGTCCCCTGCCAAGAAATTGGTGGGGGCTTTTTAGGAATCGGGAGCGGGAATCCTCGGTTTTTTAAAGCCGAGATGAAAGCGACTCTGTGATTATAATTAACGCAAACTCGAACTAAGAAACAACCTTTTAAGGTTTTAAAAAACAGATAGAAAGACGGCTCCTGGCCGCCGGCCCTTACTTCGATACGCCCTAAAGAGCTACTCAACATGCACGGGCCTTGGCGAAGGGTATACTTCCTTTAAATCCAAGTTAATTGTTTGGATAAAAATTATTTTACTCAGATAAAAAATATTATAAAATTTGCTTTTTAACAAAATTGTAACGAAGGGTTGTAAATCCTTTTATTGAGAGTGAAAAATGTTTTTCCAGCGATTTTTTATAAGGAAATATAACCCTTCGTTACGATGCATACGCATCACTCAGGGAACACGGGAGGCGAAACTTTTATATTATGTTTTATTGAGAAATATTTGTGTATAATGGGTAATCAGAACGAACAAATTATCGAATTCACGTTATGTAAAGACTTCTTAATATTATTTTTGTCTTTCCTTAAGTCGAGTTCGCGTTATATTATTATTATTAATGTAAAGAAAATATAAAACATTTTTATATGTAAACCAAAGAAAAGCCACTCAAACTATACAGCTTGAATGGCATTCATATTCTTGAATAATTTTACTTTTTGCGACTAATCTGTCATTTGTTTTTCATAAACTGTCTTTAGCTTTTATATCCCAAGTTTGTTAAAAAGCTCTTCTATGCAATGTCTACTTCAAAACACCTTGACAACGAGAGCAAAGATTATGCTCATGCTCTACGTCTTCCCACTGCCAACAACGAGGACACTTGGCCCCTTTTGCTTTCTCAACTGCCACATGCAATCCAGAAACATCTGTCTCTTGCAATTCATCCATTTCAGTTGCAATTTTAAATTGAGAAACAATAAGGAACTCTTTAAAGAAGCTGTCAACATCCTGATCTGCAGCATCAAGAATTTCATAAAACTGCTTAAGAGGAGCAAGCTTTTCCGTATCTGTGTCAAAATAGACCTCTACAGCAGCCTCAAGGGAATGTCGTATGATTTGTTTTTCTCGCAAGCCTTCAATTGCTTTTAAAACTGCAGAACGAATCTCTTTGAGCAATTCCCAGCGATCTTCTTCTTGCATCACATATTTCATCAAATCAATCTCTTCTTTTGTTTTGCAAAAATTATGCAAATGAGGTGGAAGGTCTTGACCTTCTTTAGGAGAAAGTCGGCAAGCTGAGTCCCAAATATGAGAAAGATCAGCAAAACCCTGCAGGTGTATCGATTTGGATTTGTCTTTTTGATAATGATCAGATATACGTTCTGCGGCAAATGACAAGATAGGCGCGATAAGACGTGTCATCGCATCCAAAATATGCCAACATGCCGTTTGGGCAGATCTTCGTAAATGTCCATCAGCTTTTTCAACATATAACCGATCCTTTATTATATCTAAATAAAAGGAACTCAGATCTGAAGAACAATAATCTGCTAACTTATGAAAAACAGCGGTAAAATCATAATTATCATAACTTAAAATGACCTCTTGTTGAAATTTAAACAACTGCGTTAATGCATATCGATCAATAGGAAGCATTTTATCTACCGGTACTGCATCAGTTTTAATGTTAAAATCATAGAGATTAGAAAGCATAAAGCGTGCCGTATTTCGCACTTTTCTAAATACCTCCTGGATATTTTTTATCAACACGCCTGATACGACCGCCTCACTTTGGCAATCAATACTTGATGCCCAAAGACGAAGACAATCTGTCCCTATCTTTTCAATCATCTCCTGCGGAGAGATCACATTACCCAAAGACTTTGACATTTTTCTGCCCTTGTCATCAACGGTAAAGCCATGCGTAATAATACGCTTCATGCAAGCTTCTCCTTCTATCACAAGGCTGGTCAACAGTGAGCTTTGGAACCATCCACGATGTTGATCCTTTCCTTCAAGATACACATCGGCTGGATACCCTAACGCTTTACGCTTGAGCAACACCGCAGAATGACTTATACCGGAATCAAACCAGACATCCAAAATGTCAGTCTCTTTTCTAAAATCATGTGCACCACAATTGTGACAAGCCGTTTCAGAACCAATAAGATCGTCGATCGAAACAGTATCCCAATATTCAACACCTTCTTTTTGAACCTGCTCTGCTACCTTATCAACAAGCTCTTTGTTAACCAATACGGTATCACATTTGTTACAAATCAATGCCGCAATAGGAGCACCCCAGACTCTTTGGCGAGATAAACACCATTCAAGCCGACTTTCAATCGTTGCTTTCAGCCGATTAACCGAGTTTTCTGGCAAAAAGGCAATTTTGTCACACGCTTGTAATGCCCTTTGTTTCAAATTATCTTTTTGCAAATCACAAAACCACTGCTTTGTTGCTCTGAACATAAGCCCGTTTCTACACCGCCAACAGTGTGGATAGGAGTGACGCATGGACGTTTTATATAGCATGCGACCAAGCTCTGCTAATTTTCTAATTACCCAAATTTGTCCATCAACAACGGGCATACCTTCAAGGTCTTTTGGAGCAATACCTTCTGTATATTTTCCATCGGAACTAAGGGGTGAAAATATTTCTAAATTATTTTTTAATCCGATTTCATAATCCTCTGGACCACAACCTGGGGCGCTATGCACACATGCGGTTCCTTCTTCCATCGCAACAAATGGATCAAATATAACCGGAACCTGAAGTCCATCAATAAATGGATGGTTTACTTTTTCACCCTCTAAAATACTTGAATTAAATTCATGTATAATTTCACAAGGCACTTGCATTTTATCACATAATTTTTGCGCTAAGGCTTTACCCAAAATAACATACTTATCATTAATTTTAACAATAACATAGGTTTTATCAGGCTTTACGACAATGGCACGGTTAAGCGGCAATGTCCACGGTGTGGTTGTCCAGATAAGCATACTCACTTCTTTGTCAACATTGGCAAACAAGCGATCAGACGCGTTACGATCAAATGGAAACTCAACATATACCGACGGATCCTTGCGATCATGATATTCTATTTCTGCCGTTGCCAAAACGGTCTGACACGAATAACACCAAGGCACGGTTTTATTTTTTCGTTCTATGTAACCTTTTTGGACAAAAGTGCCAAAGGAGCGCAAAATGGATGCCTCATACCCATAGTTCATGGTTAGGTATGGGTTGCTCCAATCCATAAGCACGCCGAGATCTTTGAACTCCTTTTTTTGAATATCAACCCATTTGTTCGCATATGCTCGACACTTTTTCTTAATCTCAAGCTTTGATGCACCCGGATTTTCTTTTGTCACATTTAACTCTATGGGCAACCCATGACAGTCCCACCCTGGAGTCACAGGAACATCTTTACCAGACATACGCTGATACTTACAAATAATATCTTTCAAGATCTTGTTATACGCATGTCCTAGGTGAATATGCCCATTGGCATACGGTGGACCATCATGCAAAATAAATTTTTCTTTACCGGCATGTTCAGTAAATGTTTTCAGGCACAAATCTTGGGCTTCCCATCGCGCAATCATTTTTGGGTCATTTTCTTTAGTGTTGGGACGAATAGGAAAATCTGTTCTGGGCAAATTAAGCGTATCCTTAAAACTAACTTTTTTTTCTTTTGAGTCTTTTTCAGCCATCAGACAATTCCTTTTAATCTAATAGTATCATTTTTATATTACCTCCAAATCAACACAAAACACCATTTCATTATACCTTTTTTAATAGCTTTTTACAAAGAACCGTTTATAATTAAACAGTCGTATATATGCTAACAACAAAACAAGCTCAAACAATGGAAATCAAAGAAAAAAAACAAAAAAACATAGGAATCTGGGGACTTGGCAAGGTAGGGACCTCAGCCATTCAATATTTTTTCAACCAGGGATACCAGGTAAAGTTGCTTGAAAAAAGAATAATTACGGACAAAGAAAAAAAATGGCTAAAAAAAAGAAAAGTCCATATATACCACCATCAAGAGATAAATGCATTTCTCGATCAAAATGAACGCATCTTGGCAAGCCCAGGAGTAGACCTTTCCCTTTACCCGCAATACCAACACAAGTGGTTAACAGAACTAGATATTATCGGACAAAACTGCACGTGCCCTATTGTTGGTATCACCGGAACCGTTGGAAAAACAACCATCACTACCCTGCTCTCCCAGATGCTACAAAAAGCAAACCTCAATGTATGGACCGGAGGAAATATCGGCACCCCAATGCTTAAAATGCTCACCTGCATGAATCCCATTGATCTTGCGGTACTTGAAGCTTCAAGCTTTCAGTTGGAGCACTGCAAAACATTTGCCCCTAATCTTGCCATTTGGACAAATTTTTATCCAAATCATTTAGATCGACATAAAACAATACAAGATTATTTTGCAGCAAAAAAAAAGATTTTTGATTTTCAAGATATAAAGCAACATGCGCTTTTACCACTATCTTTAATTGATCTGCTGCAACCCACAAAAAAAATAAATAGTAATTTTTCTTTTTTTTGCAACCAACAACCTCTCTCCCATACCCTAAAAAAGCTAAGACCTCAAGATCAATTGTTTTATTTGAAAAACAAAAACATTCTACACTATTGTGATGGAGCTACAGAAGCTATACAAAATCTCACAACCCTAAAACATAATACATTTGAAGAGAACCTTTTAATACTATTTTCCGCGCTCTACATTCTCAACAGAACAAAAGAATTATCAGAAGCAAACTTGCAAAACGTCAAAAACATCCCTTGCAGCACCCTGGAGCACCGACTTGAAAAAGTAGCAACTATCAACGGCGTTACTTTTTATAATGATTCAAAATCAACTACCCCAGCCTCCACCTTGGCTGCAGTTAACAAGCTATGCAATCAGCCGATAATCCTTTTGCTGGGGGGATTAAGTAAAGGCGTTAATCGAGATGGTTTAATTGAACAAGTAAAAAATAAAGTAAAAAAAATATACTGCTTTGGCAAAGAAGCTGCAATTCTTGCCATACTATGTCAGGCGTATGCTATTTCCCATAAGCAATGTACAAACCTAGATGAAGCAACTCTGGCAAGCTATGCAATAGCCTCAGATGGGGATCAAATACTCCTTTCGCCCAGCGGCTCAAGCTTTGATCTATTTGCAAGTTATATTGAGCGTGGTAATTATTTCAAACAGTTGATACAAAATCGGATACAAGATCTACCTATTCAAGCTGCAAAAAAAGAAGTAGTTCCATCAAAATAGACGTATTTAAAGCTCTAGCTTTTGACGAATACATGGTTTGTCTCTATATTTAAACAATAAAAACATAGTAACGAAAAACTATTTAAAAAGGTTAGGAAAACCAATAATGAAAAAAAACATACGTTATATTGTCACGCTTTCTCTCTTTTTTAGTATATGTTCACCTATAAGTGCTACACCCCCTACCGGTTCTACCCAAGATGTAACTATTATTAGAGATGTTTTAGTTGCTTCTGCCGCAGTGTCAATTATAATAGCAGCTCTTTTTTATGTACAAAGATCGATACATACAAATAATAGCCCAAGAAACAATGACAATCCAAGAAACAATGACAATCCAAGAAAAAATGACAATCCAAAAATAGACAACTTGCAACGAGGATTACAGAGAAAAAAACACAAAAATAAAAAAAAGAAGACGGTAAAAACTAAGAGAATAATCTTGTCACCAAATGCTTACAAAGAAGAAAGCCTTAAAAGCTTATTATCACTACAAAAATATATAAATCCAGAAACAATAAATACATTAAAAATAAATGGGGCTCCCCTTTTATATATAGCCTGTGAATGTAATCGAATTGATATAGTAAGGGCATTACTAGCCAAAGGAGCGGCTATTAATGGACAAAATACATTTGGCAAAACACCTGTCTATATAGCTTCATTATATGGATACATGGAAATCGTACAGTTATTAGTAGAAAAAGGAGCAAATGTTAATATTCCAAGCAATGAAGGCGCTACTCCTGTTTATATAGCTTCTTCAAGAGGCCATTTGCATGTCGTTAGATATCTGGCAAATCATGGCGCAAATCTGGAAGTAAAAGGTACCTTTGGAACTCCCGTGCAGTCCGCAGTAAACGGGAGCCATTCTGACATTACACACTACCTTTTAAACGAAAAAAATGTAAGAATGCCAAATTACAGAGGAAAAACGCTTCTTCATGTTGCTTGCAATAAAAGAGATCCTAGGACCGTAAAAGTCTTAGTAGAAAAGGGAGCCGATGTAAATGCAAAAATAGAAAATGACGAAACACCTCTTTTATTTGCTTCTAGAGCTGGAAACATAGAAAATGTTGCATTCCTTATAGAAAACGGTGCTGATGTTAATGCTAAAACCCGCTATGATAAAGAAACTCCTCTTACTGTTTCTTACAAAAATAAATCTCTAGAAATATCGTCTTTACTTCTCGCAAAAGGAGCGATTGTAGATGAAGATACACAACAAATAATCGAAAAATGCAGGGATGGCTTTGCTCAAGCAAATGCTATCTCATATAAACGTTATATTGATTTTGCCAATGAAAAAATATTGCGAAATCAAAACTAAGGTGATACATTGCTACAAGCGTTTTTTAAAATCTGTAAAATTATAAAAAAAATGAAAGATAAACCATGAATATATCGTTAAAAAAATATGCCCCTATCATTATGGTATGTTCTTTGTGGCTTAGCATGGGAAATATAACTGCAGTTTCAAATCTAAAACCACCAACGGCACAACCCACAGATTTTGGAGTTAAAACACAAGGACAAGCTTTAGACTCTCAAACTGAATCAATAGACCCACTGCTATTGGTTCCAGTTTCCATTATTGCTTTAGCTATAGGAGTATATGCAATTCATTGGATTATAGATCGAGCTACAGAAGGCAGTGATCAAGATGCCCTAGAAAGAGCTTGTTGTGAAAATAATGTGGCAAAAGTAAGGCGTATTATCAATAGAGCCCAAGAAGGAAGTCTCAACTTGGATATTGAACTCAGAAAAGCTGCGTCTCATAATCGGGTAGACCTTATGAAGCTTCTTTTGGAAAAGGGTGCAGATATAAATTGCTGTGGGGATAATGGCAGAACCCCTTTGCATGCAACATGTCTTCATGGGAAAAAAGATGCAGCTTTTCTTCTTATAGGCCAAGAAGCAAATCTTGAAGTAAAAGAAAGAAGAAGGGAAGAAACACCATTATTCCTTGCATACAAAATGCTTGGGGGCCTTGAAAGAGATAATTATAATAATCGAGCAAATGATTATTTAGATATTATAAAATATCTCATCGAAAAAAATGCAAACGTAAACGCTCAAGAATCATGGTATAAAGAATCAGCCCTTCATATAGCATGTAAAGAAGGAAAAGTCGAACATGTTCAATATTTCTTAGAACATGGTGCCAATATAGAACTACAAAATATATATGGCGACACCCCACTTCATATAGCGTGTGAAAAAGGAAGAATCCAAATAGTAGAACAGCTTCTTGAAAAAGGTGCTGATATAAACGCACTCAACAATGTACAAAAAAAGCCTATTCACTCTGCATGTGCCACAGGTCAGATAAAAGTTGCAAAACTTCTGGAAAAACATGGCGCAAACCTACAAGAAACATGTTATGAAAGAAACCCAGAAAACCCTGTGGAGATATTGCAGGCATATAATAAAAACGATGAAAGCAAAAAACAAAAAGTAAAAGAAGAAGATATAGCATTTTTAAAAGAACAACAAACAAAACAAAAACAAATTTTAGACCTCATCAGTTCTCAACAAAATAATAAACAAAACATAAAAGAACTTATCAAAGATCACAAGGCAACAACATATGCTCGGCAACAAGCTCTTCCTCTATTGGTCGCAGCCCATAAAAACAACAACAAAGTCGTCACTGAACAAGAATTAAAAGAACTTTGCAACAAAACCCCTTTTAATCACGCATTTTTTTCCGATGAACGTTTTGCAGATGCAAGAGATTTTGCTCAAAGCAAAAACATAAAAGACATCCGAGGCAAAACGGTAGGACAAGCAAAACTGGTTTTTGCAAAGTAATAAAATAAAATACATACAACTATTACATTATTCTCCCTTATATTTTACAATAAAAAAATAAGGGAGAATAATGTATGCTAAAAACAAAAAAGAATATTAAAACAGATCTGAACATATTTTTAATAACCGTCATAACCCTGGTAATTATTGGTCTTGTTTTTATATATTCATCCAGCTCGGTCTATGCATTGGAAAAATTTGGCTCTGCCCAATATTTTGTCAAAAAACAGTTTTTTGGGCTTGTTATAGGAATAGTTGGCATGCTTCTTGCCTTTCTGCTCCCGTTAAAAGTAATTAAACGACTAACTCCTTATATCTTTTTTAGCACCTTAGGACTAACGATGTTAACGCTAGTCAAAGGGTTTTCGCAACGCATTCATGGCTCAAGCAGATGGGTAAAGCTCTTTGGCTTTGGATTCCAACCAAGCGAGATGTTAAAGCTGGCAATCATTATGTATGTTGCTTATTTCATTGTAAAAAAAGAAAATAAAATCCAATCATTTTTTAATGGATACATCCCGGTCATGATTATTGTTGGGGTTACAAGTATACTATTACTTGCGCAACCAGATTTTGGTTTGACCGTCACAATCGCAACCACCATATTCATGATGCTTTTTGTTGCCAAATTCAGATCGAGCCATTTACTACTCACCCTTGCTTGTATGATTCCTGCCGCTATTTATCTGATAATCAAAAAACCATACCGACTCAAGCGAGTTTTAACCTTCTTAAATCCATGGGATGATCCAAAAGGATCTGGGTTCCAAATTATTCAATCCCTCATTGCTATTGGTTCGGGTAGTTTTTGGGGCGTTGGCATATCCAACTCTAAGCAAAAATTTTTCTATCTACCCATGCAACATACTGACTTTATATTTTCCATTATCGCGGAAGAAACCGGTTTTTTCGGTTCGTTGACAATTATAACCATCTTTATAACATTTGCCTATTTTGGCATGCGTATCGCATTACAGTTAAAAGATAAATACTCTCTCTTTACCATGTTAGGTTTTGTCGTTCTCATCAGCCTACAAGCAATGACAAACCTTGCGGTAGCAACCGGATTGGTACCAACCAAAGGAATTGGCTTGCCATTTGTCAGTTACGGCAATACTTCATTAGTTTGTAATCTCTGTATGATTGGGCTCATTATCAATATCGTATATAGTGACTTAGAGGATTTGAGATAAAATCACCTACGTCGTCGTAGATAAGTCTGCAAAACATATTCTGCATGATTTCTTACATGCGCTCTATAATCTATTTGAGACTGTCCATATAAAACCAAATCACACAAATAGGCATCTCTAACAAATGGTTGGCTATTTATATGATCATACCCTGGATCAGAGTCTACAATATAATAATATACCTGATCACCACGTTTTTCTATCGCAACAACATAAAAATGATTTTTATTTTGTTCTTGTTGCCCAACTTCTACTTTTTGACGAGCCGTTAATCGTACACCTGCTGCATTCAAAACCTCAGATAAAATTTCCGAATTAACCACATCACCTGTTTCAACAATAAATATATGGAATGCATTGTTCCCAGATCTTTGCTGCATCTTTCTTTGTGCCGCAGCCAACATCGGATATGGTCCATCCCCGCTACCAAGACACACGCCAGTCACATGCATTTGCAATCCCTGTGGTAGCATCTGCCCCACTTGTTCAAGCTGCAACCAACTGGTTGGCTGATTTTGCCTTATACAGTTTGAGAAAAAGTTTCTTGCATAGACTTCGTTATTTAAATTTGCAATATTTTCTAACGCTCCTGTTACAAAAAACTGATATAACAATCGAGTATGCCGAGCGGCTAAAGAAGGACACACCGCCGTTGGCTCAAAGCTGTTAAACGTTTCTGCATCCTCATCGGTCAACGGACCATTTTTCATACTCGCAAAACGCTTAACATTGTCCTGATAAGCCTTTACCGGCCATGTAATCATTTTATTAAACTGACTTATTGTCTTAAGCTGCATAAAGGTAATATTACCTATTTTTTTAGTGTTTTTAATATATGAAAGTAGATGGTTTGCTATTCCCAATGTTTTGGACTGTTGCAACAATTGTTGATTTTGAGGCATAGTCCAGGGCTGAAGACAACCTACTGGATGTTGTTGCTGACATTGCAAGTTTTCAGGCGCTTGCGCTTCAACAATGGATTGTTGATTATTCTTTTGATTTGCTACATGCTTTTTCTTTCTATTATCTCTACCCTCAGGCCCACCTTGCTTGCCAAGATTATTTGGTGTATGTACAACTGCTTTATAAATTAAGTAAAATAATACGCCTAAAAAACTGAGTCCGAGCAAGCTCTCTACAATATGAGGACTATTAACTGATTGTGAAATAGTTGGCAATTGAGGAGTCAAAAGATCTGCAGAATCAGTGCCTGCATGGGATGCAGAAACAATAGGTACTTGTTGTTGGATTTTCATGCTATGTACAGAAGAAGCATCCATTGCAGTTATCACTCCAATATTGCATATCATGGAGCAAGCAATAATCATCCGTACTATACGTGATAAACTATTCATAGTAAAAACCTCCCTATAGATTTACATACCAAGCAAATAAGTCCTGTTATTTTTTAGGGTTTTTCTTGACCCCTTTTTTCCGGATCTTCTTCTTTCTTCTTGGCGGCACATTCTTTCTTTTTTTCTTACCTTTTTGAACAATCGCCTTATCGATTATTTTTTTTTCATTCTCTTTTTTCCTTTTTTGCAGCAATTCTTCACGTTTTTTTCTTTTTTCTTCTTCTTCTTTTGCTAATTTCTTCGCTAATTCCTTACTTTTTATTCTACCTTTAATGCTCTTTCTAACATTATCTTGCATAAGCTTTTTAAAATCTATACTTGAACGGCCCTCTATCATGTGATCTGCAAAAAATCTATCTCTATCTTTAAAGCTTTGATATCTAAAGTGATCATACAGTGTATCTAAAATATAATATCTAAATTGTGCTTGAGCCCCTGGCGCACCAATTCTTTGTATTGCTGCCACATAAAAATGAGTCTTCCCACTTTCTGCTTGTAAAATATTTGTCACGTCGTGTCGTTCCAATATAATATTTTCCTTTTGTTTAAGCTCATTTATTACTGGATAAACCTGGTGGAAAGAATCATTAGCTTCAACAATAAAGACATGAAAGGGATTTTCTACTCTTTGCGTAATTTTTTGCATTTCCTGATAAAACGGTCTCTGTTCTTCTTTTTCTATATGTTCGTTAAAAACTGAAACAGAAGAGACAGTACTTGCGTATGTATCTAAATTATGTTCACGAAGGTACCTGTTTATATCCCCTGTTTCGCCCCAACTGGTTGGTATAGGATCTCCTTCTCCGTTTTCATTTTGATTGTCTACGCGAGCACGTAAATTTTCTTTAGCATGTATATTACTGTTTATTCGCACAAGTGTTGAAACATCATTTTGATCGCCTCTTAATAAAAATTCGATCATTGCCCCCGCATTTTCCTCTGAATGGGCAAAACATGTAGCACCTGGCGCAAAATTTCTGAATAAATCATAATCTTCCTGCAAGAAACTAATTCCCTGCTCTTCACGGCGCTTTTTTAATTCTCTATTCAATCGATTATAAAACTCTCGCACAGGTTGAACAACAGCAGAAGAGCTTTGATCAACTGTTTTGAGTTGAATAAACAATTTATTTCCCACTTTCTCTGCGTTTTTAACAAATGGAATCAGATTATTTTCAATTCCCATATTTCTCAACCGTTGATCTTCAGCAAGCCTTCTTGCCCGCATATCCTTTAATTGTTTTTCTCTTACCTTTTCCTTGGGCTCATCTTGCGGATCTGGTTCTGGAGGCTGAAAATAATTACTAACCATTATATAGGCAGCAATAATAATGCTCCCCAAAACAATACCTGCAGCAGTACTCCCAAAAATTTCAAGAGCTGTATTATTGCTTGAGCTTCTCACATCAACATGATGAGCATCAACAGAATACATAAGATTACCTGCCATTGCAGTCATAAGAATTATTGATAATAAGCTAGCCTTAAATCGTTTCATGTATTAATCCTCTTAATCAAACCAAAACCTTATTTCTCATAACAAATGGCCTCCACTAATTTTAGTGAAGACCATTTTGCATTCTATTTATTCAGTATATCTTTTTTTGCGTTCTTTTTCTTTTTTTCTTCTTCTTCTTGTTTTTGCGTCATCAGTTCTTCAAGTTTTTTCTTTTCTTCTGCTTCTTTTTTCTTTTTCTCTTTAAGTTCTTTGCGCAACTTCTTTACCCGGTTAAAGCGTCTTACAACACCTTCAGCATAAGGTCCGGCAAGATATGCTCTAAAGTCAACCGTTGGACGACCGATTGCAACTGTTTCACCCAAGTACCGATCTCTCAAATGATAATCTTGATTATTAATGTGATCTTTGCCTGGTGCAGTATCTATAATGTAGTATCTCGTCTCATTGCCCCGTTTTTGCATTGCCGCCGCATAGTAGTGACGCTTTGAATCTTCTTGTCTATTAATTTTGCCTCTATCTGCTGGTTCTAAAATAATATCACTATTATTTTCTTGCTCTTGGATTACTCTATCAAATGCTGGATCTATAAGATTAAATGCTCCTACATCACCTGTGCTAATAACAAAAAGATGAAATGGAGAATCATTTCTTACTGCCGCCTGTATAGCAATTTGTGCAGCTTGAACATTTGCCTGTAATGCCGTTTGAACAAAAGTAGTTTCATTTTGCAGGTTGTTTCTTTCAATCAGATTAACCCCGAGCAAGCCGGTAAAAACTGTTGCGTCTCCCCAACTGACAGGTTCATCACGAGCTAATAACTCTTGAAAATAGTTTATTCCATCTTCCGTATTTATCAGTTCATCAAGCGCAGAAACGTCTTGTAGATTTTGGCGCAACATAAACTGTTTCATTTTCAAAAGACTTCTTATAACCAAAGAAGAACAGGTTGCCGAAGGCTGAAATCCATTAAGTTGCCTTATTTGTGAATTTGCAGAAGCAGTCAATTGTGACCACCGTTGTACATTATGCGTATCCAAGATTTGTTGTTTCATTGCGTCATAATATTCTTGAACAGGACGTTGAAGCGTCGGGCAAAATTGGCTAACACAATCAAGTTGAATATAGAGTATATTACCAACTCGTTTTGCATCTTTCACAAAAGGAACAATTTCATCTTCTATTCCCAGCTGTCTACACTTGTTGACATGTGCTTGTAGTTTTTTTCTTTCTTCTTCAGCGTTTTCTTTCTCGTCCTTATGTTTTTCCTCATCTAAACGTCTTTTTTCGCATTGCTCACGTTTCATTTGCTTAAAGTTCCTTAGCGGAGGAGGTTTTGGAATATTTAATTGATCTTGAGGATCATCTAATGGGGCATTACCTCCACCATTTCCACCTCCAGGATTACCTGGAGCAAAAGGATTTGGGTTAAAGCCAAGCATCCCTAAAATAGTATATGCTGCCACACACATGACGCTACCAAGTACGAGGCCAATGGCCATATTTTGCAGCATAACTCCTCTATGAGTATTATTTGTAGGACCAAACATTGGATATGTAATGTTACATGCCAGTGCCAAAACAAGAGCAATCGACAATAATCGCATTTTATATAATTTCATGATAACCTTTCTATTTTGAAAAAATCTTCTCTTTTTCACGTTCTGTCCATTATACAGCTAAAAATAGCTCTTGGCAAAACACCCTCTTTTTGGGCTATTGCACCTTCTTTTTAAAGTTTAAATTGCCTCCTAAGACCATATTTGACATAACCTTTTCCATATTTTTTTTCGTAATTTTTTTTGTTTCTTCTCTCAAGTTTATCACCGACTCATTTGTCAGCAATTTATCACATATAAACTGATCTCTGTTTTTCAGATATTCATCGTTAATGTGATTATTATTGGATTTTGTATCAATAATATAATAAAAAACATCCTCTCCTTGCTTGACAATAGAAACCACATAATAATGTTTTTCATTCTCCATGGATGTATCAAGTTGCGATTTCAACAAGCTTGCTTGTAACTGATTCTGGAATTTATATTGCGAACTTGTTTCTGTAAACACTGTATCTGCACTTCCTAAATTAATAGCATCTCCTGCACAGATTATAAAGGTATGAGAAAAATCACCAATAGTATCCCTTTGTAAGATAGTCTTTAAATGGTCTGGGCCATTAAGAAGAATCAATGATGATGCTTCAAGCACAGTCACTGAATTGCTTGTAAATCCATACCGATCTAAGGCTATACGTTGTTCCAAGTTTCTTCCTGAAAGCCAACTAGTACTCACATTATCTCTTATTTCTTTTTGCAAGAAAGATTTAGCTGCCTCAGTATCATTTATTAATCCTAAATATTTCTTTTTAGTTCGAGCAGAACGAGTTTTTACTATTTCTTGTATTAATCGAGCCTCTCGTATCGTTTGCGCCACACAGGTCCCCCGTGGGTCAAAAGAACGAATCTGTTCTTTCTGCTCGGAAGAAAGACGATCTATATCAGAGACATTGCTTGCTTGTTTACACTGTTCTATTACCTGTTTTTGATGCGTATCAACAATCGCCATAATAGTTGGATCAAATTGATCTACAGCTTCAAATTGTATAAAGCGAATATTACCAACTTTTCTCGCATCCTTCACATAAGGCAATATGTCCTCAGACACCCCAACATCCAATAGTCTTTGACAATGCAATGATCGCGTAACGGACCTGAATCGATTGCCGAACAAAAGAGCCATTAGCAGGCAACTTCCAACACCAACAACTAAGCCACTTAAAAAGTTGGGTATAAATAACGATTCTATACGACTACGAAGCTCAAAAGCACCATAAGCCGGCATTGTACATGTACCGCAAGCCAGAGAGCCTAAAAAAAGCAATGATAATAATCTTTTTTTCACTATATTCATGAATAACCTCTTAATTATTTTTCTGCTTAACAATCTAGTTTTTTCTATTTGAAATAAGCAGTCTTTTCCATTTATATACTTATAGATATAAAATAAGCCTTTTTAGTATAGAGGCGAACCCCCTAAAAGACAACCGCCCCTTTAGATGAGGTTATTGATGGAAAAGAACCAAAGCAACAAAAAAGCGTGGCTTTTACACCACGCTTTAGTCTTTTCTATCTTACTTAAAGTTATTACTTCTTTGGATCTTTCTTTTTACGACGTCGACGCAGTCGTCTTTTGCTCGTCGTTGTACCATTTCCTCGGCGCATCCTTCTTCTTCTACTTCTAATCACAGGAGTTCGTTGACTCAAACCAGAAACAAAAGTTTGCCTTGGTCCAGGATTTTTTGGCCGATCAAAGGTATGCATCGTTGACAATGTCGGAAAAATCGACCGTTTTTGCTGTTGCTGCATATTTACTCGAGGTGGAATAAAAGAACGTTGTGGTACTTCCGGCACTTCTATTTTTTGTGCGCGCTCCTTCTTCTTCGCTTCTTCCAATATGATATTTTGGCCAAAATTACTTTCCATAACTTCAAGAATAGCGTCTATTCCATCATCAGCCGTAATTTCTACCTCTTTTTCCTCTTTCTTCGCTTCTTCTTTCTTCTTAGCGGCTTCTTCTTTTTTCTTTTTTTCTTCTTGATCTCTTAGCTTTTTTTGAATTGCATTATTTATAATATTCGTTGTTTGCCTTATACCAAATGAAGAAAAATTAAGGCGTAGCTCTTCGCTCTCATCACCCATTAAGGATCGTATTAAGAACTCTATACGTTGCAAATAACTACCGGCTAAAAGACTGCCGCTTCCTGAATCTAAAGCAAACCAATAAAACTCATCGTTCACTTTAACAAGCACAACACACACCCAGTGGAAACCACCTGCAGCTTTTAAAATTTCTTCTTGACTGACAAATGATGAAAGCTCTTTATTTTGCGTTATTGCAGCCTGAATGAAGCGACTTTTTTCTCCTGTGCCAATCACAAATGCGTGCACAAAATTTTTCTCTTTTTGTATATCTTCTTTAAGATCTAAAATAGCATCAAGATTTAATAGGCCAGACAGATTACCATCTTTTTCTTCATCACCTTGTATATATTTTTGTATGATCATATCGACATCAGAAACACTATCTAAAACCGTTATTCTATTTTCGGCAAACCCTGCTTCTTTTGCAATATTGCGTACCCCATCAGAGGCAAGATTATTAATTTTTACACTTTCCTTGATGTTTTTTCCATAACGCAAAGCATGTGTTACATTAGTCAAAAAATCTAAACTCAACCTCAAATTAATACCATCACAAAACTCTACAATTATTTGCCCACTTCTTACTGCCATAAGCGGACACGTTGATCCTCCCAAAGCCTTTTTTAAAGAAGCAGTTCCCTGGTGTACGCTTTTCAATTGAATCAAGGCATGCTTTTTTTCATTAATCATAAGCTCTTTACTAGATGGAGTACCGGCTCTTCTTGTAGGAAGCAGTAAAGCTTGTAATGATTGATCTAAACTTCGTTTTTGAAAAATTTGAGAAGATAAAGTATCTACTTCTTCAACATTGTCTTGAAAGAAATCAACCGTATTATTTTGAAAATCTTGTATTATCTCACCTATTATCTCGTCTGTTTTATTCTTTTCAGGCAGCCCTATTACAAAAGGGTCATTCACAATAGTCTTGTCAATTATAGCAGATTCTATTTCTTTATTTACTAAAGGAAGATTATTCAGGTCATCATCCTCATCGACCATCTTTTCTTTAAATCCCTTTGACGGTACAACAGCTTTACATTCCAATGCAACATTTATACTTTCTGCTAAAAAATTCAATTTTTTTAGATTAAGATTTCTTGATTGTTCTGCCGCTTGCACTACTGCGTTGAACATTTCATCTAAAGTATGACTATCAAGCACTGTAAGATCATAGTTTCCCATTGTAACACTATCAGCCAACTGAACAAGCTCCTTTACCGAATATAACGAGTTTTGCTGTTGCGGCATTTGCACCAGCGGCATCTGTACCAGCGGCTGTTGCTGAAAATACGGTTGTTGACTAAGCGTTTTAGCCAGTGTCTCATCTTCTTGCATCTGTAAATTTTTTGTATCTAATTCTTGAAAAAATGAAACTAGTCTTTTTTCTTGTTTTTGAGTAAAACGGATACTGCTTTCTAAGAAATGAAACAATGAAACATTATCCGTATAAAATCTAACTCTTTCTATAGACTTCAACATAGCAGCTAACGCTTCCTCGGTATACTTACCAGAAAGATCTGTTTTTTCATTTTTTCCACATTCTAGACGCTCTATCTGTTCAAGATCTTTGGCCTCATAATCGCCTTGACAAAACAAATTGACGGAAGAAAAAACAAATAGGGATAATAAAAGAGAAAAAAACATCTTCTTATACATAAACAACCTCCTAAAATAATTATAAAATATAACATTAACTTTCATAGATCTTTACCATCTAAGCATATATTAAAACACAAAAAACTCAACAAAAAACCCTTCACATAAAGACTTTTAAAAAATAAACAGTCAAATATATAACATTTTTGCTTCAATTGCAAAAAATAGAGCTTCTCCAATTTATATCATTAATTTTCAATAATATGCAAAAAACATGTTCTATCACGTTTTTGCATGTATTCAATCTTTTATTTTAATCTTTTAAACTATATCCTGTCCCCGGAAAACACTTTCCTCTTACACCTACATCTTTTTTACTAGCTTTTCGAGCATTGCGCCCTCGAGGTCTACGGTTTACATTTCTTCGATTCTGATTTGGTCTTGGAATCTTTTTTTTAGGAGAAGGCTTTACCGGCTTAACTTTCACAGCAGCCACTTGTTGTTTTTTAGCTTCTAAAAAGAAATTCCTTCTAAATCCAATATCAGCATTCATCAAGGACGTTACAATAAACTTAATACGCTTAAAATATCCACCTGCAAGCATATTGCTTTTTCCTGAATCTAAAGCAAACCAGTTAAATTCACCGTCAACTTTAGCAACAACAAGACACACCCAGTGCATACCGCCAATTTTTTTAGTTAATTCCCTAAAAGACACATTTGAAGCACCACTAACTGAACCTTTTTCTCCTGTTCCTAAAATAAATGCATGTACAAAATTTGATTCTTTTTTTAGTCTATTTTTAATATCAAGTATCTTTATTGGATCAACTCGATAAAAATCTATTAATTCAGAATTTATTTCAATATCTAAAGCGCCACTGAGAATCGTTACGTTATCAGGATTGAACTTTGCAGTCTTTACAATCTGCTTTACCCCTTCAGCATCAAGACTATTTATTCTTACTTTTTTACCTACTTGTTGTCCATATGTAATCGCATGATTTCTATTGTTAAGGTTTGCAATGTCGTTTCTCATGCCCAGAAGATATTCTACAATCAGCTGGCTATTTCTTGTTGCCATAAGAGGACAGGTTGAACTCTTTAACTTTGCAACAACACTTTTGTCACCCTGATTAACCGTTTGCAATTGGAAAAGATTATGCACGGCGAAAAAATCACCTTCCACAAAAATAGATTTTTTGCGAATTTGAGCTTTCAACAACTCTTGGACTCTTACCTTTAATTCTGGTTGCTTCTCAACGCGCGCAACAACTTCTTCTTCATCAATAATAAGTTTTTCATCCATTTGAGGCAACTCAAACTGAGATTGTTCAAATTTTGGTTCATTATTGTCACAATTTTCAAACCGTGGTAGTTGTTTAAAAAAACTTTCAACCGGTGTTTTGCTTAGCTCTAAAGTTTCTTCGAGCAATGTAAACAACTTAGCATTTTCTGCTTGCATCCTATGCAATTTTATATATCTTAAAGCAGATAACCTTTGCTCTTCGTTAAGCATCATTATAAGATCTACTTTGTCCTTTGCAAGATTTTCTAGATTTTCTAGATCATTTTTTGAATAAAATTGTCCGAATGTAACAATAGAAGAAAATAGTAATATTGATAACACAAAAAAATAGGTCTTCTTAAACATAAGATACCCTCCATTCATAATACTTCAATTAAAAACCACAATACACTTATTAATTTTTATTATACACTAAACCCCCAAATTGTCAAATAGAATAAAAACAAGCTAAGTAGCCAGTGGGAGCTCCTACTCCCACCACAAATCATAATCTCTTGGAGTTTTTATTCCTTTTTACTTGCACAAAACAACGTTTTTTGCAACTTCACATATTGGTTTAGCCTTCCTGCAAGCCTTTGCTAGCTGAAAACCCATATTTGGCAATGCACCTGTTTGCAAACACATATTTTGACAACATATACCTTGCTCATTTCCCTTCGTTGGACAAGGGTAACAACAACAATCGCAATTCCAATTCATGACCAATTCAACCAATAGTCGAACACCTGCACCTGTTGCATTATTGCTCCTGTAGTAACTAATATCAGATACATTAAATGCGGTAAATGTCGTACCGGCAATATCAAGATGCGCCCATGGTGTTGTATCAACAAAATTCTGCAAAAAGAGCGCACAAGCCGTTGCACCAGCATGATATCCAGCTCTTTCAAGATTTTGCATGTCGGCCACATCCGATGCAATTGAAGGCTTATATATATCACACAAGGGCAACAACCATGCCCTATCGCCCGAAAGGCATGATGCATACTGTATTTTTTGCAAAAAAGGACAATTATTACTAAATAACCCACTATAAAATGGCCCCAGAGCCTCAATGCAGGAATACGTAAGGGTCCCTAAATCAATAATACCATCAAGCTCGTAATTCTTCGTTGCATAGGCAAGGGCATCTGCAAGGACAAGACGACCTTCTGCATCCGCATTTACAATTTCTGCCGTTTTACAATTATAGAATTTTACAATATCTCCAGGTTTTGTTGCCGTATCACTTGGCATATTTTCAGAAAGCGGAGCAATACATACGATGTTAATCGCAGGCTTGAGATACCCTACGGCATCCATAGCTGCAATAACTACAGCAGCTCCTGCCATATCCATTTTCATTATCAACAGTCCCTCTTCTGTCTTTAAATTCAATCCTCCAGAATCAAAAGTTATTCCTTTACCAACAAATGCAATCGTTGGTGCCGGCTGAGCTGTTTTATATTCCATAATAACAAATCGACAATCCTGATTTCCCTGAGAAGTCGCAGCCAGCCCTCCCATACCAAGATCAACAATTTGTTGCCGATCTAAAACCGTTATGCAAAAGCCATGCTTATTGGCAATCCTCGTTGCATCACTTGCTAATCGTATTGGCGTCAAAATCGCTGCAGGTAAATCTGTCCAGTAGCGCGCAAGATTAACCGCGCTTCCAACATAAGCACCAATTGGCAATGCTTGACTTACTGCATTCACATCTGACACAGTAGTCCCAACGAGTATTTCAAAAATATGATTTAATTTCCGCGTCTCATCCGTTATAAATTGATCAAATTGATATATTGCCATATAAAGCGTTATCGACAATTGTTTGGCTAGACAAAAGGCTGTTGTTCCAAATAATAGGGCTGATGGTAATGAAATAGCAATATTAGAAAAAGCATTTGTTTGAGCAACTCGAATAAGATTCCCTGTCGCCTGACGAAATTGTTCTATATCAATACATCTTGTCATGCCATACCCACAGGTCGGCTCTCCAAGACCAAGAAAAAGTAATCTTGTCACTCTTGTTTGGTCACAATTAGCCCCAGCTGTAGGAATAAACAAATAGGTATTTGCCTCACCAATAAATCCGTTATCTTCCATATAACTTTGTAACTGAGGAAAATAAAGATCTGCCACTAATTGCAACTCAGGAGTAAATACAAAATTCTTTGGAAGATAAAACACAAGACATTCAACATCTGCATATGCTATATTTTGCGTTGTTACATCAAACGTTATGCGTACCTGAGATTGCCTTTGATCAGGACAATCACTTGCAGGGCCAACCGAACAAGGCGCTGCAGTAATTACGACATGATTTAAACAAATAAAAAACAAAAAACTATAAATAATACTACATAATACAAGACGTGTTTTATTATTCACAAAGAACTCCTTTTTAAAAAATAAAAGGGGGCATCAATATGCTGCCCCCATAAAATCAGCTCCAATTCATAGCTAATTCAACCAACAACCTTACTCCAACCCCCGTTGCACTATCAGTTCTATAGTAGCTAACATCAGGCACATTATAAGCTGTTCCGGCAATATCCAAATGCACCCATGGGGTTTTTCCCACAAAATTTTGTAAGAAAAGTGCAGCAGTTGTCGCTCCAGCTTTATATTTAGGTTTTCCAATATTTTGTATATCAGCTATATTTGATTTAATGGCGGCTTTATAGCAATCATTCATTGGTAATCTCCAGACTCTATCCCCAGAAATCTTTGATGCTTTTTTTGTTTTTTCCCTAAATGACTTATTGGTGCTAAACAATCCACTATAAAATGGCCCCAATGCCCGGCTACAAGAACCCGTTAAGGTTGCCAAATCAATCATAGCATTTGGTTTATAATGCCTTTCTGCGTAGCTCAAGCCATCGGCAAGCACCATGCGTCCTTCTGCGTCTGTATTTTTAATTTCGGCCGTTTTACAATTATAGAATGTTACAATATCTCCTGGCTTTATTGCTGAAGCACTTAGCATATTTTCTGTAAGAGGGGTAATGCATACAATGTTAACGGCGGGCTTTAGATATCCCAACGCATCCATTGCCGCAATAACTGATGCCGCACCACCCATGTCATCTTTCATAGTCGACATTCCTTTGCTCGATTTTATACTCAAGCCTCCAGAATCAAATGTAATTCCTTTTCCTACAAATGCTATTGTGTCTGCTTTCTTTTTCTTTGTTTTATATTCCATAACAACAAATCGACAATCCTGATTCCCTTGGGATACCGCAGCTAATCCTCCCATGCCAAGTTCAACAATTTTTTTACGATCAAATACCGTTATGGTAAAACCATGTTTTTTTGCAATTGCTTTTGCATCATTGGTCAACCGAATTGGGGTTAGATGAGATGCAGGTAAGTCTACCCAATAGCGGGCACGATTTACCGCCCTTCCAATATAAGCCCCTTCTGGCAAGATCTTCTTTATTGCCTTCTTATCTTTTTTTGAAATACCCAACGTTATTTTGCATGTTGAATTAAGCCTACGATCTTTTGTGGTAATAAATTCATTAAATTGATATACGGCCATATACAACGTTATGACCAACTGCTTGGCAACATAATCAGGAGCTACTCCAAATAATTGAGCATCTGGTGATACAATAGCTATATGGGAAAATTTATTTTTTTGTGCCAACCGAATCAATGTTCCGGTTGCCTGACGTAATCGTTCAATGTCTATCTTTCCATCTTTAGGTTCTCCCAACCCAAGAAAGAGTAATCGCTTTATTCCTTTTTTTGTACTTATTGGAACAAAAAGACTCGTCTTATTCTTACCAATAAATTTTTTCTCTTTCATATATGCTTGCAACTGTGGAAAAAAAGTAGCTGCCAATTTTTGCAAATATGGGGAAAATGAAAATCCTTTTTTAACAAAAAAAACAAAACACTGAGCATCAGTATTTGCTATATTTTTAGTCGTAAGATCAAATGTGATCTGCACCTGAGACTGCTTTTGTGGTGGGCACTTTCTTTTAAGATCTACACGTTGGTTTTGTTTTACTTTTGAAGCCGAGGTAATTTTTAAATCTATATCATCAATTTTTTGAGTAGCACTCAACAATTGGCTACAGATAACACTCAAATATAAAAAATATAATCTTTTGCTCATACTCTCTCACTCCTTTAAAAAAAATAAATAAAAAAAAGGGCAGCAAAAAAACTGCCCCTATCAAAAATCTATTTCCAATTCATAGCCAACTCAACCAAAAGCCGTACTCCAAATCCAGTAGCACCCTTACGATAATAACTAATCGCTGGAACATCAAATGCTGTACTAGCAATATCTAAGTGTACCCACGGCGTTTGGCCAACACAACTTTTCAAGAAAAACGCAGCAATAACAGTATCAGCATAATAATTTCTATCACCTACGTTTTTCATATCTGCCACGAGTGATTTAATCGCAGGTTTGTAATCATCATTAAATGGAAGAGGCCAAACCCGCTCCCCCGAAAGGTATGATGCTTCTTGTACTTTTTTTGTAAAATCTTCATGCTTACTGAGCAACGCACAATAAAATGGACCGAATGCATACTGACAAGCTCCCGTCAAAGTTGCGAGATCAATCATAGCATCTGGTTTATAATGCTTTACGGCATATGCAAGCGCATCACAAAGCACAAGCCGCCCTTCTGCATCAGTATTTTTTATTTCTGCCGTTGTTCCATTATAAAACTTTACAATATCACCGGGCTTGGTTGCATTATCACTCGGCAAATTTTCTGAAAGTGGTGTCAAACATACAATATTTACATCCGGTTTTAAATCACCCAATGCATCCATCGCAGCAATCACAGCAGCTGCACCAGACATATCTTCTTTCATGGTTTCCATGTATGCTGCCGGCTTTAAACTCAAGCCTCCGGAATCAAAGGTAATTCCCTTACCAACAAAAGCTAATGTTGGTGCATTTTTTTTCTTTGTCTTATATTCAAGAACTACAAATCTGCAATCCTGGCTTGAACCACTCGAGACTGCCGCCAATCCTCCCATACCAAGATCAACAACCTTTTTGCGCCCAAAAACAGTTATTTTAAAGTCATGTTTTTTTGCAATATTTTCAGCATTAATAGCCAATTGTACCGGAGTAAGATCTGCCGGAGGTAAATCAACCCAATATCGAGCCTTGTTTACAGCTTTACCAACTATTTCACCTTCCTTGAGGCCTTTTTTTACGGCAGAAGTATCTTCTTTTTGAACAACCAGGCTCACTTTAAAATTATGGTTAAACTTGCGAGACTCATCGGTTATAAACTCATCAAACTGGTAACAAGCCATATAAAAAATAGTCGCAACTTGCTTTGCCAAGTAATCAGCCGTCACCCCAAACAGAGCAGCTTCAGGCAACTGCATAGCAATTGTCTGAAATATATGCGTTTCAGCTAATCGAATAAGCTGACCAACGGCTCTTCGCAATACCTCAACGTCAAATGTTTTGCCCTTTGTAGGCTTTCCAAGGCCAATAAATAATAGTCGCGTTAGGTCTTTTGTTCCACTTATCGGAATCAAGAGGCTACTTTTTTCATCTCCCGTAAATTTGTTCGCTTTCATATATGCTTGTAATTTTGGGAAAAGATCTTTCGCCACTTGCTTTAATGCAGATGAAAAGGTGAAATCTTTTTCAACAAAAAAAACAAGACACTCTGCTTTTGTCTCTAAAAGCTTTTTGCTGGTTAATTGAAAATGTACCATATAAAACTCCTCTAATGGATTTATATACTATTTTAATATCTATAAAATAGCATAAATAACCCACCGAGGCTATACCCGTAAAACAGAAATAAAATGTCTGAGAACCGCAGCTCTCAGACATTTAGGAAGTGATTAGAAGATGGAATTTTTTATAGAAGTTACCAGCAGCCTCCACAGCCGCCATAGCAACCGCCTCCCCAGCCACCATAACCACCATACCAGCCAGGATATCCAAGACCAAAACCAAAGCCACCATACCAACCAGGGTACCAACTGCTGTACATTCGCTGTTTTTGTCGAATAATAGCAAGACAGCGCCTATTTGCCTTTAAAAATTTAGAAAAATTTCGACCAATAAATCTGTCAATTTGATCTTCCTTAAAATATCCATGTAAGCGTATAACTTTACCCTTAGCATCCCTAAACGGTTTACCATCTAGAAACAACATAAAGGCAGGAGCTTTGCTAATTTTGTAATCCTCCACTAAGTCTTTGTTTCTATGATCTGTTATATTTGCAGCAAGGAAAGTAAAGCCTGCTCGCTTATACTTTGGGTTCCTACTCAAATCTCTAAAATCTTTTTTAAGATCTTTAATTCGTTGTTCTTTTCGCTTTTCTTTTTTTTCCTCTTGCTTCATCTCTGTTTTAATCGCGGTCCGTTGGGCCGGTGTCGCATGTTTCAACTCTTTTCGCCTTGCTCTTCTCCTTCTACTTCTATCCCGTTTTGATATCTCTTGGTAAAAGCAGGCAATTGCTAAGTTGTACATTTTTTTATTGTTACATTCGTAGGACTTGCCCGCCATAGATTTTGTGATACTTCCATCAAATTTATCTTTAGATCGGACAAATATATATTTTGAAAAAAGTGAACCAACAATTGTTACTAATACAAAAGCACATAAACAAAGATACGTACGTCTTTTACTGTTCATTTTTTCCCCCTTTTTTTATTTTTTTCGCAATACCAATATTTACCATCGTTCGCATTTGATTTGGATCAATATCCTCTATAATTCTGTGTTTATCTTTTTTATAAATAGAACCATCAACCACCCTATCTGCAAACTTTTTCAAGCGCTCTGCATATTTTTCCGGATTATAAAAGAATGAATCAAAGTGCCATCTTCCGTTTGTAATCCATAGTTTTTTATACCGGGATGCAGCATTATAGTAGACGGACTTAATACCTTCAACTGAAACTTTTTCATCCTTCCTGCAAAGAATAAAAAGACATGGAACCGAAACGTTTTTTATCGTTTCTTCCGGGTGAATCGGACAAACAAACGTCTCTATTCCTTTTGATCCAAAACCAGTAACCGCTTTTAAAAATGCTTTTACAAATGACTGAATATACGGATGAAACACATATTTTTTTAATATAGCACGGCCTGGAAGATTAAACTCATATCCAAAAATTGAAATCTTTTTATTATCTAACCCCCGCTTTATAACCTTTTCTGAAGCATCAAACGGACAATCCAAAATCATTCCATCAAACAATGTAGAGTCTTTCGCTTGCGCCTCAATTGATGCAACTGCCCCCATCGAAAAGCCATAAACCAAAAGAGGTAAACCTTTTAAATCAGGATGATTTCTAAGAAATTTAGCTGCCGCAATAACATCATACGCCTCATATTTGCCAAGCGTACAAAACTGCCCTTCTTTATTTTCACCGTGTGCTCTAAAATCAAATATCATCGTATGGTAATCTGGAAAAATATATCGCAAAAAACCTATGTCGTTTTTATCACATGAAAACCCGTGACAAAGTAAAATAACTCCCTTTGCATTTTTTCGTTTTACCAACCGGCCATGCCGCACTATTTTTTGATCAGAGCTATCATTTTTCTTAGCATACAAAACAACATTTTCTATAACCGAATTTTTAATCGTGTTCCCTTCTCTAGAAACCACACACCCAAATCCATTTGGTTTAAATAATGCAATCATATGAGACAATTGAAAAAACAAAAAGAAAAAAACTGTATATATAGGTATTTTATACAGGTTTTTTAAGAATTTTTTCATTCCCATCCCCTTTTTTTTAACCCTTCCTATTTCTACTCATATAGTATCAATTAAAATTTCCAAATAGCAATATTTTATTTTTTGCAACAGGCAAACCCTTTCGCCCAGGCGACTTTCTGTGTCAGTTTTTTTGAAAAATAATGGAGCATGGAGGAAGAAATTTTAAGGTTTAGGAGATGCAATAAATGCAAATTCGACTTGGGGTTTTTCTTCATGTATTACATTAAACTTTTTATAGATCATATATCCATAATTACCGAATTGATGTTAATTAACGTGAACTCGAGCTAAGGAAATTTTAATTAACGTGAGCTCGATCTAAGAAGATTAATATAAATGTTGAGTAATGGTTAAAAGAATAAAGCATTTATCTGAAAAAAATTATTAATTCTCC
>Ga0180433_10000703_pt1 | contig 56818 bp, 32 predicted proteins | sample SS_ome_8_FD_132980 | JGI IMG/M metagenome (GOLD analysis project Ga0180433, IMG submission 132980) | Hypersaline lake sediment archaeal communities from the Salton Sea, California, USA - SS_1_D_1 metaG | ecosystem: Environmental > Aquatic > Non-marine Saline and Alkaline > Hypersaline >... | reverse complement strand
ATGGAAGGGCCATCGCTCAAAGGATAAAAGGTACTCCGGGGATAACAGGCTGATCGCTCCCAAGAGCTCATATCGACGGAGCGGTTTGGCACCTCGATGTCGGCTCGTCACATCCTGGGGCTGAAGAAGGTCCCAAGGGTTGGGCTGTTCGCCCATTAAAGTGGCACGCGAGCTGGGTTCAGAACGTCGTGAGACAGTTCGGTCCCTATCTGTTGTGGGCGCCGGAAGTTTGAGAGGAGCTGCTTCTAGTACGAGAGGACCGAAGCGGACAAACCTCTAGTGTACCTGTTGTGGCGCCAGCCGCACCGCAGGGTAGCTACGTTTGGATGAGATAAGCACTGAAAGCATCTAAGTGCGAAGCTCACCTCAAGATGAGACTTCCTTTAAGGGTCGTTAAAGACTATGACGTTGATAGGTTGCAAGTGTAAAGATAGTAATGTCAAAGCTGAGCAATACTAATTACCCGTAAACTTTCTGTATTATAACTGAACAATACTTTGAATTTTCTTTCTTCATGTCTAAATTATTTGACAATAAGTCATCTAAAGCTTAAGGCGAATCTTGCGGCGGGGAACCACCTCTTCCCATCCCGAACAGAGAAGTTAAGCCCGCCAGCGCCGATGGTACTGCATTAGTGGGAGAGTAGGTCGTCGCCGACTTTTTATTATAAAACCCGGCATTTGCCGGGTTTTTTTGTTATATGAAATGATATATTATTCATTGATACTAACACCAATAAAATGCTGCAGCCAGAATTCCCTGCTCTCCCTCGAAGAATGCTGGGACTTCGGAGGCCCCCAACCATGACGCTCATCAGGATATAACATCATCTCAAAATCCCTGTCCAGATCAGTAAGCTTGTCTATTAGCTGAATAGTATTCTGCATGTGCACATTGTCATCCATCATCCCATGTATAATATACAGCTTCCCCCTGCATTTTTCCGCATGGGTCATCACAGATCCGAAATTATAACCCTCCGGATTCTGCTCAGGTGTGTCCATATACCTCTCAGTATAAACATTATCATACAGCCTCCAATCAGTTACAGAATATTTTGCAAAACCATGAGTGAAATAGTCCGCACCATAAGTCAATGCCATGCACGTCAGATACCCTCCGTAACTGCCACCTGTAATGCCTATCTTTGTTGTGTCAATAAAAGGCTTTTCCTTTAACCACTTTACTGCAGCAATGTAATCGTCAATCTCCCATTTGCCCAGGTTCCTGTGCATATATTCCTGCCCTTTCTTGCCGAAATGACCTGTGCCGCGGTGGTCAACAGCTATCCTGATAATACCGTTCTTTGTCATATAATCACCCTCCGGATCTTTGTACGTGTTTCGTACTGAACCCGCATTAGGACCACCGTATATAGTAAAAATAACACCGTATTTTTTGCTATCGTCAAACCCGGCAGGTAATATCCAGTAAGCAGGTAGGTCAAAACCATCTTTTGTAGGAATAGTGAAAAGCTCAACCTTGCCAGCCTGCTCTGTATCATTACCCTGTACTTCACTGTTTCCCAGATCCCGTATCTTTTCAGGTGAGGACGAGCAAAGCTCCATCCTCATAGGAGTGGTAATATTACTGTATGTGTCAATGAAATAGCTGCCTTTCTCCGAAATATCAAAAGAATGATATCCGGGCTTTTTAGTAAGCTGCTTCATATCCGTACCGTCCAGCTTTACCCTGAAAAGATACCGGTCTGTTGAAACTCCCCCGGTACCTGTGAAATATACAACTCCCGCCTCTTCATCCACCATTTCAACTCCATGCACACGCCACTCCACATCAGTGATCCTGCTTATCAGTTTTCCGTCAGGATCAAAATAATACAGGTTCATCCAGCCGCTCTTGTCACTGCGAAGGATAAAACCGCTACCGTCTTTCATTACATAAATATCCTCATACCATTCAATCCATGCCTTTTGCTTATCGTTATAAACGAGCTTTTTCTCCCCTGTTTCCGGGTTGGCAGAAAATATTTTCATGTCATCCTGATCCCGGTTAAGAACCTGGTAATATAAACGTTTTGAATCCACTGACCAGAAGGGCCATGCAATATAAATATCTTCTTTGTCATTTGAATCTATCCAGGTGGTATTACCGGTAGTAATATCAATGATGCCGAGCTTCACACCGGGATTCGGATCACCGGCTTTCGGATAATGCATAACCTCCAGCCTGCCATGAACACCATCCGAACTGTAGATAGGAAACTCCGGTACAGGAGAATCATCGAACCGCAGAAAAGCGATCATCCTGCTGTCAGGACTCCACCAGAAAGCCCTGTACCTTGATTTTCGCCCCAGAATTTCTTCATAATAAACCCATGATGCATATCCGTTATATATCAGATCTGTTGCATCATCTGTCAAACGCGTTTCCAGTCCTTTTTCCAGGTCAAGAATATACAGGTCTCGCTCCCTTGTAAAAGCAATGTATTTTTCATCAGGTGAAAAAACAGGTGTTTCTTCCTCAACAGTATTGTCAGTTATCTGTCTGAATAGTTTTTTAATCCTTGAATAATAATAAAGGTCACCATCCTTTTTTATTATATTGCTGTTATAATTTTTTGTGCTTTCCGATCTCCAGCTTACCATAAATCCCTGAGGCAGGGCTTTATTTACCTCGGTCAGGTAACTTGTCTGCCTGTAAACCTTGCTTTTACCTGTTCTGGCATTTACTTTATATACATGCTCATTACCGTTTTTGTCATCCCTGAGCTCGAGATAATTCTCATCATCAAGCCAGCCTTCAATATCCGGAATGGAAAATACGGATTGTGCTGATACAGCTCCTGAAATTATCACAAGAAGGATTAATTCTGTTATGATGTATCTAAATAAGATCATAATAAATATTTGTTTTGTGGAAATAATATAAAATACACCTCATAAAAATATTAATAATATTTTATCCCTCATGTATTATTATACAAATTTTAAAAAAGCCCATAAACAGCGGTGTCTAAAAGGGGACAGTCCCCTTTGCAAACCCTTGTCAAATAAGGGTTGTGAATTAAGGATATTTGTAATGGCAAGAAAATCAATTAATTATAATAGCATTCTGCCCATCCCCCGTAGAACCGCCATGCATGGTAGTCTGCTTCTTCCTGGTATTCGTCCATCATATAGTCTTCTCCGCAATACTCACCGTAATCTTTCACATAATCCCCATTCCCGTCATAGATATCACATTGAATACATTTACTGCATGAAGAGAAGATCGTAAAGGACAAAAGAGCTATAGATAGTATAAAGATTTTTTTCATCGAAAGAAAGATATTGGTTATATCTTACAGATACAAGAATGATGCCAGGTAGTTTTAATATGCAAAAAGCCTGTAAATACTGGCCTGTAAAAGGGGACTGTCCCCTTTATGGATTATTTGATATGGGAGTATGGTAATGAGTTGATTATTTTATTTAAGGATGGTTATTTTCTTTGTACTTGATCTTTCTTTTGTAACAATGTTCAGATAGTAGATTCCGTTTTTAAGATAGGACAGGTCAACGCCGGATATTTTACCTTCAGGGAATATTTTATTTGTTTTTAACATTTTCCCGGTAATATCAAATACATTGACCATAATTTGCTTTTCATTGATACTACTTATATAAATATTCAGTTTTCCTGAAGTGGGATTTGGAAAAACAGATATTTGATCTTTCACAGATGATCCATCCAAATATACAGAATTGGTAGTTATATTAATATCATCAATCCAAAGCATAAATTTTCCTACAGAAACATCCTGAATGCCAATGTGAATATTCTGATTGTTATAAGCAGACAGGTCATAGTTCCTTTCCGTCCAGGTTGACGGAGCAACTTCATTTGTTGCAATTGCAGTGAAACTTGAAGGATTGTCATCTGTTGTCGAAACAAGAACATTGTAATAATTTTCTCCCCAGGTCCCGGGCTTTGGTGACAATACCCAGAAGGAAATTGAGGAGCTGGTGCCTAGCAGAATTTTGGGAGAAATGATCCAGTCATCAGCAGCCGTTACATCGTCGGACGGACATATTGCCATTCCAGCCCTTACACCGCTATGTGCGGATGCCAGGCTGAATCCTGCATCAGAAGGATTGAAAGCCATAAACCCAAAAGCACCACCTTCATTCGGAAAATCACAATCAGAGCTCTGCCAGGAATTCTGACCGTCTCCTTCATAGGATTTCCATGGAGAAAAATCAGTAGTATAATCCACAAGGTCCTCGAAATCGAGAGTGAAGAATCCTGAAATATCTACTCCGATAGTCAGGACATATACAAGATCATCAGAATATGTCCCGTCTGTCAAATGGAACGAGAGGTCAACATCAGTTTCAATTGGCGTTGAACTGCTGGTGGTGATCTCAAATGTTGCAGGCTGGGTTTCTCCGGGATCCAGTATTCCGACATTCACAGATGATGTTGCAACATTAACATATCCTGCATTTGTGCCCATAGGCGTACAATCAACATTCGCATTTGCTGAAGCTACAGCACCGGTGTTTGAAGCATTTAATGTGATCTCGGCAGTTTCACCCGGATCAAGGTAGCCATTACCGTCATCATCTGTGATCGTCATTGATATAAAACTTAATGACAGGTAGGGATCCGTTATGTTAAGATGCATTGTCTCCAGGGCAGGATCACCAAAGAGATGGTACTCTTTTTCTCCTTTAATGCCATAGGTTGTTCCCAGGGAATCCCAGGTAAAATCTTTACCATACTGGAACATTGGACCGATCTGGGTTATGCCTTCCCATGCAAGAGCTTTTGCCATTCCCATATTACATGCTTTCTGATTATAAGAGGAATTTTCTGTCGAACCCAGGCTTGTTGTACCAAACTGATCGTCACCAATAATTGTTTCACACCAGCAGGCAGAAGAATACGAAAAATCACCTGAAAGACAGCAAAAGCTCCAGACAAAAGGATAAATTGAATTATTGATCTGGCTAAGAGCATTAAAACCCTGCCAGCCGGTCTGAAAACCATGACCTTCATAAGTAAAAAATCTGCATCCGGAATTTATTGCTGCTGCCGCATCATCATCAGTTGCCCCCTGTTGGTATGCCAGACAATTTACAACCTCCAGGGTGGGTTCAAGAACAGCCTGAACATTAGCAAATTCATCATTTATATGGCTGTCATCTGCAAAACTTGAATAATGTACCATTTTATTGGTCATATCATCAAGATGAGTTTCGGTATGAATGGTTTTTGTGACAATATTAGAAAAGGCGCCTGATGATCTTGCAAAGAACAGTCCCAATAATACATCCGGGTGATCATCATTGCTCCCTTCCATTGTGGTATAACGGAGGTATGTTTTTGAACCATCTTCAGTATCATACGGAAAATAATCCTTATTTCCGACAAAAAGAACATAAGTCGGGCGTGTATCAGGATTATCATATCTGCCCTGGATAAATGATTTCATTGCAGTGCCTGATGATCCTGCATCTGAAGTGGTAAATACATCTACATTATAGAGTGAGGAACGGTAATTCACAAAATCATTCAAATCACTGTTATTATATTCAGCAGCAGTTATGATCAGGTAGTTTTCTGTTTTGACCGGAGTTTCCGGCACACAATAATTTGCAAAATGACTCTTTAAAAGCTTACGGTATGTTTTTGACACAATGTCTGAAAAGTCAACAGGATTATCGGCTGTTATTTTTACCTTAAAGCTTTTAATAATGGTCAATGAGTTTTCTGACGGATTGTAATAAAACGGGTTAATAAATATATGTACTCCTTTAATTCCGCGATATATATATGGCTCAGAATGATATATCAACTGATCCTTTTCTCCACAAGATTCATAATATTTTTTATCAATAAAAAAAGGTCTGTCAGAAATAATTTTTGAAACAGGCCATGGTTTCTGTCGGGGATATATCCTATGAGTCAGCGTGATCTTTTCAGCTACAATATCATAGACATTGAACTGTGGGAGATTCTCTTCAACAGCCAGATTAAATGAATATCCGGGTATTTCAGGTTTCCCGAATTCACCGAATAATCCGTATCCATCCACTGAAAATTTAAGATAGGTTTCACTATTACATACTATTTCAACTAAAGACCAATTATCAATACTGAAATTGAATTCATATCCGTTATTAAGCATTTTTAATTCAATTTCTTTTTGAGCGCAGGTTATACAATTGGCATAGATAAAGAATAATGTTAATGTGAAAGAAATAAAATTTATAGTTTTCATTTACAAATCTCCTTATTACATTACAATTGAAAACAGAAGAAACATAAATGGAAATTACATTTTATATATCTTAATGCCATATTTTTATGTATATCTGATGTTTACATATCTGATTTATGGTTAAAATAAATGTTTACAATGTCAATTGTATATTGCATTATATCAATGCTGTATAGTGTCCAGAATCATTACAAATCAATGATTCTGGCATATACTGGTCAGTTATTTAAAGTGGACTTTAATTTTTGCAATGCAAAAGGATATATTATAATTCATTTAGAAAATCGGATATAGATTTATCATGATTTATGTTCAGTTTTTTTCGTAACCTGTGGCGGCCCATATCCACACTTCTGGGTGATATATTGATAAGAGAGGATATCTCCTTTGATGAGAGATTAAGCTTTAGCAATGCAGATAATCGTTTTTCTTTGTCTGTCAGGTCAAATTTTTGCTGCAGTTTATGAAAGAACGTCTGGTTTACCATTTCAACCTGAGCATGAAATTCTTTTCGGTCTTTGTCTATCCTGAGGTATTGATTAATAAGCTGAGACAGTTCATTTATCTTTAGGATTCCGTTTTCATGTCTTTTTATCTTATTCAGATCGTTTTTAATATTTTCAAGGAATTCATTTTTCTGGATTATATGTAAAGCAAAATTCTCAAGTTCTTTATTTTTATATTTAAGTTCACTAATAAGGTTTTGTTTTTCCATTTTTCCGGACCTGATCTTATTCCTCTGCCAGTAGTATATCATACAGGTTATAATTACAAGCAGGACAAGCCCGCCTGCCAGTATGTATTTTTTAAGCGCATCAATTTTTTTTTCATGCTGAAGTAACTTTATCTCACTTTCTTTTTTTTCCGTTTCATATTTTATCTGAATTTCAGCTATTTTTTCATGGTTTTTTAATGTGAATATACTATCCCTGAGAGCAGAGTATTTTTGAAAATATTTAAGCGCATTCTTATAATCACCTTTTTGTGAGAATATCCCGGATAATGAATAATAACTTTTTATGACCAGTGATGGCAGGTTTAGTTCCTGTGCAGCATTTTTGCCTTCGTTTATATATTTATAGGCAAGGTCATACTTTTTTTGTTTCATGTAAGCATTCCCGATCGCGTTTTTATTATAGACAATGCTCATTTTATCTCCTGCTTTCTCACATGCCTCCATTGATAAGAAAAAATACTCAAGAGCTTTATCATATTTACCCATACGCACATATGTATTACCTATGTTATGAAGTGGGATCTGATATTTTCCTCCTGCCTGTTTTGCTATTTCAAGAACTTTAAAGTAATATTCGAGAGCATTTGTATTATCATTAAGAGTGCTGTAAATATTTGCCAGATTATTTAATGACATTGCTATTCCGTGTTGGTCATTTAGCTCCTTTCTGATCTTCAGGGCTTTTGAATGGTATTCAAGAGCTTTTTCCTTATTTCCAAGATTGTGGTAAACATTTCCCATATTATTATATGAATTGGCAATCCCTTCCTTGTTTTCTGTAATTTCATTTATCTTGATGGATTTTTGCAGATAAAGTAATGATTTATCATATTGGGTAGTATTACTATATGCCAAACCTATATTACTTATTGCCTTTGCTATCTCTGTAGAATTATTATATTTTTTTGCAAGTGAAAGAGCTTCTTCTGAATAAATAAACACTTTTTCAGGCTCATCATGAGCATACGCGACAGCTAGCTCATTAAGTACCTTTGGTTTTTCTATTTCATCAATGATATTAAGTATTATGCGCAGACTGTCAGCAACCCTGTTGGTTGCATTTTTTTTATTATCATCTATAGTCCTGTTTTCTGCCTTGGGAGCAGGAATATTATAGAAAAAAAATAATATAACACAGATTGTATATACGATGAAAAATCGTTTCATGCTTTTGCCAGGACAATCTATTAAGCCAATAAAATGTATAAATTTAAATATAATAAAAATTTAGTTTTAATTTTAATTAATTATAAATATACCATTATTCATTATACAAATTTTGAAAAATATATTGTCATAGAAGTAATCATTAATGACGGATAATTTTTGAAAGCCTGACAGAAAGGGATTAACTTTTTTAAAGATTTAAAGAGGAAGCTGCAGTAAAATCTAATAACCTTACCCCAAACTATGAAAATCTATAAATTTTATCTTTGGCTTCCTCTTTATTAAATATCCGGTATTTCGGGAAATTATTCCCGGAATACCTATCACCCCCGTGAGTTTAGTTGTTTTTGTTATTCTGAAGAGGAATGAAGAAGAGTAATTATCCCTTTCCATTCCTGATAAATATTATTATTTAATAATTGTTATTTTTTCAGTATATGATTTATCTGCTGTTACAATCTTTAAGTAATATATACCATTATTAAAGGCTGTAAGATCCATGCTAACAATGTTGTTACATACAGATATATGATCAGTTCTTAAAAGCTTCCCGGAAATATTGAAGATCACCACTTTTATTTTTTTATTTTCGGTATTATTCATGAAAATTTTCATATTCCCGGAAGAAGGGTTTGGAAATACTGAAATCTGATTTTTTAACTGTGGTTCTTCTCCAATATTTACCGAATTGGTATTTATGCTTATATCATCCACCCACAGCATAAATTTGGCAGCAGAAACGTCCTGTATTCCAATATGGATATCCTGGTTGTCATAAGCTGAGAGGTCATAGCTCCTTTCTGTCCAGGTATCCGGAGCTATCTCATCTGTTGAGATAGCCGTGAAGCTTGAAGGATCATCATCTGTTGTTGATACAAGAATTTTGTAATAATTTTCTCCCCAGGTTCCGGGCTTTGGTGACAATACCCATAAGGAAATTGATGAGTTGGTACCTAACGGTACTTTGGGAGACATAATCCAGTCATCAGCAGCTGTTACATCGTCGGACGGGCATATGGCTAATCCGACTCTGACGCCGCTGTGCGCTGATGCCAGGCTGAACCCTGCATCGGAAGGATTAAATGCCATAAATCCGAATGCTCCTCCCTCATTGGGGAAATCGCAGTCTGAACTTTGCCATGAGCTCTGACCATCACCTTCATAGGATTTCCATGGAGAAAAATCAGTTGAATAATCCACAAGGCCTTCAAAGTCAAGAGTGAAATAACCTGTCATGTCAATCCCGACAGTAAATTCTTTAACAACCTCAGTAGCTGAATAAGTGCCATCCGTAAGGTTGAAAGTAACCGTGATCACAGTTCCCCCGGGCATAGATGAAGGAATATCGACATTAAATGAGACATTTTCTGTTGCGTTCGAAAGAAGGGTACCAAGATTTTGAGAGCTGTTATTGATCGTTATATCTGAACATGTTGCTGTGATTGTTGCAGGTGCTGTAGCATCAATACCCATATTCTGGACTATTACATTGATATTGGCATTTTCCCCCGGATCAAGTGTTCCGCTTGCATCATTATCATCAGTGATATTATCATGTGTAATTGTATAATATGGTTCATCAAGAGATCCTACTATTACATCTTCCATATACGGGATCCTGTTCTTGGCAGTTATCGTTACCTGCATATTTGGTAATGCAGTTGACAAAGGAGGATTAATTGTGATATTTGTTGAACCCCCGTTAGAATAAGTCGTACCTATAATTTCACCACCAACAGTTAATGAGATCAGAGCATCTTCCATATCACAGGAAACATTGAATTGTGTTGCCCCCTGGCTGATGGAAGCAGGATGTGAAATATTCATGGCAACAGGGTTATCCGTAAAGATTATTACCGAGGGGTCTCCAAAGACTACCCAGGTATCGCTGACCCAGGGGCCGTCACCCGGATAGTCATCTATCATTTTTGCGCAGCCATTCATTGCTATTCCCCCATAGGACCATTTTATGTTATTAGAATATTGTTCAGTGAGTATATCTACCTGTTCATGCAGTCCGGCATAAGGCTCATACCATGGCTGGCTGATAGCAGCCATTTGTGTAGCCAGGAAACCTGCAGGGTTTCCATTGTGCTCTGCCCTCAGCATTGCTTCTGCAAGGCATGTTGTACTTGTAAATTTTCCTACATCACATGCCAGGCAATACATAAAAGGCCACTGTTCTGTATTGGTAAGATTGTTACAATCAGAAGTTGAAAAATTAACTGAATATAATTGTGTTGATGTACCATGTCCGCTGTGAGGTATAAAACCAAGCCCCTGGTTTATTGTATTGGTTACCTGTGCACCGCTGTTGCTTGATGATATCATATCAACATTCGAATAAGTATATGCTTCCATGTCAGATATAATGCTGTTAATAGCATTAACATCATCACTCTCATCACCGGAAGCAAGTCCGAGCCCTTTATTAAGATATGTTTCCGAACCATCCATCTCTTTTTCGTAGCTAATGGTACGTACTACCTGTGTTTCGATCTGGGCAGCAGTGCTTCCAGAGAACCTGCCAACAAAAACCTCAACATAAGAGTCGCTGCCAACAATACAACCGTATTTATTGTCAGATGCATCACCGGAAGATGATGATGCAGGCACCTCACTGTTATCACCCACAAGGAGAACATATTTCAAATTGTTATTATCATAATAATCTGAAATATAAGTAGCAATGGCACTTGAATTACCAATGTCTGACACATCGACTATTTCTGTATGTATCCCTTTTAGTTTTTTCCATTCAATAAAAGGCTGCATAGTAGAAATAAAGCTGCTATGAGAAATAATTAACAGGCATCCTTCTTCTTCAACAGGAGTATATTTTACTGAGTCGTAATTGATGAATCTCCTGCCATATATCTGTTTAAATTCAGGATCAATACGCGTAAGCTCTTTTTTCCTGATGAAAGGATTTTGCCCTTTTTCGCCTGTTGACTTAACCTCTATAACAATTTCATTATATATCCTAAGGGTCTTTGTTACAGGATTATACTGAGCAGGATAAAGATTAACAGTCTGACCCCTGTAATCCCTCATTATGTACGGTGTATTCAGATCAGACAGTTTTCCCGGGAAAAAATGGTCTTCCTGATAGGTTTCTCCATATATGTACGGAACAGTTGCCGGGTCAATTTTTCTCGAGAAGCTTCCCTTTGACGGGGCAATATCAATATTCTGATATTCTATATATTTTGAAGATATTATGGAACAGGCCATTTTAGATTTATCAGAAATAATAATTGAGGTGGTTATCTTTGGAAGATCAGGATCTCCTGATGACAGAACAGGTGCACCATCATTTATACTGATAATATATGATAATCCCTGAGGTGTCTGAACAGGGATCTTATAGAAACCATTTAAAGTGAATTTTAGAATAGTTGTCTCTATATCAGAAGATAACAGTTGAATTTGATCTTCCCCGGTATTTTGTGTGCCGGTCTTTATCCATTCGGTTCCAAAGGAACAAAAAAAAGTAAGAAATATTATAGCAATAATAAGTGACTTCTTCATAACAGGTCGTATTAGGGTTTATAAAGTAATTCCGGGTCTGTGAAAATTATAATAATATAAATATAATATAACAATCTGACTGTGTCAAGTTAATACCGTACGGATTTTTAAATTTGGACAAACAAAAGTTAATTTGCCTTAGTGGTATTTGTTGTTCTCTTATAGAATGAAGGGGTTATGCCGGTGTATTTTTTAAAAGCTTCATTAAACGTGGTTTTGGAATTGTACCCAAGGGATTTTGCAATAAATTCAATTGTGTAATTGCTGTTTCCCGGATCAGATAACATTCTTCTGGCCTCTTTTATCCTGTATTCATTAATGAAGCTTGTAAAATTTTTATTGAACATCTCATTTATTACCTGTGATACATATGTGGTATTTGTATTAAGGAGGCCGGAAATTGTATTAAGATTGAAATTGTCATCCTTGAAGATCTTTTCATTCTCCATGAGGTATTCAATTTTTCCTGCCAGGGCTTTCTTTTGCTCAAAAGACAGGGGTGATCCTGAATATTTATTAGTGTGATCAGCCTTTTCATCTTTGACCATGATATCATTATTCGTTTTTTTGCCAGTCGAAGTCCCTGTTTCTGCTCTTAATTTCATTATTTTATTTTCAGATTCTACGATCTCCAGGTTTTTAAATGCAAGTTTCCTGTCAGATCGTATTTTTAATATATATAGAACAGAAGTAGCAATAACCAATAATAATGCAGCAATAACAAATATCAGCAGGTTTGTTTTTTTGCTTAATTTTGCTTCTTTGATCTTTTTTTCAGCATTAAGCAACCTGATCTCATTTTCTTTCTTTTCCGACTCATACCGGGTTTTAATATCAGTTATCCTCTTATTTTTAATGGAATCTTTATGAAGGGAATGAAGCTTGAAATACTCCAGGGCTTTTTCATGTTTATTTTGTTCATAATACAATAAAGACAGTTTTTCCGACACTTCTGATACCCTCTCGGGGGAGCCTATTTCTTCGCATATTGATAAGGCTTTTAAAAGATAATCTGCCGCTTTATTAATATTTTTCTTTGAGTAATAGATTGAGCCCATGCCTTCGTAGGATTGGCTTAATTCTCTTTTGCTACTCAGCTCATTGCTAATATTTAATGATTTTGAATAGTATGTAAGAGCCCTGTTGTATTCTGCTTTATTCTCATATACATCTCCTATGCTGTTATATGCCCATGCCATTCCCCGTTTTATCTCATTTTTTTTGTAAATATCAAGGCTTTTAAAATGATAGTTAAGTGCTTTTTCATATTTGCCAAGATCGTTATATATATCCCCGATATTCCCATAGTTAATGGCCATACCATACTGGTCATCTAACTCCCTGCTGATTTTCAGGCTCTTAAAATAGTAATCCAGGGCCATTTTATATTCCTTCTGCTTCACATAGATAATCCCAATATTATTATAGCACATACTAATACCATATCTTAAATAGTTATTGTCAGATGGTGCGCATGAATTACTCTCAGTATTTAACAGCTCTTCAAGTATTTTAAGCGATCTGTAATAATAATCAATAGATTTTTCATAATCGCTGATCTGGTCATAGATGATCCCGATATTATTAAGCGTCATAGCAATACCGTATTTATTATTCAGCTCATTTCTAATATCAAGGCATTTGAACTGATATTTAAGAGCATTGTTATATTGCCCCAGTTTTTCGAAAATTGTCCCGATAGAACTATAATTTGCGGCAATGCCTTTCTTATAGCCGATTTTTTTGTCTATTTCGGCACTTTTCAGATGATACTCAACGGTGCTGTCGTAATTACCAATGATTTTGTTATAAAAAGCAAGATTATAAAAATAAGCTGACTGACCTTTCAGATAGTTTGCCCGGATTGCAAGATCATAACATTTTTCAGCGTACCTCAGACCTTCTTCGTACTCTCCGTTATCAATATAACTGAAGGTGAGTTTGTCCAGGATATTTATTTTTTGAGTATCAGTTTCAGCAGTATTAAGTATAGTTGACAGACTGTCAATTATTTTTTCATTGTTTTGAGAAAAACAAAATACTGAGAACGGTATTAAAACTAATATAAAAATGTATCTGGCCATCAAAATTTTAAGAATATTATATAATGAATATAAAGTTATAAAATATTCTTATAATATGAAATGACAGTAAAACGGAGTAGGAAAAATAACTTAAATCCTTGTGGGGCAAGGGATGAAAAAGGGGACTGTCCCCTTTTTCATCCCTTTTTAAATTATTTTACGATTATTTTTTTGCGATATATTTCATTATTATTATCAAGTTCCAGAAAGTACATTCCATCCGATAAGGCGGATGTATCAGCGGAATACCTGTTTCCGTTAATTTTACCTGATAACAGGAGGTTCCCTGTAATATCATATAACCTGATGACATAACTCTCGTTATTTATATCCGGTATATTAATAAATAATTTGTCAGATGCAGGATTAGGATAAACGCCTATATTATCAGCATTTTCAATGTAAGGAATATCCGTAGTTATTGTATCACCGTATAATTCAATAACTTCAGACTGTGTCAGGTCCCTGTCAAAGATCCTTAATTCATCAATTGTGCCGTCAAAATACTGGTTTGTCTGATCCCAGTATGCTCTTCCAAGCCATAATTTTTCGTGAACAACTGCATCTTCAAAGAACTGGCTGTAATAAGAATTCCCGAAATTGTATATTCTGTTATACATTTCCACGCCATCCAAGTAGCCTGTATTGTAATTTTGTCCTACAACAACTACCAAATGATGCCACTCACCCTCCGATATAGGGTCACCGGAATCATATCAAAAGGAAGGGTATGTGCAACCGTTTTTCCACGTTGTAAAGTAAAGCCGTTCAGAGCCCATGTGAATAGGACTATGACCTATCTCAATATTCATACCCTGATTCGCAGCATCAAAGAAGTTGCACATATCTTCCGCACCATAATAAAATATCGGTGCGATACCATAGGAAGTCGGGATGTTATCAACCTTAAACCAAAGGGAAATAGAACCATATCCCAATCCTGCCAGGATTGAAGGAGGTGGTGATCCGTCACCCGGAATGCGGGCATAATCATTATTTCCGTCAAATTCCAGGGCATTGCCCTTGATGCCCGGAACAAGCTGGGCACCATAATTCGTACCGTGATTGGCATATTGCGAATGATCACTGAAAGTATTGCCATCCAACTGATCAAAACTCCAATATGCGACCAGGCCATCGATTTGTGCTGAAGCAATAATCCCGAAGACAATGCAAAACACAAATGATATAATAATTTTTCTTTTCATATCTGTGAAATTAATTATTAATAATAGTATTTGTTTTTTCGTGAAACCATCATTTTAAAATTAATACATATCCTGGCTCATTTTTGGGTTTATGTATTTACATATTGTTTACAAAAATGCTTGTCAGGGCTAAATAGTATTTACAGATGATATTATATCTTGCAGATATTCAGACGAATGATAATCTGTATGTGTTTACGGAATTGGATATTGGTGATAGTTGTATTTTTAGTCGATCGTTGTGGAGGGAAAAATAAAAAACCCGGCTTTAGTGAGCCGGGCTTTTTGTCTGTTTTATTCTATCAGGCTTTGTTATTGCTGCCTAATACGTTGATTATTTTGTGTTTGTACAACTCTTTGAGTGATTCACGTGCAGGTCCGAGATATTTTCGGGGATCGAACTCAGCCGGTTTTTCGACAAATACCTTTCTAACTGCTGCAGTAACAGCCAGTCTGCCGTCAGAGTCGATATTTATTTTGCAGACCGAAGATCCGGCTGCTCTCCTGAGCTGCTCTTCGGGAATGCCTACTGCATCTTTAAGTGCACCACCATGTGAGTTTATTGTCTCAACCAGGTCCTGTGGTACTGATGATGATCCGTGCAGCACGATCGGGAATCCCGGGATGCGTTTTTCTATTTCTTCCAGTATGTCAAACCTTAAAGGAGGCGGTATCAGAATACCCTCTTCGTTCCTGGTACATTGCTCGGGCTTGAATTTATTCGCACCATGTGAAGTGCCTATAGAGATAGCCAGTGAATCAACACCTGTCTTTCCTACAAAATCTTCAACCTCTTCAGGTTGTGTATAGATTGATTTGGCTGCTTCGACATCATCTTCGATACCTGCAAGAACCCCAAGCTCACCTTCGACAGTAACATCATACTTGTGACAATAATCAACCACCTGCGCTGTTAGTTCGACATTTTTATCATAGGGATGTTGTGAGCCGTCTATCATAATTGATGAAAAACCATATTCAACACATGATTTGCACAGTTCGAAAGTATCACCATGATCGAGGTGTAAAACAATTGGTATGTCAGCTCCCAGTTCTTTTGCATATTGCACAGCACCCTGAGCCAGGTACCTGAGAAGTGTCTGGTTTGCATATTTCCTGGCACCGCTGGATACCTGCAGTATAACAGGAGATTTTGTTTCCACACAAGCCATTATTATTGCCTGTAACTGTTCAAGATTGTTAAAATTATAAGCAGGAATGGCATATCCTCCTTCAAAAGCTTTCCTGAACATTTCTCTTGAATTCACTAATCCTAATTCTGTATAGTTGGTCATATCGTAAGCTTTTAGATTATTAAACAATGTTGTTATTTATTATAACTTTTTACAAACTTATGAAATTGATTTACAATGTTTTTATGTTTGTCAGCATATACAATAATTATGAATTGAAATAAGCAGGGTTAATAACCTGTTTTTCTGAACCTGCAATCCTTTTCATCGCATAATCCGCAGCGGGCATTAATGAATTTTACGTCTTTCCCGATACCTATTATCCCGCTTACGGATTTTACAGGATGCATCAATGCTGAATCTGATAGGGTTATGCCGCAGAAATTTTCAGGGAACAGCCTGAAAAGCTGATGTTGGTCACCTGTTTCCCATTTGCAATATCCCGGACTGCAGCGATTTGTGATCTTCATCCCTTCCTTTTCTACTTGTTCCTTTAAAAAATCCTGGATACTGTCCATGGCATATTCCACGATCAATGATCCCAATGTGTCAACCACGTAGCTTTTCAGATCTTCACCGTTTTTTGATAATTGCTTCGACCATTTTTCAATACAGGGCCCAGCAGTGCACAGAAATGCGGCAATTGCTTCAGAGCCGGATAACTGGTTGAATATTATTTTGTATGTACTCAAAGGGATGTCATTGATAAGTAAGCTGTGATCTTGCCTGATAAATTCTATTTTGTTATAAATAATATACCCTCCTTTGATATCACAGTGATCACTTACTGAATTATATACTTCATCAATAAGCTGTGGAAACGGCTCGGGGATTTCGTCTTGTTTATAACCGATATATTGCGGGATATCCTTTTTGGCAAGACCAATATCTTTGAATGAAAACGCAAATTGCCGATTGCCAACTACTGACTGCATACTATCCCTCGTGCTCCTGGTGGTATGTGATATAGTTCATACCATAGTCATCCCTTGCAAGCAGCAGGTCTGTGGCTTTGATTATTTTTGCCAGTTTCACCGGGTTTGTGATCGGGCATGTCACACCGTTCATGATTGCCAGCACCAGGAATGCCTGGTTGATCGCATGCCTGTCGGGCAGCCCGAATGATATATTGCTGGCTCCTGCAGTAAGGTTTACACCGAATTTTTCCCGCACTTTTTTTGCAGTATCAAGAATAATATTTCCTAATGACGGGTCAGCGCTTACCGCTGTAGTCAGAGGATCAATTATTATATTTGTTTCAGGTATTCCTTCTTTTGCAGCTCTTTCAAGTATCTTTCCTGCTATAGCCAGTCGTTTATCCGAATCGTTTGCTATACCGTCATCGTCCATAGTAAGTCCTATAGCTACGGCATTATGTTTTTTAATGACAGGGATCAGGGCTTCCAGTGACTTCTCCTCACCGGTCACGGAATTGATCATAGTGCCTTCGGGCGCTACTTTAAGCCCTGCTTCAAGAGCTTTTGGATTAGGGGAGTCAAGGCATAACGGCACATCAAATTTTTCTATCATAGCCTGTACTACTTCAGGCATAAGGTTTTCATCATCAACACCCGGATAACCTACATTCACATCCAGGATGTCAGCTCCTGCAGCGATCTGGCTTTCCGCCAGTTCAAACACAAAGCTGAAATCTTTTGCCTGCAGGGTCTCGATAAGCTTTTTCCTCCTTGTGGGATTAATACTTTCACCGATGATCTTTACCGGTCCTTCAGTGTTAATAATAACTTCAGATGTTTTTCCTTTAACTGTGGTTTCCATTACGATAATGTTAAATCAAATAATATTGATGTGTTATTTTTTAAATGTCAAAATTCAGATTGTAAATGTAAAATGTCAAGTTTGTTTTATATTATAATTTTTTGATTTGCATTTTTTACATTTGACATTTGAAATCTTCAATTTGACATGAATATAGTTGGTTTTTTATGAAACATTCTTCAGATAATTAACTGCTCCTTGTGGATCGGGGGAATAGAAGCTGGCTCCGATACTGTTGCAGAAGTCCTGTGTGACAGGTGCACCTCCGATCAGAACGTGTATATCGGAATATTTATTTTTCAGCTCATTAACAATGGTTTCCATATTTCTCATTGTGGTTGTCAGCAGTGAAGAGAGACCGACAGCGCTGCCGGGATTTTCTTCAACTGTGCTGATGAATTTTTCCGGTTTTACATCCACTCCCAGGTCTATCACTTCCCATCCACCGCCTTCTATGATCATGGCAACAATGTTTTTACCGATATCATGCAGGTCTCCCTGGACCGTGCCTATTACAAATGTGCCTTTTCTCTGTACCGACCCTGACAGGAAATATGGTTTGAGGTGGTTCATAGCGCCTGTCATTGCTTTTGCTGACAGAAGAAGTTGCGGAACAAAGATCTCATTCCTGCTGAACTTATTCCCTACGGCTTCCATTCCGGGCACACAGGCTTTTTCCAGTATGTCTTCCGGGGAGATACCGCTTTCGAGAGCCTGTTTTGTAAGCTCGTCTGCACCGTCCTGTCCTTTTTTATCAGGGGGAAAGGGTGAATTTTTATCTATTTTACCGGTCTCTATGCATATTTCGATGTTTTTCAGTATATCTTCCATGGCAGGATTAAATAAAAATTTTTTTAAAAGTACGAAAATTGTCTTTTAAATGTAAGATAAAAATTATGTTATTTTTTTATTTTAAAAACCCATGCATATTTCCCCCGGTTATTGCTTATAATTGTCTCAGAAACATTTATCTGCAATCCTTTTCCTGTTCTTTCACATGTTATTGATTCTTCTGATCCGAGCAGGGAGATATTTATTTTTTGCGGCAGGTTAAGGCCATAGATCATTATTATTTCGGGCAGTGTAGTCTCGTCTTCATCCGGCATATAAACAGCATATAAATATTTTCCTGATTTATGTTCGGTAAAATAAATTTTGCCCGTTTTATATGGTTTATGTGCCCTTGTGTTATATATGCATTCGCTGTTCACTTTCATCCAGTCACCGATCTCTTTAAGCATGTCGTATGCCCCCTGGTCGAAATCGCCCTCAGGGCCGGGAGCTATATTCAGTAAAAGGTTTCCGCCTTTAGCCACAATGTCAACAAGTAGTTTTACGGCTTCATATCCTGATTTATAGGTAGCATTAAAGGCATAAGACCATCCACCGCCTGCAATTATGCATGATTCCCATGGATAATCATAAATCGCATTTTCCGGAACCCTGTTTTCCGGGGTAAGATAGTTTTGATAAGGCCCTTCTACCGCTCTGTTTACAACTATCAGTCCCGGTTGTTTTTCTCTTGCTTTCTTAACGATCTCACTCATTCTTATATCCTGACTTTGAAGATTACATTGTTTAAAGTCAGGCTTGTTCCTGTACCTTGTCAACTCCTCGTTTGTATATTTCTTTACCCAGCCGCCGTCAAGCCATAATATATCAACAGTATCATAGTTAGTCATCAGTTCATTGATCTGTGTATGTGTAAATTGCACAAAATTTTCCCAGCGGTCAGGGTATTTATTTATGTTATAGTTGCAGTTCCTGTCAGGTGTTGCAAAGTAGGGCCACCAGTAATAATTGCAGTTCCAGTCCGGTTTGGAGAAATACGCTCCTGTCAAAAAGCCTTTGGATCGAAAAGCGGAAAATATCTCTTTAGTAATGTTTGCTTTCGGATTAGTATGGAAAGGGCAACCAGGGTCTGTGACTTTATAGTTGGTTGTTTTTGTGTCGAACATACAGAACCCGTCGTGGTGCTTTGTTGTAAAAACCACATATTTCATTCCCGCATAAGCTGCTGCTTCCGCCCATTTTTCAGGGTTGAATTTTAACGGGTTAAATGTGGTTTTTAGATTTTCATAGTCCTGTTTGTATTGCTCGTAATTGTCTGATTTACGCTGGCACCAGCCTTCATCTTCCGAGCATATAGACCATGACTCTACAATACCGCGCTGGCTGTATGGTCCCCAGTGCATAAGGAGCCCGAATTTAATATCCTGCCAGTGTTCCAGCTTATTGAGCACTGCTGTATCGGATTCAGGATAATACTTATGTTTTTCTGTCTGGGCATTTGCTGATGGTGTAAATATTAATATACAGATCAGTACGTAAATCAGGTTTGTTCTCATTTTCCAAGATATTTTAACAAGCAGAATAATTTATTTAGAGGGGATTGCGATTTAAAAACAAAGATAGTAATATCGAAGTAATATCATATTTTTTATTGACCCAGTATTATTTCCGGGTCAATATTCAGTTTTTTATACAGTGCCCTTGCCATATTGATTGTAATATCTCTTTTGCCTTTCAGATATTCATTTATTCTTGAGGCGCTTGTTCCCAGAAGTTCGGCAAGGGATTTCTGGGTTAGTTTCATTTCGAACATACGTAATTCAACAACTTCCCTTAATGAGGGTTTTGGTACAGTATAGTATTTCTCTTCATAATCCGCAACAATATCAGTGAGTTCATCAAGCTCAATGAATTTCGGATGCCTGGGATTAGTATCATTCCCAACCTCCTTCAGTAATTCCTCAATGCGGTTAACCGCATTTTTATAATCCTTTTCGTTTTTTATTTTTTTCGATGACATGATCTAAATATGTTTTGCGTTTATTTTATCATATTCCGCATGTGTTCCGATAAATCTTATATATACTTTTTTTGATGCGAAAATTATTATACATATTATCCTGTAGTAGTTCCCTTTAATATTAAAAACATATCTGTTATTCCCAACATAATCAATATTTCGGAAATTTTTCCTGAGATCGAAAAGATTGTCCCAGTTTGCTTTTTTTACTCTATAATACCAATCATATAAAGCAATTGCAGCATTTGAATCTTTTTCAATAAATTCCCTGATTTTTTTATAAGTAACAATTCTCATTTTAGAAAGAAATATTACAAATTTAGAAAAATATTACATAATATGGAATTATATTTGAAATAATAAAAAATATTCAATAGTTAATTATATTAATTAACTTTACAACGCCTGCCCCATTTTATTCGTTGATCTGTAAATATTGAATTGAATATGAAATTCATGTTAAAATTCCTTTTATGTATTGCAGTAATTTCGCTGATGATCAGTAATATACAATCACAAAAATATTTATCAGGATATGCCGGGATAATACATAGTGAGGATTTTGTTTATCACTCGCCGCAACCTGATGCTAATATTTCCATGCTTATCAGATCTGAGAACCATGGGGATTATATTGAATGGGAAACAGAAAAACTGCCTGTAGGATATAAGGAAGAAACCGTTACTTTTCTTATGCTGGCTGTTATTGACGTTAATAAAGAGGATCCGCACAGGTGGGAAATGTTTATTAACGATAAAAAATATTTTACTATTACAACGCCTGAAGATACACTTGAAAAGAAATTGGTATGGAAGGGAGAAGGCCCCGGGGTTCTTGTATTTGATGTAACAGAAGTTGATAAATACGGGGATCTTTGCGGCTACCTGACCCTATCATTACCGACTAACCTTTTAAATCCCGGCGAACCGGCACGGCTAAAGGTTACATGTGAAGATGCAGATAGCAGGACCTGGTTTATGATATTTAAATATAACGCAGAAAACAGGTTGAGTGTAATGGCACAGAATGCAGTTATTAAAGGCGAGAGCGGAAATACACAGGTTCTTCGTACAGAGATTGTATATTATGGCCTGCGACAGAAAGCAGATGTAACGGTTGGCGAATATAAATTCACTGAAGACTTAAAGTTTGGATATAATGTTCATTATATTGACATACCGGAAATACTTAAAGAGACTGTATTCCCGGTACATGTGAGTATAGCCGGGGAGGAGTTTGATCAGCAGGACGTAGTAATCAGACCAGTTGAAAAAAGGACAGTGTATCTGATCCATCATTCTCATGTGGATATCGGGTATACCCATGTTCAGGATAAGGTTGAGAAATTACAGTGGCAATACCTTGAGCAAAGTATAGATTTGGCTGAAAAGAGTAAAGATTATCCGGAAGGAGCCCGGTTCAGGTGGAATGTTGAAGTTATGTGGGCTGTTGATTCTTATCTGAAGCATGCAGATCCTGAAAAAAGACAGCTATTTATTGAAGCAGTAAAGAAAGGCTGGATTGAGCTGGATGCTTTTTATGCCAATGAGCTTACCGGGTTGTGCCACCCGGAGGAACTGACTGAGCTGACTGAATCGGGACGAAGGATAGCAAAGGAGTGTGATGTTCCCCTGAGTTCAGCTATGATATCGGATATTCCGGGATGGACATGGAGTGTTGTCCCTGTGCTGGCACAAAGCGGTGTAAAGTATTTTTCACTGGGTACCAATACCGGTCACCGTATTGGAACTACTATAGAGAAATGGGGAGATAAACCTTTTTACTGGGTCTCACCTTCAGGGGAGGAGAGGGTGTTGTGCTGGATACATAAGAAAGGATATTCAACATTTCACACAGGTTTGGGATTCAGCACAATTAAAAACAGGCTTGAAAGGGAGAAAATTTCGGATATTTGAATGAACTGACGGAGACAGGCTATCCTTATGAGATTACTGTTCTCAGGTATAATATAGGATCTGATAATGGTCCGCCTGATGTTTTTCTGGCAGATGCGGTAAAAGACTGGAATGAGAAATATATTACTCCCAAAATAGTAATATCAACCGTTTCAGAAGCATTTTCTGTATTTGAGGAAAAATACGGAGATAAGATACCTGAAGTAAAAGGGGACTTTACTGGCTACTGGGAAGACGGCTCTCTTTCTTCAGCAAAAGAAACTGTTATCAACCGGAGTAATGCCGTTCGTCTTGTTCTTGGTCAGGCTCTCTGGTCCGTTATCGATCCGTCCGGTTACCCGGACAAGGAATATTCCGATACATGGCAAAAGGTAATGTTGTATGATGAGCATACATGGGGATCATGGAACTCTGTCAGTGAACCGGAAGCTGAGTTTACACAACAACAGTGGAAGATTAAACAGGAATTTGCTCTGTCGGCACAGGACAGATCGGAATATTTTGTGAATAATGTGTTGGAAGACAGGATGACCACAGCAAATGTAGTTCGGGCAGCAGAGGTGATAAATACCGGCTCATATCCGAAAACAGACCTGGTAGTTCTGCCCGGAAAGTATAATTTGCCCGGGAGCAAAGTGATGGATAGGTCCGGCAAACAGGTTCCTTCACAAGTGCTGTCTTCGGGCGGTCTTGCATTTCTTGCCGGAGATATCCCCCCCTTTGGTTCGGAAATATTTTATATACAGGAAGGGGAATATAAAGATGGTAAAGCATTTAGCATTAATGAGAATACCTTGTTAAATGAAAAATATGATATATCAGTCAATCCTGCGGATGGTAGTATTGAAAAACTGATGTGGAAAGAAAAAGATACGGACCTGGTCTCATCAGGAACAGGCGGGCTGAATGATTTCTTTTATGTGGAAGGGAGAAGTCCTGTAAATAAAAAGAAAGTTGATAACATACGGATCTCTGTAAAAGAGAATGGCCCGTTATTGACTTCCCTTCTGATTGAGTCGGACGCACCGGGATGTAAAAAACTGACACGTGAGATAAGGCTGGTAAATGGACTGGACAGAGTGGATATTATTAACACTATCGATAAAAAGAAAATATATGATCAGGAAGGAGTGCATTTTGGCTTTCCTTTTAATATATCTGACGGTACTATGCGCTATGATCTTGCAATTGGTGTATGTGATATGGAAAAGGACCAGCTGCCCGGAGCCTGCAGGAACTATATAACAATAAATAGTTGTGTGGACATTTCCAATGAAGAGTATGGTATTACATGGGCAAGCCCGGATGCACCCCTTGTCGAAGCTGGTGAGATCACAACTGATGCTATTGCTTTTGGATGGATTGATTCACTTGAGCCGACACAGACCTTATATTCTTATGTGATGAATAACTATTGGGAAACAAATTATTGTGCAGCACAGGAAGGGCAGGTGACATTTCGTTATTCAATATTACCGCACCAAGAGTATGATCAGGATCAGATGATAAGATTCGGAAAGAACCTTAGGGAACCATTGATAGTTGTTCCTGTATCAAAGGATCAGAAGAGGATTGAGTCACAGTTTGAAATTGAGGATAATGGTATTATTGCACTTTCTGTAAAGCCGGTACAGTCCGGCAGGGCATTTTTGCTTAAGTTGTATAATATTGGTGAAGGTCAAAAGCCATTGATCTGGAAAAAGAAGCCTACAGAAATTTATTTATGTGATCCTGACGGAAATATTATTGGGGAAGGGAATAATGTTATATTCCCGCCTTTTGGGATTAAAATGTTCCTTATAAAAAAGTAAAAACAAGATTAATTATGCCTCAGGGCTTCGACAGGATCGACTCTTGCAGCGCGGTTAGCAGGGAACAGGCCCGCAAGGACGCTTAACAATATTGAAAATCCGATTGCCCCGAGAATTAACCACATCGGGAAGTAAAAAAGCTCAACTGTTTCTTCGCCGACAGGGAGCTGAAGGTTTACTATGTAGTTTGCTATTCTTGTAACAACCCAGCCAAGCCCCAGGCCGAAAATTGCCCCGACAAAACCTATAACTGCAGCTTCCGTGATAAATATCCATTTGATCTGGTTTTCGCTTCCACCGACGGATTTCATTATACCTATTTCTTTCCTGCGCTCAAGTATTGCCATGATCATGGTGTTGATTATCCCTAATGCAGCAACAAACAGGGCTATGGTGCCTATAGCAGCCAGTATGGCGTCAAGTATCAGGAATCCTCTTCGTGCTTCTTCCAATCCATCTGAAAGAGCAAATGTGAATAATCCCATATTTTCGATCTTCTCACGAACGAATTCCATATCTGACATTTTTTTAACTCTGACATTCAGGGAACTGTATTTTCCTTTCCGGGAATCACGGCTTAACAGGTCCCATACATTGGAGAAGTTCAGTTTTGGAATTTTTTCTGCAGTTTTAACAGGTATAATAATATTACTCTGAAGAGACCCCATATTAAAAGATGATCTTCTTTTTATTATACCCCCGATTACAAACTCACCGGTGTTTTGTTTGAATGGCTGATTACTTCCACCCATCATAGCACCAAATCCCGGTTTGGGTATATTGACGGAAGAAGTTATAACCTTTATTGTTTTTCCGATAACAGAATCAACAGGAACGATTTTCATGCCCTGTGCAGAGTCTTCCGCAGAAAGAATGACCTGTTGTTCCGGGTCATTAACAAGTAATTTCATTCGTTTAAGGATCCACCAGCTGACAATTACGTTTTCAGAAGAATCAGTAGTATAAAAATCTCCTCCTAACAGTTCGTTATATGGTTTGAATTCTCCCATTTTTGCAGGTAAAGCCTGTGCATTTGTAGTAGTTTCGTTGTCATTTATCTTTAGTTTTACTGCAAAAGTGATCTCAGGGAAAGCAATATCAACACCTTCGATCTTTTTAATTATTTCAAATATTGAATCTGTGAGAGGGACTTTTTGTTGTTCTGCTGTATCCTGAATCTGATTACCGCCAAACATTGCTTCGGCATTTATTCTTTCGGAAGTAACATTCATTTGCAGGAACAGGCTGTTATCAGTGAAAGTATCAGTAACATTTTTCTGCATCCCTGTTCCGAAAGATATCATTGATGTAAGGGCGCCAATACCCACAACAACACCAAGTATTGTAAGGAAAGCGCGCAGCTTTGTCCTTCGCAGGTTAGCAAATCCCATTAATATTATATCCGAAAACTTCATAGTTAAAATCCCAACTTCAAACCTCAAACTTCAAACCTCAAACTTCAAACTTCCAACTTCAAACTTCAAACTTCCAACCTCAAACTTCAAACTTCAAAATAAATCTCAATTTACATCATAAATCGTAAATCCCTGTCTTCCGACAGGCAGGGATATTCATTATTCTATTCAGCTACTTTCCCGTCAACGAGCCTGATATTTCTGTCTGACACTGCTTCGGCAGTTTCCATATCATGTGTTACCAGTAGCACTGTTAACCCTTTATCTTTATTTAGCTTTGTTATCAGATCCATTATCTCACCTGATGTTGCTGAGTCCAGGTTGCCTGTTGGTTCATCTGCAAGCAGAACAGAAGGATTATTTGCCAGCGCCCTTGCTATAGCAACACGTTGAGTCTCACCGCCTGACAGTTCGGATGGCTTGTGTGTCATCCGGCTTTTCAGTCCTACCTGTTCAAGAAGCTCCTGTGCCTTTGGTTTTCTTTTATTCCGCGGCACTCCTCCGAAGGCAAGTGCCAGCATAATATTCTCAGTTGCTGTTTTTGATGGTATCAGGTTGAAAGACTGGAATATCATTCCCACGTTAAACCTCCTGTGCAGGGCCAGTTCCGATCTCTTCATACTGCTCAGGTCTTTATCTTTAAAGAATATATGTCCTGAAGATGCACTGTCCAGTCCTCCGATAAGATTAAGCAGGGTGGATTTCCCCGAACCGGACTTGCCGATAATGGAAATGTATTCTCCCTCATTAACTTCAAAAGAAACATCCTTCAGGGCAGGTATTTCTATCCTGCCTTTTATATAGGTCTTTGTAAGATTACTGATCTTCAACATTTCTAAAAATTTATTCCGGCGCCTATCCTCACGATCCTTGGAATATCATAATGAAAAGGATTCCTGACTTTAGCCGAATACATATACCTGAATGAATCTTCGTTATATTGTGATGCTATTCCGGCCTGATATTCAGGAGCAGTTAAATAACCATCATCATCCGGTGATCCTGTTGCACTGTAAACAGTAAAGACATTTTGCCTGTTAAACAGGTTTTGTATCAACAGGTAAAAGTATAAATTAAATTTTTCATTTAACAAAGGGAATCCCTTTTCCAGTTTAATATCAAAATAGTAGAAGTTAACGGTCTGATTAGTAATATTATGATCAAGAAATATAAGATATTCTGTATCTGATAATCCTGTAGGGGTTATATTAAATGGATATGTATTATATAATCCTGTTCTATAATGAAAGAACAGGCTCATCCCGAGGTATTGTAATAGTTTTCTGCTTATACCTGTATCAAATCCGATATAATCATTTTTTCCGCCGAAATTAAACTGACAATAACTGTTCAGGATGTTTTCAGGTTGCCCCAGATAATCAGATTTTTTGTCAATAAGCCTGAAATAGTTTAAACCCGCATTTATTCCTGAAATACCCGGACTGCTGTAAATAAATGAGAAATTAATTCCTGTGTTGCTGATTTTTAAGTTATTGTCATAAGTAAAATAATTGACAGGATATGCACCTGCAATATATACAGTTGAGATGCAGTTATAGATAGTAGTGTTTGACACAGAAAGTTCAAAATTCATCCTTTCAAACAGATTTTGCCTGAAACCCATATAAAACCTGCTTACCAATTCAGGTTTCAGATCCGTATTTGTTATTGGTTCTCCGTTTAATTGATTAATAAATAAGTACTGTGCAGGATTATAAATATTATAATATTCGGGATTTAAGGATTGTGAGGAATAGTTTGCAAAGACATTAAGTCCGTCAAATATATTATATTCAACTCCCAAATCCGGCAACAGGCTGATGACAGGGGTATAATATTCAAAAGCCTCATGCCCGAATTCCGCATCTGTATCAACCAGGTACGGTGCTATACCTGTTGCAGTATAAAGAAGTGTGGGATCGTCTATTTCATTACCGTCTGCATCATACCATGTGTCTTCATCCCTGTAACCTATAATAGCTGTCGGATTTAAAATGTCATTCACATACACGGCATAATTGTCCCTAATATTCCCCGGGTGTGAAACAGGATTCCCGGATATCTGGCTGACATCACCTGCTGTTCTGATCTCATAAAGCGAATATTTGTCTTTGAGAACAGGCTGGTTTGCGTTATAGTAGTCGAGCCGCATACCTACGGAAATGCGAATGAATTTATACAGGAACCGGTATTTGCCGAAAACGGAATAATAAACCGGTGTAAATGCTTTTACAGGTCTTGTTTTGTTTCCGTATGCATCTACAGTATTAAAAAAATCCTGACAGGTAACATGATCTTTATTTATTTCACCTGTATATCCGTATCCGTAATAATTTACATAAGAGTACCCATTATTTAGCAGCTCATCAGCGCTGAACATATCAATACTGAGGTCTGACGGGTCAATCATATCAACCTCGATCCAGTCTGTGCCGTCAACCGGTAATCCCATGCTGATCCGTAAATTTTTATCAAAAACAGACTGAAGGTCTTCGTTATATAATCTGTCATAATAGATAGTGTCCTGAAAAACAAAATTATTATCAAATATTGGGTGTGGATTAGTAAGATCAAGTTCGAGAATATGATTGTTGGTAATGTTTCGGGCAAGCGTCCATAGGTTTCTCGGGCTTATACTAAAAGCCCTTTCCGTTAGTTTATTGTATTCAAACCCTAATAAAAAATAATGACTTTTATGACTGAATTCCAATAAAGCATCTGCCCTGATGTTTTCCCTTCTGCTTTTTGAATATAAATCATATTTTGTTCCATAGTTATTCCACAATCCATAGATTCGATCAGGAGATTCCCCGTTCAATAGTCCTCCGCCATTTTGTAACTCTATATTATTACTATAATTCCCGAATATATTATCATAAAGTTCATAATAGCTTTGATTCCATAGTTTTGCTGCAGGATTTATCTGATCTGTGAAATTACACTGCTGACCATTTGCCCAGTAATCATAGAAATCATATAATGTGTCCCGGAAACCGTTTTGCAGATATCCTGTCAGCCACAAGAGCGTATCCAGTTGGGGGGTTTCTGTATATGATCTGACTTTATGAGTTTTAAATTTCCCGACATAACCGTAATAAAAAAAATTATCTTTAAATTCAGGATCTTCGATCAGGCTGTTGTAATATGAATAAGACAGCCCTGCCTGCAAATTCAGGCTGATATCTTCATTATCAATTATTTTGTGTTTGTATCTGAAATAACTGTTAATATATGTATATTTCAGATCAGGATTATTATACCAGTTGAACATAGCATTATCATATACATAATATTTTCCGTCCTGTATTTTTGAATAATTCCCGAGTGCCAGGCTTATGTTCCTGTTAACAGGGATGCTGATCTTTGTATAGTAGTTGCGGGTGTTTTCCTCTGCATTTTGTTTGAATCTTACGGTAGTGAAGTCGGATTCATTCAGATATGCAGCATTGGGGAATGATCCATATCCAAGTCCGCTCGGACGTAAAGGGTTATTAACAATGTCGGAAATGATATCCGTACGGCAAACAGTGCTGTTTATAGCGCTGGGAGACGGATCACTCATTCTTGTTGTGTTCATGGCAAAAAGGACTGAAGGGTGCCGTGTGCTTTCCTTTTTTATTTTTACAGGGAAGCTGACATTGATCTCCTCAATAAAATTTTTATATGTATAAAAGGGCTTTTCATGCAGATCAAATCCGAAAATATTGTCACTATAGGTATAAAACGGCATTCCTGTAGTAAATTCGTAATTCACGGTCAGGCTGTCAACAATATCAGGTGTTTCTATTACGACAAGGCTTCCTGTAAAATTTCCGTATTGCAGGGGGATCTCATTATTCATGAGTGCAAGTCTGGAGATACTTTTAAGCGGAAAAGTTGTGGCGTCACTGATCTGCATACCGTCGAGAATTATATTATTGCCGCCTGACATAACACCATGCGACCACAAGGTATTCATCTGAGCATAATACATTGACGGGAATACCTGGCAGAGTTTATTTATTTCCCTGAATGGCAGGTGCTTTATTGTTTTTTGTTCTATATAATATTTTTCGTACCGGTCTTTGGGGATATTATTCAATGATCTTACAGAGTCAATTATTTCCGAAGAATTTGTATTTGTCTGTGCCAGGCAAAGAAGTCCCCGGGTTAGAAGTAATAACAGAATTAAATATTTACTCATTTTTTCCGATGTTTTTACAAACATAGTGAATTTTCCGTCATTTTTAAGTGATTATGATCGGACAGGGATATGAGCCAATCCATATTAGACCAGATATAAATGGCATTGTCTTGTCTTTATATCAACGGAAATATAATAAATCATATTTTTAATAGCCAGAGAATGATCGTTATGTATAATAAATTATCTTTTTTTCAAGAAAAAATACAAAACTAAAACGATTTAGTAAAAAATGATTATATTTGTACTGTAATCTGGTCAGAAGATAAGTATCACAATCATTCACTACCCTAATATTCATTGTCATGAAGAGAACTTCTATTGCTGATATAGCAAAAAAACTGAACGTTTCCAAAACACTTGTGTCTATGGTACTGAACGGGCATGGTGATAAAAACGGGATAAGCAGGGAAACGCAGAAGCGTGTAATGGAAACTGCAAAAAAACTCAATTACCAGCCAAACCTGTTTGCCAGGGGGCTCAGGCTTGGAAAGTCAAATACACTTGGACTTATTGTTGCAGATATATCCAACGCCTTTTATTCGAAAATATCAAGGGGCATTGAAGACAATGCAAGTAAATACGGCTATAACCTTATGATATGCAGCTCCGATGAAAAGGAAGATAAGGAGTTGCGACTGATACAGATGCTGAAGGAAAGGCAGGTTGACGGACTGATAATATCATCAACCCTTTCAAAACATGAAGCCATACTTCGGCTTAAAAAGGAAAATTATCCGTTTGTCCTGATAGACAGGTATTTCCCCCAGATAAAAACCAATTATGTAATAGTTGATAATTATAAGGGGGCATTCGATGCTGTTGAACATCTTATTAAGCTGGGTTATGATAAGATTGCCCAGATAACGATATCACCGGCACATATCACTTCACTGAAAGAAAGGACAAGAGGTTATCATGATGCCCTGAAAAAATACAATTTGCGATATAATAAAACATTTAACCGGGAGATACCTTTCGGGAATATAAGGGACAGGGTCTATAATGAGATCAGGGAGCTGATAATGCCCCCTAACAATGTAAGGGCATTGTTTGTGGCAAATAACAACCTGGCAATAGCATGCATGGAAAGTATAAACGAGATGAACCTCAGGATCCCCCAGGATATTGCTCTTGTAAGTTTTGATGATATTAATGTATTTAAATTCTGTTATCCCCCGGTAACATCAATAGCCCAGCCGGTTGATAAGATATGTGAAGAGGCGGTAAAAATGCTGGTCAATGAGATTGAAAGTTCTGAAAAGCTGATGAAAAAGAAACACGTAATACTTCCTACAGACCTTGTAGTAAGAAGGTCATGCGGGGGGTTTTTAAGTAAACTGTAAACTGATATTAGTTATAGTATTATGTCAAATTGATGATGTATAATGGAAACTGTAAAAAATACTTAAAGACACATATTTAATGTCAAGGATTATCTGTAATATTCTATGGGTTTGCTTTATCCCCGGATTATTATTTGCCCAGGAGCGTGATGTTACGGGTGTTGTTACCACTGCAGAGGACGGAAGTACAATGCCCGGAGTAAATGTTATTGTTCCCGGTACGAATACAGGTACAATAACAGGTATGGAGGGGGAATACAATATTAAGGTTCCGGGGAGTGCAGACACATTGATGTTCTCATTTGTAGGATATGCAACACAATATATTAATATAAAGGACAAGAATGTAGTCAATGTTCAGATGATGCCTGAAGCAACACAGTTACAGGATGTTGTTGTTACTGCGTTGGGTATAAAACGCGAAAAGAAATCACTGGGCTATTCTGTTCAGGAGGTGGAGGGAGAGGAGCTGCAGACAGCAAAGGATGTTAGTGTGGTAAACCAGCTTTCCGGCAGGGTTGCAGGTCTTTCCGTTACGTCAACCAACGGCGGGGTAGGGTCTTCGAGCAGGATAGTGTTAAGGGGCAACAAATCATTACTGAACAATAACCAGGCTTTGATAGTTGTTGACGGGGTGCCGATACAGAATAACACAACAAGCAATTCCGGAGATGAATGGGGAGGCACGGATTATGGCAATGCAATTTCCGATATTAATCCTGATGACATAGAAAGTATTTCCGTACTCAAAGGGGCAAGCGCCAGCGCCCTTTATGGTTCGCAGGCTGCCAACGGGGTGATCCTTATTACCACAAAAAAGGCTAAAACCAAAAAAGGACTTGGAATATCTGTTAATTCGTCTTTTGGCATTGAACAACCTTATACATTATGGAAACTTCAGGACAAATACGGTGCCGGAAGGAACGGGAAATTTGAAGGACCATGGAAGATGGTTTATGACAGCAATGTGGGGGATACAATACCGGAATATGATAACAGCGTGATCTCTGCTCACGGAAGCTGGGGACCTGAAATGACAGGCCAGACAATTAAGGACTGGGACGGAGTTACAAGACAGTACATCCCGCAGCCGGATAATTATATTGATTATTTCCGCTATGGCGCCAGATTTAGTAATTCTTTGTCTTTTGACGGTATAATAAAAGACTTCTCGTTTTTCATGACTCTAAGTGATATCAAAGCAGAGGATATTGTTGAGAATTCATGGATGAGACGTAACAATGCAAGTATTAATGCAAGCTACAAACTGTTTAAAAAGATCGAGTTTAATATATATGCATCATATATTTATCAGATGTTCACCAACAGGCTCGGTCTGTCGGATTCAAAAACCAATGTAAGCAGAGGATATGCAATGATGCCGCGGCATATCCCTGCCGGTTCACTGCGGGATAATATGATGGATGCAGATGGTAATGAACAGACCTGGTTCATGAACTGGGGCTGGCAAAGGAATCCGTATTACAGCTACCTGAGGTTGGGGAACCGGGATCAGAAAGACCGCTTTTTCGGACATGCCTCTGTACGATATGATATTAATGACAATCTGTCTGTTCAGCTACGTTATGCACCGGATCAGTATGCTTTGATCAGGGTGCTGGAAACGCCAAAGGGTACTATTGATGCAGGTAAAGGTGCGTATGGAAAAAGCACTGATGTGCATTATATGTATAATAATGATTTTCTTATATCATATAAATGTGATATAAATGATAATCTTTCATTAAATACAAATTTCGGAGGCAGTGAACAGTATTTCAGGTGGACAGATCAGTATGAAAGCACCAGGGGAGGAATTATTGAACAGGATATTTACTCTCTTGATAATAGTGTGGATCAGCCATATACAGGTCCGGAAAATAAACATCAAAAGGTGGTGCAGTCATTGTATGGCACTGCACAATTCGATTATAAGCATATATTGTTCATGGAGCTTACTGACAGGAATGACTGGTCATCCACACTGCCCAGGGATAATTTCAGTTTTAACTACCCGTCAGTCAGCCTGGGGGTTGTTTTTTCAGATATAATAAAATTAGGTAAAAAAGGGGAAAAGATATTCAGTTACGGGAAACTCCGGGCGTCTTATGCAAGTGTTGGCAACGGGGCAGAGGATCTTTATCTTTTGGATAAGGTATATACTATTGATTCTGTTAATTATGCCTATGACACAACTGCATATATCAGTGACCTTATCCCTCCGGTAAACCTTATGCCCGAAAGACTCAGCTCTTATGAAGCCGGTACGGACATGAGATTTTTTCAAAACAGGGTTGGACTTGATCTTACATATTACAGGACAAATATGTTCAACCAGATACTTACGATAAAAGTGCCTGCTTCAACAGGATCGAATTTGGCAGTTGTAAATACCGGAGACATACAGAATACCGGTGTTGAAATGCAGTTAAACATGAAGGTGTTTGATAATGATAATTTTAAATGGAATTCAACAATATTATATACAAAAAACAAATCCCTGGTAAGGGAGTTACACCCTTTTCTGGAATCCCAACTGATATATGAGCACTGGCATGTATATGTGGAAGGAAGACAGGGCAGGCCTTATGGGGAGATTTATGGGTATGGCATTAAACGTGATGAGAACGGTAAAAAGGTTGTGAACCACCTCGGATTATATGAACGAACGGAAACCCCTGTTTTGCTGGGTAATCAGACCCCTGATTTTATGATGTCGTTCAATAATGGTTTTACCTGGAAGAACCTTAAACTGTCTTTTCTTATAGATGTTAAGGTAGGAGGCGATATATACAGTGGCACAAATATGTACGGATGCAGTTATGCAGGTACTTTTGAGGAAACCCTGGAAGGCAGGGAAGAATGGTACGCTTCAGAAGCAGCAAGGGAAGAGCAGGGGCTGTCGCCTGACGAATGGCTGGCAACGGGCGGGATGCTTTCCGAAGGTGTGTTCGGAGATGGTATTGTTCTGCTGGACGACGAAGTAAATCCCGTATCAATAAATGACTACCCCGGTTATTATATATCGGACGGGATTGTTTATAACAGCAGCGGGACAGTTGTGGGAGAAGATCTCAGCGGACAGCCGAACTACCTTTATGTTAATCCCGAAGATTACTGGAATAATTTTACATCATACAGCACATGGCTTGAGGATATACAGGAACCTTTTATTTATGATGCAAGTTATGTGAAACTCAGGGAGATTGTGTTAACATACAGATTTCCTGAGGAATGGGCTGATAAAGTGAAAATGAAAGATGCCTCAATCTCTTTCTACGGACGCAACCTGTGGCTGATATTCAGCAATGTGCCGAATATTGATCCTGAAGCATACTATACAAATGGTAATGCCCAGGGTATGGAACTGTATTCGTGGCCGAACAGGAGAAGCTGGGGTATTAATCTGAAGATGAAGTTTTGAGGGGAATAGGGGAAATATGGGAATAAGGTATTTTGAAAGGAGTTAAAGGAATGATGAGGTTGTTTATATATATACTAACAGGATTTTTATTAGTAAATATCTCATGTCATAAGGATATTACGGAATATAATAAAAATCCCAATGCTACTTTGTCAGCGTCACCTGAACAGCTTTTTATAACAGCCCTGCAAAGAGGGATGTCAACATTTTACCCGGATGTTTATGTTGATCAGTGGGGAATGCAGCAATGGATGCAGTATATGGCAAACAGGGGAGGCATAAATCCGGATCATGCATATATTATGCCCGGATATATTGATGAGTTCTGGGGAGAATTATATGCAGAAGGTCTTGATCATGCGCAGGAAGTGATCAATTATTTATCAGATGAGCCTGAAGAAGTGAATAAGGTGGCAGCATGCAGGATTTGGAAAGTATATATATTTCAGAAGATCACAGATATATGGGGCGATATTCCTTATTCCGTAGCTCTGGAAGGAGTAAGTGATTATAACCTTAAACCGAAATACGATACACAGCAGTCAATATATTATGATATGCTTAATGAGCTTAAGGAGTCAGCAGAACAGACAGATCCCGATAAACCGTTTTTTGACGGAGGATCGGATATTATTTATAACGGCGATATTTCTAAATGGAGAGCCTTTGCCAATTCATTGAGGTTTAAGCTGGCAATGCGCATAAAAAATATTGATCCCGGAAAGACCGTTGAAGTGCTGGAAGAATTACAGGATGAGGATATGATCTCTTCCAATGAAGAGTCTGCTGTTTTTCCGCATAATAGTCTGAATAAAAATCCTCTTTTCCAGGTTGTTAACGCCGGACAGGCAGAAGTGCAGAACAATCCGTGCCAGTACCTTGTTGATCTGCTTTTGAATTATAATGATCCGAGAATATCAATAATCCTGCAGGTGTCATCGGCTCATGAGGCACTTCCGTTCCTTTATGACGAATATAAAGGAATACCATGCTGGATGCCCACTGACCACCAGGACTGGGATGATTATGATGTTTTTGATAATGATCAGTGGGATGACATAAGCCGTATAGGTGAATGGTTCTTAAGGAATGAGACACCTGCCCAGGTTCTGCATTATTCGGAATTATGCTTTTTAAAGGCAGAGGCAGCCCTCGATGGCAACTGGCAGGGCAGCGCCCAGGAATATTACGAGGAAGGTATAAGGGCAAATATGCACTATTATTCTGATTATGGCGACAGCACATATATTATAAGTGATACTGAAATAGATGAATATATTTCAGGATTGCCACTTGTGTCTCTTGAAAATATCATTACACAGAAGTGGCTGACATTTGTGTTTGATAACGGACCTGAGGCATTTGCCGAATACCGCAGGACAGGTTATCCGGTGCTTACAAAATATGACGGGACGGATATTGATATGGAGAATTTCCCGAGACGGTTGATATATCCTTATACAGAGCAGATATATAATGATAGTTATGAGGATGTTCTGATACAGCAGGGTGCTGACGATCCGTCAACAAGGATATGGTGGGATGCGGAGTGAGAGATGGTTGATTGATTGGTTGATTGATTGAAGACCGAAGGAGAGATTGCGCGATCAGGCGAAAGAGCGATTGATTGATATTAAATTGAATAATTAATGACAAATATAAAATTTGTGATCATGAGAAAAGGAGTAATAATAATAATGATATTACAGGCATTTCTTTGCCTTAATTCTGTTTCTGCGCAGGGAACATCTTCAGGGAAAAGCTATTCCATTGATTATGATCTCTGGAATTCGGGCGGTGCCCCTGAAACAATGATAGATTGCGGTAGCGATTCCCTGTTCGATACAGGTAATTTTCTTACACTGGAGGTATGGGCAAGACCATACTGGACAGAGGAGAACAGGAAGATCATGGGTAAGACAGATTATGACGGGACTACTTTTAATAACGGGTATGTAATGGGTTTTGGAACACAGGACATGTACACCGAGATATGGAATCCCGACCATCACACTGTGGCACAGAGCAGCCCGGGACCATTACCTGAAGATTCAGCATGGATGCACCTTGCCGTGACATACGCATATAACGGTAAATTAAAGAATTACCTGAATGGAGAGCTCATCAATGATGCGGATGTATTTCCGCAAAATCCTATTGCCCCGGGAAATACTTCGTTTATTATAGGTGAAGCTCCGTGGGGATATTCATTTGTGTATTATGGAGACCTTGATGAAGTACGGGTATGGAATATAGAAAGGACACAGGAAGAGATCCGGGAATATATGTTTAAAGAATTAAGAGGGGATGAGCCCGGGCTTGTGGCATATTATCCGTTTAACGATGCCGTGGATGGTGATGTGCCGGATAACACGGCAAACGGGCTGGATGGTGTGATGTCCGGCTGGGATGGCAACTGGTTTGAATGGGCTGTTTCATTTGCTCCTGTCGGCGATTCAATGATGTATGAACAGACGGATATCCATGCATCATGGTACGGAAAAGGATCGCAATATACAACACTGACAACTGATAACGGACTGACCATGATCACCACTATCCCTGAAAAGGACTTCAGGAAATATTTGGTATTCGGGCATAATGACCTTGCAGGTGTATCTGAAGATGATCTGCCTGAAGGTGCAGAAGCAGGATACAAAAGAATGAACAGGGTGTGGTATATGAACAAGGGTGGCGAAGTGTTTGCACAACCCCTGGTGTTCAATCTTACAGAAGCTGCAGACGGCGGGGAAGAGTTGCCGGGTGACGGAGCAGATACACTTTATACTTTACTGAAAAGGGATAGCGAAACAGGACAGTTCACTGCAGTAACAAGAGCAGACAATGTACAGTCATCTCAGTATATATTGTTTAATAATATTGAATTACAGGATGGTTTTTATACACTGGGTTACGGGAACTGTCCGTTGGCTGTTTCTGACAATATAATATGTCCGGAAAGTATAGATGTATTTCCAAATCCTGCCAAAGACATTGTCAGGATCATGAATGCCGACCATTCTGATCTTTATATATATGATATTACAGGCAGACAGGTACTTTGTAAGAAGCTTGCAAGCGATATGGAAGTTGTTGACCTGTCAGGCCTCGGCAGTGGATTATATATTATAAATATTATGAATCAGAATAGCACTTATAATAGCAAAATAATAATAGAAAAGTAATTAATAAAAATTTAATTTAAAATTCATCAATTATGAAAAATGTATTTGCACTTCGACTATTACTCCCCCTTTTGGTTTGTTATTCAGGCTTTGTTTTTTCTCAGAATTTCGCTCTTGATTTTGATGGCATTAATGACAAGGTTGGTGTTGCCCATGATGATGCTTTGACACCAACGGATCAACTGACCCTTGAAGCCTGGATAAAGGCAGCTTCATGGCCATCCAATGAAGGCACTATTATTTGTAAACACCAGCAATCAGGCGGCGATAAAGGTTATGCCCTTGCAGCCAAGCCAAACGGAGGAGCCCAGTTCAATTTTTTAATTGACGGCTGGCAAAGGATTGATGCTGATCCGATAATGTCCACAGGCACCTGGTATCATCTGGCAGGGGTATATGACGGCAGCTCCATGAAGATTTATATTAACGGGATACTCCAGAATACTGTTAATGGTGTGACCGGAGATATTGATGCTTCCACCGGGACTTTACTGTTTGGTGAAAATCCCCAGTTCACGGGAAATTATTTCAATGGTGTTATTGATGAAGTGCGTATCTGGACTGTTGCACGCACTGAGGCTGAGATACAAAGCACAATGGGTGTTGAGCTGACTGGAAGCGAGACAGGTCTTGCAGGGTACTGGAAGTTCAACGAAGGTACGGGTACTTCAACAGCAGATGCTACTGGTAACGGGAATAACGGAACACTTCTGAATATGAATTCTGAAGACTGGGTTGATGGTTTTGTAGTGCCCACAAACGATGTTGGCGCTGTTTTTATTGCTTCTCCCGGTCAGATAGGACCTGATCTTGGTAACGGAGAAGTAATAAGTGTTGAGATTAAAAATTTTACTGCCGAGCAGATCTCGGATTTTGATGTCTGTTATCAGATCAATGGTGGTAATACGGTAACTGAAGAATATACGGGAAGCCTGGGTGCTTTTGAAAGCACGATATTTGAGTTTTCAACCACGGCTGATCTGGATGGGCAATCATCTGCTACAATAGCAGCCTGGACAGACCTGTCAGGCGATACTGACCCTTCCAATGACCAGGCTTCGGAAACAGTATCTCCGGTGCAGCAACTAATGATCTTTGATGATGAACAGCATAACTTTGCCAGTGCTGCCCAGACTCATTATTATGAGACCAGCTTCGGTGATCTGGGCGGTTTTAACCAGATACTGTTGCATGTTGACCTCAACTGCCCCGGCACAGGATGTGATCCGTGGGACCAGCCGGCACATCTGTGGGCCGAAAAGGACGGGCAGCTATATGAGCTTGCAAGATATATAACTCCTTTTGGTGTTGCATGTGGGGGATGGACATTTGATATTACGGATTTCAAATCCATTCTTACAGGCAAGGTGACTATCGTTTCACTGATACAGGCATGGGGAGCTTCGGGCTGGTTGCTCGATGTTGAACTTGAAATGACGGCCGGCACTTCAACTTATGATTATTCTAAAATTGATATTTTATATGAAACAAACGGATGGGTTTATGGTGATCCCGGAATATCACATGACCTTGATGAAAAGACCTGTACTATACATCAGAATGCTGAATCTGCAAAGATCAGATATACTGTTTCCGGGCATGGGCAGGGCAATACTGATAATGCTGCTGAATTTAGCAATATGACCCATCACTGGTGGGTGAACGGCACAGAAACATTCTCGCATCACCTGTGGAAAACAGACTGCGGATCAAATGATTGTTCACCACAGAACGGAACTTACACTTATTCAAGAGCAGGATGGTGCCCCGGGCAGGACGTACAACCCGAATTTAATGATCTTAGTGGATATTTCACGGCAGGCCAGGATATAACACTGGATTATGTGCTTGAGGATTATGTTAATTATAACAATACCGGTTATGACGGGAACCAGCATACCGAACCTTATTACAGGATATGGGCATACCTGATCACTTTTTCCGATGATCCTATAACAATTGCTGATGATCTGGAAGCAGATGATAAGATCAGGATCAATGTTCATCCGAACCCCTGCTCGGGAATTCTTAATATTGCTATAAGTGAACCTATAAATGATGAAACAAATATTGAGATATATTCATTCTACGGAGAATTAATATGGTGTAAGCAAATGAGTTCATTTAGCTATTGTACAGTGAATATGGAAGACCGGGCAAGCGGGATATATTTCGTCAGGATCGTTTCAGGTGGTGAGCAATATACACGCAGTATTATTTTACAATAATGTTTTAGTGCTAATAATTATAATTGACCATTATGAAAAGGTTTTTAATATTAATACTTGTTTTCTTTACCGGATTAATAATATCCTGCTCTTCGGATAAAGAGGGTGCCAGCCTTACAGGATATGTTGATCCTTTCATTGGAACTGACGGGCATGGTCATACATACCCGGGGGCATGCATGCCTTTTGGTATGGTACAGCTAAGCCCTGATACCCGTCTTGAAGGCTGGGACGGATGTTCTGCCTATCATAACTCGGACAGTATTGTTTACGGATTCAGCCATACTCATTTAAGCGGTACAGGATGTTCGGATTACGGAGATATACTTCTTATGCCGACAACAGGAGAGGTCAGCGTAAATAACAAAGAGTATTGCTCGCGGTTCAGCAAAGACTCAGAGTGTGCAAATCCGGGCTACTATTCTGTTATGCTGGATGATTATAATATAAAAGCAGAGCTGACAGTAACTGAACGTGCCGGGTTTCATAAATATACTTTCCCGGAAAACCTTTCATCAAATATTATTATTGACCTGGATCACAGGGATCAAGTAATTGCTTCATCAATTTCCATTAATGGAAATAATGAGATAACAGGTATGCGGCGGTCCAACGCATGGGCGAAAGATCAGCATGTTTATTTCGCTGCACAGTTCTCCACACCTTTTGAATCATTTGTTATAGCTGTAAATGATACCGTAAAAGAAAAAATCCGAGAAGCTGAAGGGAAAAATATCAAGGCATTTGTAAATTTCATTACAGAAGATAGTGAAGAAATATATGTTAAGGTGGGTATTTCAGCAGTAAGCACTGAGGGTGCAAGGAAGAACCTTGAAGCAGAGATGCCGGGATGGGATTTTAATGTTGTCAGGGATAAAGCAAAAAATGAATGGGAAAAAGCCCTTGGTAAGATAAAAGTAAGCGGAGGCACACAACAGCAAAAGACAGTTTTTTATACTGCTCTGTATCACAGTATGCTGGCACCTAATATTTATATGGATGCAGACGGAAAATACAGGGGCAGGGACCTGGAAGTACATGAAGCAGAGGATTTTGATAATTATACAGTATTTTCTCTGTGGGATACATACAGGGCAACACATCCGCTGTTCACGATCATTGAACAGGAAAGAACAGTGGATTTCATAAAGACATTTATTGCCCAGTATAAACAGGGGGGATTATTGCCTGTCTGGGAACTTTCTGCTAATGAGACATTTTGCATGATCGGTTATCATTCAGTCCCGGTTGTGGCAGACGCATATATGAAGGGAATAAATGATTATGATGTTGAAAAGATCTATGAGGCTATGGTAAACAGTGCTGACCAGGATCATCTGGGACTGGATTGTTATAAAAAGAATGGATTTATTTTATCATCGGAAGAAGGGGAGTCTGTTTCCAAAACTCTTGAGTATGCTTATGATGACTGGTGCATCGCCCAAATGGCAAAAGCAATTGGTAAAGATGATGATTATAGTAGGTTTATAAGGAGAGCCCAGTCATATAAAAATATATTTGATCCTTCAACAGGATTTATGAGAGCCAAACAAAATAATTGCTGGGATACTCCGTTTGACCCGAAGGAAGTGGATTTCAATTTTACTGAAGCCAACTCATGGCAATACAGTTTTTATGTTCCCCAGGATATTAATGGATTTATCAAATTGATGGGAGGGGAAGACAGATTTATTAAACAACTGGATGAACTGTTCTCTACTGAATCTGAAACAACAGGCAGGGTTCAGTCTGACATATCCGGCCTTATAGGTCAGTATGCCCATGGCAATGAGCCAAGCCACCACATGGCATATCTTTACAATTTTGCAGGACAACCATGGAAAACTCAGAAATATGTCAGGCAGACAATGGATGAATTATATACAGCGGAACGTGACGGATTATGTGGTAATGAGGACTGTGGGCAGATGTCTGCATGGTATGTGCTCAGTGCTGTGGGCTTCTACCCGGTAACACCGGGATCAGATATATATGTGATCGGAACCCCGCTGTTTCCGGAGGCTGTTATAAGTCTTGAGAATGGTAATAAATTTATAATAAAGGCAAATAACGTATCAGAAGAGAATATTTATATAAAGTCTGCTACGCTTAACGGAAGTCCATGGAACAAATCGTATATTGCTCATAAAGATATTATGAATGGCGGTGAATTGATATTTGAGATGGGGGAATCACCAAATAAGGTATGGGGTACCGGAACCGGGGATATGCCTGTTTCTGAAATAGAGGAATACAGAATTATGCCGGTACCATATTTCACCGGAGGAAGGACTTTTTTGGATTCATCAGAAATAACAATCGGAACAATTTTGGACAATGCAAAAATATATTATACTACTGATGGTACGGAACCGGATACAGGATCGGACATTTATTCAGGACCTTTTTCAATAACCGAAACAACGGTAGTAAAAGCTTTTGCATTAAAAGAGGGATTGGGGAGCAGCAATATAATTACTGCAAGGTTCAGCAAGATACCTGTGGGCCATAAGATCACCCTTAATACAGAATACGGCTCCCAGTATTCAGCCGGCGGCGATATGGCGCTTATTGATTTTCTCAGAGGTGGCAATGATTTTAAAAAAGGTGACTGGCAGGGATATGAGGGGGTTGATCTGGATGCAGTAGTTGATCTCGGTAAAGAGCAACAGGTGAATACAATATCAACAGGGTTCATTCAGAATACAGAATCGTGGATATTCATGCCTTTGAAAGTAGAATATTTTGTTTCTGATGACGGGAAGGATTTTAGTAAAGTCGCCACTGTAATGAATGATGTTGACCAAAAACAGGGGGGGGCGATATTGAAGGATTTTGCTGCAGATGTGAACACACGGACAAGATTTATTAAAGTTGTAGCTGAGAATATGGGAGAATGTCCTGAATGGCATGTCGGGTACGAATATGACGGTAAGGCATGGATTTTTGCAGATGAGATAGTAATAGAATAATGAATATCGAATAACGATTTTTGATTTACGAAGTATTAGGCAAATAAATCATAAATCGCTAATCGTTAACTAAGCGAAGCGTTCTCATGAACACCGCTGATAATTATTTAATTTGTGAGTAATCGGTATTCTGCCATAGGCATCACTACGTGATTAAATCAATAATAGATAGATAGAAACTTTGGGTAATTAATTTATGGTGGTATGAGCATTAATAATAATGATGGGACAAAAAGGTTTGAAAAGGTTCCGGTAGAGATATATGACAGTTCGGTACTGGCATCCGGAAATGTTGCAGGAGAGATAGCAACTGTGATCAGGCAGAAGCAGGATACAGGTGAACATTGTGTGCTCGGGCTTGCCACGGGCTCCACTCCGGTTGCCATATATTCCGAGCTGGTAAGGATGCATAAAAAGGAAGGTCTGAGCTTTAGCAATGTGATAACTTTTAACCTGGATGAGTATTACCCGATGCAGAAGGACTCTTTACAGAGCTATCACAGGTTTATGAAAGAGTACCTGTTTGATCATATTGACATTAAGCCCGGGAATATAAACATACCTGATGGTGAATTGCCAAAGACTGATGTTCAGGGATATTGTGAAAAGTATGAAAAAAAGATTGAGTCTTACGGTGGTATTGATGTTCAGATACTTGGTATCGGACGTACCGGTCATATCGGTTTTAATGAGCCGGGGTCTTATATTAATTCCAGAACACGACTGATCACTCTTGACCATATCACACTGGCTGATGCTGCGAGTGATTTTTATGGTGAGGAGAATGTGCCGTCCCGTGCAATTACTATGGGTGTTGGCACTATTATGAATGCAAAAAGGATCTTTTTACTGGCATGGGGTGAAGCCAAAGCATCAGTTGTCAGGGAAGCTGTTGAAGGGGAGATAACCGAGCTGATACCTGCATCCTTTCTTCAGAAACATGGCTTTGCAACAATAATTCTTGATGAGGCTGCTTCTGCAGAGCTGACAAGGATTAAGACACCATGGCTGGTCGGGCAGTGCAACTGGGATGATGACAAGCTGATAAGAAAGAGCGTGGTCTGGCTATGCCAGAAAGTGGATAAGCCCATATTAAAACTAACCGAGCGGGATTATAATGATAATGGAATGAGTGACCTGGTTGCAGAGAAGGGCCCTGCCAATAAGATCAATATAAAGGTGTTCAATGACCTTCAGCATACAATTACAGGCTGGCCCGGGGGAAAGCCGGACACGGATGATACATACCGCCCGGAAAGAGCCAGACCATATCCGAAAAGAGTTCTGGTGTTCAGCCCTCATCCTGATGATGATGTTATTTCAATGGGCGGAACCCTTACCCGTCTTGTGGAACACGCGCATGAAGTACATGTTGCATATCAGACATCCGGGAATATTGCGATCTTTGATCATGATGTGATCCGGTTTGCAGAATTTGTCCTGGATTTTGAAAAAGCATTTGATAAAGAACATCAGAAATTTAAAGACCTTTTCAGGGAGATAGTAAGGTTTTTAAAAAATAAAAAGCCGGCACAGACAGATACTCAGGATATACTGATGATCAAATCTCTTATCCGGAAAGGCGAATCAAAAGCAGCATGCAGATATGTAGGGATCCCCGAGGAAAATGTACACTTTCTTGATATGCCTTTTTATGAAACAGGTGTAGTAAAAAAGAAACCTATAGGTAATAAGGACATAAAGATAATTACTGATCTTTTAAGGAAAATCAGGCCTCACCAGGTATATGCAGCAGGTGATCTTTCTGATCCGCATGGTACTCACAGGGTTTGCCTGGATGCTATCTACAGGGCGCTTGATAAGCTTAAAAAAGAACCATGGATGGATGATTGCCGGGTATGGCTGTACAGGGGAGCATGGCAGGAATGGGATATTAACCAGGTTGATATGGCTGTACCGGTAAGCCCGGATGAGCTGGCAAGGAAACGGGGCGCTATTTTTAAGCACCAGTCACAAAAAGACAGACCCCTGTTCCCGGGATATGATAACCGGGAGTTCTGGCAAAGGGCACAGGAAAGGAACAGGGAAACAGCACGACTGTACGACAAACTGGGAATGGCTGAGTATGAGGCTTTTGAAGTATTCGTGAGACATAAATTTTAAGAGCGGATGCGAATTAATATTTATATGTCGAACGAACCCTGAAGTGTGTTGAGCGAAGCGAAACTCTACTTCAGGGTTATAATGTTTCTAAAGAGAAAAATAAATAAATACAATATATATGAGATTTATATTATATACATCAGCAATAATATTTATCATTTTTTTCACTGCATGTAAGCAGAAACAGGAAGTTGCTGGTATTGAGATCAATATTATTCCAAAACCATTACATATTCAGCAGGGATCGGGTATTTTTGAAATTAATTCAGCAACAGGAATAATAATAAAAAATGATAATAAGGAAATAGTCAATATTGCTGAGTATTTTATAAAAACATTTAAAGACGCTTCAGGGATTGAGCTGGCTGTCAGCAATGAAGATTCCGGAACCGGAAGTTCAAACAGTATTGTTTTTAATCTGATTACTACTACAGATACTCTGGGAGAGGAAGGCTATAACCTGAAAATTAATGAAAGTGGAATTAATATTCTGGCACAATCTCCTGCAGGCTTGTTTTATGCTGTTCAGACTATCAGGCAAATGCTGCCTGCGACATCTGCAAATACCACTGAAAGCAAAAAAGAAATAAAGTGGCATGTCCCTTATGTCAGTATATCCGATATGCCGAGATTTCAGTGGAGAGGGATGCTGCTGGACTGTTGCAGGCATTTTATGGAAAAGGATTTTGTTAAGAGATATATTGATCTGCTGTCTTATTATAAAATGAACCGGTTTCACTGGCATCTTACGGAAGATCAGGGTTGGAGAATTGAAATAAAAAAATATCCGGAGCTTACCCGGAAAGGCGCATGGAGAATTTATGAGGACGGAACAAAATACGGAGGGTATTATACTCAGGATGATATCAGGGAAATAGTTGAATATGCACAAAAACGCTATGTTACGGTTATCCCTGAGATAGAGATGCCCGGCCATTCGCTTGCAGCGCTTGCTTCATATCCTGAATATTCATGCACGGGCGGTCCTTTTGAAGTAGAAACAAACTGGGGTGTATTTAAAGATATTTATTGTGCAGGAAATGACAGAACATTTGAATTTCTGGAAGATATACTTGAAGAAGTGATCGATCTGTTTCCTGCACCATACATTCATATCGGAGGGGATGAAGCCCCCAAGTACAGGTGGGAAAGATGTCAGAAATGCCAGGAGAGGATAAAAAATGAAGGGCTCAAAGATGAGCATGAATTACAGAGTTACTTTATTAAAAGGATAGAGAAATTTCTGAATTCAAAGGGAAAAAATATTATAGGCTGGGATGAGATCCTTGAGGGGGGGCTTGCTCCCGGAGCAACAGTACAATCATGGAGGGGTGTTGAAGGTGGGATTGAAGCTGCACGATCAGGGCACGATGCAATTATGTCACCTACAAGTCATGCATATTTTGATTATGATGTAAAAACCATAGATCTGGGGAAAGTATATTCTTTTAATCCTGTACCGGAAGAACTTACCGAAGAAGAAAGTCTCCATATCCTCGGGGGTGAATGTAATATGTGGACAGAACGTGCACCACAGGGAACAATAGACAGCAAAATGTTCCCAAGGTTGCTTGCAATGAGTGAAGTCCTTTGGACAATGAAGGAGAATAAGGATTATGAAGAGTTCCATAACAGGGTGGAATATCACTACGGATTGCTTGATGCATTTGGTGTTCAATATGGCGCTGAAGCGCAACTGGTAAATTTTACTACTGAATATGACAGCACAAAGAGGGAATTTCAAGTAGTACTGCAACCAGGGCAAAAAAATGTGGAAATACTTTACACTATTAATGGAAGCGAACCGACAAATAATTCCGAAAGATATACAGATCCTTTTATAATAAATACAACAACAGATATTAATGTGTTTTCACTATGCAAAGGAGCTTCGCGGGGCGAAAAATACAAAAGGCAGATAGTAATACATAATGCACTTTACAAAACAATTGATATCATTAATCCTTATAGCGACAATTACAGGGCAAATGGAGATTATGCCCTTGTTGACGGATTAAGGGGGACTATAGATTACAGGGACAAGCTCTGGCAGGGATATGAAAAAGATGACCTTGATGTTACAATTGACCTTGGTGAAATTACCCCTGTAAATACTATATCTGCAGGATTCCTGCAGAAAGTGCCGTCATGGATATTTTTTCCTGAAAAACTGGAATTTTATATATCTGATAATAATAAAGATTATATGCTTGTGCATGAAATAAATAATAAGACAGACAGGGATACAAAAGAAGCAGTGATCAGAACCTTTTCATGTAAAACGGATAATGCAGAGGCAAGATATGTAAGGGTTTTTGCAAAGAATATAGGCAAATGCCCTGACTGGCATCCGGGGGCAGGAGGGAAGGCATGGCTGTTTGTTGATGAGATAATGATTGATTGGTTGATTGATTGATTGATTGATTGGTTGGATATTTAAAAAGAGAATAAATATGAAAAAGACGAATAATAGTTTTAATGCTTTACCTGTTTTCCTGGCATTTTTATGCATGGGATTCGGGGATCTTGCCGGACCGTTGGTAAGCCTTGTTAAGGATTCTTTTAACCTTAACAATTTTCAGGCATTCTTAACGACTTTCTCAGGATTTATTATGTTTGGATTGCTGTCAATACCCATGGGTGTATTACAGGATCGAAAAGGCAAAAAACTGATTATGAATATGGGCCTTATAATTGCATTTATAGGGTTGATAATACCCATAGTGAACGGGATGTACGGGCCGGGTATTGATATGACAGGAGCCGGGGAAAACAGCTTCTTTATCCTGCTTTTATCTATACTGATATTGGGAGCCGGTGCAACTACCCTGCAGGTAGTAGGAAATCCGATAATGAGAGATGTTTCTGCAGAAGGAAAATATTCCAGTAATCTTTCACTTGCACAATCAGTGAAAGCTGTTGGTTCCTCACTGGGATTTCTTTTACCTCCCATAGTAACAGCTGTATCAGACCTTGACTGGCCATTGTTATTCCCGGTATATTCGGTGCTGATTCTGATAAATCTGATATTATTCAATAGTGCCAGGATAGAAGAAAAGAATGAGGACAGGAAAGAACCGGCGACTTTTGCTTCATGTTTTTCATTACTTGGGAACCCGTATGTATTGATGATGGTACTTGCCATTTTTTTGTATGTAGGCGCTGAAGTTACTATGAGTTCAGGTGTTCCCCTGCTGATGAAGGAAAATTTCGGAATATCTGAATTTGGTCTCTGGGTCAGCTGGGCATTATTTTTCCTGCCTATCCTGGCTGGCAGGTTTGTTGGCGGTTTGATACTCAGGATTTTTTCCCCGAAAAAATTTTTTATTACGACTGTATTTATTTCCATTATTGGTTTAATATTAATGTTTTTAGGTATAGAGGTATTGACTTTTATCGGAATAATACTTATCGGACTCGGATTTGCCAATATTTTTCCGTTAGTATTTTCAATAACAATAGATAAAATGCCAGAGAGAGCCAATGAACTTTCAGGCCTAATGGTAACGGCCATTGTCGGAGGGGCGTTTATCCCTCCGTTAATGGGTGTTGTCTCAGATATGTCAGGATCGTTATTAATGGGATTTACAGTGCCTCTTGTATGCCTTGGGTATATAATGATAACATCATTTGCAGTAGCGAAAAAATAATAGAATAATAGTAAAATAGATAAAATAAAATTTTTTACAATGACTGAAGTAGCAATAGGAATTGATATTGGCGGAACAAATACTGTTTTTGGTATTGTTGACAGGAAAGGAAGGACTCTTGCAGAAGATTCGATCCCGACTTCACAGCACGAAGTGGTAGATACCTTTCTTGTGGAACTGACGAAAAAAATTGATGAGACCATCCTTGGTACCAAGGAAGACATCAAATTGAAAGGAATAGGAATAGGAGCACCTAACGGTAACTTTTATAACGGAACAATTGAGTTTGCCCCAAATTTGAAATGGAAAGGAGTAATACCTCTCGCCAGAATGATAGGAGATGCTTTCAGTATTCCGGCTTTTCTTACAAATGATGCGAATGCAGCGGCTATTGGTGAAATGATCTTTGGCAAAGCAATAGGAATGAAAGATTTTATTGTTATTACTTTGGGAACCGGGCTTGGCAGCGGGATAGTCGCAAACGGTGAACTGATATACGGTCATGACGGCTTTGCAGGAGAGATCGGACATACTATTGTTGTTCCTGACGGGAGGCTTTGTGGTTGTGGAAGATCAGGATGCCTTGAGAGCTATGTGTCTGCTCCCGGGATAATTAGTACTGTTAAGGAATTGCTTGACAGATCAGATACTGAGAGCTCCCTACGCAGTATTGATCCGGACACACTTACTGCCAAAGATGTTTCAATAGCAGCAGGGAAAGGTGATAAAACAGCGTTACAAGCCTTCGAATACACAGGCAGGATATTGGGGTTGGCTTTGGCTAATAGCGTTGCATACACTAGTCCTGAAGCTATTTTTCTATACGGAGGATTGTCCCTTGCCGGTGACCTGATCTTTAAACCGGCACAGTATTATATGGAAAAGAATATACTGAATATTTACAAGGGCAAAGTTAAGCTATTATTGTCAGGGTTGAATGACAATAACGGGGCAGTGCTGGGTGCCAGCGCACTTGTATGGAAGGAACTCCGGTAATTAATAATTACTAAACATACCCCTAAGATACAGATATAATATTTTTATTATATCTTTGTCTGCGAAATTAATATGTTTTAGCCTGTATTATTAATAGAATACTCGATAGCAGATTACAGGATAAATAGATATTAAGGGATTTTTACCAGGAACAGTTTATTTAAATCAATATGGGTGACATTTATTCTGTAATTACTGCCACAGGAAGCTATATTCCAACCAGGAAAGTTTTGAATTCGGATTTTCTCGATAACGAATTTTATGATTCCGAGGGAGTTAAATTCGATATACCTAATGAAGAGATCATAGCCAAGTTTGAAGAGATCACCCAAATAAAGGAGAGGAGGCATGTAACAGACGACCTGGTGGCTTCAGATATTGCACTTTTTGCTGCACAGGATGCTCTTGAATCGGCAGATATTAATCCGGAAAGTCTTGATTATATTATTGTTGCACATAATTTTGGTGATGTAAAGCCTGAAACACGGGTGTCTGACTTTGTTCCGAGCATCGCTGCAAGAGTAAAGAACGGGTTAGGTATCAATAATCCCAAGACTATTGCCTATGATCTTCCTTTCGGATGCCCGGGATGGTTGCAGGGTATCATACAGGGGAATTATTATATTAAATCCGGTGATGCGAAAAGAGTAATGGTCATTGGCGCAGAAACTCTTTCGAGAATATCAGATCCTCATGACAGGGACAGCATGTTATATGCAGATGGCGCAGGTGCAACTATACTGGAGCATATGGAGAGCGATGAACCTGTAGGAGTATTATCACACGCGGAAAGGTCTGATACAAAAGAACATGCATATATGTTGTGGATGGACAAATCATATAATCCCGAATATAAAGGACCGGGATTGTTCCTCAAGATGAACGGAAGAAAGCTGTACGAATATGCCCTGAATACTGTGCCTTTAATTGTAAAAGAAAGCCTTGATAAAGCAAAATTATTCCTGAACGATGTCACTAAGGTTTTATTACATCAGGCAAATGCCAAAATGGATGAAGCAATATTGAAACGCCTGTTCAGACTATATGACGACAGGAATGTGCAGTTCAATATTATGCCAATGATCATAGAATGGCTTGGAAATACTTCAGTAGCAACAATCCCTACATTATTGAACCTGCTGATGACGAAAAAAGTAAACGGACATGAATTGGTAAAGGGTAATGTCCTTGTTTTTGCTTCTGTCGGTGCCGGAATGAATATTAATTCAGTAATATACAGAATGCCCTGATTATCACTGGTAAATAACCAGTTTTTTCATATAAATATGCTGTTCACCAATAGCTTTGAGATAATAGATCCCAGCCGGAAGGTATGAAATATCAATCATTTCACGTGACAGATCATAAAATCGCTTTATATATATATGCCTGCCTTGGGAATTGAATATTTTTATTGTTAGATCGTTATCCGTTGAACGTCTGTACAAAATGTTTATGTAACCTGCCGAAGGGTTTGGGAAAATACATAGTTCATAATAGTCATCCCCGGCTTCATTATCCCATTCTTCATTAATATTAACAGATCCCGGGGTAATAACTACAGTATAGTCTTCATACTGGTTAGTCAAATAATTCATGCATGGCATAGGTACTTGCAATGAATCATACTGCTGGCCTATACGCATTCTGAGCGGAGTATTGAAAACAACACTATCAGAAATTGTTATTTCGCCATAATGAAAATTTGCATAGTCTGAAAACATAACTGTTTCGGTACTGTCAAAATACCGGTCATTATTATAGTCTATCCATGCTGCAAATACACCTTTCGAATCAGAATCATTCTGTACTGTCATTGTATATGTCTGCCCTGCTTCAACTTCAGTGCTGTAGATACAGCTAAGGTCAATATAACAATTATAAATTGTATCGGAATAATCCTGGTTATTGATAGTATTAAAGCCAAAATAAGATATGCCATTTGTTATAGGACTAAACAGGTCAACCGGGACACACAACGGATCATCAGGACCTGCTATATCTTCAATTAAAATATTTTTAATAATTGAGTCAGTGCCGTTTGTATTTTCAATAGTCAGTTTTACATCGTAATTTCCTGTTGAATCATAAATATGAGATGGATCTGGTTCGAATGACATCTGTCCGTCACCGAAATCCCAGAGAAATGTATCTGCGTTACTGTTCAGTGCAGAAATGAACCGGACATTTCCATTACATTCGGAAACAGAATAGTAGAAATCAGGACAAAGGTTAAAATCCAGATCCAGTGTACATGGGAGTGCAACAACAGGATCATCCGGATCATTTGATGAAAACAATATATTAGTTGAATAAATTCCGGGCAGCATATCAGTGGAATAAAACATGAGGTCATGGTGGATCGTATCACCGGGAGGTAAAGTATCAATGATAGTATTTAAAACAACCCAGTCAGAAAAGCCCAAAAGTATATCATCTACATATATGGAAGAATATCCGAAGTTCACAAAATAAATATGAGAAAGATAGTCTAATGTTTCAGAGCAAAATCCTATGTTATTCATAATGAGTTCTCCATTAATATAATAATCAAAGGTCCTGCTTTGGTAATTAACAGATCTGAATTCAATAAAATACCATTCTTCTGTATTATATTGCGTAAATACCTGGTCCGTCTGACCAGCAAGACCCTGTAATATTATCAGGGAGTCATCTATGAACATAAATGCCATTCCTTCAAGTGCACCGGGGTCATCATCATCAAACTGGATTATCCTGATCGCACCTGTTGAATCAGGTATCTTAATATAAAAACTGATATTAGTGGGCTGCACACCTGAGTGATGCATAAAAACACCCTCATGAATAGTAGAAATGCCACCTTCGACCTTAAGACAATAATTTCCAACAGCAGGATCATCCGATACTATTTTAGTACTGTCATAATAAGTAGGATCAATAGTCCATCCATCCAATTCCCCGTCTTCAAAATCTTCTTTAATCAACACTCCGGAAACCACATTTTCTGCTTCTCCGGGATCATATACAAGACTACCATTTCCTTTATTAACAACAGAAACGGGTACAATTGAAGAATCATTACATTCAGTTATATGCACATATACCGAATCCGGTATTATTTCAATATCCGGGGGCTGCTGGACAATAATTGTTGTTTCTGCTGAATCAATAGTATGACAATTACCTGATATCAGTTTAATATTATTGGCTCCTGATACTGTATAATTATGAACAGGATTTTGTTCATTTGAAGTATATCCGTCACCAAAATTCCACAGCCATTGTACCGGGACTGTTGTTGAATGGTCGGTAAATTCCACAGGAGTGTTAAGCAGGGGATTTGCATCAGATAAGGTAAAATCCGCACATATTGTGTCGAAATTTTGAACAGAGGTCCACGACAGTTCAAATCCGGGATAAACACCCTGATTGTCAGAAATGAATTTAATATATACCTTCCCTGATAAGGATATTACAGTATCAGGCAGAGTCAGGCCATTATCTATTAGAAGAAGGTCACAGGTGTCACTTGGTCCCTCATATATATATATGTAGTCTGAATAGGGGCACACATTAAAGGATTTGAAAAAGACCGTCACTTCGAAAGCACATGTTATATCTATCAGAAACCCGCATTCTTCGGTATGTCCGTAACTTCCGAACGGACCTCCTGAGTCGAAAAGTGTACCGGAAGGAGCATTTGTGTAAAGATCATGGCACATGAGATATTTATTTTCAACTTTAATATAAAATGGCTTTTCCATTGTGTCACTACCTGTGATATTTGTTGCCGTAAGGGCAACAGTGTATTCACCGGGTTCGTTGAAGACCAGAGCCGGATTTTGCGATGAAGGATCTGTACCGTTTATAAAGGTTACTGTTCCCGGTGTAATATTCCAGTTCCACGAAACCGGATTACACGAAGAAAGATCAGTGAAAAATATCGTGTCATTTTCATTGCAAATATTTTTATCGCTGGAAAATTCGGCTTTTACAGGGAGTTTAATAAATTCCTGTTTGGTTATTGTATCATAACCATATTGATTTGACACTATTAAGGTTACATCATATTCATTATCATTATTGAAACAAATTTCCGGGTTCTGGCTGTACTGGTCAGTTCCGTTCACAAAGTCTATATCGTCAGGTGTGAATATCCATTCCCAGGATTCAGGGAAATTATCTGATATGTCATGGAAAATTACTGTATCCCCTGTACAAATATCAGGATCGGATATTTCAAAATCAGCATCAGGCGGGCTGTAAGCATTTGGTACTAATCCGGCTTCCCATACTCCTCTTCCGTATGTGGCAGCTCTGATCTTTTTTGATGCATAATGTATTTCCAGTTCATTAATGACCACATTGGGCAGATTGTCGGAATATGAGATCCAGTTGTCAAGAGAATCATTAGTATAGTACACCCCAAGGTCAGTACCTATATATAATGCATCACTATTATTTTTTTCAAAGACTATACAATTAACAGTTATATTAGGAAGCTCTCCTGTGATATTTATCCATGAATCGCCCCCGTCTGGTGATTCAAAGACTTTCTCATCTTCCTGGTAGCCGGATATAGTGATCCATATCCTTTCAGGATCTTCGGGATCTATTTCAAGTGATGTTATGGGATGACCGGTTATATCGTCAATACTTTCCCAGGTGCTACCACCATCCATTGTTCTGTATAGAATGTTATTTTTTATAAGATACAGGCAGTTGGGATCAGATGAGGCAATTTCGAGCGATGTAATATATGTGATACTGTCAGTAAAGTCGGATATCTTTTCCCAGCTGTTCCCTTCATCAGATGACTTCCAGACATTCCTGTAACCGGCATATAATATTTCCGGATTTACCGGATCCAGCACATAAGGAGTGATCCAGGGGCCGTTGTCATCAATATCCAGGCTTATCATCTCAATGTTTATACCTCCGTTAACTGATTTGAGCAATACGCCGTTCTGAATGGATAAATAAACAATTTCAGGATCATTATAATTTATGATAGTTTCCATGCCGTCCGCACCATTTATCCTTTCCCATATATTGTTCCTGAATCTTGAGGTGCCATTATCCTGCGATCCTGTATAAAAAAGGTTCTCATCCAAATGATACCCTCCTATTCTGTAAACCTGGTGAACAGAAAGACCATTACTGATGTCTGTCCATGATATGCCATCATTATAACTTTTATAGATGCCTCCGTCATTACCACTGAAGAGGGTTGAATCCCTGAATCCGAGATAATGAAAGTCAACATGTATATAATCAGGGGCCTCAATATTCAATGATTGAGCCAGGGTGAAGCTATCCCCTCCGTCTGTTGATCTGTATAATTTTACTCCTCCTATATAGATCTCGTTTACATTATACTGTGAGACAGCAAGGGTAAGTACATACCATGTGAACCCTCCCAGTTCGGCATAGCCCTGCATCAGGGTGAAGCTGTCCCCTCCGTCTGTTGATCTGTATAATCCTCCGAAATTATAATCCTCACAAGTCAGGAAATAAAGATATTCCGGGTCAGCAGCAGTCACGGCTATTTGTGCTTTTTCCTCTGTAAGAAGCGGAATACCGTTTGTTAGTTCATTCCAGACATTACCCGTATCAACAGACCTGTATATTTTCCCTGATCCTGAAGCATATAATACAGAAGGATCACCAGGTTTGAACTCTATATCGTATGCTTTAATGTCAGCGAATGTATTTGTCCATGTATTCCCTGCATCTGTAGTTTTAAATATGCCGATGTTGGTGCCCGCAAATAATATATTTGGATTCTCAGGATGTATCAATAGTTTGTATATCTTATTAAACTGGGGATAGCTGAATGTCATTCCGGTTGTATCCCAGTTTTCGCCTCCGTCAAAAGATCTTAATATACCCACACTGGCATTACTGTTGTGGTCTCTGTCACCGGTGGCAATATACATAATATCAGGATCCGTATGATCAATTATTATATCGCTGATCCCCAAAACAGGCAGGTTATCTGTACTTGTAGTCCATGACTGACCTCCGTCTGTTGTTTTCCATAACCCCCCTGACGGGGCCCCGATAAACAGGATATTTGTGTCATTAGGATGAAAAGCTATACAATCCACTCTTCCTGTTCCATAAGGTAATTGTTCTGCTGATGATGGCCCCAGTGCCTTCCATTGCGGATCTTTCTGAGATATTTTAGCACTGGTTTTTTGTAAGAAATCCTGTACCTCATAATAATTATTTCCCGGAACCGGAAATGATCCGTCCGGAAGCACCCTGGTTTTCCAGAAGTGTTCCCATCTTTTAAACTGCTTCCACCCGTGACTTTTTTCATATCCCTTTTCATTTTTCTCCTTATAAAAAGCATCTCTGATCTGATAATAATTTACATCAGCATTATCAATAATTGATTGCCAGCTTTGTGCAAGTCCCTGCTGAATTATACTGAAAAAAAGGATATATAATAAAACGGATCTCATAGATAGCTTTTATTAGCAGTAGTTGTTCATTTTATGATAAATCCGCCAGGTACCTGAAAAATAACAGACAGGATGGATCTATCTTTTAATAAGCTTCTTATTTACACAATTGTTGATGAAATCCTCTTTGTAGGTTTTCCCTATCGGGATCTCATGGGTTTTAATGATCGCAAAGTCATTGTCAATTGCCTTGATGTGGTTGATGTTTATAATATATGACTTGTTGATACGGAAGAATATTTCAGAAGGTAAATTATTATATATTGTCTTCACATTCATGGCAGTCATGATCTTTTCATTATCCGTATGTATTATGACATAGTCTTTTAATCCCTGGATAAAATTAATTTCCTTAAAATGTATCTTGATATATTTTCTT
>Ga0180433_10000702_pt1 | contig 56925 bp, 45 predicted proteins | sample SS_ome_8_FD_132980 | JGI IMG/M metagenome (GOLD analysis project Ga0180433, IMG submission 132980) | Hypersaline lake sediment archaeal communities from the Salton Sea, California, USA - SS_1_D_1 metaG | ecosystem: Environmental > Aquatic > Non-marine Saline and Alkaline > Hypersaline >... | reverse complement strand
CGGTGTAATATATTACACTTATCGGTGTAGGAAAGGACAACGCTTATGATATCTCTCAGATCAAAGATAGCCAGGGACCTTCTGGGGTATTTCTTCATTAACCCGCAAGCCGAGTTATATGTTAACGAGCTTGAAAGAATGTTCAAAGTGGACAAAAGGAACCTGGTCAAGAAACTAAAGGAGCTCGAATCGGCCGGGATCATGAAGAGCTCCGCAAGGGGCAATCTGAAGATATACTCCATCAACCGCGATTTTCCTCTATACAGTGAGTACAAGAAAATTGTCCTTAAGACCGTTGGCATCGAGGGCAAGCTAAGCGAAGCGGTGAGGGCGTGCAAAGGGATAAAAAAAGCGGTCATTTTTGGCTCATATGCGAAAAACAAGATGGAGGCCCACAGCGACATTGACGTTTTAGCGGTGGGGGACCATTCGTCAATCGAGCTTCAGAAGAAGATAAGTGAAATCCAAAGGGAGACTGGCAGAGAGATCAATGTAGTCAATATGGATGAAGCGGAGTATAAAGCGCGTTTAAAGAAGAAAGACCCGTTTTTGGCAGATATCGCGAGGAATAAGCACATAAACATATTATGAAATTCAACGATCAGTATTTCAACAAACAAGAATTCAAGCCCTCACAGATCAGGCAGCTTTTTAATAACGCGGAAAAGGACCTAAAAATATCCCGCGCAGTCGACATCCCGGAGGTAAGGTTCACGTACGCGTATTCGGCCTTTCTAAAAGCCGGCATGGCGCTTCTTGCGCACTTTGGGGCAAAGGCCAAAAGCGTTCCGGGACATCATGTCAAGATCATTGAGATGATGTCCGATGTTCTTGACAATAGAGCTATTGAGGATATCGGGAACGCCATGAGGGAGAAAAGGAATTTGGACCTGTACTCCGGCGGCGTCGAGTTGACGGAGAAGGACAGCCGCGCGTATTTAAAGTTCGCGGAAGAAGTTCTGAAGCAGATCACAAAGATACTGGGCCTTTAACGAACTACGATTCCGGGTGCGACCCTCTGAAGAACGCTGATTTACACTACAAAACAGCAGACTTCCAGATTTGTAGTGTAATAATTACGGTTCCGAGCGCTGCTTCTACTAGCTAAAGCCTTCCGAGATCCTTCTTCTTGCACCCGTGAATAGTGCTTCGCCCCCCGACACGGCCTCGATAAGCTCAGACTTGTTGAGACAGGCCCTCCGAAGACGGCCCTGTATGCCGCTCAGACCATAAATGCAATCTTCCCGTAAAAATATCGATATATTAATAGAGGAATAGATATGAGCATTACAATTCCCGGAAACGGTATTAGAACGGTCGGCAACCCCGCTTCCGGCGAGAGCCGGGGGGGGATGCTGAGAAGACGGTTTTTTTCGACCCTGCTGATTAATTCTGCGGTCGGCGCGACTGCCAGCGTCATGTCTGAGTCTTTTAGAATGCTGAGAGTAGACCACATCAATAACACTGTTCTCGGGAGCTGTCATTTGCATCGATTGACCGAAGAACAAAGGGCCCTGAATTCAGACTTTTTAAGAAGAGTTGCCTCTGGCACGGTGAACATTGACGATCTGTCGAAAGTGGAAACCGGTTCAGCGAATTTCTATGGCTGGTTCATACCTCATTGTAGTTCTGTAATGGGTTTTTCACTTGATCTTTTCAGGTCGATCGAGCAAAGGGAAGGCAGGGTAGTGCTTGCTCCTGAAACGGTCTTTACGGGGCTTAGTAGTAATCACCCGGCGCTCCTGCCGGACAAAACTGTTTCTATGCTAGCTGAATTCTTGATCGAGAACAACCCGTTGTTAAGCTTTGAGCTTGCTAAATACGCCCTGGAGCAGCGGATCCCTGTTCTTGTTTCCGATCTGCTTCTTACGGAAAACGCCGGTGAAAACTTCCTTAGGATGGCAGATGCTGAGCGGCCCGATACGCCGTCGGAATATATGAAATCTATGGGTATGGGACTTGCCGCTGCGCTTCCTCTTTCGGGATCGGCGTTAATCTCCAGGAGAGCGGTCATGATTGGTTCGGCTTTAACTGCGGCCGCCGGCTTTGCCGCTCCGATGAAACTCAACAGATTTAAGCCCTCGCCGTATTATGATTGGGACGTTGGTTTCAGAAACGCACTGATGGCCGCGAAGATTTTGCGTCTGGCCGATTTGTCCATGGAGAAAGGCGAAAAGCTTACCTTCGTCCTGTCGATGGGGAGTGGTCACAGGGGGATAATGGATAACTTCAGGAAGGGATTAGATCACAATCTGAGGCTTTTGGAAAAGTACAGGCAGATCGCCGTTTCCGAGCTGGGCCCTTACTGGGACAAGGGATACTTGTATGACGGATTCGGACGGACGAAACTCCCCGCTTATTTAGAAGTCGGCATTTACTGATCGCTCGCCTTGGGTTATAATCGGGACCGGATAAGGAGATAACATGACCGAAGAGAAAAAAGCCAGCTACGAAGAGTTGATGTCCCAGATCAGGGAATTCGAGAAGACCGTGACCAATCTGCAGGACAACCTGAAGAAGCTTGAGAAAAAGCTCAAGGACAAGGAAAAAAAATACGGGCCCGACATGTCCAAATGGCCCGCTAAGGAAGATTAGCCCCACGGGGAGTCGAACCCCGGCTGCCGGCTTGAAAAGCCGGTGTCCTAACCACTAGACGATGGGGCCGTTGAAATACTTCAGGGGGTACAATTCTAGCACGGTTTATTCTTCTCGTCCACGAAAACGATCTTCGGGATAAACTTCGCGGCCTCTTTATCGTCCACGAGAGAGAATGACATGATGATCACAAGGTCTCCCGGGCCTGCCAGCTTTGCCGCCGCTCCGTTGATGCAGATGACGCCCGAACCTTTCCTGCCCTTGACGACATAGGTCTCGAACCTCGCGCCGTTATTCAGGTCGGCTACCAGGACCTTCTCTCCAGGAAGGAGATCCGCAAGCTCCATGAGCTTTTCGTCTATCGTGATGCTGCCCATGTAGTCGACGTTTGCTTCCGTTACGGTCGCGCGGTGTATCTTTGATTTAAGCATCGCCCTGAACACGTCAAAACCTCCGAATGGAAATTCTACGACAATATCGTCTAAAAGTCAAAGAAGGAGGTGTGGAGAATTCGTCCGATCGCTGATGATTTCGACGCTTTCTTCATAACTTGTTCGCTTGGATGGTGGCGGGAAAGTTGCTGAATACGAGAAGGGCGAGATGAGCGAAAGGGGAAGATGGGAAGGGGGTTAAGAGGTTAAGAAGGGGGGAAGGGAAATGCATGGGCACAAGAAATATGTGGTTTGGAATAATATTTTAGAGCTGCAATCCACCTTGAACAAAGAGATTTTACCTAAAATTCCAAAGACAAAGTTCAAACTAAAGGATCAAATTGAGAGGGCTGTTGGTTCTTCCGGAGCGAACTTTATTGAAGGGTATTATTCCGACTCAACAAAGGAATTCGTCAGGTTTTCCAGATATTCGAGGCGCTCTCTTGCTGAATTGGAATACTGGGTCAATTCCTGCTTTGAAAAAGGATATATTGAAATGGATCTTCATAAGAACACTGAGGATTTAATAATCAGAACGGGGTGCCTGGTAGACCGATTAATATTATCCCTTCTGAAGAAACAGCAATCCGCCTGACCGCCTTTCCCCCTCTCGCCCCTCTCGCTCTTCTTACCCCTCTCGCTCCTCTCGCCCCTCTCGCCCCTCTCGCCCCTCTCGCTCTTCTTACCCCTCTCGCTCTTCTCGCCCCTCTTCCCCTATTTCGAGAACTCCGCGGCGAGAACCCAGTAGGGGTCTACCTTCGGATGCTCGAGGACCCTCTCTTTTCCGTCCTTGACTATCGCGTGTCCCTTCTCCTTATCGACAACTTCCCCGACAACGGCGCCCGATATACCGTTCTTTATGAGCTCCTTCACTACTTTATCGGAGTCCTTCGGGTCGACTATCGCGATCAGGGTGCCCTCGCTTATCGCGCAGAACGGGTCGAACTTGAAGACCTCAGCCGTCCTCCTTATCACGGGCTGCACCGGAATGGCGTCCTCTTCAACCCTGAGGCCGTAATCGCCGGCACGCGCCATTTCATATAGCCCTCCCCAGATACCGCACTCGGTGGCGTCATGCATCGCGCGCACCCCCTTGAACTTTCGCGCGATGGCGCAGTCGTCCATGACCGACATCTGGCTGAATACGTCCGCGGCTTGTTTTTGGAAATCCTCTCCGCCTGCCTCGATGAACTTGTGCGGGAAAAGCACGGCCAGAAGCCCCGTGGTCTCTATTGCCGGCCCTTTTGTTATGATAATTTTGTCTCCTGTTTTCACCCTGTGGGGGCCCATAAGCTCCGATTCGCTGCCTATCGCGATAGAGGTGGCTCCTCCGACCATAGGGTAGTTGCATCCCGTGTACCTGGCTGTATGTCCGGTTATCACGCTGATGCCGTACTTCTGTGCCTCCTCATGCACCGTTTTCCACATCTCCTCAAGTTCGCTCTCCTTCATTTCGGGCGGAAGATTGAGGTCTATCGTCAGGTATCTGGGCTTCAGCCCCGAAACCGCGACGTCGCAGAATATTATGTGGAAGCCGAACCAGGCGGCCTTTGAGAAACCGAACGACGGGACGATGAAAAACGGGTCGGTGGACATGGCCAGGCACGAATCCCCCACCCTGAGCACTCCGTAATCAACCCCGTGCCTCGGGCCGATGACGATGTCTTTGCTTTTTGATCCCAGCCGGGGATATATGACCCTGTCGAAGAATTCCGGGTGGATCTTTCCGAGTTCGGGAAGCTTCTCTTTGCTCATTTCCGCTCTCCTTTTTTTCCTCAAAACCTGTAGATTCTATAACAGCCCGGGGGAGGGCGCAAGGCGATTTTCGAAGCTTGTTATTCATATTCCTATAATGTAATATAGCAAATCATGAAGAGAGATCAGGGGTATTACGGTTTCCGGCTCAAGAGTGAAAAACTCAAGAGAAAAAAGAGAAAAATCCTCTCCACTCCGATAAAGCACGTTGACCTGACGAGGGCGAAGTCCATTGCCGACCTGGTTGATTCATACGGAAAATCCTCGATACAGGCGAGGAACCTCGGAGAGTGCGCTCATGTTTTCGGGAGGATGCTCAGGGACAGGGAAAGGCCGACCATTCTTCTTGGCCTAGCCGGGCCGCTGATCGCCGGCGGATTAAGAAAAGTCATACGGGACATGATTGAATACAATCTTGTGGACGTAATAGTATCGACGGGGGCCATCCTGTACCAGGACTATTATCAGGCGCTCGGATTCAGCCATTACAGGGGCACTCCGAGGGCGGACGACGCGGAGCTCCGCGACCTCTTCATCAACCGGATATACGATACATATGTCGACGAGGAAATCTTCGGCGAAGTCGACTACCGCATCGGAAAGTTCGCGAGTTCGCTCCCTCCAAAAGCCTATTCAAGCAGGGAATTCATTGATCTCATGGGCGAAACGGTCAAGGATAACAATTCGATCCTCGTCACCGCCAGGAAACGCGGAGTGCCGATATTCTGCCCGGCCTTGAACGACAGCAGCATAGGGATAGGCCTCACGGAGCACTACTACAGAAGCAAGAGGACAGGCAAGCCGAGGATAACCATCGATGCCATCAGGGACAACTATGAGCTGACCCAGATAATAGTCAACTCCAAAAGGACGGCGGCGTTTTACGTCGCGGGAGGGGTGCCCAAGAATTACATCAACGATTCGGTGGTAATGGCGTACATTTTCGGCCACGACACCGGAGGACACAAGTACGCGATACAGGTCACGACGGACGCCCCGCACTGGGGAGGGCTGTCGGGAAGCACTCTCCATGAAGGCACCTCATGGGGCAAAATCAACAGAAAGGCGAGCCGCGCCATGGCGTTCGTGGAGCCGAGCGTTTCCCTTCCGCTGATAGTAGGGCACGCGCTTCAGAAAAAGCTCTACAGGGGCAGAAGCAGGATCAGGTTCAGATGGTCGGGCGACGAGCTCAAAAAAGGGGGCAAAAAATGAAAAGGATCATTTCTTTGGTCTCTACGGCTGTTCTCGCGGTTTTTTTGTTCTGTGCTCCGGCTCTATCGGCGCTCAAGGCAGTCCGGATATCAGATATTGGCATTGAAACGAACAGGATATCCGAGGACATGGTTGACATTGAGGACGCCATGGTGGAATTTGCCGCAACGCATCCGAACGCGATCGTCGACTCCTTCCAGATAGTGAAACACTCTCAGCTGGGGACGTACGATCTCTTTATCTTCTACCGGGAGTAGAAGGTTACTTCAAATACTCCCTGAGCTTCTTCGCTCTCGTGGGGTGCTTTAGCTTGCGAAGGGCCTTCGCCTCTATCTGGCGGATCCGCTCCCTGGTCACCGTATAGACCTTTCCCACCTCTTCAAGAGTGCGGGGGTGCCCGTCGTCCAGCCCGAAGCGGAGCTTGAGCACGGTCTTCTCGCGGTCGGTAAGCGACTTCATCACTTCTTCCAGGTCCTCGCGGAGCAGCCCGTGAAGAACAACCTCGTCGGGCGCCTGCACTCCTCCGTCCTCGACAAAGTCCCCGAGCTTGCTCGAGTCCTCGTCTCCGACGGGCATCTCGAGAGAAAGGGGTATCTGAGAGACCTTTACTATCTCCCGGACTTTCTGCACCGATATGCGCGAGCGCTTTGCGATCTCCTCTTCGGTCGGCTTTCTGCCGAGCTCCTGAAGGAGAAGACGGGAAGTCTTGCGGAGGCGGTTGATGGTCTCCACCATGTGAACGGGTATCCGGATGGTCCGCGCCTGGTCGGCTATCGACCGGGTTATTGCCTGGCGTATCCACCAGGTGGCGTAGGTGGAGAACTTATAGCCCTTGCGGTAGTCGAACTTCTCTACGGCCCGGATTAGTCCGAGGTTGCCCTCCTGAATGAGGTCCAGAAAGAGCATGCCGCGGCCGGTGTACTTCTTGGCTATCGATACCACAAGCCTCAGATTTGAGTTCACCAGCTTGTGCTTGGCCCTCATGTCGCCCTGCTTTATCCGCTTGGCCAGGTACACCTCTTCCATGGGGGTGAGAAGAGGGAACTTTCCTATCTCCCTCAGGTACATCCTGACGGTGTCGTCAACTCCGACTCCCCGGATTGAGCTCACGTCGGCCACGAACGGCTCGTTCTCAGCCGGCTTCTTGGGCTTGCGCTCCGAGATCTCGAGGTCCTTTCCCAGCAGGCTTTCGATTTCATCGAGGTTTTTCTCGGGTTCAGGGTATATGGTGAGAATCTCCTCGGGAGTGATGAACCCCTTCTTCTCGGCACGGCTCTTCAGGTTTTCAATTGTCTGCTTCTTGCTGGCCATTTATTGCCTGCTCCTTTCCCCATTTATATCGGAAGATGGAGGGGGAAATTTCATTCTTTATTTCGAAACACGCATATTAACACAAAAAATCCCGTTGTCAAACGGTTTTCTCCAGCTCTCTGAGCATTTTGCTGCACTCCGCGAGCTCCCTGTGCAGCACCTTTGACCTGTCTATCTCGTTCTGCCTCTCGGACTCCTTCAGGCTCCCTCTGAGCTCGCTGATCTTGGCCCTCAGATTATGCGCCTTTATCGTCGTGATGTAGTCCTTGATCGCCCTTTTTTCGTCGAGCGGCGGATGCTCTGCCATCATGATCTCCGAAAGCTTTTTCTTTGCCTCTTCGGTCGGCAGGTTGTCGTGAAGAAAATGCAGGATGTCCTTTTCTTTCTCCACATCAACATTCAAAAGAAGCTCGGCAATGGTCCTGGTTATTCCCTCGGTGAACTCTCCCCAGTGGAGATTTTCCTTGAGCACTCCGAGCGCCTCCGCGTTCTCCATGGCAAGCTGAAGTATCGCCTGTTCGGCCTTGAGGGTTTTGTGCTGCGGCCGCTCGGTTATCCTTCTGCCCGACGATGCCGTTCTCTTTCCGGAATAGTATTTCTCTCTCTTGACCTCGGAAGCGATCTCTTCGGGGCTGGTTCCCAGCTCGGATGACACGTACTTGATGTACTCGGCCCTTACAAGCCGGTCCGGCTCCCTGGATATCAGCGACGCGACTTCCCTTACTGCCTTCGCGCGCGACTCGATCTCATTCAGGTTGCTTTTGCGCAGCACCGAACTTATCCTGTACTGAAGCCAGGGCACCGAGGCCTCAAGGGCCCGCCTGAACTGGTCAGGACCCAGGCGCCTGATGATCTCGTCGGGGTCCTTGCCCGACGACATCTCCGCGACTCGCACGCCGAACCCGGCCTTCTTCAGGAGCTCAACCCCTCTCTCGGTGGCCTTTCCCCCGGCCGCGTCGGAGTCGTACGCGAGTATCACGTTGGAGCAGAACCTCTGAAGCAGTTTTACCTGGTCCTCGGTCAGGGCGGTGCCCATCGACGCCACCACGTTCCTGAAGCCGCTCTGGTGGCATGTTATCACGTCCATGTTGCCTTCCACGATAACTGCCGAGTTGGCCTTTCTGATAGAATCTTTGCTCAGGTCCATACCGTAGAGCGTCCTGCTTTTTGAATATACCGGCGTTTCGGGAGAGTTGATGTATTTCGGCTCGCCCGCGCCCAGGATCCTGGCCCCGAAGCCGATCTCCCTGCCTCTCACGTCGCATATGGGGAACATGAGCCTTCCGCGGAACCTGTCGTACAGGCCACCGCTTTCTTTGGCGATCGCGAGCCCCGATTCCACTATAAGCTCCGGCTTAACGCCTTTCTGGATAAGATGCTTGGTAAGAGAGTCCCATCCGTCGGGGGAGAGCCCGAGCTTGAAGTCCTTTGCCGCTCCTTCTTTGATTTCTCTCTCCTTAAGGTAGTTCCTTGCTTCCGATCCCTCCTGAGAGGCTGCCAGGCTGCTCTGGTAGAACGCGGAGGCCATTTTCACTATGTCCCGCAGACCGTCCCATCTTCCGGCTTTGCCCGAGCCGCCTGAGACGGGAACGCTGATGCCCAGCTTGTCTCCAAGGAATCTGGCTGCCTCGGAAAAGCTGAGGCTTTCCACCTTCATGATAAAGGCGAATATGTTCCCTCCCTCCTTGCATCCGAAGCAGTGGAACAGCTTCTTTTCGGGGCTTACGGTGAAGGAGGGGGTCTTCTCCGAGTGAAAGGGGCAGAGCCCCAGATAGTTCTTGCCCCTCTTTTTTAGCTTGACGTATTCGGAGACAATGGAAACGATGTCCGCCTTCTCCCTTATCTCGTCGATTATGCTTCCGGGTATCATCTATTGAAACCTCTCAGGTGGTCCTCCACTCGGAGGGCACGAAAAGCTCGTTGAACTTGTTGATGGCGTACCTGTCCGTCATGCCGGCGATGAAATCCGTGACATTTTTCAGGAGTTCCCTGTCGGCGAGCCTGGTTTTTCCTGAGGGCAGGTCTTCCGGATGATACAGGTAGTGGCGGAACAGCATCCTGAGAAGATACGGTATCTTGCTCTCCTCCGACTTGGCCACGTAGTTTGTGTAAACCTTCTCATAAAGAAAGTCGTAGAGCCCGTTCACCGCGTTCCTCACCTCGTCGTCCATCACGATTCCGCTCTGTCCGAGGCTCTTCTTGATGACGTTGGAGACTATCCTGTCGAGCATGTTGGCCCCGAGGACCTTCATGTAGTGCCTTGGGAGGTCACTCTTCTTTATTATCTTCGCGCTGACTGCGTCCTCTATGTCGTGCCTGATGTAGGCGAAGCGGTCGGAAAGCCTTACAACTTGACCCTCAAGGGTGCTGGGCTGCTTCTCGGTCCTGGGATGGTGCATTATCCCGTCCAGCACCTCACAGGTCAGGTTCAGTCCCTTGCCGTCGCGCTCAACGTTCTCGACTATTCTTATGCTCTGCTCGTTGTGCTTGAAATGCGATCCGTACTCGGTGAGAATTGCGTTCAGGACGTCCTCACCAGCGTGGCCGAAGGGGGTATGCCCAAGGTCGTGCCCGATGGCAATGGCCTCGGTCAGGTCCTCGTTGAGGGAGAGCGCCCTTGAGATGGTCCTGGCGATCTGAGAAACCTCGAGCGTGTGCGTAAGCCGCGTCCTGAAATGGTCCTCAAGGGGCGATATGAACACCTGAGTTTTGTGCTTTAGCCTCCTGAAGGCCTTCGAATGCAGTATCTTGTCCCTGTCCCTCTGGAAGGCGGTGCGGTAGTCGCACTCCTTCTCGGGCCTCTTTCTTCCCGAGGTCTTTGCGGACAGGCACGCGTGCGGAGACAGAATCTCCGCCTCTCTCTTCTCAAGAGCCTCTCGTATTTTCATACACGCCCCGGTGGGAAGGCGATTATTTCGCGGACTTTTTCGCCTTCTCCTTAATGGAAGACTGCGCCGCGGCCAGCCTGGCGATCGGCACCCTGTACGGTGAGCAGCTCACGTAGTTCAGTCCCGTTCCGTGGCAGAACTCTACCGATGACGGGTCTCCGCCGTGTTCTCCGCAGATGCCTATCTTCAGCTTGGGCCTTGCCGAACGCCCTTTCTTGACTCCGGTGGCGACAAGCTTTCCGACGCCGCCCTGGTCGATCGTGACGAACGGATCCTTCTCGAACAGCCCTTTCTCGATGTAGTAATTTATGAACTTTCCGGCGTCGTCCCTGCTGAACCCGAAGGTGGTCTGCGTCAGGTCGTTGGTTCCGAAGGAAAAGAACTCGGCTTCGCGGGCGATCTCGTCCGCGGTAACCGCCGCCCTGGGAAGCTCGATCATGGTGCCGACCAGGTAGTCGATCTTCACCCCCATGCCGTTCATGACCTCACCCGCCACCTTGACCACCAGCTCCTTCTGCTGCCTGAGCTCGTTTATGTGGCCGACCAGCGGAATCATGACCTCCGGGATAACCCTCTGGCCTTCCTTGGCAAGCTCGCAGGCCGCTTCGAATATGGCGCGCGCCTGCATCTCGGTAATTTCGGGATAAGTTATTCCCAGGCGGCATCCGCGGTGCCCGAGCATGGGATTGAACTCGTGAAGCTCCTCGACTCTCTGAAGGACCTTCTCCTTCTCGGTTATTTTGGCCTGGTCCTCACCCTTGCACTTCATCGTCGCGATCTCAACCAGCAGCTCCTCTCTCTTGGGAAGGAATTCATGGAGAGGCGGATCGAGAAGCCTGATCGTGACCGGATAGCCCTTCATCTCCCTGAAGAGCCCCTTGAAGTCAGACTTCTGCATCTCCAGAAGTCTTGAAAGTGCTTTTTGCCTGTCTTCCTTTGTCTTTGACATGATCATTTCCTGCATTATGGGCAAACGTTCCTCAGCGAAGAACATATGCTCGGTCCTGCACAGCCCTATGCCTTCCGCGCCGAAGGACCTCGCGACGTTCGCGTCGTGGGGAACGTCGGCGTTGGCCCTGACCCCGAGCTTCCTTACCTCATCGGCCCACTTCATGAGCTTCCCGAAATCGCCGGAAAGTTTCGGCTCAATTGTCGGCACCTGTCCCATTATGACCTCTCCGGTGGTCCCGTTCAGCGTGATCCAGTCGTTTTCTTTTATCTCAAACTCTCCAACCCTGAAGATCTTCGCGTGCTCGTCTATCTTTATTGACTCGCATCCCGCAACGCAGCACTTGCCCATTCCTCTGGCCACCACGGCCGCGTGCGAGGTCATTCCTCCGCGCGCGGTCAGGATCCCCTGCGCGGCGTCCATGCCGTGGATGTCATCGGGGCAGGTCTCGGTGCGAATGAGGATAACCTTGTCCTTGTCTCCCCTGGCGGCCGCCTCGTCGGCGGTGAAAACCGCCATTCCCGTCGCGGCTCCCGGAGAGGCCGGAAGACCCTTGGTGATCACCGTGACTTTCGCCCTGGGATCGATAACGGGGTGGAGAAGCTGGTCGAGCTGGGAGGGCTCGAGCCTCATGAGAGCCTCTTCCTTGGTTATTAATCCCTCTCCGACCATGTCGACGGCAATTTTCACCGCGGCAGCAGCGGTCCTTTTTCCCGTACGGGTCTGCAGCATGTATAGCTTGCCCTTCTGGATCGTGAACTCAAAGTCCTGCACGTCCCTGTAGTGCTTCTCGAGCCTGGAGGTTATCTGCCTGAGCTGCTTGTAGACAACCGGCATCTCCTTTTCGAGGTCGACGATGGGGTGGGGGGTCCTGATCCCGGCTACAACGTCCTCGCCCTGCGCGTTTGTAAGATACTCCCCGTAGAACTCCTTTTCTCCGGTTGAGGGGTTCCTGGTGAATCCCACTCCGGTTGCCGAGTCGTCTCCCATGTTTCCGAACACCATCATCTGGACGTTGACCGCCGTGCCGAGATCGTGCGGAATGTCGTTCAGCTTCCTGTATGTGATGGCCCTGGGGTTGTTCCATGACTTGAACACGGCGTCCCTCGCCATCTTGAGCTGAGTGATGGCGTCCTGAGGGAAATCGATCCCCACCTTGTCCTTCACCAGCTTCTTGAACCTCTGGATGAGTTCGTTGAGAGCCTTGGGATCAAGCTCGGTGTCGAGCTTCACTTCCAGCTCCTCCTTCTTGTTCTCCAGGATCTTTTCGAACTCGCCCTTGTCCATTCCCAGAACGACGTTCCCGAACATCTGAATGAAGCGCCTGTAGCAGTCCAGAGCGAACCGCTCGTTCTTTGTGGCCGAGATGAGGCCCTTTATGGTCTCATCGTTAAGTCCCAAGTTCAGTATGGTGTCCATCATTCCTGGCATGGAGAATTTGGCTCCGGACCTGACGGAAACCAGGAGAGGGCTGTTGACGTCCCCGAGCCTGGCGCCGGAGGCCTTCTCAAGCTTCTCGAGGTTCTTCTGCATCTGATCGTCAACCGCCTTTGATACTTTCTGGCCGCTTTTGTTGAACTGGTTGCACACTTCCGTTGTTATCGTGAATCCGGGAGGGACCGGGACTCCCGCGTTGGTCATCTCGGCGAGGTTCGCTCCCTTTCCGCCGAGAAGTGCCTTCATGCTCCCGTTGCCGTCAGCCTTTCCGGCCCCGAAGAAATAAACCGCCTTCTTGGATTTCCCTTTCGCCTGAACCTTCGCCTTGGATGCTTTCTTTGCCTTCTTTGCCATTTCCCATCTCCCTTTCGTTTTTTTGCCAGAATCCAGAATATGGTGGAGCCGAGGGGAGTCGAACCCCTGACCTTTTGACTGCCAGTCAAACGTTCTCCCAGCTGAACTACGGCCCCACGTTCACAAATGGTACACGATGGATCTCTTTTCCCACAGGTCCTCGAGCTTGTAGCGGGCCCTCTCTTCAGGGCCCATCACGTGGACCACAACGCTTCCGAGGTCCAGAACCATCCAGTTAGAGTTGAGCTTGCCCTCCCATTTTGACGCTTTGGATTTTATCCCCTTTGCCCTTAGCTTTTCGTCGATGCTCAGCGATATTGCCCTGATCTGGGGAGCCGATTCTCCCGTGCATATAACCAGGTAATCGGCTAGAGGGCTGATCCTCTTTAAGTCCAGCACCTTTATGTCCGCCGCGCTTTTCGCCTCTGCCGCCCTGGCTATCAGCATCGCCATGTCCTTGGGGGACTTCTTTCCGGGCGAGGCTCTCCTCTTGCGTTTTTTGGTCTTTATATAACACCCCCAGCCATCCTGCCTGAATCAGCGCTCTTTGAGCTCTTCAACAGGCTGTTCACGATCTTCTTTGTTCCCTCGTAATCCGGCCTCCAGTAGTAAACCTCGTCGATCGTCACGTCCTTGCCGGGAAGGGAGGCCATGCTTATCCTGCCCAGGCCGTGGGCGCTGCGGACCGCCATGGCCAGTCCAAGTATCTGCCTGAAGCTGAGATTTGTCTTTATCTCGGAAAGGAGGGACAGTATCAGCGCGGGAGACTTGAGTATGTTGGAGCGCTTCGTAAGCTCGTCGGACAGCGCCCTCAGGAACTTCTGCTGTCTCATTATCCTTCCGTGGTCTCCGTCGCCGTCGTGGCGGAACCTGACGTAGCCGACGGCCTCCCTGCCGTTCAGGCGCTGGATGCCCGGCTTCAGGTTCACAAAAAGCCCTCCGGCGTAGTCGACGTAGTACATCCTCTTTTCCACGTTGACTGTTATTCCTCCGAGCTTGTCTATGGCGCTCGCCAGGCCGCCCACGTCGATCTTGGCATAGTAGGGAATGTCGATCCCCAGGAAGTTCGATACCGTGCTTCTGGTCAGCTCCGCGCCCCCGTAAGCGAATGCGTGGTTGACCTTGTCCAGTCCTCTTCCAGGGATTACAACCAGGGTATCCCTGGGTATTGATACCAGCCGAACCTCCCGCTCATTGGGGTCTATGTGAGCCACCATTATTGTGTCGGACCTGTGCGTTCCGCGGTTGGTGTCTACCCCCATAACAAGTATGTTGGTCTCGGCAAGGAGATTTGAAGCGGGAGCAAGGGTCAGAAAGATCTCGAGGAGAGCAAACTTGCTGGCCACCGGGATCATGAAGCCTACGGCTGCCGCAAGGAAGACAAGCGTGAAGATGGAAGTAAGCAAAACCCATCTCACCCTTCTCCTGCGAGATTTGCTTTTTTTTGGCTTTTTGGTCAAGCTCGAAAAATCGTTGTAATTCTTCATTTTCATCTGGAGTCTCCGAGCAGGTAATAGTTCCTGGTCTCAACGGTTCCGGGATGGACAGGCATCCCTTTCGCGATTATCGCCGCGATCATCGCGGAGGTTGAAGCCACAATGGCCCTTTCAAGATCTTCCTCGGCAAGCTTCCTGACCTTCTCGACTCCGCTGAAGTTTCTCCCCGGCTCAATGTGGTCGGCCAGGTACACTATCTTATCCAGAACCGACATGCCGGGCGACCCTATCGTATGCTTCTCAATGGCCGACAGAACGTCCTTGTCCGTGACGCCGAATTCGTCTCTCGCGATGAGCGAGCTGAGTTCCGCGTGGAGGAGTTTAGGCTCCATTTCCTCTAGCCTGCCCGCCTTTATTCCGAGCTCCCTCGCTCTCACAAGCATCTTTTCGGGGGTCATGCACCTTGAGACGTCATGAAGCAGGGCGGCTGCCCGGGCCTTATCGACGGAAACATTCCACTTTTCCGCCAGATGAGCGGCCACTTTCTCGACGGCTTCGGAGTGCGCGAACCTCTCTTTGTCCAGAAGATTCCTGACCTTTTTCCTTATGGATTCCAGGTCAAGCACCTTTCTGCCTTGCCTCGTTCACGGTGAGACTTCTGCCCCCAAGCTGAAAGCCGTTCATGGATTTGATGATGTTGGCGGCGTCGGCATCTTCCACTTCCACGAAACCGAAACCTCGGGACCTGCCCGTTTCGCGCTCTGTTATTATTCTCGAGGAGATCACCTGGCCGTGGGCCTCGAACGCGGAAGTCAGCTCGGCTTCGGTCGCGCTCCACGGCAGATTTCCAACATAAAGGGTCTTCGCCACAATCTCACCTCCGGGTCAAAAGAAAAACCAAGGGCGCTCAGCCTGCTTGGTCTTAATTTTTTCCATAGAACGGGCGATATGTTAGCATATTTTTTCACCCCTTGTCAATTGCGAAATTCGACGGGTTGCCCCTTGCTCCCCTACATTATATAATGGCCCGAGCGGAAGAGGTGAGCTCTGAAAGGATGAAAGCTGCAATAATTCTCGCGGCGGGAATGGGCGTCAGGATGAAATCGGACCTTCCAAAGGTCTTTCATTCCCTTTGCGGCAGGCCCATGCTTTCCTGGGTCCTGGACGCGGTTAAGAAGTCCGGTTTTGATGAGATTTACGTGGTGGTGGGCTACAGGTCCGACATGATCAAGGATTACTATAAGAACTCGGGACTGGTCTTTGTTGATCAAAATGAGCAGCTCGGCACCGCCCACGCGGTCCAGCAGGTTTCCCCTTATCTTGCCGGCAGGGGCTCGACTGTCGCCGTGCTTGCCGGAGACATGCCGCTCATCTCGGCCGGGACCATCAATGGGCTTCTCGAGCGCCACTTGAGTTCCGGGGCGTCCGCGACGGTGCTCTCGGCCGTCGTCGGGAAGCCCGCGGGCTACGGAAGAATAGTCAGGGGCAGTGGCGGAGAGGTCGAGAGAATAGTTGAGGAAAAGGACGCGGACAAAAAAGAAAAAATGATATCCGAGATCAACACGGGGATATACTGTTTTGACGGCGACAAGCTTTTCGAGGCGATAATGAACGTCAGGTCCGATAACGCGCAGAAGGAGTTCTATCTTACCGACACCGTCGGGCTCCTGAGAAAAGAAGGCCTTTCCGTCTCCGCTTATGCCGCTTCGGATCCCAGAGAAGCGATGGGCGTCAACACCAAGGAGCAGCTGACAGAGCTGGAAAAAATCCTCGACCAATAATTTCGTCTTACCGTGAAATTTCCCCGAAATCCCTACGATAACTGTTTGAATGACTACCGGTCAAACGCACTGAACAGGAGCGATTTCACGGATGATAATCGTCAGAAATTTGGGCTTCAGCAAGGGATCGCTTGCCCTTGGTCATCACAGCAGGGCCCAGGTCAGGGAAGCCCTGTCCTCTTTGAACATCAGGCCGGCATTGCACTTCGGCGTCTGGCGGCTCAGAGGGCTTGAGAAGCCTCAGTACGACGCCTTCATGAGAGTGCTCGAAAGCCTGAGCGTTAAGCACTCAACTCTTACCCTCAAGCTTCCTTCCCTCAGCGAGATGAGGAGAATAGACTTCAACAGGCTGTTCGAGAGCAGTGCCGGCATGGATGAGCTCAAGAGCCGGTGTGTTCTTCCCAACAACAGACCGGTGATAGATCTCGCGGACCTGTCGTTCATTTACAGGGAGTACGTCCTCACCCAGGAGCTTCGGTAAAAGAAGCTTTCTTCCAGTGAAATTTCCAGGAATCACCTCCGATAATGGTATGGAGACATACCATGATCTTAGGCACGATAATGAGAACTTCCGACGGGCTTTTTCGGTCCAGGGGTATCATAGTACGGGACTTAAAGAGGATAGGGGTGTCCGCGGGCTGGACTTACCTGAGAAGGCTCGAGAGATATCCTTACTCGGCCTACAGCTCCCTGATACACAATCTCGAGGTTCTTGTTACCGTCAGGAGCAAGAAGATAAGAGACATCAAGCTCGATTCGTTCTCGCGGGTTGAGAGGGTTGACTTCGGTCAGGTTGATCCGGATTTCCTTTCAAGCTGCATCAGCGGAGCGACGCTTGACCTGACAGACCTGGGGCTGAAGCTGGCGCTTTACAGGAGAGACAGCGTGAGCGCGCCGAAGATCAATGTTGTCTTGCCCCCTCCGGTTCCGGACCATGAAAGATTGTCCATGAAAAAGCTCCCCGAGCTGGAGCCGACGGACCTCCTGACCGGAGACCTCCTCTATAACTCAACCGGGAATACCATGTTCGGAAATGAATATCCTTTTCCGGCCAACCTTATGGAATATTCCGCGATGATGTACAGGATAACCGGAGGCGGGGCTTCTCCCTTCCCCGGAGATCAGGCTGCCATCTCATCTTATTCATCCCACTTCAGGAGTCTTGCCGGAGAAGGAGTGCAGATTCTGCCCCTAAGAAGGGGCGGATACCAGTTCAACGTTCTTTTCTTCACCCCCAGGGACCACGCTCCCCACATGAAGAACAGGATAGCTTTCGATCTGGATATCCTGTCTCAGGTCGCCGACTTCAGGACCTACGGAATACTCGGTTCCTGGCCGCGGGAGGCCTACCATGACAGGAGATGGCTTACTTCAAACGTTATGGCCATGGCGCTTCTGGTGGATTCCAGGGGAAACGACATGCCCGTCGCCTTCACGGCGGTAAGCCCTTTCGAGGCCGTTTTCGAGGGCAGGCAGGTCACCTGCGCTTTCATTCACGCGGCCATGACCAGGTACAAGTTCCAGGGAATAGGCCTCTCGTCATTTCTTATGCGTCAGGCTATCGGGTCAATATGGTGGGATAATGTCTTCAACGACGAAGGGAAAAACATCTATGTTAACAGGCGATCGGGATTGACCAGCAAGAGATGGTGGATGTGGGTCCTCTCTCACAGCGGAAGGTTCCCGATATACAGGCTGGCAGAGAACTCCTTTATTCACCTTCAATTGGCCGGTGAGCGCGACCGGGGGCTGAGGAACGCCATAGTTGAGGCCGGAGACAGTCTTATAACGGCGGGCAGGAGGGGAGACAGGCCTCTTGTGGCGGTCGGCCCGCACCACTGGCGTGATGAAAGGGTCTATGAAAAAAAGAACAGGCCGCTGAATGAGAACGGTGAAGCGATAATCCTTCAGCGCGAGGTTGACAAGGCCCCTGAGATGTTCGAGCGTTATCTTGAAGCGATAGGCGGAAGGGCTGGAATAGAGAACGGCAACTCGCTCTTTCATCTTTATCCTTTCACTCCCTGGGTCAGCCTGTCCACGAAGATGACGGAGTGGGAGAGGGAATGGAGGCTGTGGAAGAAGCGGATCGGAGAGAGGGGCATAAGAGGCATGGCGGGGGTGATATAAATGAAGCTCACGTCCATTGTATCCTCATCCGGGGTCTGCCGCGGCCTTCTTGCGAGGGCGCTTCCCAGCGAGAGGTTCTGGAGGGCGTACGTAAGGCACATTCCCATACTCCGGGATTCCGAACAGCTTCAGATTATCCGGGGCAAGATGACGGACAGGTTTTCCCTGAAGCCGGACGACAGGGCGGTTGACCTCGGCTGCGGAACAGGCACCTGGATCTCGGAAATAGCTCCGAAGGTCGCCTCGGTCACCGGACTTGACATAGAAATGGGAATGCTCAGGCAGGCCGCATCATCCGTTCAAAATAACGTTCAGCTCGTTTGCGGAAGAATTGAGGCAATGCCCTTTAAGAGCGATTACTTTGACGTGGTCGGAAGCATTCTCGCCGTCGGATACGTTGACGATCAGGATGCCGCCATATCGGAAATTGTCCGTATAACCCGTCCGGGGGGCAGAATTATAATAGTGACCCCGATCGTTGACGCCGATTTCTCCAAGGTGCTCAAGGCGGAAGCGGCGAGCCGGGGCTTCAGTGAGATAATCGGGGACAGGCAGAACATCCTTAAGCTCTTGAAGGGAGCCGCGGCGGCGTACGTCTTCGGGACCCTTGCGGAGCTCAAGGCCGCCTCCGGCCAGTGGCACTTCTACACCGAGAAGGAGCTTGCCGGAAGGTTCATGACCCTCGGCCTTGATGTTCTTTATGCCGAGAGAGTTTATGCGGACCAGGCGATATTGATGGACGTAAGGAAACCTTTTTTGACCCTCACCTGAAATAGTTCTATAATAATGCACCATCATGTCGCTTGATTCACAGACATCTCTCGAGGACCTCATTGCGAGGATATTTTATTATTTCGCGGCCGCGGCTGGAATCGTGGTTGCCGGCGCGGCGGCGTACCTAAGGGACTTTTCGTTCATTTTTCCGGTTTACGTGGTCCTTGCCCACCTCTCACTCGGCGTCTTCGTTTATTCAAAGGGAAGCCGCAGCAGGATAAACATTTCATTCAGCATGATGACCGTGCTGATTGCTCTCTGGACCTTTTCAGTGTTCATGTACACGAGAGCGGCGGGGGTGGGAGATGCCGTTCTGTGGAGCAGGACGGCCGCCGCGATCGCCTCGCTGATACCCGTGTTCTGGCTTTACTTCACCATTGTCTTTCCGAAGGAGGAAGTCATCCCGAAACGCGGCTGGGTTCTGGCCTGGCTTGCGCTTGGAGTATTCTTTTTCTTTCTGTGCTTCACCAGCCTCATAGTTGAGGGCGGCGTCGCGAGCCCATCCGGGTTCCAGTTCTCTCCCGGAAACGGGCTCGTTTTCTTCATGCTGCATTTCATAGGTTTCACGTCCTACGGTTTCTGGGTGCTGATAAAGAAGCACAACAGGTTCACCGGAATAAGCAGGATGCAGATAAGGTACGTCTTCCTGGGCTTCTTTCTGGGCAGCGCGTTCCCGGTTGTTACCAACATTATCCTTCCCGTAATCGGGGTCGTGCAGTTTTCCGGATACGGCCCGTTCTCCATGATAATCGCCATCGCCTTCGTCTCTTACGCGATAGTCAAGCACCGCCTGATGAGCATCGAGCTGGTTGTCCAGAGGGGGCTTATCTACGGGATAATCACCGGATTTATCGTGTCAATGTATGCTGTCGCCATACTTTTATCCGAAAGGTTCTTCAGGGAGGCCGTCGGATACTCGTCGTTCGTCATTACCGGCATAGCGGCTGTGGTGATCGCCATACTGTACCAGCCCTTCCTGAGGTTCCTTCAGGACACGACCGACAGGGTGTTCTTCAGGAGGCATTACGATTACCAGAAGACGCTGAAGGAGGCGAGCTCCGCCATAGCCTCTCTGATAAGGCTGGAACAGCTCACGAAGCTTATTGTATCCACCTTCACGGAGTCGATGATGGTCTCCGAAATATCATTTCTTCTCCACGACAGGGCAAGGGAGCGCTACAAGAGCGCGGCCGTTGAGCTGGAGGGCGCGAGCCGGTACAGGAGAATGGAGATCGACGAAAGGAGCCCCATCATCTCATATCTCAGAAGTTCGGGTGAGATACTCATAGAGGACGAGCTGGAGCGCGGAAAGGCGGTGGCGGACAAGGATACCCTGAGAGAGCTCAGGGAGGAGATATCGAGGATCGGAGTTCCGCTCTGGGTTCCAATAATCTCAAAAGAAGAGCTTGTCGGCGTCATTGCCTCGGGCAACAAGCTTTCCGGAGACGTGTTCTCGGCCGAGGACCTTGGCCTGCTCTCGACTCTCGCAAACCAGACCGCGGTGGCGCTCGACAACGTGAGGCTGTACGAGGAAATTGTCTCAATGAAGACCTATAACGAGGACATTCTCCAGTCCATGACAAACGGCGTCCTTACGACCGACCTGAAGGGCAAGGTAATTACCTTCAACGCCATGGCGGAAAAAATTACCGGGCTCACCTCGCCCCGGGTCATACACAGGTATGTTGCCGACATCTGGCAGGAAGGCGTGATACCTTCCGTCGTGGAGGGCACGCTTCGGGGCGGCTATTATTCCAATTACGAAGCCAATTTGTTAAGGGCGGACGGGAGCGTTATGCCGATAAGCGTCAGCACGACCCTCCTGAAGGACAGCAGGGGAAAGAGGCAGGGAGTGCTGGCCGTCCTGACGGATCTCTCCGAAGTCAAGGAGCTTGAAGGGAAGGTGAGGCAGGCGGACAAGCTGGCCGCGCTCGGCACCATGGCCGCCGGCATGGCGCATGAGATCAAGAATCCTCTGTCATCAATGAAGGTTCTGTCCCAGCTTCTGCCCATAAAGTTCGCGGACGAAAGCTTTCGCGCCAGGTTCACGGAGATAATGCCCAGGGAGATCGGGAGGATAGACAGGATAGTGGAGAGCCTTCTCGGCTTCGCCAGGGCCACGGCGCCCAAGCTGAAGCCCGTGCAGGTGGTCGACGTCTTAAATGAGGCCATCAGTTATCATGAGGACGACATGCGGCAGAGGGGAGTGAAGCTTGAGAAGGAAATTTCAGAGGTGCCCGAAGTGGTAGCTGATCCCGGACAGCTGCTGCAGGTCTTTTCCAACCTGATCCTCAACGCCGTGCAGGCCATGCCCGAGGGAGGAAGCCTCAGGGTGGCCGTGGGGGAGGGAAAAAGAAGAGGGGGGATGCTGGAAACGATAAAGATAGTCATTTCGGACACCGGCCACGGCATTCCAAAGGAGTACCTGAAGAAGCTGTTCGACCCGTTCTTCACGACCAAGCACGGCGGCACCGGGCTGGGGCTGACAATATCGCACAGCATCATAGACGGTCACGGCGGCTCGATAGCGGTTAATAGCGACAGGGACAAGGGCACCACGTTCACGATATCTTTACCTGTGGCGCAGTAGTTGATATAATTCTCATCAGCCTATGAAGAAACACCTTCTCCTAATTGAAGATGATCCGAAAGTCTCGTCCTTCGTGTCGGAGACGCTCGACGGGGAATTCCTTGTTTCTCCCGCCGCATCACTTGGCGACGCCGAGAAAGCCGTGAGCGAAAAGAAGTTTGACGTGGCGATTTATGACTACGACCTGAAGGGAGGCGGACTTGAAGGCTACCGAAAGCTCAGGAGGACGGCACCCGCTCTTCCGGTCATCATGATATCAGACCTTGGCGACATAGCGGTTGCGGTGTCCGCCGCGAAACTGGGCGTGAAGGACGTGCTTATGAAGCCCCTGGAGGCTGACCGCTTCAGGGAGGCGGTGGAGAGGAACGCGGCCAAGGAGAAGAGGCCGTCCGCGCTCCGCCTGGATAAAGTGAGCGGCGGCGAGTGGATGTCGGGATTCGGCGAAAAAATTTCCCTGATGCTCTCCGAGCTGAGGGCGGCGGCTTCCGGGAACGCGGACGTGGTAATGTGCGCCGAGGACGGCATCAATGTCGCTTCCGTGGCCGAGCTTCTTCATTTTTGCGGCCGGCTCTCCGACAGGCCTTTCTCGTCAATAGACCTTCGCTCCTTCAGCAGGGATTCCGCCGAGGCCCTTTTCTGGTCGACTGTCCGGGGCGTGATGAAGGAAGGCGGCTGCGGAACAGTGCTTCTCAAGAACACGCAGGCGCTTGATGAGCACTTTGTAATAAGCATTCTTGATTTCCTCGGGAAGAGGCGGTCCGGAGCCGCTCCCGAAGGCGTGGATTCATCCGGCAGGGTCGTAATATCTTCAAATGACCCGGTTCAGATCGCGGAGCTCGGCGCCAGAGGAAGGCTCTCCGGGTTTTCTGAAATTCACGTTCCTCCCCTAAGGGACAGGAGGGACGACATGCCGCTTCTTGCCGCCGCCTTCATGTCCAAGTATTCGTCCAGGTACGGAAGGAATGTCGGCGCGATATCTTCGGAGGTTCTCGAGTTCCTTTCGGCCCACGGCTGGCCGGGAAATTACTCCGAGCTCGAGCTCTTCATCAAGCTTGCCGTTCTCAACTGCTCCGCGGGAGTTCTCACGATGAAGGACCTGCCCGTGAACTTTGAAGCCCTCTCGGAAAACTTTCTCAGAAAAACGGCGTCCGGCGGATGCTTGGGCCTTGAGGCCCTGAAGGAAGGGTATGAGAGAGCTCTTTACGGAGCGGTGCTCGAGAATTTCGGAGGCGACGTGAACAGGGCGGCGGATTTTCTGGACGTTCCGGGCCCGGTGTTTTCGGAAAGATCGAGGGATCTGGGACTTTTAACCTGACATTGCCTTCGAGGCCTCGTCCAGGAGCTTCCGGGCTTCGCCTTCCACTCCGGCTTCGGCTATCAATCTTATCACGGGCTCGGTGTTCGACGCCCTGACGTGTATCCAGGAGTTTTCAAAGGATATCTTGGCCCCGTCCGTTTCGTCGAGCCTGCCGTTCCTGAACCTGACCTTGATCCTGTCCACCAGCATTTTTGCCTTTTCGTTGGATTCGCAGCCGATCTTTCTCTTTATCATGTGATAGCGCGGCACCTCGTCCATGAGCTTTGCTACCGGCATTCCGCTGAAGGCCATGTGCTCCAGCGTCAGGGCTATGCCGATAAGAGAATCCCTGTTGTGGCCGACCGGAGGGAAGATCACTCCCCCGTTCCCCTCGCCCCCGATCGGGGAGCCGGACCGGATCATTTCCTCGGCGACGTTTATCTCTCCGATCCTGGTCCTTATCACCCTGGTGTTGAATCGCAGGGCTATGTCGTCGATGGCCCTGGTGGTGGAGAGGTTGGTCACGACCGGACCAGTCGCTTTCCTGTTCTTGAGCACATGCTGAACGCTAAGAGCCAGGGTGTTTTCCTCTCCGACGGGGAGCCCGTCGTTTGACACTATCGCCAGCCTGTCGGAGTCCGGATCGACGGCGAATCCGACGTCGGCTCCCTCCCGTTTAACAAGCTCGGAGAGATCTCCCAGGTTCTCCGGCAGCGGCTCCGGATTGTGAGGGAACCCCAGGTCAACGTTGGTGTTGATGGCAACGACCCTGCAGTTCAGGTCGGCGAGCAGCCTGGGAATGATCTTTGAGCCGGCTCCGTTGACGCAGTCGAGCGCCACCTTGAAGTTCATCTTCCCGATACGCTTAACGTCAACGCTTCCGAACACGCTGTCGAGGTGCGACGTGAAGGGGTGTTCCAGCACCCTGGGAACTCCTCCGGGAGCGTTTTTAGGGAAGCGGCCTTCTTTCCATATACGGAAGAGCTTATCCGCTTCGACCGTGTTCAGAAAGAGGCCCTTCGAATTAAAGAACTTGAGGCCGTTCCACTCCGGCGGGTTGTGGCTGGCGCTGATCACGATGCCGGCGTCCGCTTTCATCTCCCTGACGAGGACGCTCACCGTGGGGGTGGGAACGATGCCCGCGTCCAGCGCGGTGCAGCCGGACTGCCTGAGGCCCTCGAACACCGCCTGCTTGAGGATGCCCCTTGACGGCCTGGTGTCGGTTCCGACCACGGCGTTCCTTCCTCCCGTGTAAGCCATGAAGGCCGTCGCCATGGACCTGCAAAGGTCCGGCGTGAACGATTTTCCCACTATTCCTCTTGCGCCGGAAACGCTTAACTTCAGCGTCATGAAAAGCATTATAGCACAGAAATCGCGGCAGTAAATTTTACGTTTGAAGTTTGATTTCGTTTGGTATATCATATTTCTAAGTGAAATCGGGAAAAATCATTTGAGGTGAGATATGGATCCCGTTGTTTACGGAGCTATACTTCCTCATCCTCCCATCCTTGTTCCGCAGGTCGGCGGGGCGAGAATCAAGGAGGCGGAAAAGAGCAAAAAGGCCATGCAGGACGTGGCCAAAAAGCTCAAGTCGCTGTCCGACAGGATAGACACGATAGTTGTAATAACCCCCCACGGAGAGGTGGGCCAGTCCGCGGTTCCCGTTTACACGGGCCACATCTTCGAGGGGCACCTCGGATACTTCGGGGCTCCGAAGCCGCTTTTCAGGTTCAGGGGCGATCCGGAGCTGGGAAACCTGGTGGTCAAGGAGGGGCAGCGCGTCGACGTCAACGTGGCGCCGATCGCGGAATCGTTCCTCGATCACGGAGTTTGCGTTCCGATGTACTATCCGACCGAGGAAGGGGTCAAGAAGCCGGTTCTCCCGATAGCTATCGCGTTCGTCGAGCTCAATGAGCTCTTTTCTTTCGGAAAGGTCCTGAGGAGCGCCGCTGAGAAGCTGGGGAAAAAGATAGCGGTCATCGCGAGCGCCGACATGTCGCACAGGCTCAGTTCCGATTCACCCGCGGGATTTGATCCCTCGGGGAAGAAGTTCGACGAGGAGCTCGTGAAGCTCGTCGGCGACTACGATGTTCAGGGCATTTTGAACTTTGACAAGAAGCTCGCGGAGAAGGCCGGGCAGGACGCCCTGTGGTCTATAGCCGTGCTTCTCGGAGCCCTGGACGGCTCCGGGGTGGAGCACAGGGTGCTTTCGTACGAGGGGCCGTTCGGCGTCGGATACATGGTTGCCGACTTCGAGACCAGATGAACCCGCTAGTTGAGCTCGCGCGGCGAGCGATAGAGTGTCACGTCAGGGAGAAAAAGGTCATCGAGCCTCCGGCGGATCTCACCGATGAGATGAAGGAGAGGGCCGGGGTCTTTGTTTCGATAAAAAAACGCGGTCAGCTCAGGGGATGCATAGGGACTTTTTCTCCGACGACGGAGAGCGTGGCGCGCGAGATCATCAGGAACGCGATCTCATCCTCGAGCGAGGATCCGAGGTTCCCTCCGGTGAGGCCCGATGAGCTGAATGACCTTGAGATATCCGTGGACGTTCTGTCCGAGCCGGTCAGGGTGGGGTCCGAATCGGAGCTAGATGCCGGGAAGTACGGCGTGATAGTGAAGTCCGGAGCGAGGAAAGGGCTTCTTCTCCCAGATCTCGAGGGGGTGGAAACGCCCGGGCATCAGATAGCGATATGCAGGATGAAGGCGGGCATCGGCGAGAGGGAGCCCGTTGAGCTTTTCAGATTTGAGGTAAAGAGGTACAAACAGGATGAACAAGAAAAAAATTAAAACGGGAGTCATAGGCGCGGGAGGGTATGCGGGAGTAACGCTCATTTCCATTCTGCTCGAGCATCCCGATGCCGAGCTGAAGTGGATATCTTCGGAGCCGGCGCACAAGGGAAAGAAGCTCTCCGAGCTGTATCCTCATTTCCGGGGAGTGGCTGATTATGAATGCCTTGACCCTCTGCCCAAGGCGGAGCTGAAGGACACCGACGTCGTGTTCCTCGGCGTGCCCCACGGCCTGGCGATGAACTTTGTCCCTGAGCTGATGAAGGCCGGCAAAATTGTCATAGATCTCAGCGCGGATTACCGCCTGACAGACAAGTCCATGTACGAGAAATGGTACGTGCCCCACAAGGGGGCGGAATACCTGAAGGATTCGGTCTATGCGCTTCCCGAACTGCACAAGGACCGGATAATAAGGTCAAAGCTCATCGGCAATCCCGGATGCTATCCCACCGCCTCGATCCTGGGGGCGGCGCCGCTGTTCGCGGAAAAGCTTGTTGATCCGTCGAGCGCGATCTTCGACGCGAAATCTGGGGTCTCGGGAGCGGGCCGGGGCCTGAGCCTGGTGAGCCATTTCCCCGAGGCCAACGAGGGGGTCATGGCGTACAAGGTCTTCACCCACCGCCACACCGCGGAGATAAATCAGGAACTGGGGCTTCTCTGCGGAAAGGAGATCCACGTCTCGTTCGTCCCGCATCTCATCCCGATGAACCGCGGGATACTGGTTACCGTTTACTGCACTCTAAAGTCCGGGACGGACCTTAAATCGATAGAGAAGCTGTATAAGAAATTCTACAAGGACGCCCCGTTCGTGCGCGTCCTGCCGGACGGGAAGCTTCCCCTGACCAAGCACGTCGCAGGCACCAATTTCTGCGATATCGGCTTCCAGGTCAACAAGGATAACAATCACGTAGCCGTGGTGTCGGTGATAGACAACCTGGTCAAGGGCGCTTCGGGTCAGGCGGTCCAGAACATGAACCTGGTGTGCGGCCTGCCCGAGGACACGGGCCTGACCAGGATAGCGCTTTATCCATGAAGACGATCAAAGGCGGAATATCGGCGCCAAAGGGCTTTTCGGCGGCGGGAATATCGGCAGGGCTTAAGAAGTCCGGCAAGAAGGACATGGCCCTTATCTTCTCCGAGGTCCCGGCCTCTTCCTCCGGCATGTTCACCTCCAACAAGGTCAAGGCGGCCCCCGTAATTCTCAGCCAGAAGCTGGTCAAAGGCGGCGTTTCTCAGGCGGTCATCGTGAACAGCGGGTGCGCCAACGCCTGCACGGGAAAAGCCGGAATAAAGCACGCCGAGCTGATGGTTAGAGAGACCGCGAAGGCGCTCAAGATCAAGGCGAAGCACGTGCTTGTGGCGTCGACCGGATCGATCGGAAGCCTTCTTCCCGTGAAAAAAATATCAAAGGGCATCAAGCGGCTGCCTTCGAAGCTCTCTTCAATAGGGGGAGCGTCCGCCGCACGGGCCATAATGACGACCGACACCAGGCCCAAGGAGATCGCCGTGGCTGTCAGGATAAAGGGAAAGGAAATCCGCATCGGAGGAATGGCAAAGGGAGCCGGGATGATAAATCCCCATCTTACCCCGCACGCCACGATGCTGGCATTCATTACGACCGACGCGAAGATAAAGCCTTCGCTCTTGAGCAAAACCGTCGCGCAGGCGGTCAGGGCGTCTTTCAATATGACAACTGTTGACAGGGACCGGAGCACCAACGACACGCTTTTCGCCCTGGCAAACGGAATGTCGGGAGCTCCGGAGATCCGCGAGGGGACCGGAGATCACAGAATATTCTCCGGGGCGCTCGGTCAAGTCTGCGTCCATCTGGCAAAGGAGATCGCCCGCGACGGCGAAGGGGCGACAAAGCTCATTGAGATCCGGGTCAGGGGCGCAAAGACCTCGATCGAAGCCCGGCGCGCGGCCAAGTTCATCGCCGGATCCGAGCTTCTCAAAGCGGCTGTATTCGGGGCAGACCCCAACTGGGGGCGGGTCATGGCGGCTCTCGGCTCGTCCGGCGCTCAAATGAAGCCCGACAAGGTCGACGTTTCGATAGGCAAGGTCAGGGTCGTCCGAGGAGGGAAGGGCGTCAAGTTCAGCCACGGCGCCGCGCGGCGCCACATGAAGGGCAAAGAGGTCGTCTATACTGTTGATCTCAATCTCGGGAAACACGAAGCCGCGGCCTGGGGCTGCGACCTGGGATACGGGTACGTGAGGATCAACGCGGAGTATCACACATAATGTACGAAAGAATAATCAAAAGAACCGAAGCGGTAGTCGAAGCGCTTCCTTACCTGAGAAGGTACAGGGGGAAGATATTCGTCATTAAGTACGGAGGAAGAGCGCTTTCCATACCCGAGATCGGCAGGAAAATGATCGAGGACGTCGCGCTCCTCAAGTACGCGGGTATGTACCCGGTCCTGGTGCACGGAGGGGGGCCCGAGATCACAAGAATGCTCGAGAAGAAGGGGATCCCGACCAAGTTCGTTTACGGCATGCGGGTAACTTCCGCCGATGCCATGAAGGTGGTCGAAAGGGTTCTCGGGAAGATAAACCGCAAGCTTGTTTCGGACCTGCGCAAGGCAGGGGTCAAGGTGAAGAGCTTCTACGGAAAAAGAGGGAAGCTCCTTCACGCAAGAAAGCTCTTCGGGCTGGGGCACACGGGCGCCATCAAGAGGGTCGGAACGGGGCCCATAAGAAAAGCCCTCCGCAAGGACTGCGTCCCTGTGGTGAGCTCGATCGCCGTCGGGCCGGGAGGGGCGCATTTCAACGTGAACGCCGACCATGCGGCATCCGCCGTTGCCGGCGCGCTCAAGGCGTCAAAGCTCATCCTTTTGACCGACGTCAGGGGAGTTCTCGATCACGACGGCAGGCTCATTTCTGTCGTGGACAGGAAGAAGGCAAAGTCGCTGATGAAGCGCAAGGTCATAAGCGGCGGGATGATACCGAAGGTCCGCTGCGGCCTGGACGCCATCAAGTCCGGGGTCGAGAAGGTCCACATTATAGACGGCAAGATCCCCCGCGCGCTGCTGCTTGAAGTCTTCACGGATTCCGGGATCGGAACGATGGTGGAGAGGTAGGATAATAGTAGTGCAGTAGTATAGTAGTACAGTAGTGCAGGGGTGCGGGAAGGATTATTTAAGTGATCGGATCAGTCCTCTGAGAAGCTTCATTGTATCGGTTCTTTCACTTTCCAGCTCTTTCCATGTTTCCTCGCGGATCAACATCAGGTCTTTTGAAAAGAGCAGATATGCTTCCAGTTCTCCCAGCGGACCTTTTGCGATATTAAGAAAGCGAATATATTCCTTTCTGCCTGATCTTTCGTATCCTTCGGCGATGTTGGCGAAAACCGAAGTTGCGCAATTACGCGCTTGCGCTGTTAATCCGTAGGCCTCACTTTTTGGATATCCTGATGCTACTTTATAGACTTTTAATGCCAGTCTGTATGCTTTTTGCCATACAATCAGATCTTTAAATCCATTGCTCATTTCGCCCCTCCCATAATCCTGCACAACCATCCTCAATCCTCTCAGCAATTTATATGCCATTGCTCTTAACTCATGATATAAAGGATCACCGCTGTAATTCCCTTTAACCTGTCGAATTACACTATAGCTCAATCCCCCTGTACTACCGCGCTACTATCCCCTGTACTGCTAATTCCCCGCAAGTTTTCCCATTAATTCCACGATAAATATTAAGGAGAGGTGTGTTCCGTGGAGATCAACCCGATAAGAGAATACGGCGTACATAATGTAGGGGTTACCCTGCCTTACAGGCTGGGCAATGTCGCCCAGGCCAAGCAGGTCCCGATACCCGAGGGGATGCCGATTAGGAAAAGGGTGTCCAGGGACTTCGGCATAGACATAATGGATACCGATGCCCGGTTCTCGATAGGAGAAGTCGCCACGATCGAGGAGACCCTCAGGGAGATCAAGCGCAGGAAAAAGGCGCATCTTATCGGGGTCAAGCAGATAGTCAGGAACAAGGAGACCAGGGTGCGGCTTGAGGAAGCAAAACATGTTTCCGCGGGGGGCGCCTACGTCCCGGACAAAAAGAGGGTGTACATATTTGATTCCGTTCCCGAAAAGGAGATACCCGAGGTCCTGACCCACGAAATTGGGCACGCGGTCAACTACTTCAACCTTGAATTTTCAAAGTTCATGGAGTTCGTCGCCGATTCCGGCTACAACATGGTTGAGTTCCGCAGGTTCTTCGCTCCCGGCAACGCCCTGCATCAGTTTGCCGCGAAGATGATCGAGATACCCAGGGAAAAGTGGAGGGACGTCGCCGAGCGCTTTTCTTTGAACTCAATGATAGAGAACAGGGACGTGTTCGGCGAGATAACCCTGAAGCCCGGAAGGAAGCCCAGGTTCCCGTGGGAGGAGAACCCGCTAGAGCGCTTCGCGTGGGCGTACGAGTGGTTCGTGAACAAGAACGTCAAGTTCAGGAAGCTCGCGGAGGCCGCGGCGCTCCGCGGAGACTCCACCTGGCTCGCGGATTTTGAGTTCATCAAGGACGAAGTCTTCGGCTCCTGATTTCCTCAAGATTTCATGCAAGTTTTCCGCAACTTCTTCCGATTATAACTAGTGGATAGGGAAAAACCTGCAAAAACGGGCTTTTGCCCCGATTTTTCTGTGTCCATAGAAACTTAATATTGGTCTCGCGAGTAGTCTGCCTGTTGACGAAAGCCTGACCGGATCGATGAATGCGTGATCAATGAGGAAGCTTAACGGGCTTCCTTTTCTATTTTCTGAAGGAGGAAAGTTTATGGGAGAAATAATAGATAACCTGAGCAATGCCGGAGGCGCGTTGATGAGAGACGTCCGCGCGCTGGGGAACAGGGATAGAGAAAGGGTTGTAGGAGAGCCCAGGAACGCCGAACCAAGGGTCATTGAAATGGATCGGAGAGCCGTGCGAAGCAGCCCGGCCGCGCGAGCTGCCCTCGGGATCGAAGAAGACTCAACCGATATCGGAGCTCTTGAAGACGGATACATAGACCAGACTGAACTTGAAGAGCTCGGATGGAGCGTCGCGCTCTTCAATCAGTTGAAGGGAATAGACAACAGGGTTTCGTATCAGGAGTTCATGATGTGGATCGATGAGGTCAATTATGAAGCTGAGCAGTTCGGGGTTTCTCCCGGAGAGATAGCCCTGATACACATGAGAGCCACCAGCTTTGATCCTCAGAAATATGCGTCCATAGGTTCTGCCAGGCAGGATATGCAGGACAATATCGAAACCAATATGCAGGTCCAGATGAAAGCCGATCGTAATCTGACGGAGGCTCAGGCTTTCCTTATGGCCATTCAGGACCCGGATCTGGGCTATGTGGGAGTGAACGGAGAGGTCCTCCGCGAGATGCAGGCTTTCATAGGAGACGACCCGGCGCCTTCAGATAAAACCAGGGCTCAGCTCTTCGAGCACTTTTTCGGCCTTATCCTCCGCTCAAGGGAGCCCGCGACATTCCAGAGGCAGAGGGGAGTGGTGACGGCCCGGTCCGACGGAGACTACGCGGGAATGGGAATAACGTCTTCCTGGAACGCGGTGGCCGATGACTACGAGTCATGGTTCCGGGGGGACACTGCTACCATAAGGCAGGGCGGGACTTCCGAGGTCAGCGCGATGCTCAGCCTCCGCTACCTTCAGAGAAGGCTTCAGTTCACGGGCGAGCTGCTTATTCTGCAGAACCTGATGCAGACCGGTTCGCTTGACCTCATGTACAACGCGGTCTATTCATACATCAACCAGCTGAAAGAACTGCTTGCCGCTCATCACGGATCAATGGTCATAGGCACCGAGATAAACAAGGTCTTCGGGCAGTTCCTCTCCTCGCTCTTCCAGAGCGAGAGCGGGCAGGACGGCCAGAGAACGAACTCGGCGCTCCTTGGAACTCTTTTGAGCACGAATCCCGACGGAACGCTCAACGACACCAGGCTGAACTCCGTCCTCAGGGCCGTTGAAGATTACGCTACGTTCCTGATGGGCTTCCCCAGACTTCTGACACCAGAGACGCTGAACAAGGTCTCCCAGTATTACGGCGCAATCTCCGGCGCCCTGATAAACGCGGCCTCAACTTCAATGGGCGAGTTCAGGACGACTATCCTTCCTCTCGCGGAGGACGTCCTTAACAGGTCCGAGCGTATAATCGAGCGGATTGAGCAGACCGACGCGGGAAGAGGATCTGCTTTTACCGAGCAGGCCAGGGCGACGCTGGCGTTCTCGTGGATACAGCTTGCCGGCGCTTATCCTAAGGAAGATGACGGCAGCTGGTCCAATCAGGACAGGTGTCTGCTGAGAGCCTTTGAGGTAATAGGAGTAATTCCTCCCGACTCGAATATTGAGGTCAATGATTATTACACCATACTGGTATATCTAAAAGCTATAAACATGCTGTGGTCGGCCGGAAGGCCCGGACTTGCGACCAGGATGCTCGCTAACGGTCTTGATGTGCCTGAAAGACACGAGGTCACTGCGGGCATCAAGAAATTTGAGAATATTGATGGGCACACCATAAGCGTTAACTACGGCCGGGAGATTTCAGGAGTTGGCGAAGTTCGAATTGGAGATACAGTGATACCTCCGATGCCGGATTTCCGCGGCAATGAAAATCTTGTGCTAACGTCTGATCAAAGAGAGAACATCATGAGGCAGCTCAGCCCTTATCTGCAGGATGCCGGCCAGAAGACGGATTGGAGAGGTATGACGGGAGAAGGATGGGCGGCTCTTGGGAATGGCGGCTCGGTGTACTTCCCGGCCATGCAGCAGCTCGCAAGACTGAGAATTGTAACCCTGCCTCCGGACAATCCTAGAAATGTTTCGAGGTATCGTGGAAGGCGAAGGAGAGACAACGGCACGCCGGATGAAACCAGTTCAACCGTTGAAAACGGAATGCAGCCCGGTGGTCTTGGTGGTCAGAAGCCGGCTGGCGGGAGATAATCTGGAAGGAGTAAACAGTGCCAGGAGAGCGCGGATTTTTTAGTCAGGTAGGAAGGCTGGTGTCCTGGGTGACAAGCTGGGGCTCCTCTTCAGGAGCTTCCGCTCCGAATTCCACGGCGCCGGCAAGAACCAAGAAGACGGCCGGAAGAAGATCATCTGCCCCTTCACCTGCAACCAACAGGCCTGACACCAATCTAGCTGCAGCTCCCAGGGATAACCTTGCTCCGATAAACAGGAGCTATGTCCTTGAGGGAAGGATTAACGTTCCCCTTATTATGCCCCAGCCTTTTTCCTCGGTCATAACCGGCAGCGGCGCCAATGACACTTACGGCATGGGCTTGAGCGGAGCCGACAGGGACTCGATTGAGCAGGTGCATAACATGATCATGCGCGGCGACGCGCTGTTCGGATTTTACAAGTCGGGCGACGGACTGGCTTTCATTAACGATTCTTCTGGAAACTGGATGGCAATTTTCACCTACAGAACGGGTGACCAGATCATCAGCGCCCTCGGCCCCGAAGTCAGCAGCGATAATATCGACCAGCTTCTGATTACTTACGCGAACCAGCTGGAAGAGGCGGCGGAGATGAGCGACGAGGAAAAGATTGAGTTCGCCATCGAGCATATATCGGGCAGCAGCGGCAGAATGTCGCCCGATGAAGTGAGAACAAGGATCAGCCTCATCAGGGACGGGCAGATGTCGTATATCAAGCTGCAGCTCGGCCAGACGACTCAATTCTATTTTGAGCGGCGAGAAGGCCTGCTTGGCAACGGGCTGGACGCCTATTTGCTTATAGACCCTGACAATCCGGACACCCCGCTTCCAAGAGGGGCAACGCTGTATGCGGATTTCATGTTGAGAGTGTGCAATAAGTACCTGTTTACGGCGACAAGCGATGCCAAGGGCGAGAAGGCGAATGATCTCACTCAGGCGCAGTTCGTCGATCAGGTAGCTTTGCATGAGTACTACGGGAACGGCGTTCTTGACAGGGGCTTTCTTCGTGTCATTACGATAGATACCAACCGCGTTGAGGAAGTTCTGGTCCAGGCTGGACTTCTTCATAAACTTGAGGACGGCAGTGGAGGAACATACGCGACATACCTCATGTCGGGTGAAGAGATTTTTGACAGGATCGTGGACGAAAGCAATGAGAACAAGAAGGGCAGTATCAGAGATGCCATATTATATGTAAGGGATGAGAACGATCTTCCCTCAGGGGTGGAGGAGCTCAGAAACGCGGGACTGACAATAGTCCAGGACCCTGACAGGTTCTCGGAGGGGGGGCCGAACCTGTTTTCCCTTGATATCGTTACAGACAAGAGCGACCAGAACGATTTTAACTTCAGGGAATGTTCAAGGATCGTAAACTGGGCCATATACGGAACCCAGGACCGTTTCGTGCTTGCCGGACGACATAATTATATCAGCTTTGACGCTTATCTCAGGCTGATGGACCCTGTTTACGGCCGCGAGGCCATGCAGGACGTGAGAAGGATTGCCGCTGAAACATTCAACATGGGAATTGTTGATGTTGATCTCATCGGACCTGACCCGGAGCATGAACTTTCTCCAGAGGCTCTTACCGCTGCGGTGTCTATGCCGGCCTATCATGCCGATCTTCAAAGCTTCTACGATCAGCACGGCACGCCCAATATCCTGTACAGAATCGAGAAGATCGACGGCAAAGATGAGATAACCGAGATAGGGTTCACCTGTCAGGAGACCGCAGGCAGCGGTGACTTAATATATGTAAGACTTTGGCCTCCATACACTCAGACGGAAATATCAAGATATTTTCCCAGGCCGGGTGAATACAGGACCAGAATGGAGATAGCGGAGGACTTTCTCAGGCCGTTCATGAGCCTGATAGCCGAGGCCAACCCCAACGCCGCGCATCAGCTCGGAACATTATCTCCGAAGAGCCTTCAGATAATTCTCGGGACCGTTATTCAGAATGAAAGTGTTATCGGCGGTGACCTGCAGCTAAGCCTCTGGGGCCTTAGCGGCGATGAGACGCTGGACAGGGAGATAAGCTCCCATATGGCCGGAGACGACATTCTTTCGCACCTGGGCGCAACACCGGCTTTCGCCAGGGTGTCTGAGGAAATGAGACCGTTGCTGCTTCAGGTTGTACAGCAGTCCCTGGTCAAGGAAGTGGTAGACGGCGTTCCGGTCTTCTATGAGGCGGACGTCATAGAGAGCGCGCTCAGCCGCCTGGATGAATACATTAACAGGAACGCGCGGATAAACTTTGGCAGCAGCGCAAGAGACAAGCTCGCGCTTGATATCCTCAAGACAATGATAGGGCTTGGAATGGTGTCAGGCTCAAGAGCCGAAGAATACGCGGAAAGCCTTGGAGGGTGCGAAGAGTTCACGGTTCTGAAAGAGATCCTCGGGCTCGCGTCTTCGGACAACATGTCGGTCAAGGAGCTATATTTCCTGTGCAGAAATTATCCTCTCAAGAGCCTTAACGTCTCCCAGAACATAATCGGCTTCTTTGAGGTCCAAGCCGCCGAGAGAATGGCGGAGACCCCCGCGCTCAGTTTCCTGGCTGAATCCATTCTCGGACAGTCCGAAGAGCTTGCCGACCTGATCGACGATGTTGACGGCAACGCCCAGAAATTCCAGCACTCGCTCTACATCATGCTTGACTATATCTCACGGACCGGAACTGACGATGAAAAGGCCGTGGCGGCTCGCCTGTACGGCGTGATTTTTGAGGGGAAGGGCGCTGACACGCTTTATGACACGGATGTCAGCAACTTCCTGCGGATGATAAACGACAGGGCTCGCGCGAGCGCCTTCAATGACTTTGTTGAAGACTATGAAATGCCGCCCGCCGTTCCATCATTGAACCTTCCGTTCTTAAGATCGCTGAGGGTGGTTTCAAGAGGCGATGACTTTGGTGTCTTCAGGGCCCAGCAGGCAAAGCTTGACCACAACAGACCCGTAGCTTCCGGAATCACACGGGAAGTTGTTCGCACCACGGACATGTTCAGCAGGAAAATGTTCATTGAACTGGTGCATTACGATCTCAGGAGAATGAGGGCCCAGTCTACCCATAGGGAATTCAACGTTACCGATGACAGTGTGGCGGGCAATGCTCCGGTACTCGATTACCTGAATGCCGAACATATTGAAGGAATAATAAATGAGTACGGCAGCGAAAGAAGAGTATTGGGAGAGAGCAACGGAACCGTACCCAGGGTCCACGTCGTTACCAGGCTTGATATCTACACCGCCAAGAACATGCTGGACTATGTTGATGAGAACGGCAGAAGGGTTTTTGAAGGTTCCAGCATGTGGCGGTCCATCATCGCGAAGGTAGCTCAAGGCGATCAGGAGCCGATCCGCTTCACCGAGGGAGAAATTCAATATTTAAGGAGCGAACGAGCGTATACCGACCTTGAAGGCATGCTGGCGTCCGCGAACGGCATAAACGGAGGCAGGCAGATAAATGACGGCGACCGGGCGCTTTGCGCCGATGTTTTCCGGTTCCTGTCGAGCCCGTTCAATCACTACGCGGACATGGAAGGCCTGGGCTCCGAGGAAACTGCCAGCCTGAGAGCTTTTGAGGAGCACCTGAACCACGGAGATTTCGGCAATGGCGGGATAATCCGGAGCGAAGACCTGTACTTCGGTTACATGATGGAAACCGAGGCTGATTTCGCAGGGTTCCTTGCTGCCCGCGGAGTCGATGTCGAGAATGTAAATATACCCGAACTTTTCAAGGTCTACAAGTCGGGGTGCGAGATACTGATGAACATCGCTCTCACATCCGCCATGACGGTAAATATAACTCCTGACAGCAGGATAATAGCTGACACGAGCATCATCGGGGGCATAAGACGAGGCGTTGACAGCTTTTCGACCAATGTTTTTGAGGCTGTCAGGGGGACCATGGGAGGGAGCCACGACCTGAGGGGAATGGGAATAGACGTGGGCGTCATGATGGTCGCGAAGTCAATGCTCTTCCCGGAAGTCTCTGAATCTGTTTACACCAATCTTCTGAATTACTCGCTGTTAAACGCGGTCTGGCAGAGCGCTAAGGGCGGAACCATCGATTACAATGTTCTGGCGGATGAGCTGGAAAGAATAGCCGCTTTCAGAGGCGTGAGCTTTACCGACCAGGTCAAGATCAATGCTGTTGTTGCCGCGTTGAGGTCGGAAACCCCGCCGGAAGCGGCTCAAATACAGGCCTTTTTCGCCTCATACGGCTTGAATGAAGCTCTGAGTTCCGGAGAGGGAGAAAACATTGTTTCGGTTTTTGACGGCAATCCCCTAACCGTTGAAGAAGCAACTAATCTCAACATGTCGATGCTGGCTTTCGAGCGGCTTTACAGAAGAGACCTCGAGTTCCTTTCGTCCGACAGGGCCGACAGGGCGATGCTTACAGCTTTGCTTGCGGCGATAAGATCCGACCCTTCGAACAGCCTGTATGCCGACTTAATGCAGAGCGGATTCCAGGTGGCCGTTTTCAGCTCGCTTGATCCGATGAAGATGGTGAGCATCAAGGAGTTCGCCCTGATGCTTGAAGAGTTCCTCAGGGATCCGGACTTCGACGGATTCACGAACCTCTCCCCGTCTCCCATGGACACGGTAGAGGAGCGCATGCTTAAGCAGTACCTCGCGCTCTTCCTTCAGCTGAGGCCGACAACGGCGTACACGTCTGCTGCCGATCTTTCCGAGAGCAGCGCCAATGCCAGAGGATTCGGGGATTTCTGGAAATCTCATTTCAGGATGGGAGCTCCGTGGGGGCTGTACGTTAAATATCTCAACTACGCCCTCGATGGCGGCGCGGCCAATCCTGAGGGAGCCCTCACGTGGTTGAGCGTCGCGCGCAACCCACAGAGCGCTACAAGGCTCACTCCTCAGGAAGCGACCGATTTTCTGGACAGGATGAGGGAGGACCTGGAACAGATAGGCTATAGGGGCCTCTTCAAGTGCCTGAGACATGAGACGATCGTTGATATGATCAATGATGATCAAAGTCTTGTTGTCCCCGGCAGCGCTGTATTTACCGGATTTGACGTTGATGGTGACGGCCGCAATGACTCAATAGGGGATGCCGTTGTTCATCTTGTCCTGGAGGGCCCTACAACGGGGATCCCGATAGGATTCCACAGTATTGAGGATGCCAGGGAATTTGCGTCTCTGTCGAGCGATGACAGCGGCAGGATACTTCAGATGATCCTTGACGGCAAGATCATCCTGAACCCGGAAAGCGGCGGATTCATAAACCTCAATATATTTGATCCTGAAATCGGGCTGCTTGTTCAGCCAGGAAGCGGAGAAGATGCGAGGGGTGGAGTTTACGGAAGTTTAAGAGGAATGGGCGATGAAGAAATTAACTTTACGACCTATATTAACGACGGCTCTCTCCTGAGCCTTGCTGTGAATGACAACAACCCCGTTAGAGTGGTCGGAAGACTGATATCCCCCTATTTTGGCGTCGTATCGCCTCTCATGGACAGGGTTCACACAGAAAACACGACCGTTTATCACATAAACGAGCCCGGTGAAGTAGCGTATTCTATTATTGAAAGCCCGCAGAGCCGACCGCTGTACGCCAGGGCCGGCAGCGCTGCCTGGGAAAGCGGCAAGATGCTGATATCGCCTTTCCCGCAGATTTTCGGCGCGGAGGACGGCAGTGTTCGAAGCGTTCTGCATCTGGACGGTGAATCTCAGCTGGGAATATGGGATCAAAAGGCGCGGGCCCGCGGCTGGGGGAGTCATCCTTTACTGGAGGCTGGCTATGAATTTGTGACTGCTCTTCCTAAGTTCAAGATCCAGTTCGGAATGCCGATGTGGTACAACGTTGAGGTCGGGATACCTCTCGAAATAGCAAATTCACCGCACATATGGGAGTCTCTGCCCCTTGCTCTAGTACCGCTCTTCATATATCCGTCCTGGGCCCTTCCGTGGCACAGCGATGTTGTTACTAAGATCAAGGAGGGTGATGTCATCGGCGCATTGTTCACCCTGTGGGCCCTGAACACGTTCACCTCAAAGCGTCGGAATATCGGCGGAATGCTACAGCCGTCCATGTGGGACAGGAGCTTTAATACCGTGAACAGGCTCTATCGCTCCGGCAGAGCGCTTTACGGACTGGGAGAAGGAGCGATTAGATCCGGGGGAAACGGTATAAGGGGAAGGTATGAAGGCGCCATTGATAATGCCCGTCTCAGATGGCACGAGGTTTCAGAGCTTGATAGGGGTGTTAGAGGCGCAACCGATCCAATTTACCTCAGCGACTCGGCGGTTAGCAGGGGATTCAGGTGGACCATAAGGAACGTTCTCGGAGGCCCGTATCTGCGACTTGAGAACGCCTGGGATACGGCTGCGTCAAACTCTTCAAACTGGGCCTTCAAGCGTTCATACAATGTCTGGGAGGGAATGTTCAATCCTGTTCATCCCATTAACAGATTCCTGCAGACAAGGCTGACGCTTGGCTACCGATACATGGACCATCCCCTGGCAGGCGAGATAATTCCGGGCATGCATGATCCCTTATACTTAAAGGCGCCACGCTACGGTGTAGGATTTGTCTCTTCTCCGCTGATGAACGTTCTTCACCTGGGAAGAGCAGCCGTTTCCCATATCGTTGCGGATCCGGTTAGAGGAGCGTACAGAGCCGCAAAGGGGCAGCCGGTCTTTACGCCGGGCAGCGTTAGGGATGCGTCATCCACTTTCTCAAGGATACTCCATAACGAGAATGTGGACAGCTTAAAGCTTGAAATACTTGCAGGACAGGATGCCGTCAGAACACTTCCATATGATTCGCTGGACGTTATCCTGTCCGACAAGACCCCGGAGGACATTGCTGAGGAGATAGCCAATTCAGAGCTGGAGACAAAGAAGTACGATCAGATAAGAAGATACAGGGAAACCAGATTGAGCTCCGGGGAAAATGTTGAGGCGAACCTCGAGGCACTGAGGGATCAGGTTGAGGAAATGAACAGGAATACCTGGGCTAGAGAGAAAGAGGCCAGAATAAACGAAGTGGTTCAGCAGATCAGAGAGATCAGAGAGCGTTTTTCGGCCCTCGTTGAGGAAGGTATGGAGGCGGCCAGGGAAAAAGGCATTAAAGGAAGGGCTCTTCGGGAATACAGAGCGCAGCTTGTAACCAATATGAGGCAAAGGCTGCTCATGCCTGTCGGTAACGAGGGTTACAATCAGTATGCTGATGTCATAAGGTCCTATGATCCCGCGGCTAATACGTCTTTTGATCCAGCGCGCATGAGAGTTTCCGACTTCCTGTTGAGAGACAGCGCCAGGCTCGGCCCGTGGATAGCCAGAAACGCGCTGGCTTACGGTGTAATTAGCGAGGCTGATATTGCGGCGGGGCCTGACACAGTTCTGAATACGATTCTTGAGAAGCAGGCGATGTTCAGGGAAGGGCGCGCATTGGGAACGTATCCGGAAGGGCTGAGCGAAAGCGACGTGAGCTTCTTTGAGCAGCTTGAGAAGCAGAACTCCCGCAGCAGGGGGATAATTAGAACAGTGCTTAATGACGGCATTTTAAGGGACCTTCGGACGAATAAGTTCTCGTTCAGAGGGATTACCCATCTGCTCGGCAGAATGAGGCTTGACGCCGAAGGGTGGAACAGCGTTTCAGGAGCGATCAGGCAGACATTGAGATCTGTGCAGTCGGGAGAGGCCGCTCCTCCCAGGATACTGAAACCGTGGAACAGGGTCATCGATTCGATCAGGGCGGAAACTGAAACCAGGACAACCGTTCCGTCCGAGACCGTTGCGCCGGATACTTCCTCAAAAGCCCTTCCAGCTTCCACCGACGATGTGGTGGCGGAACCGGTTTCTGATGCCCGAGCGGGAGAAGGAGCTGCTTCTGCCAGAGCGCTTCCGGCTTATGATCCTTATGATCCTGTCTTCAGGAACGCCGGCATTGAGATCGTCATCAACGAAGGAGCATTTACCGCGGAAGGATTGACTCCGGATATAGTATACGAGGAAATAGTCGCTCCAATGGAGGGCAGGGCTACCCATATAGCGTTTGAATTAGGCGTCACTTTAGACGCGGAAACGAGAAGTGCGATCAATTCCGCGGTTTCCGAGAGTACTTTTGAGAGGGCGGTTGTAAGGGTTTCCTCCGACGGAAACGGCGGAGTGACGGTAAAGGTCATAGAGCTTGAACCTAACATGACCCTGGAAGTGCGTCCTAACGGCGAACTGATGTTGAGCAGAAAAGGCTGGTTCAGAACAAGGACCCAGGAATTCTCAAGTGTTGCGGATCTCTTCACCCGCGCGGGCAGAAGGATCAATACGGTCAAACTCGGCATGGGCCCTGTCCTTCCTGACAGCCAGCCGCTGAGCGTGCGCCTTTCGGTTCAGGAACTTACTCCTCCCGCGCCTCGAGTTGTGGAGGTTAACGTAGCCAACATGGCTGCCAATGACGCGAGAGCGGGAGTTGGCGCTTCCGCCGAAGCGGAACCTCCGGCAGCCCGGCATTCATCTGTAGAGACCGTGGAGATAGAAGCGAAGCCGGAGGCCAGGCCGCCGGTGAGAGCCCCGAGGGTAATTCCCATTCCTGCCGAAATCGAGCAGACCGCTCCGGGGGCTTACGTGAACGCGGAAACCGGAAACATCCATATCAATGCGGAAGCCGTTGAGAATGTGCCGATCACGCCAACCGAAACAGTGTCGTCTCCTCTCCGTTCGCTCGCAAGGTCCGCGTGGTCGCGCGGCATAGCCGGATTGAGAGGCGCTGCGCCTAGTTACGCAAGAGGCGGAGGTTTTGCTTTTGCCTTTGCCGGAGTGCACCAGCTGACAAAAGAAGGTGACCTGAACGGCTGGGAATTCCTGAGAGAAGGAGCGATGGGGACGTTAATCCTGGGAACACTGGAACTTGCAAGCAAGCGCGCACCATGGGCGTTTCCTGCGGGATTCGGTATACTCGGCGGCATACATGGAGCCACGAGGAACGATAACCGTCATTGGAATGAGATCGGTGAATCATACCGTCTCTTTTCAGTTCCATCTTCTTGGATTGATCCGATTGCTCCGCCATTTGTTTCACTTGTAATCAAATCGATATATGGTGATGAGATCCCGATTGAGTTTGATAAGGGCATAGCGTGGATAACCACTTACACAGAAGGCGGTATCGGCTCGTTCTACGCGTTTAATGTTGCCGCAAGAGAAGCTACTCTGGCTTCAAGGATTTATGCGCTTTCTGCTACTTCTCCTGGGATACTCGGACCTAACGGAATTGCCAATAAATATATTGCGCCTCTTCTAATAGTGCATCAGGTGTCTTCAACGATAGAAAAATTCGACGACCTCTGGGAAGATCTGACATCCGGTGACCGGACGAGGACTCTAAGGGCCCAGGGGCAGATCGGATGGCACGTCACCGCCGGATGGATGAAACAGCCGGTGGCCGGCATTTACGGGCTCGCCTGGGCGGTCGAGGGAACTGCCATAGATCTCTGGAACGGCGACGGATTCCATCCGATACGCAACTTCAAGAACGGATATCACGGGACGATAGCCGGCCTGGAACACACCGGAAATTCCGCATGGTACCTCATTAACGAGTTCGCCGGCCCCAACAGCTATCTGCAGACGGGAATGAGGGACCTTTCAGCGCATGCCACAGGGGATCAGGAACAGCTGCTTGACACGCAGGTTGAGTACACAAAAACTCTTGCTACGGCTCCTGCGGCTGAGACGGCATCGTGGGGTCTCGGCATCCTTGGCGGCGCTGGCAACTGGGTATGGCAGGGTGCGTGGTGGGGAGACAGCACGATTTCGGACGAAATGGCCCAGCATCAGCAGGAGTGGCGTCACTTTATCTATAACGATGTTGGAGGAGCAATAACGGATCGCGTTGACGTTGATAACGGACTGAGGGCGTTTTACATGATGTCGAACGAGGCCGGGGACTTCTACACCGACGGCATAGTAGAGCACGGTCTCTGGGGCTTCACAAAGAGAACGGCCGGAGGAATAGGAGAAGGAACCATGTATCTGGGCAGGGAGGCGGCCAACACCACCGGCGAGTTCCTGGGCCGCAAGGCGTGGGAAACGTACGACGGAGGAAGATATCTGGCGAGAGAAGGATACGCGGCGGCGAGAAGCTGGGTCGGCGGATTATTCTGAGAGGTAGATTAAAATGCCACCTGAAATGAACAGGTTAAACTCAATAAGCAGCGTTGCCAGCCGGGCGGCGCTTCCCGTCAGGCCGCCAATCGATCTGTCGCAGTTCCACCGCATAAGACCCCTCTGGATAATCCGCGACTGGGCCTGCAACGGCGCCAACATCATAAACGCCTCCAGAACCATCGAGGATGTCGCGAACATGTCTCTCGAAGAAGCCTCGCACATCAGGGTCAAGAGGGGCGGAACTCCGACGCCGCTGGGCGAGATGAGGGCCGCAAGAGCCATTTCCGCGTGCAGGCTTTTTGTCGAAGGACTGGACATCAATCCCGAATCCTTCACCGCCGTCGCCGACAGGATGTCAGCGCTCATGCTCAGCTCAAAAGGCCAGAAGCTCTCCCTCTACAAGGACCTCTGGGACGTTTCAAGATTATCCGCCCTGATACTTCATAAGCTCAACAGGGGCAAGCTAACCCCGGACAGGGTGAAGACGCTGGCCATCGCCGGAGCCGTCCACGATCTGGGCAAGGGAGGAAGCTCCGAAGGCAAAAGAAAGATATGGGTTGAGGTAAACGGGCACTATTACAGCATGACTGTAGAGCAGGCGACTGCCGACTTCTACTCGATCAGGGACGAAATTAAGGGGCGCGACGAGACAAACGGATCTTTCCTTGAGAGGACGGTTCCCGACATGACCAAGCGCGCCCTGATTCTCAGGGCGATCGAGGAGGCGTACGGGTTGAAGGAGTCCGATCCGGTTCTTTTGTTCTTCCACATTCACACGCTTCTCGGAGTTGACTTCATCTCCGGAAAATTCAGCGAACTGGGCGATATGGGGGCAAATATCGAGCTTCTTGTCGCGCTTCACCACATACTTGAATCCGTTCTCGTCGTCAGGGAGCACAGGGGGAAACTCTCCGTTCCCGGCAGGATAAATTTCCGAAGCTGGCTGAGCCGGCACAAAAAGGCGCTCGCCGGAGTGGGCGACACGGAATCAGTGGATTCGGTCATCGCGGCCCTGAAAAAGAACTACCCGGAGCTTCTTGAGGACCTGATGATCCTCGTGCTCGCGGACAAGGTCCTTGCGGCGGCATCGAGGCCCAGGAATTACTACGGGGCCAGCTACAGGGACAGATCCACCGGTGATGATGTTGACTACGCCGTTGAGGTCTTCCACGCGCAGATGAGGAACAACCTGTACATGGAGGAGAAGGACATTAAGCGGATCTCCAGCGCTTTTTATCAGCTCAGGCAGGAGGCTCTCGGCGACTCGCGCGTCGCGGAAGAGCTGAGAGACCTCGGATTGTTCTGAATAACCGGGCCGGATTCGGATGTTTGAGGGGGCAGCGTTTAACAGGCACGTTGTCCCCCTCTTTTTTATAACTAAATTAATTATTAATATATTAACGGGTTGATTATTAACGGGTTAACGGGTTGTTTATTAACGGGTTATTGGTTTTTAAAATTCCCTTTCTTTTTGTGGGCCTGGAGATATGTGATGAATCTTCCGATTTGGTTTGATAGGGAAATAAGATCTCTATTTGCTTTATTGAATTCTTCTTTTGAGATGTATTTTACCTCCAGAGCGATATAGAGCTGACTTCTTGCTTCGCCGGCTGACCCCTTTGCTATCTTCAGGAAGCGGATAAATTCGTTGTTATTGTTCTTTTCGAATCCCTCTACGATGTTCGAACTGACGGAAATTATCGCCCTTCTTACTTGATCCCTCAACCCGAAATCCATGCGGAAACCCTTTTTCGAGGTAAGATCGTATGTTTCTCTTGTTATCATTAAGCTCAACTTCCATATATTAAGATCTTCAAACCTGGTAATTTTCATAATCTTTTGTCCTTTCCCCAACCCGGTAACCCGTTAATAATTAATGTGTTAATAAACTAATATTTCTACAGCAATTTTCGTGCCAGGTTCCGGTGATGAGGTTTGTTTTTTTGCTTTCCGTATGCTAAAATCAGCCTGCCGAGCATGCGTTTTCGGAGGCTGCATTTTTGGCTAAATTACAGGGAAAAGACTTAATATCAGTTCACGATCTGGCTGCCGATGACATCTGGGAAATATTCGACCGCGCGGATGGCCTGAAAGCCAAGCAGAAGCTCGGCGAGCCTCACCGCGTCCTGGCGGGCAAGACCCTCGCGATGATATTTGAAAAACCCTCAACGCGCACCCGAATGTCGTTCTCGGTAGGAATGTGGCAGCTGGGAGGGCTTGCGCTGGACCTTTCTCCCGACGACATTCAGCTCGGGAAGCGCGAGTCCATCTGCGACGTCGCGAAAACCCTTTCCCGCTACGTCGACGGGATAATGACCAGGACGTTCTCGCACAAGAAAGTGCTGGAGATGGAGAAATGCTCGAGCGTCCCCGTGATAAACGGCCTCTCCGACCTCCTTCATCCCTGCCAGGCGCTCTCAGACATTTTCACCGTGGTGGAGAGCAAGGGGAAGGACAACCTGAAGAACCTGAAGATCGCGTATATCGGGGACGGGAACAACGTCTGCCACTCACTGATGTTCACGTGCGCCAAGCTGGGAATAAGCCTCATCATCGCCTCTCCCGAGGGATACGAACCGAAGGAAGAGGTGGTTAAGGCGGCTTTCGGAGACGCCAAAAAAACCGGAGCGCTGATAGAGATAATGAACGACCCCGTGGCTGCCGCATCCAAGTCCGACGTCCTCTACACCGACGTCTGGGCCTCCATGGGCCAGGAGAAAGAAGCGGCCGGAAGGAAGTCCGCTTTCAGGAACTTCCAGATAAACAAGCAGATGCTCAAGCTTGCCAGGCCCGACGTCCTCGTCATGCACTGCCTTCCCGCCCACCGCGGCGAGGAGATAACTGACGAGGTCATAGACGGCCGGAATTCAATAGTCTTCGATCAGGCAGAAAACCGCCTTCACGTGCAGAAGGCGATCCTGGCGCTTCTTTTGTCATAGAGGAGGAGAACATGGCCAAAAAAGTAGTACTGGCGTACTCCGGAGGGCTCGACACTTCCGTAATGATCCCGTGGCTCATCGAGCACCATAAGTGCGATGTGGTGGCGGTGTGCGCCGACCTGGGGCAGGGAGAAGAGCTAGACGGCATCAGGCAGAAGGCGATCAAGTCCGGAGCTTCCGACGTTCATGTTCTGGACCTCAGGGAAGAGTTCGCTGATGAATATCTTTCAAGGTTGATCAAGTCCGGAGCGGTATATGAGGGGCGGTATCTTCTGGGAACCTCCATCGCGCGGCCGCTCATCGCGAAGAAGCAGGTCGAAGTGGCAAAAAAAGTCGGCGCCGACTCTCTCTCTCACGGAGCGACGGGGAAGGGCAACGACCAGGTGCGCTTCGAGCTTGCCTACATGGCTCTTGCTCCCGAGCTCAAGGTCATAGCGCCCTGGCGCGAATGGGAGCTCAAGGGCCGCGAAGAAGAAATTGAGTACGCGAAGAAAAAAGGCATTCCCGTTCCCGTTACAAAGTCCAAGCCTTACTCGTCCGACCGCAACCTGTGGCACATAAGCTTTGAAGGAGGCGTCCTTGAGGACCCGTACTACGAGCCCAAAGAAGACATGTTCGTTCTGACAAAGTCGCCCGAAAAGGCTCCGGGCAGGCCGGAATATGTCGAGATAGAGTTCGAGTCCGGGCTTCCGGTGAAACTCAACGGAAAAAAGATGAAGCTCTCCCGGCTCATTGAGGAGCTCAATGAGATCGGCGGGGAAAACGGCGTGGGCAGGGTCGACATCGTCGAGAACCGGCTGGTCGGGATAAAGTCCCGCGGCGTATACGAGACTCCGGGCGGCACCATCATCATGAAGGCTCACAAGGACCTGGAGTCCATAACTCTGGACAGGGACGTATTTCACCTGAAGGAGCGCCTGGCGCTGGATTACGCGGCCCTCGTCTACAACGGGCAGTGGTTCACTCCTGTCCGCGAGTCGCTTGACGCTTTGATAGACGAGACCCAGAAGGACGTTTCTGGCACGGTAAGATTGAAGCTCTACAGAGGAGCCTGCTCGGTTGTCGGGCGCAAGTCCCCGAAATCGCTGTATGATCCAAAGCTCGCGACCTTTGAGAGCGAGAGCGTCTATGATCAGAAGGACGCGGCGGGCTTCATGAACCTTTTCGGACTTCAGTACAAGGCAAGGGCGATCCTCAACAAGAAGGGGAGGGGAAAGTAATGGCGAAAAAGAAAAAAAAGGCCTGGGGAGGAAGGTTTACCAAGAGGACAAGCAAGGAAGTGGAGGAATTCACGTCATCCATCGAGGTCGACAAGAGGTTCTACAAGTTCGACATACTGGGAAGCATCGCGCACGCCAAGTCACTGTTCCGCGCCGGGGTCGTATCGGCAAAGGAGTGCAACAGGATAATCAAGGGCCTTAACGCCATTTTAAAGGGAATAGAGTCCAGAAAGCTCAAGCTCAAGGTTGAGGACGAGGACGTCCACATGAACGTCGAGAGGATGCTTATAGACAAGATCGGCAACGTCGCCAAAAAACTTCACACCGGCCGAAGCCGCAACGACCAGGTGTCGACCGACCTCAGGATGTACGTCAAGGAGGAGATAATTAACGTCATCGGCCTCCTTAAGGAGCTTCAGACCGCGCTCATATCCATGGCCGAGGACAACATCAACATAATCGTTCCAGGCTACACTCATATGCAGAGGGCGCAGCCCGTTCTCCTTGCCCATCACCTGATGGCGTACTTTGAAATGTTCATGAGGGACAGGGAAAGGCTGGCGGACGCCTTCAGGCGGGTTGACGTCCTGCCGCTGGGATCGGGGGCGCTCGCCGGGTCCAGCTTCAAGATAGACAGGGACGCTGTCGCCAAGGACCTCGGCTTCGCGAGAATATCGAGGAACAGCATGGATTCCGTCTCCGACAGGGATTTCTGCATTGAGGTGGCCGCGGCGCTGTCCATGGCAATGATGCACCTGTCCCGCCTGTGCGAGGAGCTTATCATCTGGTCCACCTACGAGTTCGCGTTCATCGAGCTCTCCGACGCTTACACTACGGGCTCTTCCATCATGCCACAGAAGAAGAATCCGGACGTGGCCGAGCTCATCAGGGGCAAGGTCGGAAGGGTTTACGGCGACCTGACTGCCCTGTTGACGATAATGAAGGGGCTTCCGCTCACGTACAACAGGGACATGCAGGAGGACAAGGAGCCGATATTCGATTCCATCGACACTTCGAAGGAATGCATAAGGATAATTTCCAACATGCTCTCAAACATAAGGGTTAACGCCGAGGTGCTTGAGAACACGGCCAGAAGAGGCTTCCTAACCGCCACCGAGCTTGCCAACTACTTGGTGGATAAAGGCGTTCCTTTCAGGCAGGCTCACGAGATTGTCGGGAAGATCATCGTATATTGCCTCGATTCCAACATGCAGCTTGATTACCTCTCGGCAAAGGAGTTCAGGAAATTCTCCGACAAGTTCGACGTTGACATAACAAGGGTCGTATCCGCCGATCACAGCGTCAAGGCCAAGGACGTGAAGGGCGGGACGGCTCCCGGAAGGGTTAAGGAGGCCATCAAGAAGGCCAAGGCAATGCTGAAAGGATGATGGTAATTGGTCCAGAGAACGCTTCTGATAATAAAACCCGACGCGATAAAGAGAGGACTGGGCCCTTCAATAGTGAAAGACGTGAAGGGGGCCAGCCTTAAGACCCTGGTTCAGAAGAAAGTGACCCTTTCTCCCGACCTGCTTGCCAGGCTTTACGAGGAACACAAGGGAAAGCCTTTCTACGACAACCTGATGAAGTACATGACTTCGGGGCCGTCGATATGCGCCGTGCTCGAAGGCGTCAACTGCATCGAGCGGCTGAGGAGACTGATGGGAAACACCTATCCATCAAAGGCGTCTCAAGACAGCATCAGGGGGAAGTACAGGACGGAATCGGACAACGGACCGTCGGGGGCCATCGAAAACATGGTCCACGGAAGCGACGGTCCGGCGCGGGCGAAGGTTGAAATTGAGATTATCTTCGGCAAAAAGTGGGCAGTTTAAATAGTAGTGCGGTAGTTAGTAGTGTAGTAGTGCAGGAGGGGGATCAGGATGAAAGTCAGGGTAGAGTGCTGTTCGATAAGCGAGATCAAGTGCGACCTGCTTGTCGTCAATGAGTTCGCGGGCGTCAAGCATCCCGGCGGGGCCACGGGCTCAGTCGACAAGGAGCTGGGCGGCCTTATTTCCAAGCTCTCCGCATCGGGAGAGATAGACGGCAAGCTGGGAAGCGTTCCTGTTATTCATACTCAGGGGAAGATAGCGGCGGACAGGGTCGCGGTGGCCGGCCTGGGCGAGAGGAAGGAATTTGACCTTGAAAAGGTCAGGGTTGCTTCCGGGGCCGCGGTGAAGAAGGCAAAGGAGATTAAGGCGCGCTCGGTAGCTACCATAGTCCACGGCGCCGGCATCGGAGGGTTGGACCCAAGTGACGCGGCCGAGGCGGTAGTTGTGGGATCGATCCTTGCCGATTACAGTTATGTGGAGTTCAAGACGTCGGATGAAAAGAACGGCGGGGTGGACGAGCTGATCATCGTTGACTACGATCCCAAGAAGGCAAAGGAGATAGAAGGCGCCTCCGGAGCGGGAGAAGCTCTGGCGCTTGCCGTAAACCGCGCGAGGGACCTTGTCAACGGCCCAGCGAACAAGATAACTCCGTCGTATATCGCCGAACGCGCAAAAAAGCTTGCCGCTGACTCCGGTCTCAAGTGCGAGATACTTGAAAGCTCCGACATGGAGAAGCTGGGAATGCACTCGCTGCTGGCTGTCGCCAAGGGCAGCCGCGAGCCCGCCAAGATGATAGTCCTCAAATACGAGCCGAAGGGTAAGGGCTCCGATGTCATCGGCCTGGTCGGCAAAGGAGTGACTTTTGACGCGGGCGGAATTTCAATAAAGCCCTCGAAGGGCCTGTGGGAAATGAAGACCGACATGGCGGGAGCCGCCGCCGTGGTGGAAACAATGGGGCTTCTTCCCGGGCTCAAGGTAAAGAAGCAGGTCATCGCGGTCATTCCGCTGACCGAGAACATGCCGGGAAGCTCGGCCCTCAAGCCGGGCGACGTGGTCTCTTCGCTTGAGGGAAAAAGCGTTGAGATCATTTCTACCGACGCCGAGGGCAGGATGATACTCTCCGACGCTCTAACTTACGCCAGGCGTCTGGGCGCGACCCGCCTGATAGACCTGGCCACCCTCACGGGAGGATGCGTCAGGACGCTGGGAAGCGCGGCTTCCGCAATACTGGGCAACGACCAGAAGTTCATGAACGAAATAATGGCGGCCGGAGAAAGTTCCGGAGAAAGGGCTTGGCAGCTTCCCATGTACGATGACTACATGGAGTACCTGAAGAGCGACATTGCCGACATGAAGAACTGTGCCGAGGGCGGCAAGGCGTCGACTTCGGTAGGCGCGCTTTACCTGAAGGAATTCGTCGGGAAAACCCCGTGGGTGCATCTTGACATAGCGGGCACGGCGTTCCTCGATAAGGCGGCCGGATACCTGGGCAAGGGCGCGACGGGAGTGGGGATCAGGACCATCATTAAATATCTGACGGGCGCAAAATGATCTACGGCATTCTGACCATATTCATCTTCGCCGCGATGGCTATTCTCATGTTCTCGAGGAAGCTGCCGGCGCTTCTGGCTTTGCCTGTAATGGCGTTTTTGATCGCGCTTGTTTCCAGGGTTCCTGTTGCCGATCTTCTCAACAAGATTATCGCCGGCGGATCAATAAGGCTCTCGGTGGCCATGGTGACCGTTTTCTTCGGGGCGATACTCGGCCACCTGATGAAGAACACCGGAGTCGCAAAGACGATGATAAGGATGGTCGCCGAGCTCTCCGGAGACAATCCGATATGGGTCTCGGTCATACTTACGGCAGTGAACGCCGTCCTTTTTACCGTGATTGGAGGACTGGGAGCCGTAATAATGGTCGCCTCCATCGTCCTCCCCATAATGCTCTCTATGGGGATACCTCCGGTCGCGGCCGGCTCCATATTTCTCATCGGACTTTCGCTCGGAGGCATCCTAAACCTGGCCAACTGGCAGCTCTACATGAGCATACTAGGGCTTTCTCAGGCCCAGGTCCTGAAATTTGCCCTTCCTCTGTTCTTTTCGATGGCGCTAATGGCCGCCGCCTTTCTTTTGATAGAGCTGAGAAGGGGCAGGCTGTCGTATCTCTGGGCCGTGAATCCGCCGCCAGATGAAAGCGGCAGGGCTCCGCTAATCGCGCTGCTGACGCCGTTCATCCCGCTCGGCCTCGTCCTGGGATTCTCGATATTCACCAGCTATGAGTTCCCGATTATCGCGGCAATGCTCGCGGGCATAGTCTATTGCGTGGCGACTACGGCTTCCTCTCCCAGGACGATCAGCAAGTCCGTGATAGAGGGGATATCGGCCTCGGCGCCGGCCATAGCTCTTCTCATCGGGATCGGAATGCTGCTGAACGCAGTCCTGCACCCCCGGGTCGCCGGAGCAATCCAGCCTCTTATCGCGAGCGTCCTTCCGAGCGGAAGAATATCCTACGTGATTTTCTTCTCGCTGCTCGCGCCGCTCTCCCTTTACAGGGGGCCCCTTAACATCTGGGGCCTGGGGAGCGGAATAATCGGAATAATGCTGGCAGCGGGAACCCTGTCTCCCGCGGCGATCATGGCCGCGATGCTGTCGGTCGGCCAGATACAGGGCGTGTCCGACCCGACCAACACCCACAACGTCTGGATAGCGAACCATCTCAGGATCAGCGTTCACGACATTCTTAAAAAAACCCTGCCGTACGTCTGGATCGTTGCCGTGATCGGGCTGATAATCTCGGTTTTGATGTTCTTTCCGTCGGTGGCTCACGCGGCCGCCAGATGGTCCGGGACTTTTGAGGCAGTCTACAAGGAGAATAATCCGGTTTTTATCGAGGCTTCCCGCGTAAGGGTGAACAACGTGAAGGACGGCTCCATAGACATCAGCCTGGACGCGGGGAGAACCTGGAAGAAGATAGGTTCGGTGCTCTATCCCACTAATGTCGTGAGCAACACGGGATACACCGCCTCCAGATGGATTGAGGAGGGCGATATCGCGGCCGTTGCCGTCAACGCAATCCACATTAAGACGGACTATAATTTTGTTGATGACAGGGGCGTGATATTCAGTATTCTGCCCAGGGACCAGCTCAGCGTACCCGAGTACTACAACTCGTACATCAGCCCGAACTCCTCGATCTACACCGACATAAGCGCGGGCGAGCTGATCTTCGGAGGCGAGTACAGCCCCTTTGTGGGCAACCAGGTGTCGACCTCGGACGCGGAGGGAAACCTTTTTCCCGTCGGGCTTGGCTTTGAGCCGCGGATCGGGGACGTTTTCGTTATGGTTGTGGAAAGGCCGGCGCATTATCCGAAGGAAGTAATATTCGAGAACCGGTTCGGCGGGCTGATAACGCTCAGGTACCTGTACGGGGAAAGCAAGGTTATCGGAACCGTTCTCAAGCCGGTTGTCGGAGTGGGCAGGTTCCTGGGCACCAAGTATTCGGACATAGGGAGGATCCGCGCCAACCATCCCGGCGTTCTTGACGTTTCCACCGCCTCTATCGGAGAGATCGGCGGATTCCAGATAATCCCGGCGGCGCACGGAATGAGCGACGAAATGATAACTGCCAGGGTCCTGACGCAGTGGATGGTGGTGGGCCCCGTCTCCGCCCTCGATCCTTCTCCCGAAGGAGTGGCTCCTCTTTTCAAGTATTTCGTTCATCCGAGATACGTTCCAGCGGACATTTTCGACGAGGACTGGGACAGAAAGGCGCTGGAGCGCTTCCTGGTGGAAGTGAAATACAAGGACGAGGACTCGTGGAGGACGATGCCGGAGATCTCCCTTAATCCCGACCTGAGGATGGCGCTTCCTTACTGGGCGAACAAGGCGCTCAAGAACATCTCCCACTTCAGGATACTTTTCCCGATATACAGGGAGGAGAAATGAGCCGGAAGTTCTACCTGACCACCCCGCTGTATTACGTGAACGACGTTCCCCACATAGGGCACGCGTACACTACAATTGCGGCTGACGTGCTTGCCCGGTACAAAAGGATGACAGGCTTCGACGTGTTTTTTCTCACCGGTTCCGACGAGCACGGCCAGAAGATCGCCGACGCCGCGGCGGAGCACAAGTATTCCCCCCAGGAATACGTCAACATGGTGGTCGAGCGCTTCAAGGACGCCTGGCAGAAGCTGGGCATCTCCTGCGACCACTTCATAAGGACCACCGACGAGAGCCACGTGAAGGTGGTTCAGGAAGTCTTCAGGAGGCTGCTTGAGAAGGGGGACGTCTATCCCGGAGAATACGAGGGCTGGTACTGCAGGCCCTGCGAGACTTTCTGGACCCAGTTCCAGGTGGAGGAGGCCGGGAACGCCTGCCCGGACTGCAAGAGGCCCGTTGAGAAGCTCAAGGAAAAGACTTTCTTTTTCAGGCTCTCCGGTTACCAGGACAAGCTTCTGAAACATATTGAAGAGCATCCCGCGTTCATACAACCGGAATCGAGAAGGAACGAGGTCGTAAGCTTCGTGAAGCAGGGGCTGAAGGACCTGAGCATTACCAGGACGACTTTCAAGTGGGGGGTTCCGGTGCCTGGGCAGGAGGGGCACGTCGTTTACGTGTGGTTCGACGCGCTCATCAATTACATCTCGGCCGCGGGATTCTCGGCAGACGAGAAGAAATTCAGAAAACTATGGCCTGCCGACGTTCATCTCATGGGCAAGGAAATCGTCAGGTTCCACGCGGTCATCTGGCCGATCATGCTGATGGCGCTCGGCGTTCCGCTTCCCGAAGCTGTCTTCGGGCACGGCTGGTGGACGGTCGAAGGGAAGAAGATGAGCAAGTCGAAGGGCAATGTTGTCGATCCGCTGGCGCTGGCGGAGGAATTCGGCGTCGACCCGGTCCGGTACTTTCTCCTGAGGGAGGTGCCGTTCGGGGCGGACGGAGACTTTTCAAGGAAGCATTTCATCGGCAGGTACAATTCGGACCTCGCCAATGACCTTGGCAACCTGCTTAACAGGACGCTCACTATGGTCGGCAAGTATTTTGAGGGGGTTGTGCCCGTGGCGGAGAAACCCGGGTTCGACGAAATCAGCGAGGACCTGATAACTCTCGCTAACGAAACTCCGGCTCTTGTCGCCTCTCAGCTGGACAAGCTGGCTTTTTCAGGAGCCCTGTCCGCCGTCTGGGAGCTCATTAACCGCGCCAACAAGTACATAGAGCAGGAGGCGCCGTGGAAATTGTCCAAGGACGGGAACATGGACGCGCTTAAGGCGGTCATGCACAACCTCTGCGAGGTCCTCCGCATTGTGGCGATTCTCGTCACTCCGTTCATTCCCGCTACAGCTTCACGGATGTGGAAGCAGCTCGGCATCAAAGATCCCCTCGAAACACAGGACATCTCGAAGGCTTCCTTTGGCCCGCCTGCCGGACGGGCAGGCACCAAAATTGCTGGTGTGAAGGTGGCGAAGGGAGACCCTCTCTTCCCCAGAATTGACGTATCCAAGTAAACAGCAATGTACATAGACACTCACGCGCATCTTAATATGCCTGATTTTGCCGATCTGCCGTCCGTCTTGAAGAGGGCGGAGGAGGCCGGCGTTGACAGGATCATCGACGTGGCCTTTGATCTTGATTCAGCCCGCGCTTCTCTCAAGCTGTCTTCCGAGTACGACAGCGTTTTCTCCGCCGTAGGAATCCATCCGCACGACTCCGGATCATTGTCAGACCCGATCCTTGACGAGATCAGGAAAATGGCGTCCGGAAAAAAAGTTGCCGCGATAGGCGAGATAGGGCTGGATTACTACAGAAATCTTTCGCCCAAAGAGTCGCAGATAAGTGCTTTCCGGGCCCAGGTTGCCCTGGCTCAAGAAATGGACCTTCCCGTTATCGTTCATTCCCGCGATTCACACGATGACGTCCTGAGGATTCTGCACGAGGAGAACGCCGGCAGGCTGCGAGGCGTCATGCACTGCTTCTCCGGCGACACAAGGGTCGCCCAGCTCGCGCTTGATCTCGGCTTCTACATATCCTTCGCGGGAACGTTGACCTTTAAGAAGGCAAAAGGCCTGAGGGAGGCGGCCGGGTACGTTCCCGTGGACAGCATACTCATCGAGACCGACTGCCCTTATCTGGCTCCCGATCCGCACAGAGGAGAGCAGAACGAACCGGCGCTTATCATCCACACAGCTGCCATGCTTGCCGAGGTCAAGGGGATCGAGCTTGAGGAGGTTGCCAGGAGGACAAGCGCCAATGCCAGGGCTCTTTTCAGGATCATCTAGGTTAAAGCCTTCCGACCTTTCCTTCCTGGCCAAGGAGCTAAAATTCCTGCTCTCATCCGGGCTTCCGCTGTTAAGATGCCTTGAGGTCATCGAAAGGCAGGCGTCTTCCGACCGAGTGAAAAGATCGGTCTTTAGGCTGAAGGAGGACATAGGCCGGGGAAATTCGTTTTCCGCCTCGCTGAGGCTTCAGGGAGAGGTCTACCCCGAGCTCTTCGTTAACGTGATGGCCGCCGGAGAGGCGAACGGCGCGCTTGCGGCAAGCTCTTCCAGGGCCGCCAGGTACTACGGGTCAAAAGATGAGCTGAGGAAGAAGATCGCATCCTCGTCTGTGTATCCTTGCCTTGTGCTCTTCGCTAGCTTCATTTGCGTGATCTTCATGGGGGTCTACCTTCTGCCGACGATGACTTCGGTCTTTGCAGCTCTTGGCACCGAACCCCCTTTTCTTACAAGGGCGGTGGCCTTTGCCGGGCGCGCCTGGTATCTGGCCGCGTTTTTCGCGTCGGTTGCCTGGCTGCTGATGAAGAAGGTCAGCATTGAGAGGATCGTTTTCAGGCTTCCCGTTCTCAGAACGATCGCCCGCGGAACCGCGCTGTCGGGAATTTCCGAGACGCTTTCGGCGCTGCTCGGCTCCGGAGTTCCGCTTGTTGCGTCGCTTTCGATAGCGTCGGCGGCGTCGGGCGCGAAGGAATACTCGGCGGCCGTCGACAGGGTGATCGCGGACGTCAGGGACGGGAACACTCTTTCCTCGTCCCTCAGGCGCTCGGGGGTGTTCCCGGACCCGTTCTGCGAGGTGGCGTCTGTCGGAGAAACTTCGGGCAACCTTGCCGGGGCGTTCGAGGAACTGGCCGCGTATTACGGCTCCTCCGCGGAATCCGCCCTTAAGCTGTTCGCGGCCCTTATCGAGCCGGCGTCAACGATCTTCGTCGGCGCGATAGTCGGCGTCGTAGTTTTCTCGATGTTCCTTCCCATGATAGGAATGTTCGATTCGCTGGCCAAATAGCCGGTTATACATTAAAATCTTGAAGGAGGATGTCTTTATGAGAAAAAGAGGGTTCACTTTAATTGAGATCCTGGTGGTGATATCCATCATCAGCGTGCTGATAGTGTTTCTGGCCCCGCGCCTTTTGAACTTCAAGGACAGGGGGTCTGAGGTCGCTGTGAAGGCGGTCATGCACTCGGTCCAGCTGGCCGTTGAGTCGTACAACATGGAGAACCTTACCTACCCGGTTGCGACCGACATAGGCGTGAGGAGCCTGGTCTTGAACTACCTTGAGGCGGGCAATTACATTTCGGGCGTCCCGCAGAATCCCTTTACCGGCAAGGAGTATCAGGATGATGACGTCCCCGGAAGGATAGTCTACTATTTTGACGAGTCCGAGGGCAAATACACCATCGTCGGCTACAAGAGGAACGGGACCTCCAAACTGCTGGAATTGAGCAACATGTGATTCTGCCGCGCGTAGCTCACCGGAACCTGAGAATAAATTCTCGGTTCCATTGGTGGAATTCATTTGCAGGTTCGTCGGCTATGTTTAACCGTAGCCGGGGAATTAAGGAACCTGCTAATAAATTCTCGGTTCCATTGGCGGAACCGCGAATTCATTCGCAGGTTCTTTCTCGGTTCCATTGGTGGAATTCATTTGCAGGTTCGTCGGCTATGTTTAACTGTAGCCGGGGAATTAAGGAACCTGAGACTAAAGTCTCGGTTCCTCTTGTTCATTGTCTCAGCAGGGCCCGGAACCTGAGACTAACCGGAACCTGAGAATAAATTCTCGGTTCCATTGGTGGAATTCATTTGCAGGTTCGTCGGCTATGTTTAACCGTAGCCGGGGAATTAAGGAACCTGCTAATAAATTCTCGGTTCCAT
>Ga0180433_10000701_pt1 | contig 56988 bp, 82 predicted proteins | sample SS_ome_8_FD_132980 | JGI IMG/M metagenome (GOLD analysis project Ga0180433, IMG submission 132980) | Hypersaline lake sediment archaeal communities from the Salton Sea, California, USA - SS_1_D_1 metaG | ecosystem: Environmental > Aquatic > Non-marine Saline and Alkaline > Hypersaline >... | reverse complement strand
CTTCCATCTTGTGGAAGTCTGGCAAAACCTGCTTATAGTTCGGGAATGTACCCTCTATCGCGCTGTATTCAATATGAGTATTGTTGTCTAAGTCTCCGGCTGAGATTGACTTGTTCGACAGATTCTGCTTAGTATTACTATTAGTCATCCTTATAGTGCCTCTTAACGTAATGCTTTAAAATTGCGCTTCACCCGCCATCTTCTCCGCCATCTCCAAGGCATGATCTCCATGTTCTCGGGCGAACTCAGTCGCCATTCGCTCAATGCCCCCATTGCTGTACATTGAGTGTTTCGGGTTAGCCCGGTACTCTACAATGCATTCAGCCATTTCGGCGATGTACCTCTGAAGTCTTTTGTGTGCTTTACGCCGCTTGCTGATGTCGGCGGCATGGTCTTTCTCCCAGTAGCTGAGCTGGGCATCCAGAAAAGATCCGGGCTTAGATATAGGCGACTGGATATGAGCCCTCCTAACCACCTCCTCGATGGCCTTATCAAGATCCATGAACTTACTCCTACTCTGAACGGCTCTGAGATATTGCTCTAAAGAGATCCTCCTGAGGTCCGGGCATTCATGAAGCTTCTTAAAAAGAGGATACTCCTCGTAAGTCGCCGCCAGCCCATCCTCTTTGTCTGACTCTTTTTCTGATTCTTTTTCTGATTCTGATTCTGACTCTTTATTAGATGGGTCTGCTATTCTGCTATCATGGGTCTGCTTGTCTGCTTTACCACCCCATCTCTTCAGGGCCCCGAGCCTGCCTGCAAGTACTTTATTTGCATGGACTTGCGAAACCTCGCCGAGCTGTTCGTCAATGAATCCCACGCGGAGACAACCCTCTTCATCGCGGTACACTAAATCGCTCTCAATTAAGGCCTCTATAGCACGATTTAACTCTGCTAATGGCAGACCTAAACGCTTGGATAGCTTTGCTATTCTGCTATATCGACCGTCATGCTTCCAGACCAAGGCGCAGATATTTACGAAGATTCCCTGAAGCTGGAGATCCTCCAGTGTAATGTCGCCAGAGATCCAGTCGTTAACCATGAATTTGAAATACGGCAACTTCATCGGTGTTTCCTTGTAGATGGAGGCGGGGGAACAAGTAGGCACCACACCTCGCTGAGCCTTACGGACACAGCTCCCCCGCCACAGTTGATTTGATTAATCAGTTGGTGTTTATCTTGTTTCATTTCGCGAATATAGACTCTCCAGATTTGTGAGTCAACAAAAAAATGGAGGGGGCGGTGGCCCAGCGAACGGGTGGTAACTGACCCGGCGTCATTGAGGACACAAAGCACACCGCCCCACAGGAGGTGATGATTGTTTTGTCTTCGCTGTTCATTTCAAAAGCGATAATAGCGGCAGTAGTTCTTAGCGTCAACACCTATTTTCGGGAGGGCGATATTTTTGAGGTGTTAAAAAAGATAAAAAAGATGTTGACATATATTATGAGCTCCGCTAAACTATTGCCAGATGATCGAGAAAGGTAACAACAAAACAGCAGATGGAGGTAACAAGATGAAGACAGCAGAAATGAAAAAGGACATCATCACTGAGGATCTCTACGATCCTCGCATTAAATCAATTGGGTTTCGAGAGTTCCGCGATGGTGTGGGTTCCATTGAGGTGCGAGTGCACCCTTGCAAGGTTGGCGTATACCTTTCTAAATCAACGCCTCTGGACGAGCCTGTTATTTATTGGCGCGACCCAAAGAACGGTGGCCGATCTTGGGCAAAGAGGTGGTGCAAGTGGAATGGCGCAGAGTGGATATATCAAATCAGGACCGGAGCCTACGGTAATGGTCAAATTGCGTGGAAAGATTCTCGTTATGATGAAACCGTAAATCGATTCAGGACTTGCATCTAATGGATATTCTTCCAGACAAACTCAAGACGGGTGATGTGATTGAGAGCAAGGCCACACGGGCGGTCATCCAGCGAACCACTGAGCGGGACAAGTTTGACTGCGTGCTCTACAGGTTGAGATTCCAGACAGGCGTGCTGTCTACGGGCAGGTATAGCCGGGATGATCTTCAAGAGCTGGGATGCATTCTAGTAGAAAGAGGTGACAAGTGACTACAGCGTATACAAGAAAGAAGAGAGCAAGACGGGCGCCGGGAGCTGAGCCCGAGTACTGTATGTGCTCGCGGCCTATGAAGCGGCTTACGGGTGATTACAAGCACTGTCCATATTGCGGCAGGTTGGCATGGAGAGAGAGCGATGGTAAGTGGCACATCAGAAAGCCTACAGTTCTTATGGGGATAAAAGTTAGAGCAGACAGACAGGAGGTTGGCAATGATAACGGGTAGCATAACAGCAGTAAGCAGAGAGAGGGCCATAGAGTATTCTGACAAGATGTGGTGTCCTGAGTGCGAGGAATGGCAACAGCAGGATGCGCGGGATGCTTCTTATGATGATGCCTATGGCAAGGTAGAGATGTGGGAGCCTAACGGAATCTGTCAGGAATGCGGAGCCGAGATGGAAGAAGATCATGAGGAGGTGGACGCATGACCGGAACACAGATGGACTTCAGCGATAACACTAAAGGCTTTGAGGCTCTGCCACCTTGGTTTCAGGAGTGGGTTCACTCTGACACAGGCCGGGAGATAGCTAATAAGTTTATCAAGCTGGCGTGGGGGCTCCGGCAGAGAGGCTTTAAAAAGTACAGCCACTGGGCCTTGGCTAATAGGCTCCGCTGGCATTACGACATGAAGCATGGTCCTGACGCCTCGGGGTTTAAGATTAACAATAACGTCATTGGATATCTGGCTCGGTTTGCAATGTATCGCGAACCAAGGCTGAAGGGATTTTTTGAGCTCAGGCAATTGGGTTCATATAAGAACAGGAGGAGATCATGAGTTACGGCTGGATGATAACGGTAGATCATATTAGCGGCGGCGATGAGACTGGAGTTCGCGGACCTTGTAGCATTGATGCTGAAACACTGGAAAGATTACAGAAGGGAGAGGGTCATAAGTTCCGCATGTATGACGACGATGACGAGTTGTATTATGATGGTCTGTTTATAGGTGATGCCTCCAGCGAGGACGGTTTTATTCCTTTAGACGACTTTGGCACACCCAATGCAGGCGCCACAAGGATCGATTATCTTGAAGACGGAAGGTGGGTTACGCTATGAGACTAATGTTAGTTTTGGCTTTAACTCTTTACTGGGAGGCCCGGAGCGAGGGTGATCGAGGCATGGAACTCGTGGCTTCTGTGATCTGGAATCGCGCAGGCGGAGAGATTAGAGACTTGAGGTCGGTCTGCCTGAAGCCTTACCAGTTCAGTTGCTGGAATGGCAAGAGTGTAGAGGAGGTAGAGCTCCCTTGGCACGACGACCCTGAGTGGGTTATGGCGCAGGAGATAGCCCGGAAGATGGTCCGGGGCGAGTTTGAGTGTAGCACGTCTGCAACACATTACTATAACCCCTCACTGTGTAGCCCAAGCTGGGCGAAACAGATGCAGGAGATTCTAAGAACCGGGAACCACGTGTTCCTGAAGGAGAAAAAGTGAAAGACTACTATGCATCAATGAAGATTAGAAACGGCAGGCTCCTGCAGGCAATGCGCGAGATGGGCATGGAGAATCAGAATACCCTTGCTCATGCCGCTGGCGTTCAGCCAACACTCGTCAGCAACTATCTAAACTTTAAGCGATCACCGCGCAGGGAGGATGGAGCATTTAGGAAGGATGCCCTCAGGATAGCCGAAGCACTGGCCTATAGCCCATATGAGATATTCCCGGAGCACCTTGACCACGAGGTTGAGACAAATGAGATCGGGGCGTTTGTGGAACAGGCTCAACTAAAGGGTATGATCGAGCAACAGCCAGCACTGCCGGGAGAAAGCACAGAGATAGACAACGCTATAATTGACGAGGTTCTGTCAGAGCTTACAGAAAGAGAGGAGAAGATTATTCGGGCAAGGTTCTGGGAAGACAGGAGTCTTGAGTCTATAGCCGAGGATCTGGGCATTACTCGCGAGCGGGTAAGACAGCTCGAGTCTAAGGCATTCAGAAAGCTTCGGCACCCCTCAAGAAAAAGAAAACTTAGAGGGCATAAAATAGTTGACAACAACTTCAAATATCCTGTTAAATGGTGGCGGTAATATTAATTGGGGCGAGGCCCCGGAAAGGCGAACAATGGCACACGAACTCATGATCAAAGACGGCAACTCAACTGAGGTTATGAATATCCTTGAAGTCAAGGATCAGGTTGAGCTGATACAGCAGGTAATGAAACATGTAATGAAGGAAGGCGAGCACTACGGAACAGTACCGGGGTGCGGAGACAAGAAGACTCTCCTTAAGCCCGGAGCCGAGAAGCTGGCCAGCACCTTCCGCTTTACTCCCAAGTACATCAAGGAGCGCATTGATCTTGATGGAGGTCACAGGGAATATGAAATCACATGCGAGCTGTACACTAGAGATGGCGTTCTCTTAGGGGAAGGGGTCGGCTCTTGCTCAACAATGGAGAGCAAGTATAGGTATCGTAACGCGGAACAAGACGTTGATGTTCTGGATGAGCCTATCCCAAAGGACTACAGGGCAAAGAAGGCCCGGTATGCGGCTGACGGGCTCATCGCCAAAAAGATTCATGGCGCATGGGCATGGTGTAAAGTCAAGGGTTGCGGCGAGAAGATAGAGAACCCAGATCCTGCTGATTGTTTCAATACAGTCCTGAAGATGGCGAAGAAGAGAGCTTTCATAGACGCACTCCTCACCGTCACAGCGGCATCTGATATCTTTGTTCAGGATCTCGAAGACGAAGCACTGCCCGAGCGCGAGCCTATTAAAACCCCCGAGGCTAAAACCCCTGATGGCGAAGAAAAGAAGGAGGCTCCTGCAGGAGATGATGAGGACGAAATGAACCGCATGGTAGTGGCTATAACCAAGCTGAAGGGCGAGGTGGGCAAGGAGAAATTCCTGAGGGCTACTAAGGCCGCAGGAATTAACATCGAAGAAGGCGAGGCATGGGAGCTGGCTGGCCGCGATGAGTTGATAACGCTGGGCAGTTTGCTTAAAGCAGAAGCAGGAAGCAAGTGAGCTCGCTCATATTCAGGTCCGAAGATCATTCATACTGGCGAGGGGACGAAAGGGTCCCCTCGGTCACGCAGATCATTGATGATGTCGGACTGATAGATACAACGTGGTTTACCCCTGAGTCGCGAGAGCGCGGGACAGCCGTTCATGTCGGATGCCAGCTTCTTAACGAGAGATCACTATCGTGGGAGTCAGTCGACCCAAGGATTGAGCCGTACATCAGGGCCTATGACAGGTTCCTGCTGGAGATAGATTGGGTTCCTGAATCATGGGAAAAGATTGTTGATGGCGGAACTTATGCCGGGACGTATGATCTTATCATGGAGCGACCTGACGGATCTCGCATACTGATTGACATCAAGTCTGGATGTATGCCCAAGTGGGCCGGGATGCAAACTGCGGCCTATGCCCTTCCTCACGCTCTAGCCCAGCGCGGCTGTCTGGTCCTGTCCAAGAACGGCACATATAAACTACATATGTTAAACGACTTCAAGGACGTGCTCGACTGGCAGGCGGCGCACAACTTTTACCTGCTAAAAAAACGCTTGACAGCATAATATATAGACGCAATAATTCGGGCTGAAATATGAGGTAAGCCCAAGTAACAGGGCGGAAAGGTAACAATGATAGAGAACAGCGATAAACAAGAAGTAGTAAAACAGCAGTCAACAGAACTCATGACCAAGGTGCAGGAGCTTGCCATCCGGTCCGACGAGGACATGGAGCACGCTAATGGATTCTTGAAGGTCATCAAAACACTCCGCAAGCAGGTGAAGGATACATTTGGTCCCAACACTAAGGCGGCTCACGATGCATGGAAGTCTGCCGTAAAGCTCGAGAAGGATGCTGACGGCACACTGGTTAAGGCCGAAGGTCATGTTAAGTCACTAATGGCCGAGTATCATGCTAAACGCGAGAAGGAAAGGCGCGAGGAACAAGAGAGGCTCGAGGCAGAAGCCAGAAAGAAGGCTGAGGATAAAAAGATCGCACTTGCCGAGCAGGCGGAGAAGTCTGGCCAGACGGAGGTCGCGGAGGCTATCATTGATTCTCCTACCGTGGTCGAGGCCCAGAAGGTCGAAAAGCAGAAGCTTGAAGGCACAAGCATAAGTTATAGATACAGCGCAAGGATAACGGATCTTCGGGCTGTATGCATTGCTATAGCCGAGGGGACAATCGTTCTCCCAGCACTGTCTGAGAAAGACCTCGATGCCATCTGCTCGAAGCTACAGTTCAACAAGGTGGCTACAGCTCTTAAAGAGAATATGAAATATCCGGGCGTAGAGGTAGTAAAAAAGCCCGTGGTTACAAGCAAAGGATAATTGTTATGATCAAGCACTGCGCCGAGTGTGGATATGAAGTCAATGTTAGAGCCGACGGCACCATTACGGATGCAAATCAGAGGCCCGTTGATGCTTGTCCCCGGTGCGGTCTTGATTGGTTTGGTGTCGCTGGCCTCGAGGACAACCCTCCGAAAGAGGTCGGCGTACCAAGCCGAATTATAGGACAGGAGAAGAACAATGATTGACACAACCGACATTAGCCCGGAGGCCCAGCGTGATCGCAGAATAAAGACGGCAATAAAGCTGTTGGTTAAATCTGTGCTCGGCGCCATCATTTTGATTGTGACAATAGGAGTAGGGGCAATACTTTTGCTCTCAATGTAAGGAGGCACATCATGCCAGACAGAGATCCAGACTTCGTAGGAAACGGTAAAGTAATCAAGACTCAGTACGGTTCGCTTCTAAAGATGACCTTCTCGCGGGAAAGCCTGCAACACATGCTCAGCCTACTCGGAGAAGACTACAACTTTGTGTCAGTGAACATCTGTGAGAAAAAGAAACCGTCGCCTAAAGGCTACACCTATTACGCCAAGGTAGACAGGTGGCGCCCAGACAGCGAGGACCAGCGGCCTGAACAGGAGCCTGAGGATGTGAGCCAAGATCCGGCTGACTATGATGTGGATTCAAACCTCCCCTTCTGACATGAACCACGAGGATAAATGTAGGCGTTGTGGTAAGTGTTGCCAGCGTAGCATCATCATATATGATGGAAGAATGAGGCAGATTGATGGGGTCTACTGCCCTTTCTTTGACACAAAGACCAAGCTCTGCATGTGTTACGAACAGCGGCACGAGATCAATCCCATATGTTTACCAGTTGATCAGGCTATAGCGAAAGGGTTACTCCCGGATGATTGTCCCTATGTAGCTGACGTTCCGGGGTATAAATGCAAGGTGGAGGGCAGGAAATGATTATCAACCGCCACCCATTTTTTTATCAGGCCTGTAAGAGGGCCGACATCCCGAGGCACAACAAATGGTTATGTATGGACGTTGTCAGGAACTTCGGGTTTAGGGTTAGGGATTTACAACCAAACGAGCCTCCGGTTCAAGGCGGTGCATGTCAGGGTCGCAATGACCCAGCCGGAGGATCTATTTCAAGACAAGGAGAGAGTTGACATGAACGATAAATGGAAATACGTCTGTGTTAACCCTTTGTGTGGTGCCCTGTACTCAGAGCCTCAGGACTACTGCAGGGTGTGCATGAGTGACGTAAAGGAAAGGAAGGATAAGGATGACGATACCGACAAAACTAGAGATGGAAAATAGGATCTGCAGTTATCCTAAGATATATGCACTGGGACATAGGCAAATAGTAGACCTTCTGGCCGACCCGGTTGTGATCGAGGAGAAGGTGGACGGAAGTCAGTTCTCGTTCGGTAAGATCAATGGGGAGTTGATGTGCAGAAGCAAGGGCAAGCAGTTGATGCTGGATGCCCCAGAAAAGATGTTCAGTAAGGCGGTGGAACAAGTCCGGGAGATGGAGCCCTACTTGAAAGACAATGTCATCTACCGCGGAGAGTACCTTCAGAAGCCCAAACACAATACCCTATCGTACAGCCGCGTGCCGCACAGATCCATAATTCTATTTGACATGGATGACGGCAACGAGACATATGCGCTTCCCAGCGCAAAGGTTAAAGAGGGTGAGCGTCTTGGCTTGGAGTGCGTCCCTTTGCTTTTTGTGGGCGTCTTAGAGAGCATGGACATTTTTACTGAATTACTAGAGAGAGAAAGCATCCTCGGCGGCACAAAGATCGAGGGCATTGTGATAAAGAACTATCACAGGTTCGGACAGGACAAAAAAGCACTGATGGGTAAATATGTGTCTGAGGCATTCAAAGAAAAGCACGAGAAGGAATGGAAGACCAAAAACCCCGGCGGCAAAGACATCAAGGATCAGTTAATTCAAGAGCTTAGATGCGAGGGCAGGTGGGCTAAAGCTGTTCAGCATCTGAAAGAAGAGGGCAAGCTTACGAACAGCCCTAAGGATATCGGTATGCTGATCAAAGAAGTTCAGGCCGACATCGAGTCCGAGGAAAAAGAAATGATCAAGGATCGCCTATATAAGTGGGCCATCAAAGATGTTTTGAGGGGAGCGTCTGGTGGGGTCGCGCAGTGGTATAAGGATAAGCTGGCCGAGAAACAGTTTGGAGGTGGAGAATGAAGCTCAAGCATAAGTTCAGGTGGTGGTGGCTAAAGAAAAAAGAAAGGTTCCCTTTGGTCAAACGTAGCACAATGGTTAAGGAGTGCCGCGAGGTCGCACGACGAGAGCGTATCGACCAGACCGAAACCCAGAAGCGACTGGATGATTTGATCAAAAAGCTGACCAGATGCACCATAGAGATGGATGGGCGTGGCTATCTTACTTACAGAGTATCCGTAGAGTTTGTTAACGAGATGGTTCGGTGCGGGTTTATGGATCACGAGAATCATCTTTTACAGTATCTCTCTGAGAATATAGGCCACCTAATAGCAAGAGAACTAAAGTCAATTAACTTTCGGACTGCAGTCGGACCCGGACAAGGAAAAGTGGTATGGTAAACCTCACCCCAGAATCACCCATGCCGTGGGGGAAATATAAAGGAACTCCACTCGGAGAAGTCCCGGCGCCATACTGGAGATACCTCTGGAATGACGGGGTAAGGACTGAAGATAATCCTCTGGGCAGGTATCTCAGGAAACATGCGGCAGAGATCCGCGAGCAAGACATAGACGGGAGGGACAAGTGGAAGCAAAAAGTGTAATCATAGCAATCGCATTGTCACTACTCATCGGCTACACCGCCGGAGTTGTAGTCACCATGACGAACTCAGATCCTGCTTCTTTTAAGATTCAGGGTTCTAACGGACTGGAGCTCACAATATCCCGAGAGCCGAGCGAGGGAACATGCCAAGTTGTTGGGGTGGCCTGCGAGTGCGGGAACGAGAACAATATATACCTAGACATCAGTCAGGTCGCGGGACAGTAAATTAAATAAGGAGGATGCATGAACGTAATAGCAGTAGGAACCAGAGTGCCAGTCAAAACTTGGTGTGACTATGTTGAGGATGGGGCCCTGAATCAAGTGATCAACCTCGCCAATCATCCCTGCACATTCAGACATGTGGCTCTTATGCCGGACTGTCATCAGGGATACGGAATGCCGATAGGTGGAGTAGTGGCGCTAAAGAATGCAGTCTCTCCAAACTTCGTTGGCGTGGATATTGGGTGTGGCGTGATAGCGGTCAGAACCACTGTGCTTGCCAAGGAGGTCACCACCGACCAGATCAAAGCCATCATGGGCACTATTCGCAAGTTGGTGCCTGTTGGGTTTGACCATCAAAAGGACAGGCAGGAATGGGATGGGTTCAAGGATTGTCCTAATAACGCAGTTGTAACAAGGGAGTTGGTGTCGGCATCCAAGCAACTCGGGACTCTCGGTGGCGGAAACCACTTCATCGAGTTGCAGGCTGGCAGTGATGGATTTCTGTGGGCAATGGTTCACAGCGGTAGCAGAAACTTCGGTTACAAGATTGCCAAGCACTACAATGCTGAGGCACAGCGGCTGTGCGATATGTTTCATTCTGACATTCCCGAATCGAAGGGCGACGACGGGGTAGCGTTCCTGCCTATCGGAACAGTAGAGGCGCGGGAGTACATTGAGGCTATGAACTACGCCCTGCGTTTCGCTCAGGAAAACCGTGAACGGATTATGATTCATGTAATATTCGCCATCTACGCAGAGCTGGAGTGTGAGTTTGATGAGCCTATCAACATCCATCACAACTTTGCCAAGCAAGAGCATCACTTTGGCAAAGATGTTTGGGTTCACAGAAAAGGAGCGACGCAGGCTTATGCTGGGCAGAAAGGAATCATTCCCGGCTCTATGGGGACGTCATCCTACATTGTTGAAGGACTTGGAAATCCCGAGAGCTTTATGTCCTGCTCGCATGGCGCTGGAAGGTGTATGGGCAGAAAAGAAGCGAGCCGGACGCTCACAGTAGAAGAGTGCGATAAGGCTATGGAGGGCATCGTGTATGGCCGCTGGGGCCAAGACCGCAAGGGTAATGTGGATCTCGGAGAAGCCCCTCAAGCATACAAGGACATAGATGCAGTCATGGAGGCACAGCAGGATCTCGTCAAGATTCTTGTGAAACTTCGTCCTCTCGGAGTTATTAAGGGGTGATGGTGGGCCTTGCTGGACTCGAACCAGCGACCCGGACATTATGAGTGTCCTGCTCTTACCATCTGAGCTAAAGGCCCGTGGTCAGTGTGGGAGGATTTGAACCTCCGTATACCTGCTCCCAAGGCAGGCGGTCGAACCAGACTGACCCACACACTGATATGGATGCCCCTGACAGAATTGAACTGTCTTTATCGGTGCCAAAAACCGATGCATTACCAATATGCTAAGGGGCGATGGAACGCCGTGCGGGACTCGAACCCGCAGTCCTCGGAGAGAAAATCCGATGAGTTAGCCAATTCCTCCAACGGCGCATGGCGGAGGTACCGGGAGTTGAACCCGGCTCACCAGATCGACAATCTGGGGTTCTACCGATGAACTATACCTCCATGGCTGACGAGGCAGGGCTCGAACCTGCGACCGGATGGGTAACAACCATCTACTCTACCTACTGAGCTACTCGTCAATGGTCGTGGGAGATGGATTTGCACCACCCCAGCCGAAGCGACAGATTTACAGTCTGCGGGGCTCACTCATGCCCAGTCCCACGATGGAGCTCCTCCACCGAATCGAACGGTGTTCTCAGGATTACAAATCCCGTGCATCACCAGTTATGCTTGAGGAGCAATGGTTGCGGGGCTGGAGGTCGAATCCAGAATCTCTTGGTTATGAGCCAAGCGTGTTAGCCACATTACACCACCCCGCATCAGTTTCATATTGCAAAGATCATGACGGAATCATATAGTCTTCTTGAACAAGGAGTCAAGGTGAGAAAAACACAGCGGTCATTTAATAGTACGCTCAAGCGGGGCAAGGGACTAAAGAGATCCGGTTTCAAGCGCGGCAATAAATTCAGAGCTAAGCCAGTCCATGACACAGTGACCGGAGACACCTTTGACTCAACAATAGAATTCAAGCGATGGAACTTCCTGAAGATGCTGGAAAAAGGGAATGCTATATCAGAGCTGAAGCTACACCCTGCAGTTATCCTGATCCCCAAGAGCGGCAAAGCCCCGGAGATCAAGTGGAAGGTGGATTACTCCTATATTATTGACGGAGTGATGACATGGGAAGACATCAAGCCGAGGCCAAATACAGGCCGGGATGTACTCTTAATGAAGCTCTGGGCCCACCTCGGTCCGGGCAAGCTCATCATTACAAAGACTGAGCAGGGCGCGATCAAGAAAACCATCATGGGACAAAACGCTCAGATTGGACGAGAATCGCCTGAAGTACCCCAAGATGACTCCTAGTCCGTCCGAGAGGGTTATTGCTCCAAATCGACGTGCCAGCGGCCTTCCTCGTTCTTTTTAGCCGCCCTCCGATATCTTCCCCATGGTGCCCAGCCAAACATCCTGACGGCTCTGTAGTAGGCGTGCACCTTAATCTTATTGGTTTTGCAAAGCATCATGCCATTTTTAAAGACAATTTCATCCCACCATTTACGGTCCGGCTCTACAAACTCATGCGTAAAGATATTCCAGTACAGCTCTCCGGGCGAGCCGTAACCTCTATCATGCCCACAGGCCGCTGGGGTTTCTCTGCCGGGACCGCCAAAGATAAGCTTGGCAATACGTGGAGTTGATGCGAGATCAGTCTTCATCTGGAGCGCCATGTCCACCAAGGTTCCGTCGCAGGCTATAAAGGTAGAGGATTTGACTACAGTCCACTTCTTCTCGTCACCATGGGGCGGCATGAGGGAGGGAATGTCTGGGAGAAAAAGCCCATAAGGCTGAACGTCTTCAGGGGTCAGGAGTCCTATGTTCTTTGACAGACCAATATCGGGCTCAGCCTTCATCTCCCGATGAGCCTTGAGATACCGCTTATTGATGATATCGGTCATTACTTATCCAGCTTGTCTTCGATCCTGCCCATGCTTTCTTTGACCCACTTGATGTCGGTCCTTTGCTCAATGACATAGTCCTCTACAACTCTGATACGCTTGTCGATGCGCTCTAGCTTGAGGCGATTCGCGTCAATGCTCGCGCAGTTTTGTTCGACCGTAGTTTGTAGAGCACTCCATGCCAAAGCGCCAGTGACAGCAAAGCCTAAGATCCACTTTCCTAACTGTACCCACTTCTCTTTGTTCATTGTTGTACCCGCGTTATGTTTGTTCGTTTAGATCCATCTATGCTTACCAAACAGGTGTAAACCTGCTCGTCCTCGTTAGGTAATCGCAGTCCGTTGTACCCGTTCTTGATATTGTCGGTCATCTTCATCGTCTGCCCCGGTCGCATGAACTCGTACTTGCCACCCTCTACGCTGTCCTTGCCATAGAATATGCAGGCTATTCCCTGTATTGTTACGGTCTTTAAGATACTCCCATCAGGATTGTATGCTGTCTCGGTCTTGGACGGCCAATCGCTCGGACACGGCTTGCTGTAGAAGATGCGGTCATCACTCATCGTGCATTCAGGCAGTTCCGCGACAATCTCAGCACCTTGATAATTCGCACCATGCCAACGGATATTTGATATAGCGTCCTGCATCGGTAGCGGAGTCGGCTTGGTGTCTGGTCGGCTACCCCACGGCACATGGTCGAACTTGGGCGTTTCGCAACCAGTAATTAGCAGGCACAGGTAGATGATGACTAGCCACAGCGGTATGCTGAATATCAGCCCCCACGCTATTCCTTCTGCTGGTCGGTTGCTCATGGTAGCGGCTCCTCGCTAGGTACAGGTTCAAGCCCTTCTGACGCTACAACGTCCTGCCACGAATCACCCCTGTCCCACCTTAGATGGTTCGGGTTGTCAAGGTTGTTGTCCTTCCATGTGTTCAGCTTGGCAACTGTTACGTTGTCGAGGTTCACCTTGAGGTTCTGCAACTGCCTCTCGTCAATCACAAGCAACCGTCCCACAATGTTGGTATTGTCCTTAGACCTGTACTGTGGCAGTCCTGCGTAGTCGATGTAGTTGGTTGGGTCAGGCTCGTTGAATAGCTGGTTCAGTCCAGCCTTAACCGTCTGCTTGTCGTGTGTGCTTGCGTCGTTGTTCATCCATAGGCAGATGAACGCTATTAGTAGTGTGTTGATGTATTTGGTCATTCTCTTATCCTCAGTTGATTGGTTGGGTTGGTGTACTGGTAGAGTTCGGCGATTTGGTTGGTGCTGAGAGGATAGTCGTAATAATCAATCTCAAAAATGGTTCCGTCAAAATATCTCTCAGGAGAGCCGTCATCTACCACCCCGATTGCCGCTACCGTTGCGGGCGAAGATGCGTCACCAGTAACACTGCTTAGCCAAGTGGTGTTTGCTGTTGTGGTTTGCGGTACAGGCTGGCCGTTCACATAAATTTTCTGATAACTGCCACCGTCCTGAACGTAAGTCACCATGCAGTTTGTTCCGACTGCTACGTCAGCTTGATCGCCTGTTGTCGTTTGTTGCCCTACAATGCCTCCGTCTGCCTTAATAAAAACACGAAAATCACTGCTGTTTATATCAAACATCAGGTAAGACACTTTGCCAGCATTGGAAAGTGAGAACATCGCCTGTGATGCATCATTGACGTCTGTGCGCTTTAGCCAGATATTGATTGAGCCAACTGCATTGTTTGAAACGGCAGGGATAAACGCATTGTCTACCTCGAAATATGTCGTTGAGCCATTAAGCAAATACCCATACTCCACCCTGCCGTTCTCGTTTGTTCCTGCGATAATGCGAGTAGGGCCTGAACCTACATTCGGCTTGTTCGTAGCGTCCAGTCCAAGATCACTCCCTGCCGCATACTGTGACGTATCTAATGTAGCCGTCGCGTTAGTCTCGTTCATCTCCCACATGGCGATTGGCGCGTTAGTGTCAGCCCAACCTACTGGAGCAGGAGCACCACCAAAGCTCGCCACAAAGTTAGGCGCAGTACCGCTAAACGTCAGGTCGCCTATCCTGCCAAGCAGTACGTCTGCTGAGTTGGCTAGACCTGCTACCAGCAATATTCCAGCTATGAGTAATTTACGCATTAGTCGCTCAGTAATATCCAGTAGTTATTTGTGCCACTCACAAAGTAAACGCCCGTAGTGCCTCCAAGCGTTCCAGAAAGGAAGTCTACATCATTGGTGAATCCGATGCTCGCCACGTTGGTTGCCGAAAATCCTGCATAGTTCTGGTCGGCAGTTCTCGCCACGCTTCCGTCAGGCTTCAGATAACTCAGGTCGTCCGTGAAGTCACTCAGCGATACCGCGGTCTTGTTGCTCAGGTTTGCCGCATCTGCCGCATATGCTTCGGTTGCAAGGCCGTTGGTTACCGTGCTGGTCACAAACCCGGAGTCATTGACGAGTTGACTTACCTTAGTAACAAACGAAGAGGGTGAATATCCGCCTCCAGTGGCTACCGCCCCAACGACGTAAAGCCCAAGTATCAGGGCTATCGGTATAAGATATTTTTTCATTGGAGGCCTCTCTTAGAATGAACCGAAGTCGGCACTGGCGGTTCCATTCGTTGTCGCATAGCATATGTTGTAAACGTGATCCTTACCGTTACAGTCAAATGTCCAGCTTGAATTAGGTGGTACCGGAATAGCCGTGCCTGCAGTAATCCGTGTCGCCAGAGTGTTTGTGTCCGTATTGGCCAGCACAAAGATATAGTTAGTCGAGTCCTGATTAACCAGAGCCCCTTGATTGGCGGTGAACCCATCCAGTTTTGCTGGGGTAGTCGTCGCCGTGATCCGGCTCCCGAACCCGGTGCTAAACAATGCCAGTGCGCTTCCTGCCACAAGAACCATTGCTGTGAGTGTTATTAGTTTTTTCATCTATCCTTCTCCTTTATTGTGTGTTAGTTATCCCTCATTGGGCGTCAATATTAATCTTCCAATCGGTACTTACTCCAGATGAGATATCTTGGATCATCCTTACGTTTATACTCCTTGATTCCCTTATATGTTCTACGTGCCTGAGTGTAGCCCGGAACACCCAGCATCCTTGCCCCAGCGTCCACCTGCTTGCCGAGATTATCCTGCATGATACCCTGCGACAGGTCTGCAATCGGAGCAAATGTAAGAGGAGTAAAGTCGTTGGCCCATCGGTCGCTCTTAGACTTACCGAACACTTTCGCATTCATTGCCGTTACCAGTGCGGCCTCTACAGGATTGGCCCCCAAGAACTGTCCCGTAATAGCATCCGCTATTTCCCGCTCGTCTTTTGGCAGTCTACCGTGTCTGATAATGAAGACCAGCAGTGCTGGTGCCAGAACGTACCAGAAAATATCCATGGCAGAGCTTGCTATGCCTCTGTAGTTAGAGCCTATCTCCCATACAAGATTCTTGTTCTGGTTGATCTGGTTCTTAAAGGTGGTAAAGGCCTTCTTGATTCCGCGCCCCTTCAGGAGTGTCGGCAAATGCATAATGCCACCCATAGGCTGTGTGGTCCTGATAAGCTTGTCGGCCTCAGCGATAGCCTTCTGTTCTGCGTCAGGATCTCCGATCATGCTGTCCAAAGCCTCTCGGTATTTAGCATCCCACAGAATGGTCGTTGTCATCTGGTCTGTTATTCTCTGGCCGCTCATCATGAAGTCCCGGAACTGATCCCAGTTAGGAATGCCGCCAATCCATCTCTGCATCTCGCTTCTCTGGTAGAGCTCCGATATCTCACGCTCATAGCTCCGGCCACGATCAGTCATCATGGCGCTCTTTTCCTGAACCTTCTTTGTCAACGCAACAGGATTCTTTATCCAGCGCCCTACCGAATTGAGCAAGCCCTTAGGGTTATCGAGAGCCCTTGCCCCTGTGAGAACTGATACAGGCTGGATAGCAATAGAACTTATGTTAGCCGCGAGGATTGAGCTTACACTGTTCATCCTCAGGAAGTCGGACAGTTTATCCAGCGGGTGCGTTGATGGCTCAAACCTTCCGAGCGCAGTATCCTTTAGCCACTGATTGAACTGCTTGCTCGCCTCTTCGCTTCTGCGCCTCATGGCATCCTTGATGTCTGGATTGCTCAGGAACTGGTTGATCTCGCGGAGCCTATCATTCCATGCAATATAATGCTCAGCATCCATCATGCTCCTTGCCACAGTCTTAAAGAAGTCCATCTCTACAAAAGGAGCCTTAGAGTTTACGCGGCCAAGGGTGAAGCCTTTCGACACAGACGCCTTGGTCTTAGTGGAAATACGCTGGAGCATGTCCTGCACAATTGCATTCTCTGCGCGAGGTGTCTCAATGTTGTCAATCCTGAGGTAGTTGTCCACCTTGGGCATACTGACGTGGTGCTCACGCTTAAAGACATCATTGATCCTGTCGTACTGCTCTTCCCTTGCGTACTCAAACCAAGCATTCATGGCGTCCTTGGCTTCCTCCGGGAGAGCGTCTTCGATATCGCTTATAACATCGTCCATGTCTTCGGGCGCTATATCTTCAGCCAGTGTTCCTCGAACGTGAGCCATGCCGCCGGGACTCTTAGACTGGGCAACCATAAACATTGCCTGAGACAGACTGATATCAATATTGTCACCGTCGGTTTCAATGGTTATGAATGGCGCATGAGTTGCGGCTGTGATGTCGATGTCTTTAAACATCTCAACGAACTTCTCGTAAGCCGCCTTCTTTCCGCGAATCTCAGCATTCTCCGCCTCAACGGCTTTCATGAATGTATTGCGCGAGAACGGTCCCTCTGGATCATATCCTTCAAAGTAGTATGCCATACGCTCTGGCCTGATCTCAGACCAGCCTGCGTTACGAGCAAGGTCAGCCACTGCTCTGGCTTTATCCTTCCAAGACGGCTTGGCTTTCACGGCTCTAGCTAGAGGGGTTTCACGTTCTGACAGCCCGGCCTTGTTCATGGCCGCTACAGCTTCCTGAACCTCAATTAGGAGTTCGCGCTGTCTCTGCCTCTCTTTGATCTGGCTCTTCAGCATTCCTTGAGACTTGAGTTGTTTGATATTGTCTAGGACTTCTGAAAGCTCCTTGACTGACATCTGGTAAACATTCTGCTGTGCCAGATTTGATATATCCCTCAAAACGCTTTCCGGGAGCTCGGCCTCAGGATTCTTCTCCATATACTCAAGGCTTGCGCGGAGTCTGGCCTCCTTCTTCTCGTTCATCCCAGTGAGCCCAGCGAGATACTCTCTTAAAGCTTCTGCCTGCGTCGTGTCCATCGAAACCTTCTTGCCCTGCTTGGCTCCACGAGTCAGCGCCCTCTGCTCCTTATCAATAGTCCTGAGCACCTGCTTAAGAACTATGTTACGCTCAGCCTCTTTGCCCACCTCTTCTATTAGCTCCAGAGATTCTTTCATGTATTTCTCGCGAGCGTCTTGCTGTACAAAATCTGCCAGCCGCTTAAGTCTCCTGCGGAACCTATCTCGTTTGTCAGGAGGGAGATGATCATCGATGAACTGGTTGAGCATCCTTTGCTTATGTCTCAAGTCTACGCGGGAGTTTTTCATCAGCGTCCTGTACTGCTCCCTGACCTCAGACAGCTTTTCTTGGGCCGTCTTCTTGGCGTCCTTCTTAGCCTGCTTTTGGACATCACGCATCCTGACCTGTTCCTCAACCAGACTTACAGCCCTGTCAATGTCGTCATCAGTAATCTTTTCTTTTGCAAGGATCTCCAGCACTGGCTCTCTTTCACCATAGCTCAGCTTCTCCTTCGCGTAATCCCAGATAACATCGCGTCGAGCATCATCGGTGCCTGCCTTCTCGACCTGCATCCTGAGCTCTGTAGCTGTCCACTCCTGCTCTCCTCTGAATGCGGCATCAAGCTCCACCTCTTTCTTGACTCGCTCCTTGGCGCTCAGCGGCTTGCTGACACCCACCGTCTTCTCGATCTGCTTCTTAACCTCAGGCCGGGCGTACGACACAGGGAACGCACCTGTCTCCGGCTTTTCCGGCTCAACGATGACTCGATACGGCGTGCCCTGCGCCATCATAGCGACAGCGTTTCCAAGCGCAATGGCGTCAAATCCCGTGATACCCTTCTCTGCCAAAAGCTCTCTAGCTCTTCCGGCGAAGCCTGAATCCAAAGCTGTAGCCGACTCCATCTCTGGACGGAGTTTATCAACCACATCAAGTAGACCCCTCTCTGATATGCGGAACGGGCCATTGGGAATAGTTTCGTATTTTCGCCCTTCCTTAATCTGTACCTTTATCAAGTCTTGGCTTGCCTCGGGCCGGGCGTACCTGAGTTGGGGCTCAGTCTGGATGGACTCGCGCATCTTGTCGGTAATCGGGAGGGTGTGGGCCATATCCTTTGTGGCTTTGGCGTCAGCCTCAGCTTTGCTCTCGTAAGGCGCTCCTGTATCAGCATAAGGACCAAATTGTGATACCGGATACCATACGCCCGGCTCGGATTCTACAGCAGGAAAGAGGGGCATCGGTCTAACCTTCGATCCCCACCTCTTGACATACTTATTGACCGTCTTCGGGAGGATCTGATCATAAAACCCGATCATGCCTTCGCCGCCAACTTTGAGGTCTAACCCCTGAAGCGTAGTCTCTTCTTCGCCGTCATACTTGCGGCCTTCACCGTTAACAATCTTCTGGGTGATCTCCTTGCCTATCTTGTCCTCTAGGTCGCTGGGTGACTGCTTGTACTCAGTCATTACGTTCTGGCCACGCTTGTCCTTAACCCGGATGAAGTAGTCATTGTCGCCAGTCTTCTGATACTCAATCATCTCTATCTGCTTACTCAGATCATACCTATCGGCCTGCACCTGACCCGGCGTCCACCCGATCATATCGAAGCCATTGTCCACCGCGTATCTTGCCATGCGCTTGAATGCGAGGAGCGGCCATGACTTCTTGAACGGTGCGTCTGGGACGCCGCGCTCTCTGGCATTGGTAAGACTAGTAGCTAGGACTATAGCCGCCCTCTGTGTGGCCATAGCACGGGTATCCTCTGATGCGAGCCATTGAGAGGAATACTCTGGGTACCTTGCCCACCACTTCCCATTACGCTTCTCAACTTCAATGGTATACTGATCCGGCTCTTTGACTCGGGCCCGTTCTTTATACCCCTTCTTCCTTCCGTCCTGATTCCAATCTGACTGAATTTCCTCGAGGAATAGTACCTTCTTGCCATCGACCATGCGCTCATTGAATCTTACATGGACTACTACGTTGGGCTCGTCCCAGTGGGAGGATTTATACTGAGTCTTATCCTTTGGCGGGAACTGCTTCTGATACTCGGCAAGTGCCTTCATCCTGTCTTCAATCCCAGACGTCTTCCACCACTCGGAGAACATAGGCGCATTGTCTGCCCCAGCAGGCACTGTGATCAGCATCTCCTTATAGTTCTCGCCGCCCGGAAGCTGGTATTCGGAGTATTTGGTGCGACCCAACTCAACACCAAGATATTGCAGTAATACCTCTTTAGCTCCATCTCTATCACCAGCACTATGCAGCTCTTCACCCTCTCTGTTAAATGCGTACCATTGATAAGAGTCATCATCAAATATGATATGGCCTAGCAACTCTCCATCTGCGCTCTTTAGCCAGACACGGCCAGCACCGTCTTTACTCAGCCATGTAATATCCTTGCCGGGGGCACCCTCCACAACCTCACCCTTCACAACCTCACCCAGCGGCACAGTCCTCTGCTCCACCTCGGCCAGCACGTCGTCCTTCGATGTCTTAGAGTCGAGCTCCCTAGCCCAGTCAAGGATGCCTGTGTCCATTACCTCTTCTTTTTTCAAATCACCCTTCTGGGTCCAAGTTTCAATTAGGCTGACCAGTTGCGGTCCGTTGACTGAGCCGGGAAGTTTCTTTTTGAAAGTGTCGTACATTGGAGAGCGGAATATCTCTGGAGGATCTACCTGCTTTTCGGAGACTGGTGCCGGACCGTCCTGCTGGGAGAGGGCATAGCGGATATTGACATCGTCCATTGTTTGCTGAGGACCGACAATTCCTTCCGACCGCAACATATTCTCCATGGTTTCCCACGGCGGCCCTTCCCTGCGCTCTTCCTCACTCATACGGGAACGCTCTTGCATCATGCGTGCCTCAGCCTCACCGGGCAGGATCTGGTATCCCTTAAACTTGCGCTCCCTACGATAGATTCGCTGAAGCCTTTCAAGCCTATAGACTTCTCTCTGGGTATCCCTTAACACTGAGTTCTTTGGGGCAATCTCATAAGTCTCTTCCTTTAGAAGCTTGTCAACAGCATCTCCGCCCAAGATACGTTGCCATCCCTCGATCCGCATATTGATAGCCTGATCATATGACGTCAGCGTAGGATAATACTTAGCTTCATTGGCTCTCTCATCGAAATCCTCCATGCTGAATGTACTTTTGATTGGCTGGGGCAGACGGAGTAGATTTTGTTTTCGCAGTTCTGATTTAATAGTCTTCAGCAGGTTGCGATTCATTAAGCGATCATCGCCGTGTATGGGTGTAAATGACAGAGAGATATTCATGGCAGAGCCGTATCTCCCCTCGGGTACAACATCTATCCTATAGACCTTTTTAAGCCATGCCGGAAGATCCATTTTCTTAAGTTCATCTCTAACGTCTTTTCTTTCTAACTTTAGGAGATTTGTTACCTGCTTGTCTCTATCTGTCCTGTCAACTATCTGCGCCGTCTTAAGGGTGCCACCTTTGCCGTATCCTTCAACCTGCTGGACGAAGTGTGCAAGCTCGTGGGCTGTAGAGTCGGCAATGTCTGCATTGGGGCCATAGCTGATTCTGCCTTTCTGCCTGCCCCACTTGGGACCATCTGGAGTGAAGTCAATGTCCCCGGGGAGATACTGCCCGAAGAATCTGGCATTCGGCGAATACCTGACCTCGATGTCGCGGGCCAGTGGGTAAGCCTCAAAGAAGGCGGCGTATGCAATCATGTCGCCAAGAGTCTTTGCCTCGATGGGGTTACTCTTGACTAACATCTCGTCCGGGTTGATTTCCATGCGCCACTTGCCGTCCTGTTCGGATTTCCACAGTCCTGTCTTCTGCCAGATTGCCAGTCGAGTCTCTCCGGCATCCTCCATCTGTCTTGCCTCGACGTAAGCCTTCGGATTTATGCCGCCCTCAATCCCCGCCAGCGCATACCGGATGTCATCCTGCCTCTTGTCGAACCGTTTCGACAGCGGGATCACGTTGCCCTGATCGTCGTAGGTTACGGGGTCTGCTGATTTTATTTGGTTAGAGTCAGGAACAAAAATAGATGATCCGAATGATTCCTCAACATAGGTCCCATCATAACCCAATTCCTCCATCCTGCGAACAACCTCGGGATTATCAAGAACATCCCAAGCCATGCCTTCGGGAGACATGAACTCGTATATCCATTCTGTCGAATAACCTACTTCGCCACGATTCTCTTGACTGTAAGCGTCTGGCTCGTTTGCTAGATCCTGCTCTTCGGCGTAAACCTCTCTAATCCCTAGATCAACAGGAGCAATCCAGTCATCTCCTTTCTTCTCAAACATAGGGGTAAGTATATAGGCTATCTCTTCTTCTTTATCCGAATCGAATTTATCGACGGCAAGAGCCTTATCCCTTTCGGGATCTACCAAGGGGTTCTCCATCCTCAAGACAGAAGGCACTATATACTTTCCAAACTCTTCGGCATCGCCACGTTCGGTGGCAAAGAAAAAGCCTTGCGTTTCAACAGGAATAGAAGAGAACAAAATTCCTCGTGCAGACTGCCGTCCCTTCTTGAAGGTAGTAAACTTTTCGTCGGTTCCGTGAAAGGCTTTGATAGTATACCCAGCCTTCTTCGCGGCCTCATCTACCATAGCCTGTAGCTTGGCCTTGTTCTTCTTGGGATCTTTGGCCAACTCAAGGTACTCGGCGTCTTGGGCTGTGGGACGGGCGAATCTTGGCAACTCAAACGGCTTGCCTCGGAACTGTGAGCGAGTGATTAAGGGCTTGCCATCCTCATATAATTGCGTGCCCAGCCTGATAGACCTCTTCCCGTCAGCATCCTCTACCATCAGTTGATTAGGGTCTTCTTTTGCGCCTTTGGCGGCGGCGTCTTCTTTGTATGGAGAGAACCTGCCAGCAGGCCCAAGAACCGAGAGATGCTCACCGATTGAGGTCTGAGCCTTGAATGGGAAGTTCCTCTGCGCCAGTGCGTCTAATTCGGCCCTTACTCTAGCCTTCTCTGATGCTGGGGTTACTTCCGCCCGCTTCTCCTCACCCCTCGCAAACTTAGGCTCCCCGACCTGAGCCGCTCCTGCTTCCGTCTTGGGTGCCTCAGTCTCGGATCTTGGTGTCCTGAATTCCTGAACGCCTACCAACTCTTTAGCATAACGCTTAAATGTCGCGACGTCCTTGTAGCCGTCAATCATATTGAGGTAGACGCCGTCTTCAGCCTCGAGATCCAGCTTGCCCTCAAGGTGCTCAGCTAAAAACTCCTCAGCCACGTACTCATTGACCTTCTTCTCACCCTTGTCTTCGAGTTTTTTCCGGCTGGCTTCATCCATGCGCTTGGAGAGATAGATTTCCTTAAACGCCTTAAATACCTCGGACTCATAATCGACAGAATCCATTAGGGCTTTGGCGGCAGTATCTCCAGCCATAACGGCGTCATGGAATAGTTCATGAAATAGTACCCGGTGAAGCGGAGCCAGCATATCCTCGCTTCCGAGTTGGGATTCTTCAATTGCGATAACCCGAGCTGAAGGATCGTTCCACCCGCGCATACCGGAGTTCTTTACTGGGATCGCCGTATACCCAAGCTTCTCTGCTCTTTGGGATATATCTTCCCAGTCGGGATTATCAAGGAGGTCCTCGGAAACCTCGGCAGTCTCGTAAGGATTTACCTGCCCCTTGTAGCTTTTGCCCTTAAGTTGCTCAATTCTTCGGGAGTGCTGTAGAAGTACCTGATCCCTGTCTGTGGATCTTCCCATACGCTCAGGCGGTCCTTCTCCTCGCCGTCCTCCTGTATCTGCCCCCTCAGCTCTCTCAGGGCTTCTCGCCTCTCTTTTTCCGTCTTCAGTAACTGTGGCATCCTGCGCCTCCTTTGATTCAGTTGGGATAGTATCAGTTTTTTCGGCCTGCTGTGAAGTAGTTTCTTTCCCTTCTTTCATCTTCTGCAGGACCTGCTCTTCGCCTGTCTCGCCCATAGGCACAAGCGCGGCCTCTTGGTTTAGCTTAGTGTTCCTGATCTCAGCCTCTCGAAGTGACTTGATCAACTTCCGGGTTCTGGCCTTATCGTTCTTTGTGCTCTGGATATCTTGTATCTCTCCCTCAGGAACGCCAGTATCTCGAAGGAACTCGCGCTGTTCTTGAGTCGCTTTGTAATTATATGATGTCCGGCCCACACCAAAGAGTCCAAATGATATCAGCATTTGTGGTATCGCGGTGACGAAGTTTGACATGGATTGAGTCAATCTCTCGTGCATGTCGAGCGGGTCGCCATACTTGTCTGTTTGATTGTTTAAGTTAAAGACTGCGTCATATATTGCCTGAACGCCCTCCTCTAAAAGTATCTCTTCTGCCATCGAGTTAAGGCCCACTACACTACTGGCCTGCTGAGTGGCCTTGGTGATGGGCATCTTCTTGACTCGCTTCGCTACCTCCGAAACAAACTTGCCGCCCTTAGTTCCGGCCATATCGGCGCCGACCTTTTCAATCTTCCCAAAAGTCTTGGCGTACTTCTCAGGCCTGTACCGACGTAGCCACCTATACCTAGTTTTTATAGTCTTGCCCAGAAACTTGCCAAGGTTCTTCTCAATGATATATTCGCCCACAGAACTCAGCGCCGACTTTGCTATTGCCTCAAAATCGCCAGCGCCAGAATCGGTTGGAATGTAGTTGCCTTCCCTATCAATATAACCTTCGCCAGCCAGTCGCTCCTGTTGCTGAGTCAGTGCCTCCATAACCACGCCTGCCGGGCCTACTGACATCCTGAGCATGTACGGAACCATATCTAGAGCGCCTATAATTCCCTTTGTGTACCATGCCTGACCTCTCTGCTGGGCCTCTCGCTCGAAATATGTGAGCTCTTCAATCTTTGCCTTATCCATCTCCATCATCTGATAGATAGCCTGATCACGATTGAACTCCATATCAGTGCCAACGGGACGCCCGTAAACCCTCAGTGAAATATCATTGTCTGTAAGATTTGAGACTCCAGCCTTATATCTTTCCAGTTTACTTACGCCCGGCTCATCCACAGGCGGCGTAACACCTTTCCTTAATCCAGCGTTCAGTCTCCCGTAAGCTTCGGCCAGCTCATTACGCTTTTTCATTCTTGCCGCTGGAGACAGGTAGGCTAATGTGCCCTGAAATGCATTTGCTCCGGGCTCACCAAATGGCTCTCCGGTTACCGATCTACTCAAGCTCTCCATCAAGCCCATTCGTTCCTGTTCTTTTTGGCCACCCCTTGCGCCCGGCTGAGTATCAACAGCAGATATACCACCCTGCTCCTCAGGTGTATTTTTATATCTTGGACGAAGCACGGGATAGTCAGACGCTGGAGCAACCCCAACACCTTCACCATACTTGGACTCAGGCTTCTCGGGAGCTCCCGGCGCTGGTGCCTTCAATGACTCTGGCGCTGTAGCCTCGGGGATATCCTGATCTGTTCCACGGGGAACACTCCGGCTTTCCTCATCTGGTGAAGAATAAATCTCCTCCAAAGTGCTTTGTAATCCGCCACTTACAGGACCGGGTTCTGGCATCTCTTGATCGGGTATTGCAGGCTCAGGCGTAACGGCAGGCTCTTGTATGGGCTCTGGCGGTGGCGGCAATGGCGTAGGCTCGCCTCCGCTTACTGGCCGTGACGTCGGCATAGGTGTTATGTCGCGGGGTGTGGACGGGGTTTCGGGTGCACGCGGCTGACCGCTGGGTACGTCTGGAAGTGACTGTATCTCTGCTAGAGTTTCTTCTAATGACATATCTCTGCTCTTTACTGTTTAGGTTGCTGATTCTGTCTGGATGGCGCGGCGTCTATTCCGTATCTCCTGAGCTCTGCTATAGCGTCCGACTTTGTGATGTCTCCGTTCTTGAGTCTGCCTAGCACGCTCTGTGCTATGATTTCTTGCTCCTGAGGCGTAAAGGACGTTCTGCCGTCCTTATCCTGCTGTACCGGGGTGATGACAGGGGGGCTCCATTTTAGAGTCCTGTGAGGTGCGTCCTCAAGTGGCTTGCCCATACTGGTCCATTGCTTATCCAGCTCCTCTGTTGACTTGTCCTTCTTCATCATCTTCTCGTACTTATCCATGGCCTTCTGCTGTTCCGGGCTCTGCATTAGCGGCTCTTGCTTTGCGGCAGTCTCCGGGACCTCTACGCCTTCTGTCAGTGTGTCATATTCCTGAGCATACTTATTCATCTGGCTAATCGACTTATCTCTTACGGACTGAGCGGCTCTGATCGCAGAGGCATCGTGTATAGGATCTTTGTCTTCATTCCGCGCCTTAGCGTTCTCCTCGATCATTTTGTTGTACCTATCTCGAGAATCCTCATAAACCCTACGCATATCCTCAAATCTTGTCCTGTACGCCTTGGCCGTTTCCTGCTTGTCGGGCCCAAGTTTATCTTCTACCCAACGCTTCATGACTTCATCTAGAATCATGATTCTGGATTTCTGCGGGAGAAGTTTCTCTTCCTGCTCCATCTTGTACTTGGACACCTCTGCCTCTGCTTCCGACTTACTCTTCGCGTTTTTCCTGATGCGATCAATTTCACGCTTGGCTTCCTCGTCCTTCTTGTACTCTTCCTTCTCGAGCTCGATGTCAGCCTCAACCCTGTTCGCGGCCTTGCGCTCTTCAATAGTTTGGGGATCGGTCTGCCATGCCCTGCGTGCGGCTTTCTCGGCCTCTTCTTGCGCTACCTTAAATGGAGCATTTGCTATTCCTCTCTCATATTCAGCACGCTCTGCCTCTTGCTTATTCTTGAGAACCTCTTTAGAAGACATGCCTCGGCTTTGCCCCAGAATCTTGGACATCTCACGGGCCTCTACCATTTTCTTCTCTCTATCCAGTTCCTTCTGAAACTTCTGTTCGTCCAGCTTGGCTTCGTAGTCTTGCCTCACGTTGGGCGGCATAAGCCTAAAGTAGTCTCGGCGGATCTCTTCTTGCAACTCATTGGCTCCGGCACCCATGCTATTAACCAGCTCTTGGAACTTCTTATCATAAGCTTCTAAGGCGTTCTGGCCTTGAGGAATGTTTCCAAGCGACTGAAGATCCGCTCTCCTTGCCCAAGCCGCCATACTCCACATCTGCTTGGCCTGCTTCTGGTAATCTGTTTCCGGTTGGCCTGAACCACGTTGCCACCTATGACCACCTTTGTCTGCCACGTATCCGGGCCGATCCATCATAGTCTGCTGAATGCCGCGTTCTTCGATGACGTCTGCACCTGCGCGGGTTCCCGCAAGACTCACCTGACCTTCTGGTGTCTGCCTGCCCTGCCTGATCCTACGACTTGCCATGATCTGTTGCGGAGTAAAGCCCTGCTCCTGCTCATATCGATCCCTCTTCGCCCGGCCCTCTTTAGTGCCCTCCTGTCTTTGCATCCAATTCCTACCCTCGACAGTCATGCCAGCGTAAGGGTTCGGATTGCCATTTTGATCTTTGGCGCTATAAACGATCTTGCCGTATCTATCCTCCTCCATGCCCGGAGGAACATAGTTGGGATCGGGCTCATTCTGCGCCTGAAGGCTTGCGCCGTGATCTGGCATATTAGCAAGCTCTTCTTCCGTGTATTCCCTACGAGGCGCAGGGATGTCGGCCTTTTTCTTTTGGGGCGGCTCGCCCTGTTGCCATACATCCGGCATAATGGGACCGCCCCCACTTCCGTAGTCGGGTCCTGCAGGCGCATAAGGATCACCAACGATTGGAGCTCCCGTATCACTATAGCCCGAGACAGGAGAGGGATTGTCATTGATGTAAGGCGCAGGCTTAACGCCCGACTCCCGGCGAACGGGCTCCTCTTGATATGTATCCTGAGGGCTACCTTCCTCATCCGGCGCGGCCTGTTGCGTAAACTGAGAGGGAGCGTCGTTTTGGTTTTGACTATTCTGTTCTGTTTTTAGCGTTTCGTAGTCTGTCTCTTTAGACTTGGCCATACTTCATCTCCCTAATATAGACTTCTCTACCGTGCTGTCATTGCATGGCAAGAAGAAACTGCACCTATGCTCCCTTTTTTGGGGGCTGTGCAGGCTGATTTCCCTGAATAGCTTTCATGATAGTCTGGGCGTGTTTGCCGTATGTAAGTCCATATGGATCAAACTTCTGACACAACCTCATGAGCCCTAACCATTCTGCCTTTGCCATAGTTACGCTCACGGGTTCCATTGCCTGCTTTACTGCCTCGTCTACCTGATCACCCTTGCTCTTTGTTCCTGTTGCTCTACTCTTCTTTGTCCTAGCCATGTTGTGGCTCCTTTCTGTTAATCACTTGTATAAATCCTGTTTGTATTATTCCTCTTCTTCATCCCGAAATGGGGGCGGGTCTGCTTGTGGTGGTATCGATATTTCCGGTCGTTGCGGAACTGGCGGTGGAGTCGGGTGATCTTTAGCCCAGTTTCTTCGCATGTTAGCTGGTGTTGATATACGTTTCAGCAAACTCGGATTTGGTTGCTTGGTTCCTGTCATCACAGCGACTAGATCCTCTTTTGTGACATATGTTAGCTCATCCTCATAGATGTTAGCTTCAATCATGATGATGCCCTTTCCGCCTGCCCAATCTGGATGTGGGGAAATAACGGTGGGTGTGCCGCTTGCGTCCATCACATAGACCTCGTTGGACACACAATATATCTGGCCGCCTTCTGACCAAGAGGATGGATGGGAGTCTCTGCTTTGAAGTTGCATCCTCTCAGCGGCTTGAACTCCATTCATATAAGTTGTGCCGTTACCTAGCTGTGCCTTTGTCATATCGTATGCTGTGCAACCATAGAGGGTCATGTCCCCACCATAACCTGCATAGTCCCACTGAAGGCCTTGATCGCTAATCGCCTCCGCATAACAATTATAGAAAGTTCCCTTTGCGGCAACAGTTGCTGTGCCTACTCCAACCTCAACACCCCAACACTGGTTTGTTCCTGCGGCTCTTGCTATGAAGGTGGAGTTATAGGCGTACACGTTTATGGCATTTGAAGATCCGTTGTCGTAAGCATTATAGGCTCTCAAGATAGCAGTGGAAGCCGAAGCAGTATTGGTATCCGTTACTATGATGTTGCAATCATAAAGATAGTTGGTTGACTCTCGGGCATCGCCGTTTATATCGGTATAGTTAACAACACCATAGGCGACCTGACCGCCTGAAGTGTGGACATCAATATTGCAATTCCGCAGGTCTACCGCGCCGTGGTACACTGTATAGATACCAAACTGGGTACTTGTTATGGCTGAACCTCTTGTGTCTTTAAGTAGATCCACATTTTCGCATTTCAGGAAAGAGTAATTTAATCCAACAAGCACACGACTGTCGCCAGTGTTTGTGTTTTCACACTTTAGGCTTCTCAGCGCCAGCGTATAATTAGCCTCTGCTTGGAAAGTGTATTGCCCCGTGCCAGTAACTGTTGTTGTTTCTCTGCCCTGTCCAATGATAGTAAGATTTTTACCAACCGATATTCCCGACCCGACACTGTAAGAGCCAGCCCCTAAGATCAGGGTGTCTCCGCTAGAAGCCGCACTAACATACGTTGAAAGAGAAGATCCTACAGGAACGAATGTGACGTTGGGATTTCCAAAATCAATACCGCCTGCATCATCTATCTGAATACCCTCTGCGTCACCATCGCCGGAAATCCAGTTATTGCCTGTATCCATCGTTCCCTCAAGCGTATCACCTGCCACCGCGTAGTAATCAGTAGCAGTCTCGGTACTCATCGTGCCGAGTCCATGTACATTTGTACCCGTTAATCCTGTATGCACATCAAGATTAGCCTGAACCTCTGCCGCAGTTTCACCACATGGTGCGCCCTCAACATCCACGTGTGAGGCGTAAGGAGTACCACCATAGATATATAGATCCTTGGTATTCGGTGAGCCTATTGTTCCTGTTTTCAAATACGCAACGACATGCACATCACCTGTAATTGTAGGCTGAACAAACGGAACAACAAAGGTGTATAGCGTTGGGGTGTTCTCCGTCACTGTTTGATACCCCACATCGTAGTCACCAAGCTGATTGGTAGAACCCTCGTACACATAATAAATCTCTGGCTTAACTGGAACAGAACCCCCCGTATCTACTGATAAGTACATCACAAAACTAATAGGAGAACGAAGCTCGCTATATAGCTGTGTGGTTATTCCACCTGCATAATATGTATCATCTGTTAGTGGTGCTGTGATTATATTGGTAAAAATATTAGTCGGGGCAACACTATCTAACGCAACAAAATTAGCAGTCTTCTCTCCGAATCCACTTGTCACATTGGTAGTGAAATACCATTCTGTTCCGCCAAGCGATAGGCTTCTTACCCACTCGGCTGTGGCAAACTCTTTGGATGCAGGTGGGCTGTCTATCATGTCTTTTGTGGTATAGACTGCGCCTGTGAATGTACCGCCTGCGAGGGGCATATAACTTGGAAGCAAAGCCGAGGCTATCGGATCAGTCTCGGATGCGCTGAAAGCGCCAGATGGAATATTGGAAGCTCCGCCTGATGTCGAGTAAACCGTCGTGGTGCTGTCAGCATCATACATCAGCGGATAGTAATCTGCCGCACTTACGATACAGGCTGTGAGAATCAAGATCGTGTAGAGTAACTTTTTCATGTTGTTGTTAGTATCCCTCCCCTGATATATCCTTCCCAAGTGCTACCGTCAGCACAGGGTATGCGAAGAAGCGTGTCTGTTTTTGTTGCGCCTCGGTAGCCGTCGTGAATATAATCTGCAGTTCCATCAACAAGAACATCTCCACCGAAATAAACATCTCCTACAGTTTCTATTGCATAACTATCATTTCCAATATAGACGACATTGCCAGTTGAATCCACAAAATAGGCCGCTTCTTGACCATCGACAATTCGTGCCATTGTTGTCCCATCTGTAAAGTAGCCAGCGGCATTTGTGTCAATTTCTTCCTCGATGCAGAGCGATGCTTGGAAAGTGGGGCTAACAAAATAACCAGCCTGATCTGCGCCACCTTTAACAGAATACAGCCCCTCTGCCAGATACGCACCGCCATTGGGAACGCGCAATGCGCCTACACCATCGCCAGCAACTACGGTAGCGTTGATCTGCATACCTGTTGCGGGTTTCCATTCGTCATCACCAAAGTCAATATACCAGTCTGCTGTGTCCCATTTAAATACTTCCGCGCCACCATTGGCCAGTTTGTCGTAAGCTGTACGAGTGTTCCAGTTGATTGATTGGTCATTGGTAGGGTTGTTCAGGTTGTCGTACAGGATAGAGCCATCTAAATCTATAGCCTGATTACCGCCCACCGGGAACTCGGAGCCCCGCCCTATGCTCGACCCCCAGCATCCGTTTCCCTCAATATCATAACTCTGCCCTAATCCCCAGTAGGTTCCTGAAGCAAGAGGACTGCCATCCTCATAGAGCCATCCATGTATGTAATCGGTTAAATCATTTATCGTGCCATAATATAACGCTGTGGCGCTTCTCCTGAATATCAACTGGTCAGTACTTAATATAGTTCCTGTTGGAGTTCCTGTATCCCAGTTGTGTATCTGCCAAGCCCCAGCCCCATCTGCGTTGATGCTGTCATCATCATAAGTCGGGTTGGCTGGGATAGACAGTTGCCCGAAAAAAATCTCCCCATTAACATCATCCCGATAGCAGACTGAAGTTCCGTACAGCGTAGTGTCGGCGTCCGCCGCGCTCATATTATGGATCTGCATCAGAGAAGTGACTGGGTCTAGGTCTAGGCTTTGCTGTGACTCTTCAGGATCTCCAGAGGCCGGGAAGTGCGTATCTAGGCCTGTCCAATAAAGCGTATTATCAGGCTTGTAATACAGTGGAATCCCATAGCCTGTCGCATTAAGATCAATCCAGCCAACATCTGCCCCTCCCATCAGAATATCAGCATCGATGCCATAGAGGATCAGTTCGTCTTCATTCGAAGACCGGGTCGTTATTGTGTAGCTTGTGGGGGATTCGATGTCAGCGTCCGGTACAGCATCACTGCTGAGGCATTCATCCTCTGTAGAATATCCTATTCCAGCATCCTCGTATCCTTCCGGTATGGTGTCCGACTCGAGCTCCAACTCCTCGATCATCATCCTGAGGTCCATGATCTGGCGCATGACACTGTTGATATCATTCATAGTGACCGGAATGTCTTCCAACCCTGAGGTCTGGCCACCTGTGAACTGGACGTCCTGATCAGTCTTGACTTTGATGTTGTTGATTGTCTGGCCGCCGTCGAAGTCTGTCTCTTTAATCTTGACCTTACGCCTTCTGCCTTCCGTTACCCTCTGATGGCGCTCCTTGGCCGCACGCAACCTTTCGGCATCTTCCTGCTTGGTTTTCTTCTGGGCGGCAAGATCAGCGGCGTTCTTACGGATGTCAGCTATCCACTCTTGGAGATCCTTCTCCTCTTGAGCAGAGTAGTCCAGCATTTGGACTTGTCCCGTTGGTGTTAAGTCAGCCATTTCTTGTCCTTATGGTTTCGGCCAGCTAGGGAAGTCTCCCTGTTCCTTCCAGTCACTCACGGCGAGAAGTACCAGCAGAGATCCGAGATAGCCGCCCTTAATCCTCTTGACCCTTGCCGTGCCTGAGACTGGGGCAACATTAGCTGTATCGGCAGGATTCCTGTCTGTGCCGTCAGTAATCAGATCATCTATGGCATCCCACGCCTGTTTCTCTGTGACCCGAGCGAACAGATACTTTCTGTACGTTACGATCTGGATCTTCTCATCCTTGCTTCTCGTGAAGTATTTGTACTCCAAAAAGTCTTCTGACCATGGCGCCGCGGTAAAGGAATACGAGACATCGAAAAGGATAAGGGTCTGTACAACATCAAACCCGCCGCGGCCACGATCCACAATCAAGCAGTCTGCATGGGTGTAATCATTGCCGTCATAAGTGTAATCAGATATAGCATTGCCTGAGGACGTAGTCAGCGTCGTCATCGCGTCTTCCGTCCGGTGATACCAAGTCCTCTGCAGTCTGGCGTTTCCGCCCCGGACATCAGGGGTGATCCTCGTTATCGTAGCATCTTCATTAGCCGTGCCTGCCTCAAGAAACACGAGAAGTTGTCTTACGGTATACCCGGACTGGCCACCGTCCTGAACCCAGCAGTCGGCGTGAACATAAGCTGTAGAGCTGGCAAAAAGAGGCGATCCGAAAGACTTGTCGCTCCGAGCTGTGCCACCATTAGCTATGAGCTCATCCTTTGCGGCCTCTGTGATGTTTGGCCAGACCCTCATGATAAGCGGCTGATCATTGGTTGTTATGCCCGGCTTAATCCTCACCACATAATAAGCGGCATCAAGCGTTCCCCCTGTGGCGCTCAGGATCGCAAACCCAAACTGTCTTACTGTATATGTGCCATCTCCATGGTCTTGCACGCTCCAGTGATGAGGCTGGAATGTATTGCCCTCATGCGTCCACGCAAGATTAGCCTCTCCGGTTTCGGCTGTTACCAGAGTGTCTTTAGCCGCCGCGCTCCGCTTCCACCAGACCCTGACCCCAAACTTACTTTCTGAGTCCGTAAAGAATGCGCCATTACTGATCGTGATAGCATCGCCTGCCGTTGTGCCGTCATAAGCCGGGACCATCTGTCCAGTCAATACATATTCGCCCCGGCCTGCATGTTGCATATCTCTGGTCCCAAGAAGATAAGAGCCTTTCACGAAGTCTGCGGCACTCCATGTGCCAAGATGAGGACTGATGCAGATATAGTTCGATCCGCTATACTGAACTGCGTCACCCTTGTTGTACTGGGTGCCTTCAGCAAATGCCGCACCATTGAAGTCAATTACGCTTGCCGCGAAGTCTGAGAGGGCCTGCGCCTGTGATTCCCCTGTAGCCTGAAGCATAGCCGCCCTTGCCCATCCCGAGGCCTCGGTTACCCTGACAGTATTCTTATCGTCATAGTCAGCATCCCATGTCTCTTTCATGAAGAGCACAGTGAACGTCGCGGTACCATCCTGAGGATCTTCCTCAAACTTGCGGTCGTAAAGCTCCCATGTCCCGCCGGGAATAGTCTCGAGGTTGGCCGCAGTCAGAGTCTCCATGCAGTAGGCCTGACTCGTAGGATTGATATTCTTATGCACGTAGACAAGCTTCTCTTCGTCGCCCGGCTCCCATGCAAACAAATTCAGGAACTCCTCCTCCTGTGAGATAATCGGCGCCAAGGCCGTAAGGTTTGCCAATGCAGTGATTGAGTGGAGTTCCGTGAGAGTCCTGCGGATAAGTATAGATCCGTCTTCATTTGGCTGGCTGGTGATGTTCGAGCAGGCAAAGACTCCTGTAATTGTCTCGCCTTCTACCGTCGGGTTAGTGACAGTCTTAATTGCCGCCATGTATCCTAAAATATCGTCGTGATCTTCTGGGTCTGTATAGCGCCACTCCTGCACAAAAACAAGGTCACCTGTCACTGTATTGGCCTGCCCCTGCCCTAACCGTGCCTCGGACTGATCAAGGGGATCTGACGGCGTTCCTGAGTACTTCTGGAACCCAAAGCGAAGAATCTCCGTTATGCCCTCAGGAGCATCTCCCTGCCGAATGACATTGACAAGCCGCCACCTGCCATCCCAGACCTGATCTCCTCGAGGACCTACAGCGCGAGGGTCTTCGACATAGTACTGTTCGTTGTAGTTCTCTGCGCTCGTCCACGAGTACAGGAGGTCGATGCAGTCCTGTGTCTGTTTATCCTTGATCTTATCCCAGCGCCTGTGAAGCTCCTGCGTCCTCGGTATACCAGCGGTCCCGATATAGACCATTCTGGCATCCTTCTCCTTGAGGTATTTTCTGACCTCTCCGCCATCCGAGACATTAATAGATCCTGTTGCCCCGCCTATTGCCGAGAAGTCTCCTGAAATAGTAGCTGATGAAAACGCATTACCAGACGTATCACCCACAACGCCGTTGATTCGCCATGTAGCATCCCCGGCGTTGTACCAGACATAGACGGAAGAGTTTTCCTTCTGAAATACAGGCTGGCCGTCATTGGTGGCTCCGTTCTGGAAGGCTATGCACCTATAGTCTGGGGCTGGGGTTGAGGCTGGACTGGTATCAGCGAGAATAAGACAGTCTGGTGTTGCCATGTTTAATCCTCCTAGATACCTGCTATTGCTTTGTCAAATTGCTCCTGATGATATGCCGCACGAGATGCATCTCGCTCGTCCCCGGCATCCTGAGAAAAGCCCTGAATAGCAATATAGTGCGCTATCACTATTGACCACTTCTCAGCATTTGCAAAAGGAATATACTCTGTTGCCACGTTAGTCACAGCCGTGAATGTTACTTCCGTATGATCTGCGGCTATCCGCGTATCAGGCCTGAGGCTCATGATGTAAGCTACAGCATCGTTAGCCCACTCCAGAAGCTCTGCCGCCGTCCAGTCTACGGCACTGGCATCATCGAGCCACTTACGGGCTTTTGCTATTGGTACGGAAAATAGGATCTGTGCGCTCATGCAAACCACCTTGGTGTCACTCTAAGATCACCGCTTTTACGTTTGTTAAATGGAATCCGTTTAGCCTCCGCAATAGACCTGAGCCATTCGCGCTCATGCTCCTTGGCTCCGTCCCGGTCCTCCCATGGCTGGTTGCGGTCACGCTTAAGACTCATGAGTGTTCCTTCAAGAATCCCGCGTATCCCCCAGTCGTCCATATACTCGCCGGGCACCTCATGGTTGGCTATGTCCGGGGTCAGCACCAGCTCTGTCGTGAGGCCTGATGTGATGGCGCTTGTCCATGGGGTATAAAGGTAGACGGCCAGATCATCGCCGTTTGTTGATGTGGGTGCTCCCGTGTAGGTCCCGGCGGCAGTCCATGTAGCCGTCAGGGTTGCCGCTGAATAGTAATTCGTCTTGGTTCCCACCGCTGTGCTTAAAATCCAATTAGATCCATCGTTCCATATGAAGTATGGCGTAGATCCGAACTCGTAGACCTTCTCGCTATTGTAGCTCGCTCCATTGTAGTAATACCTTCCCGTGATGTCCGGGCTTGCTGTTCCGGCCATGAGGACGTATGCCCTTGATCGATCCAGTTCGTATCTCTCGGTATCAACGAGATCACTATCCGCTTTGTCAGCGGCATCCTCCCCATACCACACCCCACGCAGGCGCTTGGCCTCTGCATTCGTGTAGCCTGTAGGGAGGGAAAGCACGTAGGCTAACTGATTTGCAACCACAGCTTGGTTCTGGGTTAGAATCCAGACTTCACTGCGATTAAAGAATCGTTTTGCCATTGTATACAGACGCTGTTCGATAATCTGGTTAGGACATGAATTCAGTTGTGGGATTGCCAATACCTTTAAATTATCAAACGAGACAGACATATCTTACTCCTCGCCAGCGTCTTTACCGTCATCCTCAGTGGACTCAGGTGCAATGATTTTTCTTTCTTTGAGATCAGCGATTAGTGCCGCTTTCAGCTCTATGATCTTAGCGTCCGGGGCATCGAACTCGACGTCATACCGGGCCGCGATATCCAGAACATCCTGCCGCTTTCTCAGTTTATTTATTTCCTCTTCGAGCCCTACAGCTTCCTGCCCTTCGGACTTGGGAGCCTTGACTTCGCCGCTACCTTCACACACGATCATATCATCGCGCTGAGCGAGGATTTCGGTGTAAGGATAAACGTATCCGTCCTTAGTACTCTTGAGGAACTTTTTGGATTCACTGATAGCCATTTGTTTCTTTCCTTTCTTTGGCTGAAGCGGGAGGAACCCCGAAGGGCTCCTCCCAGCCAATTTACTGATTATTCAGTTCCTGCAATAGGCACAACCAGAGCCCTGATAGTTATCTTCAGGGTATCAGCGTTAGCACCAAGCGTCATGTCGATTGTATCGGCAGACGTATAGGCCTTTCCGCCCACATATGCAGGCATCGAAGACGATGCTATCTGCACAGTAGTTGTGGTTGCATTGGTACTGGCGTTCAGATAGACGATAGGAGCATTTGTAGCCGCCCATGTGGTCCACGCATAAGTAACGTCGCCAGTCATAGATGTGGACTTGATCCATCCATCTGCGTCCGTGCCGTCACCAATCGTGAGCGTACATGTGCTATCTTCTATAGTCTCTACTTCCAGTCCAGCCGCGATGACATAACTACCCGCAGGTATGTTAAGCATCTGGTAGACATCGCCAGAAGTACCAGTGTTTGCAGACAGAGCAAAGTCAATCGTTCTTTCCAGAAGGAAAGTCTTGCCCCGTACGTTAGCCGGATACCCGGAGGTACCCCCGACAGTTTTGTCCTGAGTATCTGCGAATCCCACCAAAGCAATGGCGAGAACACAGAGGGCACCCAGAACTATTGAGAATACGCGATTCTTCATCTTATATCTCTCCTCTGGGATTAACCCTTGTAGGCATACAGGTGGACCATACCTTCGTCCTTGACCACCTTGTAACCATATACTTGCAGACCCCTGTACTCGCGACCAAACTTACGTGAAGCCCTCAGAGTCTCGTTCTTGACGAGCTGAGAAGCAAACGAAAGGGCGTCATACTGGCAACCAATCATGTTGGTTACAGTGTTAGACCCATCCGTCGTAGTAGCAAGCAGGTTGCTCATGTACAGCGTGATGTTGTCGATTTCGCCCACGCGACCATTACGAATCGGGCTCTTATCGTCGCCTGTTATCGAGGCGTTGGTAAGATCACTATTCATGATCATGTAACGGAACCATGCCGGAACGACCAGCGAGCGCATCTCATCAGGCACGTTCTGCTCATCGAGCACTGCGCCAATCGATGTGATTACGTCGATTACGTTCTGTTTGGTTACCGCTAGAGGCGATCCAGTAGCGCCAAGGTTGTAGGCGCCACTGATTGCTCCAGCGGTCGCACCCTTGTTGCTACTATCGGCATCTGCATATACTGACCCGAGCACGTCAGTGTCAATTGCGATACGCATCTGCTCAGATGCGTCGTCCGTGAATTCGGACGAGAGGACTATGTCAGCCTGTTTCTCATCGACGTCGTCAATAACGAAATCGTAGTACTTAGCCTTGTCTATGTTCATCGTGAGAGGAGCACTCTCAGGGGTTTCCTGAGTGAGGTCCTGACCCTTAGCATAGTTGCGAATAGTGATAGTAGGACGAGTCCTTATGATCACTTTATCGCCGTGGTCTTTGATGTCGCCCTCGTACTTTGTGTTCGAGATGGCGGCAAGCACTGACCTAGCATAGTACTTGACGTTAACGCTCTTGGCATACATCTGTGGGATATAGGCTATGTCGCTATCAGCGTACTGGGGATTCCCCGGTGTCGGTGAAACGCTCATTCCTTTTCTCCTTTGACGTTATATCCCAGACGCATTTCGTTTAGGCTCCTTTCTGAATTCTGCCTTCTCGATATGCACTGGCATACTTTGCCGTTAATCTATTAACCTCATCAATCGAGTAAGCGTCGGGCTTAGCATTCTGGAAAGCGATTACTTCACTCTCCGGGATGATCGGACCATTGCCTGAATTTGGATCAACGTGAACAGGTGAGGCCGAACTTTGCGGCACTGCCTGTCCTGCTGGTCCCGATTGACTCGGGGTTGAACTACTATTTTGAGCCTTTAGCTTCTGGAACTCATTGACCAGTCTCGCAAATGCCGAAGCATCCAGCGCCGCCATGGCACGTTCAGCTTCCTCTCTGCGAGTGATCAGGCTCCCTTCTGCTATTGGTTCGTCCAGATACCTACCCCATCCTTCAGCACACGGAATGCCACGCTCTGCGTCACCGTTGACAGCATATGCATTGGGAGCTTCCTTCTCAACGTCCCGCCAGAACCTCTCGGTCTTTTGGCGAGTTTCGAAGTCCAGTACCTTGGTTTCAGCTTCGGATGCCTTTTCTCTCAGCTCTTCGAAACGCTTGTCGTCCAATCCTCGGGCAACGAGCGATACCGCATCGAAAAACTCGGCTCCATACTTATCCACGAGCTCATCAGTAACATACTTTAGATGCTCTGATGTACCTTCGGGAGGCATGTTCGGATCTACAGGAGACTCGGTTGGATCTCCGGCTTTTCCTGCACCCTCCTCGGCAAGGCGGTCCATCTCTTTCTTCATGTCTTCATTCTGCTGTTGAAGATCGAATATTCGAGACTTCAGCTTCTGTACTGTTCCTCCGTAATTTCCACTGACGGAATTTAGCTGGCGCTTAAGGTCAGCCTTTTCCTGCTCAAGGCGTTTTACGGTTTGCTCCAATGACTCAACTGCGCGAGTCGCTGGCTCTTCCTTAGGCTCGCTGGGGTTTGTCGGTGCATCCGAAGATACAGCCTTGCCCACGGCTTGCCCACTGTCGGCTTCATTCGTAGAAACAGGGGCGGCACTGTCGCGTCGTCCTTTTCTTTGCTCCTCGAATTTCTGCACATCTTCCATGTCCTTCTTAACGGAATCTGGAAGGTTGTCTGGTATTGTCATGTTATCTATCTCCTCTCTCGGCCTACTGGTCGGGTGTTGGTTTTATTATGAATGCGCTCAAGAACCTCTCGAGCTTCATGACAAATCTCTGTGATCTCGCGGAATGCCTGCGTCACGCCTTGGACTACCGGGAACTCTGGCATGGTATGGATCATTTCCGCGCATCGGTCGCGGTTAACTTCATAAGTCTCCGCGAGCATATTTTCTACCAAGTACTGAAAATCACGATCATTCCTGAGATCGGCAAGGATCTTCAGGCATGTCTCTTTGGTATCTTTCTTAAACTTGATATGTCTCATTGTTCTCATTGTTCTTCTTTCTGGGTTAAGGTGCCGAGAGGTCTTACCCCCCGGCACCGCAACTCATCACATCTTTTTAGCATTGCAAGGTTTGCCAGCCTTCAGGTTTTTATGCCCGTGCGTAACATCCTTGTAGCCTTTCATGTGGGTTCGGGCGTGATCACCCATTCCCATCACTTTCTTGCCTTTGCCTTTCATATCACTTCACCTGCCTATTGGGCGGTTAAGGTTTTAGTCAGCGGCTGTCGTAGTGGCTTTCTGCCAATCGGTACTGGCCCCAGCTCCGGCTACCTTGACATAAAGTTTGCCAGTAGATCCGTCGTTGCTGAGATACAGCGAGCCGATAGGAGCACTGTTGAAGCCGTCATTCTCTTCAGCATACACTGTTGCCCTTGTGGTCTTTGAACCGCAACGAACCTGAGCCGCTGTTCCGAGACTCGAGTCGCCAAGGACTACTATGCCTGCCCTAAGTATCTGGTACTGTGCCATAGCTCTTTCTCCTTCTGTTGTTATTATTGCCCCGCCGGGACTCCGCCCGGTACCCCGCCTTGTTCCATCTGTGCCATTTGAGCCTGTCGCCTCATTGCCTCTTCCATCTGCTCTATCTCGAGCTCGGAAGGCAACAGCTCATCTATGGGAATATCCAGCCCCTTGGCATTCTCCCTCAGGAGTCTTGCCCTGCCCTTCAGTCCAAGGATCTGCCTGTCGTCCGGGTTGGCCGTATTCTGTGTAAATTCTGATAGCCTGAGTTGGCGCTGTTCCTTGACAAAGATACCCATGGCGCCCTGAGTCTCGATCTGGACGTCACCCTTGATGCTCTGGTCGTCGTTGTACAGCATGTTCCAAACAAAAGCTTTCTCGATCAGCGGCTTAAAGATCCTCTTGTCTACATTCTGGATAGACTTCTTGAGGACACGGCTGGAGCTGTTCATGAGCATCGCGAGGCCCGAGGCTGTAGCGCCTGCACCCTTTGTGCTGGCCTGACCGTATTCGTACTTTGGAATACCAGTCTCTTCATCAGCCAGATCCATCCAGAACTTAAAGACTTCCATGAGCTCGCGAGCGTAAACCTGAGGCTGATCAAAGCTTACCGGACTCTTCCCCGTCCTCATCGGATCATTGAACTGCCAAATCTTCCAAGGATACATAGCCGTGATGTCCTCACCCTCTGCCAGAGCGTCGATATCACTGACTACTACCTGAGGACCAGACCCTACCGCGAGGTTATTGATAAGGTGTCTTGCCGTGCTGTTACAGGCGTCCTGCATGTCTTTCATCAGCAGAGGTATACCTTCACCCCAGAACGAGCCCTTTACGGGCTTGTAGACGGCCTTGACGTAATCCCTGCGGCCAAGAGGATCTGGGTTCAGATGGCAATGTATCACCTCGCCGCCAATCTTCAGCGCAACAATCTCGTAGCTCTCGTTCTCCTGAACGCCGGAAAGCCCCCACTCCTTCAGGACATAGCCTTCCATTTCGCCACAATGCCATACGCCCTGATAGTTCGCGTCAGGGTTTTCAAGGTCTGTTGAGCTGTCCCTGTCCTCGAGATCACTCTGTTCTGAGTTAGTCTTGAGCGGTACCGTGACCCCTTTCCTGTTCTCTCTCAGGAGTTTATCAATACGTGTATCAGAATAGTTTGGCATACCCTTCATGTTTGAGAGGGCTTTCCGGGTAAACTCGTCTACCTCGCAGGTATATACCGCATCGTTTGGAGTCGTGGCCCCGGCTGACGGAAAGAACTTAAGGGGATCAATAGCCTTAAACTGCATAGTCAACTCGTCAGATACTATCGGAGCGAAGTTGTTCTTGTCATCCCACTGAAGCTTCTTCTTGAATCTCAGGAACGGACCCTTGATGATCATGGTGCCGAAGGTCGTCAGATCGCTTATACCCTCTTCGAGCGCCTCCGCCAACTCACCCTCAGTGAACTGATCATCGATCTCTTCATCCATACGCTTGGCACGCTTCTGTGCCGCCTCATCTGCCTGAGCAAACATCTCGTCACGGTACTTGACCGCGATCTCGGCTATCTCTTCCTCATTGAACTGAAAGTCATTGGCCTCAAGGTCGGCTATGGTCCTGTTGGCTATCTCATCTACAAGGTCTGAAGGGAGCTCAGGGACCGGAGTAGGGGATAGGGACCAAGGCTTCTCTTCTACTGGGGTTATGATGTCAGCTATCCAAGCATCAGCGGCATTACACTTGATCTCGGTGAGCTTCATCCAGATGTCAGATCCGCCCTGCCTTTTGATCTCCGCCATGCGTGAGGCTGAATAGACACCCTTGCGCCTTCGGAGTTGATCCATCAGGATGTCTGTCTGGGCGTCCTTGGCTGTGACTGCACGTTGAAAGCGTTCTTCTATGAGAGATGCTAAGCGGGAATTATACTCCTCGTCGTTGAGGAGCTTCTTTGTTTGACGTTCCATCGCGTCAGCATTCAGTTGCTGGTTGCTCTTTACGTCAAGAAACGGGCGATCAGGTGTCGCCTCTGTCTGTTCTGGTTCTAGCGTTACAGTATCTTCAGCCATGCCCATCTTTTACGGTGGACACGTTGGGCGTCAAATACTTTTTTCATATTTCGGATATTTTTATTTTACGCCGGGCTCTGAGGTTTCGAACGTACTCCTTGCGAGCCGCTTCGCCTCGACGCTGTGCCTCGGCCCATGTTCCGCCAAAGCCCTGTCGGACCAGTATATCGAGCTCCATTAACAGCCATCGCCACCTGCTCCCAGAGCGACGGATGACTACGTGGTAGGATTCCATCTATTCTCCTATAGCTTCCTTGGCTATCTCTTTAGCCCTGCGACCTTCTGCCATGCTTATCATTGGTGCATTAGCAATCTTCTCCAGTTTCTCCCGCAGTCGCTCCTCTCGCTCAAGCCCAAATCGTATACAAATGTCTCCTGCCTCGACTTTAGCCTCAAGCTCCTTGACTCTGGCTTGGAGTTCGGCTATCTGTTTCTGGTGTTTACTGTTCCATGCACAATCAGTACATCCACCCATCATTGAATCATCACTCACTTCCCACCTCCTGATACCTCTTCGCCAAGCCTATGAGCCAGCTTGTGGTTTATACTCTTGAGTGTTGCAATCTTGGCATGAAGCTTATCCCTGTCTTTCCGTAGAAACTCTATCTGCTCCTCTGCCGCCTTGACTCTATGCCGCAACCCCTCAATGATATCATATGTTTCGCTCATATTACCCTTTCAGCCGTGTCGCAATTTATCGGTTATTTCTTAGGATTGTTTATGTATCCCGCCTGACGTTCAGCCTTAGCTTTGCCTGCTGGAGTATTAGGAAAGCCGCCGCCATCTACAGGGTTTCCTTTCTTGGGGCCTTTCTTTGTGTCTGCCCGGAGCGGAGATGTCTTTCCGTCCTCAACGATTCGCCATCTATTGTTGTGTAGCACTGTCTTTACTGGTGTCATCTGTGATCCTCCTTACCTTTTCTTCTTCTCTACGCCCTTGATGGTACCCTTGTTCTTTGACGCATAGAATACCTTTTTACCCTTGCTCTTGCCGTAACCACCCTTGCTTTTCGGCTTCTTCATGCGCTTCAGTATCTTCTTACCTTTTGGTGTTAGTGGCATTGCCTGCCTCCTTTTAGCCTTGCCTTATCTGCCATGCTCGGTACTCACCAGCCATACGCCTACCAAGCTCTGTGAACATCTCTTGAATCATATCTCCGTTCATCTCGCCATCGATAGGGAGCTTGAATTGCTTCGAGAAGCGCCCCTTCTTGATGATGCCGCAAAGACCACCCCGGCCCGTTCTTGTGAGATCGTAGATCATACTGTCCAGTAGTTCAGCCATCGTCTTTCTCCTTAGTCTGGTTAATGTTACCATTGAATTTGATGCGTATCCCGAGTTCCTCCAGCGTCTGATCCAATGATTGCATGGCATCAAACATTCGAGAGCAAGCCACCTGTCCTCGCTTGCCCATCTTGTCCCACAACGGCTTCGGAACCCCAATCCGCTTCCTGTTGGTTTCGTTTTTCCATTTGCGCTTTGTCATTTATATGCTCCTTTCGCTTCCTTCTGGTACCATTACAAGGTCCGGCCCTTTCCGGGCCATCTCTGCGAATGTGTCGCAATGCTTTTTCAGTGTGTTAATGTGGTCCTGCATGGCGGCTCTCTGTCCTGTCGTGCCGTCTTCCAGAGATGGCCTAATTCCGGCATTCCAGAGCATATCCATGAGTTGCTGTACTTCTTCATGTTCAATATGCAACATAGATGGAGTCACCTGCCCGACAGGAACCTCCGCCATCTTCACCTCTTCGGCAAACCGCACCCTGCCATCTGGATGCTTCTGAGCCAATTGTAACTCATAGCCAAACCTGTCAGGGCTATGCATTAAACGAAACATCAACTTCTCTGTGTGCATCATTTCACACCCACTTTCTCTAATGACGCCATAACGTCGTTGCCTGTATTCCATTCGCCCGGCTCGGGATCAATGAACACCACCTGAAACCTGTCCTCCAGATCCATCGCCAACTCTATCCGGTCCAGCGAGTCCATCCCGAGTTCCTCCAGCGTCTGATCCAATGATTGCATTGTCGATTCCGCGTTCCTGCTCACCACCTGCATTACTGTCTTCTGTATGTTCTTCGGCATCTGGTATTGCCTCCTCGTTTTGTATTGTGTTCTCTGTGATTAGCTCAGCGGGGAAATACCGGGCTCCGGTTTTCTCATTCACGCTGGGCGCTCTCAGGAACTCCTTGTAAACTGGGTTTTCTGGATTGCCATGCTCTATCATTGTTTTTCCTCCTTCTCGTAAAACTTACCGCCCTTCTTGTACTGCCGGAAGATGGGGAGCCTGCCGAGTATTGGCAGTCTCTTAAGTATGGCTTTCATGAAAGGCCGGGCTACGTCGTAAGTCTTGGGTATCATTTCTCCTCCCACAGCCTGTACAGCGGGACGCATTCGTCACACTTGCCCTTATTCTTGCACCTGCTGGCCCGGATACAGAAGCTGTCCTCGTGCTCCCGGCTTTGTGCTATGGGGAAATGCCGACGTGATTTTTCGTTGGTCAGCATGTGGGCACGCGGCCTGAACGGTGACTTCGTCTTGTTGTGTGTTACTCTGTATCCTTTGTCTGTCATTTGCCGTGCTCCTTTTCCCATTGCTCAAACTCATCAATCTTATTCATGTCGATCTCGGGGATTTTCTCCAACAACTTGCGCCTGTCAGCCTCTTTTCCCAGAATCCGTGATGCGCCCACCAACGGCTGGATAGCTGTGGTTTGACCTCCGAGGAATATCTTCCCCAGTGCTACTGCCTGATACTTGGCCAGAGCGGCAAGGATTTCTATGTCCTCCCACTCTGCAAGCGCCTTGCCTGTTGATGCGATGATTAGATTGCGGAACCTGTCCTCGAATGCTTTAGAGCCCTTGCTACTCATGCTCGACCTCCATCAGGCTGAGACTCGTTATCTCTCCGCCGGATACTCCATAGCAGAGATTGCACACCGGGATCAACTCTCCCTTCGCGAGCTCCCTGAACTCTGGCGAGATTCCAGTATACCTGAACTTGGCGCCCAGTATGTCCAGATCAATGTGTATGGGGACAAACTGCATTGCCGTGAATAGCGCAGAGATGTTCTCTGGGTGCTGGTTTATATCGTGCAGGCCTATGTCTATTTTTCCTTGTCGTGTCTGGTCAAGCATTACGCACCTCCTTGCGGTCAGAATCTGTGACATCAAACGGAGGCAGTCCTGTTAGCTTCCGCTCAAGTATCTCGAACGCTCTCCAAGCCTGAGCCCTGAGGTGCTTAACTTCTTCATGCCATTCTGGAGTATACATGGGGGACTTTGTCAGGAGTCCCTGCGCGAGATGACGAAGGATCTTGTCACCCCTGCCTATACTCTTCTCTTTGGCCCAATGCATTTGCTCGCCGGGATTATGTTGCTCGTTAGAAATATAGCTGTGATGCGCGACTTCTGCACAGGCGTGAGGGAAGTATCCGATCAAACCATTGAAGAGTGGATATTCCTCCCTCTCCTTGTTGCCCTCTGGCAAGATGGGGATAATGTCTCCCGGCCTGCAATTCTCTGTCTTCACCTGCTCCAGATATTCATGGAGCGTACCAACTGGGGTCAGGCCTTTAAAGAACTCTATACTTCCCGGAGCCTTGTCATCCACATACAGATGGCCATAGACCTTGCGCTGATCCCAGCCAATCCCATAATCACTGCTGATATCTACAGCCGCCTGACAGGGCTTGTTCACAGAATCGAAGGCGAGCCCTAGTTCCGCCATAGCCTTCTCGGCCTTAAGGAGATTATCGCCCATCCTGCAGGTCCAGAGCACTATCTGCGCCCCGGAGTTCCTGAACCGCTTTAACTTCTCTACTATGCCTAGGTCTATCGACTGTTCACCATCAAACGGGCCGTGTGCTATGGTGTCATCATAATCCACTGCGATAATCAGCGGATAATTCTTCTTGGGTTTTTCGAAACTCATTGTTGGTCCTTTCTCTTAGTCCACAATCTCATCAATGAATCCATGCTCTAGCGCCTCGGGAGCTGTCAAATACCACTCCTGATTTCTGTCTAACCTTTCCTCGATCTCTTTTGCGCCTAGCTTGCATCGCTCAGTGTAGATGTCCATCATGACGTCTTTCCCTCGCTCGCACCAGTCCATATAGCTCTTAGCGCCCTTGTATGTATCAATGGCAAAAACAGTACCGTGATGAATCATAAAGAAGCAGTTACTTGTCATGCGTCGCAAGTCTGCCGCCTGCAGGATAACGCTCGACATAGACCGGGCGTGGGCGTACGCGGTGATCGTGATGTGGCACGGGCTTGATTTAATCTTGTCAAACATCGCCATTCCGTAAGACTCATCCCCACCTACAGTGCACATATGGATGATAATCGGATCTTGCGACTGATTCTCTAGGAAAGTCATATTGCGGATGAACTCACATGCCATCTGGTGATCAACCCCAATCTCCTCATCCTCGTAACTGTGAGGCCAGCCCCCAATGTATACCTCTCGACTCACCGGATTGATATTGTAGTCGTGGAGGACGTGGAGGGATTCCCATATTTCGCTTGGCTTAACTTTCATTGGAGGCTCCTTTCATTCCATGCTCCTTTCAGGCACATGCTTAAACGTAGCAATGTTGCCTTGGTCTTTGTTCCACAGAAATGCATCCGTACATCGCTGGGCATTAAATCCCGCACCAGCCGCCCATGCACTAAGCGGGGCCAGTGACGCGAGAAACCGTATCAAGACTCCGCCGACATCTATTGACTCCTCATGATGCAGGTGGCCGAGGTGCCACTCACAGTACCGAGACTCTTTCCAGCCCATCTTGCGACAGTCCGTTGCCATCCTGAGCGGCAACTCTTTGATGTGAGACTTCGTCATCTTGCACCCGTGCGAGTGACCTATAAGGCATTCTCCCCAGTGGTAGTAGTGCCGGACGGCAGGCTCAAGGATTATGTTTACATCCTTGGCGTTCCTGTACCATGCCTGCAAGGCTTCACCGAGTGCATACACTGTGACCGGGTCATGGTTGCCTTTAACAATCAGGACATCTACCGGGGCGTGTCTCCGGCAATAGTCAATCTGCTCAACAGCCAGCCTTCGGCCTCGGGTAAAGGTCTTGGGCCATCGCGAGTCAACATCCTGCAGGGTTCCTGCCGCTGTCATGTTCTGGAAGTTATCGACGTTAAAGTAATCGTGCCCAAGCACTATCAACATCTTCTCAGGATTAAACGGCATCGCCCTTTCTACTACCTGTTCAGTTGCGGCCTTAACCATATCGCAGGCCATCTTGGTGTCATAGTTGTCCCCCAGCGTTTCTGGAGCCCATGATAGCTGGCTTAAGTGTATGTCCGGCATGTTGATCTCGAGGAGGTTCTTACTTCTCTTTGCTCGGGATCGCTTTACCTTCTTGTATTTCGGAGAATGATTCTTTGCATCCTCAATGAAACGCTCCAGCATTCTTTCGATGGGCTCAGCCTCTCTCCGTTTGAGCCACACCTTAACTTGACAGTTCATGTAGGTCTGAGCGCCCATGCCACCAGTGCCCCTGTCTCCCATCGTTACCGACCAGTCGTTGGTAAGCCATCTGTCCACCATCCAGATATCAGTATCAACGCCATGCTGATTGAGCGAGTCCTGCAGGGTTTCAATTGTTACCTGCCGGGCTCTCACCGTGATGTCACATGTTCCCGTGCCCTTACCTTCATTGAGATCCAGCCGGGATATTCCTTCCCGCTGTGGTCTTTCCTGAGGCGCTCCGTCTACTATAATATCACTGCCGCTCATCTTGGGAACCTCTGTCGATACTTCTCTATTGTCTCGGCCCCACCCCAGACGTATGCATTTCCCTTCTTGTATTTACAAGAGTGCTTTTTTTTCAGGCTTGGGGGAAGCTCCCATATTGTTTTTTTTGTGACCCCGATCTCAGAGGCAAGCCTCATAGATGTCATTACCCGGTTGTCCGGCATGGACTCCAGATATTCCACGATCTTAGACTGATTCGGTGTCAGCGTGTCAGTCACAACCCCTTCACTACCTAATACTTCGAACTCGATTTCTTCATTCATTATGTCCACCCCTTACTGTTTCTCGCTATTACACGTCTTGCTCTTACCTTACGACGTGATGTTGTTGTCACCATTTGGAAATCATGACCTATCGCAAAGGTTAAAAACGAATCTGCTCCATGGGAATGCTGATCGTGCAGGGGCTTGTCCTTAAAGACCCCGTGGATTTCATCCCACTGCTTACGGTACTCTTCCAGATGCTCCAGCCCTTCTGCCGTATTCTCAAGATCAAACCAGCATATCTTAAATACCGATCTTGCCTTCTGAATAGCGTCCATCTTGCTTTCAACTAGGGGAGCGACCTCCATGTTAAGACCCAGACTTCGGGCTGTCTCCAGCCGGGATACGCCCGTTCCCAGTTCTCTTACCTTGATATCATGGGGGGCGACACACCGTCCATACCTATACCCGAGATCCCTACCGTACTGATCGAGGACATCACGATAGAACTCTAACCCTTCTCCCGAGTTCTCGTAGTAGTTAATCACATGAACCTCCCTGCCAATATCCTGCGTGAACCATATACTCATCAGGTCGTTCATGCCAAGATCCCACCAAGTATCCACACAGGCGCCATCCTGTACCGGGACAGATGTGATGCGATTGTTCTCCCGGAGCCACCTAAACTGAGACTTGAAGTAGGTGCCCTCAATTCCAGAGCGAAAGGCCTCATCTATTGTTGCCGGATATTCGCGGAAAATATCATCACCGAGAAGCTCGCGCTTCTTGATATACCAAGCCTTCTGGCCAATTGTAAATCTGAACCCCGGACGAGTCTTGCGGATTTCAGATTCGATCTTTTCAAAGTATTCAACCATGGGCTTGGTGATCGGAACTGGAGCATCGAGGCTATACTCAAGGCTATCGAACCACGGAAAAAAGTGAAGCTTGAAGTCCATCTCTGTAAGCGGCGACCGCGACTCGATCAACTTCTGCCCCTTCTGGCACATGTCAAAGAAAACGCCTGAACGGCCCTCTGCCGTGGACTCAAAGATTACCAAGCCGCCCTTGCCTACCGCCTGAAGTGCACCAGTTAGAATTTCACGGGCCTTCTCTGGAGCCATCTTGGATATCTTGCCGATCTCAGAATTATGGATGATTCCGTTCACTGTGAGATAATCATGCGGGGAATCAGCAAGCGCCAAGTCATAGACATACTCCTCTGGCTCGACTTTCGAGACATTGGTTACCCTTGTCCAATACACATGCTTTCCCCTCCGCCACAATTTTCTACCCTCTGGTCGGCGTCCGTGCTTGATCCGCCATCGACCCGCCCAAGTATTGGGAAGCGGGGGCATAGGCATCCCAAACTTCTCTCTGAACTTCCAGTTTGCCACACCAGACAGCTGGAGCGTCCATTGTTCTTGACAGTTGCGCCCGTATCGCCGTCCAGCTTTAGCGTGATATATAGACGGCATTCCAATCCGATACGCCAAAAGGAGCCGCTTCAGTTGATAAATTAACTGCCTTCTAGTGGAAACAACACTAATACGCCTTGGATTTGTATCGCAACCATCTCCATCCACATAGCCTTTTATTAGCCCCTTGCAGAAGGGGTGACCCCAGCCCCACACTAAGTCGGGCAACACTTTGTTATGACTATCCCCAAAGTTCTGCTTGATGAACGCCGTAAAAATCTTGCTGTTGACATCAACACAGAATGTCCTGCTATCCGCCATATCCCGAACCTTAAACAAAGGGGCATCTGAGTGTCCCGGTTGCCCCATGCGCTTGCGAAAGAGTTCTAGTTTCTCCAGAAGCATGTCTACTTCGTCTTGATCAACAGAGAAAGTTACAGCAGTGGGTTCTCGCCCATCTTTGGGCTGGCGTATGGTGCCTTCAGCGAGATAGAAACCGCAGATCCATCCGAGATCCCAAGTAGGCTCTACATATACTCCTTCGTTTGGCTGGCGCTTGCCGTTCTTAAAGACCCACTTCGGCTTACCCCATGCTACCTGCTTGCGCCTTAGTTTCATGCTGACAGGGCAGATAGGGAACGCCATATAGTCTCCTTTTTCAATTTCGCCAGCCCTTTTCCACACATGGTACCCAGTTGATTTTTCTCGGGTTAAGACTTTGTGATTAGCGGTAATCTTGAGGGGGTCATAATTTCCGAATGTCTTAACAGACAACAGCGGCTCTCCGACCTCTGTAAGTTTGCGCTTTGATATACCGACCACCTTCTGGAGAGAACCCTTGCTTGTCATTACCTGATCGCCAGCCTGAACATCTTTAATAGCCTTAATGTCAGACCCCTTCAAGATGATCTCAGTATCGCCAGAAACACAGCACAAAAGGTATTGAAGCGTCGAGCCACGCATAGAGGTGCCGACATTAATGACCGACCCGTTACTAAATCCCATTTGGCTTTTGCTGTCGGTAATTAGGCTGACCTCATCCTTGAGATCCGCCGGGAGATTATCATACGGGAACTGGATCTTGCGGCGAAATATGTCCATGGCATCAGGCTTAGTGTGGGCAATGATACCAGCCTCCACATGCGGGTGGAACAAACACTCGTCGAGGTAATAAAGGCAGGCGAAAGTCGTCATTCCTAATTGTCTTGCTTTGCACGTAACATTCTTAAAATGAAGCTCGTCGTAGAGTTTCCTCTGCTCCGTATTCATCTTAAACTTAACCCGGTCACCATTCTTGTCGATAATCCAGTAGAGGTTATTCATCCTCCACTCTTTATCCTCGATATGGTACTTAACGTCTGACATCAACTTGCCTTATCGCCTTTTTCTACCCGCAAGTGAGGGGGTAGTCCTCGCGGCTGGTCTTGTGCGCGGAGAAGCATGTCTCTCAGGGTCGGACCAGCGTCCACTGTTAAATGATCATCCCGGCCTTCTGTGAGGTTGAGAAGCTTAGCGATCTCTCGCCCTGCGGCAACCTGATCCTTAAGCTCAAGCTCTGTTATTATAGCAGTCTCGGCGTCATCACCGTTACCAGAAATCCGCGTGGTGGTCTTGATCTTCTTGATGGCCCTCGTGTTGGGCATGTCTTTCCCTATACTCACGTACCATACGCCGTCAATGCCGCACGTCAGGTAGTCAGCAATGTCTGCCCGGACAGTCTCTGTGTAAGTCTTCAGGAGCTCTTTCTTGCTGGCAATGCAGTCTTCTGCGGCCCTCCCCATGAGGTGGGCTATCCGGCCTGCTATATCTGGTTTATTCAGGAGTGTGTGGGCGGATACGGCGGCGGCGTCATAGGAAGAATCGGGATAAACCTTAAGGTAAGCTCTGGTTGCGTACGGCTCGGTAATCATGGCTTGACAGAATTGCTCGTGCTGGATGCGCTTGAGGGGCTTTGAATAGTCCTTCATCACCTCAGGCTCTTCGACTTTTTCTTTCCGCTTCTTGACGGTGGGTTTCTTTTTTGGGCCCTTCTCTGTGGCGGATTTTTTCACACTGACTTTTCTCTTAGGCATCGTCGGCTCCTTCGTCGGCAATTCCTGAACTTTGTCGGTTTGTATCACAAAGCGGCATGACAGTCAAGGATGCTTGTGGGGATTATGAAGAGAGGCCGCTATCGCCGCTATAGCTATAACAACCATGATTACCGTTAAGGCTCTCATTATCCCTCCGTATCAATATCAGGACACTCAAAGTCGTCGGCACTGAACATCGGCTCTCCGTTGCTCTTTAGGAACGGATAATGGCGCAGGCAGGATGACGCTCGCTGCTTCAATACCTTCTGGGGTTGCCTCGGTTTCGCAATGATATCCCTGAGGAAATCGCGGGTAATCTTTAATGCTCTGTACTGTTCGTATTTTAGGCTCATTTCGTTTAATATACCTTTCTGTCTATTAACAATAATGTGTGAGAAATAGATGGTTGTTTTTCTGACAGGCTGGCGAGGTTCACTCCCCACCTCCTTTGCTATGTAATGTCGGTTTCACTCCAGACCTTTTAACTGTAGCCCTGAAGCCACACCACTTACACCAGAGTTGAGTGTCGCCCTCTGGATAGATCGGTGGTGCATAGTGCCAGTTGAATCGGTGAGCTATTCTCATTACCAGCCGATACAATACCCACTTCATTTCGAGGTACCTCCTGTCGGTTTGTCACTCATCCCATCCTCGCTTTCTCTAGTGCTTGCTCAATCTTGTCATTTTTAACTACAAGAATATGGTCTGCTACACCGACATCAACTATTCTCAGTGGAATCCTAGCAAAAGGATTGTCTCCATTGTTATAGCAGAACTCAACTGACCACGGACGTTGCTCTAGCTTTAACTGTTCCTCCAACTCGGCAATGCGTTGCTTTAGTTCGTTATTTTGTTTTAGTAGTCCATCAGCCATAATTTCTCTAGCCTCCTGCACATTGTGAGGAATATTGTCTGGTTCGTAGAAGTCACTCATTCCATCCTCGCTTTCTTCTAGTGCTTTTCGTGCGACCGTTCGCCTAGTCTCTGTTAGGTGTTTGCGTATTGGTCAATGTGTTCTTCGAGTTCGTCAGCAAATTGGTCAGGGAATCCGGCGTGCAGCTGCTCTTCGTCAGTCAATTTTTCAGACTGTTCTCTCCATCGCTTAGCCAGTTCCATGCACCATTCCATTGCCTCTGTGTGCCCCTTGATTCGTTCTGTTTCAAGTCTTGTCATGTTTTCTCTCCTTGTCTACACACCTAACAATCAGATTCAGCTTCATCCCTGCTCTCCTTTGCTTTGTTCTGTCGGAATAGATTGCATTACCTATCCCACTGATAACCGTGACGTTTGCCACATCTCATGCACACGAAGTCACCGAATACTGAATGCGTATTGTCTATCTCGGTTTCCTTAATCATGTCATGCCCAAATAGAAAACAGTATAGCTTCTTCATGCCTTCTTGTATGTTACCGACTGAACTTCTTTCATCTCAAACGCCTCGCACTCCACACAACAGTCATCGTATCCCATAGACTCCGACTTCAATCCTGTTGCGCCACGGACACCAATAAAGTCATCTCCGAATTTGAACACTAATGTTTTAATGGTGTACCATCTATGCTCGTCCTCGTTGACGGCATCTATCTCGCCCCCTAGCTCAGGAAATTCATCTTCAGCCCAATGTGCTGAACTCAGTTTTGCTTCGTTGATTTTTGCTATTAGTTCGCTCGTTGTCATCTCTATTTCTCCTTCTTGTTTCGTTCTGTCGAATCGTTGCGAAGCAGAGGACATCCCTGTGACTCGCACCTGATGTACCCAAGCCCATACTTGCGCGGTCTATTAATACACTCTCTGTGACCATTCAAATATCGGCAGTTCATCCTTAATACGTCCCACCATTTCATATCGTTCGCTGTGTTCAAATGTAGCTTTTTCTTCAAGTTCATTTCGCTTCCCTTTCTGTCGGTTTGCTACCAAGCGTCTCTAGCAGTATTTCCATCATCTTAGAGCTACCCTCATCGCAAAAGCGCAACATGGCTGTGCGTATGCCGTCCTCAAGCTCCTTGACTCTGGCTTCCACCCGCCTCTTCTCCGCAAGCACCTCATCCAGCTTGATCTTATAATCGTCGATGTCGATTAATGCCCTCGTTCCTTCGTCACTCACTCCGCACCTCCTGTTGCTTGCTTCATTAGGAAGGCTATTCCATATCTCTTCTGTCACCTTGTCGCTAGCGTCAAACTGGCCTTGTTTAATTGCGGCATCCAGTTGCACTTGTGTAATTAGCTTTTTCTCACTCACTCCGCACCTCCTGTTGCTTGCATTAATTCTTCTGCAATTTCATTCCACAACTTGTGGTCATCAGCATCTTGGCACCCTTTATTTGGGCAGTCACATGATGGTTTATACCCGTGTATGCAACCGTTGCCATGCCAGTTGTCCTGAAATAATGCATCTTGGTCTAGACGATGCAATAGATTTAAGACTTTACGGTCTAAGTTTCTTTCCTCCAACAGTTTTTCATTAAAGAATCGTAGCTGCTCACATATATCTTCAGGCATATTTCGATGTTCGACATCACAGCACTCACACTCTGATGCGTATCTATAACAGTTTAAGCAGAACAGTTTTGGATCCTTAGACCATACCGAAATCTTAAAATCTTTAACTAATACTGGATTGCCCATTCCCATATCTCACTCTCCTCTCATAAGCCTTTTGGCTACATTCTCTGCATCTGCAAGGCAACCACCATCATCCTTGGCTATATCAAGTATGATATTCATGCCTTCCTCTAGCTCCCTAATTCTAGACTCCAGTCTATCATTTTCTCGTAACTCATTCTGCTGTTTAGTCCATTCAATAAACTCTACATTGTCGCTCACTCCCCACCTCCTTTGCTATGTAATTTGTCGATTCTTCACTAAAATTGTTTACCTATTCTAAAACTGCTCCCATATCGTCTGTTTTTATGTCCTTCCATTTTCGAATTTCTTGTGGCAATTGTGGATGCATTCTTGATGTAAACTTACCCCTAACCAAATCAGAGAATGGTCGCACCGATAGATGTGTGCTAATTACACTTTCGGGACTAATCTCGGCAAGCTCCGTCATCCAGTTAATTCTTCGCACCCACCCAACCCAATTGCGATTAACAACCCCATTGGTTTTCAGGTAAACAGGCATTCCTACTTCAGGTTTTTTCATTTAATTATCTCTTCTGTAATTTAGTATCGCTTCCATTTGCCCGTATCTAAGTCTGGAATTTCTCGTTTACCACAGGTCTTACATGTACGCATAACTGGAAAGTGACTCTTACCATCCACTCCGTGATCGTACTCGAATTGTGTACAGGTATGTTTACGTTTACGTTTCTTAATTTCTTTTGACGCATCTTTCTCAGATACTCTTGCCTCCAGATTCTTGACTCTGGCTCGGAGGTCAGGGTATAGCCGTCTAGCCTGTTGGATTTTGTCCTCCACTAATGCCTTATAGTTTTCGTTCTCCCCCTCCAATTCCTTGACTCTATCTAGCAAGCGTAATGTCAGAGTGCTGGTCTTTCCTGCCAGCAATTCCTCCAGCTCCTTGACTCTGGCTTCTAGCTTCTCAACATATGCTTGGTCGAATCTCATTTCGTACCTCCTGTTACTTCATTTTGAGGTTAGATGACCCCAACATAACATCCGCGTCACTCCAATGGTTATGCTCATATGTTTTCTCTGGTCGTCTTTCTTCGCCCATAACAGACATGAACAACTTAACATCCTTGTCGGTCATCAGTTCCTCGGAATACCATCCGCTTCCGCATCGGGTAAACTGCACCCCGTTGATGTAAAGATAGACTCCTTCACGCGGCACATTGCTAACACATCCTGTTGCCAGCACTACTAATATCAATGCTATATATTTCATCTCCGCACCTCCTATACCCGACAAGGTACAATCTACTGCACCAGCCGCCTGTTTATACCCGATATGTGGCATCACTCCGCACCTCTTTCTACGTCGTATAATCGTGATTATGACTTGCTTTTATGGTCGAGTTTCTTTGATTCTTGAATTGGTGGGTCGCCTGCCCTATTTGCGTCCAGACAAGCCTCACGCCATTCATGCTGGCAACATCGGCAATGAATCAAGAGATGCTCTTTTTCCACCGTATGACTCCAGTAGTAGTCGTATTCGGATGAATAAACAAACTCACTCGGATGTCTGCCTCTTGCTGATGTTGTTATGAGCAACCCTTCGGGCTGAATCTTAATACACAGGTCGTCACTTCCGCACTTAGCGCATGATCTCTTCATCCCTCACCACCTTCCTTTGGGGCGTCTGCCCTATTTGCTTCTTCTGACCGATTCTTACCGCCTTGTTGAATGTAATGGTGTTGCGAAGCCACCCAATCTCCCTCCGTTTTCTTTAGGTTAGCGTCTGCCGCTTCTTTCGTAGCAAATAAGTCGCGCTCATCAAACACGCGACCGCTCCCAATGCCGTGACCTGCCAGCATATATGTCACCTTAGTTCCTCGCTCGCGATAATCTTCTGGCACAAAATCCTCGTTACCATAGTATTCAATTGCAATTTTTCCCACTATGCCAGAAAAAGGAAATGCCTCACAGCAAGGTTCGTCAAGATAGAGAAAGCCCCTGTAGTTACACCTCGGACAAACAGCTTGATCCTCCGTCCCGTTTATGCACACTTTTGTTGTCCCATCACAAAGATCACACTTTATTTTCTTCTTCCTACTTTTGGTAATAGAGTATCCATATACCCAATCACCTGTATTAAACTTAGTCATGAATCTCACACCTCACCGCCTTCCTTTGTCTTGTAACACCCGTCCACAATTATCAACCATCGCTTGCATTTGTTACGTCCTGCCGCTTCTGCTCTCTCCGAAACAAAACAACCTGCCACGCGGCATATCCCGCCAACCACAGCACGCCGCCTATTCCAACACCGAAGATACAAACCGCAACCGTTACAGCGACCAGTTTCATTCGGACAGCACCTTAGGTCTTGCTGATCTCTCGCGCTCCGCCCAGATTAAAGATATCGATTCGTCCGGCTTGCCATTAATGCAGACATGCCCGGAATTCAATCCGGTTCTCCTCACCTCAACACCAATGCCCTGCATCTTCATTCTGATTATCTCGCCTATCCTCATTTTGTCCTCCTAAAAAACGATTTGGGATCTATCATACAGCAACGCTTAAACCTATGGCCGCTCCCACACAAACACCGCGAGTTTCGAGTCAGGAACCCTATCCGGGTTTTGTCTACCGCAATGCCCTGCATCCAGAGCGGAACATGCGGGGCCGGGATTGGTCTAGGATTGCCGGGTTTCGCGAGGAATCTCCACTTAGGGCGATTGACCTTGCTCTGCTTGAGCCTCGGTCCGGCGCCGGGCTTCACATCCCTCATGGCGTTTGCCCTCTTCAGCGTCATCATGGCCGCGATAGGAAATCGTCTTCTACTTTTCATTGTCCGTGCCTTTCTTTTTTTAGTTGCCCATCGCGGAGTCATCACGCATAGGCATGACGACTGCCGTTATGTTATCGCCTTGTTTTGTACGGATAGTCATCTGGCATGGCTCAAGAGAGCACATAGTGCGCCCTTTGCTCGCCGCAATAATCTCCACGCCGACCCCATCCGCCTCCTTTGCCGCCTTAGCGACCTTCATTAGGTTTTTGGGCGATATGATAAACTTCACGACATTGTTGCCGTCGGCTTCCATCTTGTGGAAGTCTGGCAAAACCTGCTTATAGTTCGGGAATGTACCCTCTATCGCGCTGTATTCAATATGAGTATTGTTGTCTAAGTCTCCGGCTGAGATTGACTTGTTCGACAGAT